>Ga0208793_1000701_pt1 | contig 21493 bp, 16 predicted proteins | sample 17_taG_FD_184092 | JGI IMG/M metagenome (GOLD analysis project Ga0208793, IMG submission 184092) | Marine viral communities from the Subarctic Pacific Ocean - 17_ETSP_OMZ_AT15314 metaG (SPAdes) (version 2) | ecosystem: Environmental > Aquatic > Marine > Oceanic | place: Pacific Ocean | collected...
CCGATTTAGATATCGGCATGGAAACCATCGCCCAGCGCAATCTGGATAAACTCAACAGCCGTATGGCCCGTGGAGTTATCTCAGGCAGCGGTGATCACAGGTGAAGTCTTATAGGGATCAGACATTCTGTGAGTGCGACTGCACAAACATGATCTGTCACCTCTATTACGACACGGGCGTATTACAGGACGCCAAAGATGCGGGATTGCCCGTCTTAACATCGGATCAGTCCACGGGCTGTTCCTCTTATTTAAAACCAAAAACAGTACAAGAAATCGGGAGCCATAATGAGCAGTAACCAACAAACCTTTTCAACCCGTGCCAACGTAATTACACGCCGCACATATAACCGCCCTTTGAATGATGAAGGTACAGTCTTTGAGACATGGGAACAGACAGTTGACCGTGTGATTGATCACCAGAAGTGGTTGTGGGAACGTGCTAAAGGAAGCACCTTAGTTGAATCTGAACTTTCAGAACTTGAAGAACTTCGTGACCTTATGGTCAACCGCCAAGCTACCGTATCAGGACGCACCCTTTGGTTAGGCGGCACGGACGTAGCCAAAAACCGTGAGGCCTCGCAGTTCAATTGCAGCTTTGGGCGCTCTGAAACCGTACATGATATTGTGGATCAGTTCTGGCTTCTCCTTCAGGGCTGTGGAGTAGGCTTTGAGCCTGTTCGTGGTACACTTAACGGATTTGCAAAGCCTGTAGAGGTTGAGGTCATTAGATCCACCCGAACAGAGCGTGGCATTGAGGGTAACCAAGAGAAAACATACATCAGTGATGATGGAAAAAAAGTTCATCAAATAACTGTGGGTGATAGCGCAGAGGCATGGGCTAAAAGCATAGGTAAAGTGCTGGCGCTTAAAAAGCCGATTGATACTCTAATTTTAGACTTCTCAGAAATACGCCCTGCGGGTGAACGCCTAAAAGGTTACGGGTGGATTTCGTCGGGTGATGATACAATCAGCGTTGCCTTCGTTAAGATATGCGGCATCCTAAATAAACGTGCAGGTAAACTTCTCACTCGCATCGATATCTTAGACATCCTGAATCATCTAGGCACTACACTATCATCACGTCGAAGCGCTGAGATTGCTCTCATGCCAATTGATGATCCAGAGATCGATGAATTCATTGTGGCGAAAAAAGATTTCTGGGAACATGGCAATGAACACCGCCAGCAATCAAATAACTCAATTGTATTTCACTCTAAACCAACAAAGTGGGAATTATCCTACATCTTTGACCGCATGGTTGAAGCTGGTGGAAGCGAACCAGGATTTGTTAACGCAGAAGCTGCAAAGCGTAGAGCGCCCTATTTTAAAGGCGGGAATCCATGTTTTGAAATACTTTTAGGAAATAAGAGTTTTTGCAACCTAGTCGAGTGTGATCTAGGCAAGTTCCTGTCAGATACCCCGGCCCTAGAACGTGCAATGTGGGTTATCGCACGGGCAAACTATCGGCAAACCTGCGTTAATCTAGATGACGGGGTGCTACAGCGTTCATGGCATGAACTAAATGAATTTCTGCGTCTATGCGGTGTTGGATTGACGGGTATCGTGAAGTTTTTGGACTTTCATGGGCCTGAGTCACCCAATAGGCTCAGAAACCTAAAGTATCAGGCCCATACGGGCGCAAATAGCATGGCAGATACACTTGGATTGCCACGCCCACAGAATATCTGCACCGTTAAGCCAAGCGGAAGCCTCTCAAAAATCTTTGATACGACTGAGGGGGTTCACAAACCTTTAGGGAAGTATGTGTTTAACAACGTAACCTTCTCCAAGCACGATCCGTTGGTTCCTGTGCTCAAAGCGGCTAACTATAAAGTAGTTACAAAGCCATTTGAGCCAGACAGCGTGTTGGTTACGTTTCCTGTGGTTTATAACGATGTTAAATTCACAGAAGTTGATGGGAAGTACGTCAATATTGAAACAGCCGTAAAACAGCTAGATCGATATAAAATGATGATGGATCATTATGTTGATCACAACTGTTCCGTAACCATTTCCTATGACGTAGGTGAGATCCCTGCCATCATCGATTGGATTATGGAAAACTGGGATAGCTATGTAGGTGTTTCGTTTATCTACCGTAATGATCCTACCAAAACAGCCGAAGATCTGGGTTATGCATATTTACCGCAAGAGGTAGTTACGCATGATGAGTATAAAACCTACTCCGACAATCTTTGGCCTGTTGATTTGGACGGTGCAAACAGCCTGTTAGAATTAACAGAAGACGAATGTGCGACAGGTGCATGTCCAATTCGGTAATGCGCCATAATACATCAGATTCTCCGTTTGAGTTAGGTTACCAAGCCTTCTTTGACGGGGAGTTTGTATGCCAGTACCGCCCAAAGTCTCACTACCACCGTGAGTGGCATCGGGGCTTCAACAAAGCGTATTTTTACAACAGGAATACACATGTACAAAGCATTCCAATCGAAAGACTTCAGCAAGTATGATGAAGCCGCAAGAAACCGTGCTAAAGAGTTTTGGACTAAGCAGGGCTACACCTGTACGGATCACGACAATGAATATGACGTAGACCTTGTAGTAGAAAAGGACGGTAAGCGGTTTTACTGTGAAGTTGAGGTAAAGACCGTCTGGCATGGCAAAGACTTTAAGTACAATACCATTCATATTCCTGTTCGTAAGGCTAAGTTCTTAGGTAAACCTACGCAGTTCATGGTCTTCAATAATAGCCTTACCCATGCTGCCGTAATAGGTCGCAAAAAGGTGCTAAATGCGACTAAAGTAGATGTACCAAACAGGAAGATTGCGTTTGGCGAAAAGTTCTTCGATATACCGAAAGAAGATGCCATATTTGTGCAAACTATATAAAAGAAAAAGCCTCAAGGCGATTGACCTCAAGGCTTAGTTTTTATATAACAGTAGGTGATTAGAACCTTGGTCGGTTCCTAGTCGTTTTAGATTGAACCCTCAGATTTAGGTCTGGGGGTTTTTCTATTACTAAGGAATAAGATCCATCATTTGCTGATCTACATTGTTTTGGTCGTACATATATTCTTTCTCAGCACTTACTGCTTTAGTTGTACCCGCAGTTATTGCTGTAATTAAGTTTTCATAAACTAAAGGATCCATTGGGTATGTATCGTATTTTTTAGCTAATTCTAGAAACCTCTCTGGGTCCGCTAAAATATTATCTAAAATTTTCTGCGCCCTGTTAGTTGTATCTAAAGCATCAAATGTTGCACCTGCTATCGAACGAATTTTTGCACCAGTTCTATTGAGAGGCCCAATAAGTGTCATAATCATTCGATTAGTTGCTTGTACCGCTTCTTTATTAAATGCCGTTGCAGATACCCCCGGAACAGGAGTTGCCTGATTAGATTTATCAATCATACGGGCTGCATCTAACAGGATCTCAAAAGTTTCCATTCGCTCTGGTTGTTCAGAGTAAATTTCTCTACCTATCGAAAGTATATTGTTAGCCTCTTCCAGTGTTCGATCAACATTAGCACCCTTTAATGTTGTAGCCCCGCCGCTTTGTACTTTCGCACCTGATACTTTTTCTGACAGATATCTTAGATAAGCAGTTTCCATACCATCACGAACTACAGAAGCACGGGCTGGGGGCATATCATCTAAACGGGCAACAATATCCTGTATTGTTCCTATGCCTTCAGATTCTCTAAATATTTTAACAAAAGCATCTTCTGGGTTTAGGTTTGTAGCCATTTCCCTTCCGTATACATTACTTAAAAACTTACCCAATTCTGTTTTTTTAACTTCTTTTCGTGTCTGTGATGCGACTTCTTCTGCAGTAGTAAGGGCAGCTTCTAGTAATTTTTTATTTCCCGCTGCAGATTCAATTGAGGCAACTAAAGAATTAATTTGTTTAGCCCGTTCAGGAAAAGCTTGGTTAAGCGAATCCGCATATTGTTGTAGTCTATCCGACATTCCTTTTAGTGCTTCAGGCGTCATAGATCCTTCTGACCTTACCTTTGAAGCAAACCCATTAATTACATCTGTAATCATGTAATCAGCAATTGCCTTTGGGTCTTCTACTTGCTCAAGTGCTGTTTTCATATTTAATACAGCATCAGCATTATTACCCTCAAGAACAGAGGTTACCAGTTCACGGCTACGCTCTTTAAAACCAGCTTTCTGAGTTCCCCTTGTCATAACTGGCTCATAGAGATCGCCAAAATCAGCTACTACTCCACCATCTCGCCAAACAGGGGCGTATTGATCTGAATAATAGGTATATGCTTTCGTGGCAGCATCTGCCGCCTCTTCGTCTGCATTTTCCGCAACCCACTGTACCTGATCATCAATAGCACGTTTAACATCTATAAGGCGTTTGGCTACCATATCATCGCCACGCTTATAGGCCTGATCAATTAGGTTAGAAAGTTCTGGGCGAACCTTGTTGTATAAGGTTTTAAAATCAACGCCACCGTTGAGTAACTCTTCAGCAAAGTCTCCTGCTTCTGTAGTAGTTGTAGTTGTTCCCTGTACCCCAAATGGTACAAAGGGCGCATCTTCTACGACTTCTTTTGGTTTTAAAACAGACCTAATTGTATTGATAAGATCAACACTCTTGGTTCTTGTACCGCTTGTATCCAAAAGATTTATTTGTTTTACGGCCTCTTCTACCTGTGCGGCAAAGCTACTATAATCAAAAGGCGTACCGTCTGGTATTGCATTATACAGATCGTCTTTTGTTTTGCTCATTGTTTCTTTAGCTTGCATCAAACCGTTTCTGATTTGATCAAAGGAAGCAGATTTATCTGTAACAATGTCCGTTCCAGTTACCTGCTCTAAACGACTAATCTGACCACTAAGTTCCAGATCTGCATTCTGGATACCTTCGACTACCTGTTTTGCTGCAGCGTCAAAATTAGTTTGTGCATCTACGGCGTTAATATCAGCGGATGCTACGGAAGCACGGGCATCTGTTGCCAATTCATCTGCGGCGGCGGCAATAGTATCAACTTGTTCTGCAGGAACATCTGAGGATATTTCCGCTAGGCGATCATCCACTTGTTTTTGTAGTTCTCTAGCAGGCCCCTCAGAAGCAGCAATTAACTGCGGGTTATTAGATGCTTTTTGTATATTACCTGCACGAACCCCTGAAATTCTTGCTATATCTTCTGGTTCTGCAGTGCCCCTCAAAAGAGCAGAAAGAGTATCTACTGGTACTTCTTTAGCAGCAAGATTTTGTATCTCAGGAAGAAGAACTGTTTTATTTTCTTCAACAATTCGAGCAAGTTCTCTTTTTGCTTCTGCTATTTCTTGAGGTGTAGTAGAAAAATCAATCTTTATAAGGCTTTCGGTTAATTCATCATAGATCCTACGGGTAATAGTTTGTTCTCTTCCTGCGTCTAATAATGGAAGGATAGTGAATTTAGATGCCAGTTTAGCGGCTTGTGCGGTTGTCATTACAACCCCTGAAAGCGCACTGTTTAAAAACATACCTTCAACAAGCACATTTACACGCTGCTCAATTATGTCTTCTGCCTTGCTGTCGCCAAGATCAAGGCCCTGCGCTATTGGGATAAGAGCAGCCTTTTCTCCACCAAGGAATAAGGTTCCTTCGTCTGTACTGGTTGTAGCTGCAGCGCCTGTTTCAGCGGCGGCAAGAACTGCAAAACCTCTAATTACTTTAGGTAGAGCCTTTGTAACTACCTGTGCGGCAGCACCCCCCCCAAAAGAAGTTATTACCGCAGGAACAGCATCTGTTAGGATAGCATCCCCAAAGCTGTCGCCAGTATCGACATTAACGATTAACGGGCTTATGGCATCTACTGCGCCCTCTGCCCCTAATACTTCTGCTCCTGCAGCGCCTGCTTCAAGTATAGCCCCAGCACTTTCACTAAGACCCAAAGCAATTTTACTAAATTCATCTACCTTGGCTTCAGTGTCATCAAAAGCCGTCGATGCCCTGTCCAAATCACCAGTTAGTAGCCCCGCAATAACATCATAAGTATTGTCCAACATACCATTTTTACCAAACATCTTCATATCTGGTCGGGGTATATATTCACGCCTACCTGTTTCGGGGTCTTCGTATACTGCGTAACCCAAACCAAATAAAGGCTTTATAACATCAGGGCTTTCCATGAGAGTATCGTATTTTTCTCTAGCCTCACTATAAGTAAGGCCTGAGTACATCTGTGTGCTAATAGCATCAGGTTCTTCTTCAGCTATTTCTTTTAAAGTAGGCTCATCTTCTTCGCCCTCTTGTGTGTTTTCTAAATCATCAGAAGCAAAAGGATCAACGATGCTAGTTTCACTACTTGCCTCTACAGGAACAGGCTCTGTGTTGTCTGTTTCTATAGGTATAACACTACTTGTATTTGTTTCGTCTTCTTCAGTAGCAAATGGGTCTACAATATCTACCATTACTTTAATACCCCGTAAGTTTTAGACCAGAAATCTGTTAAATCCTTATCGCTTACACCAGGATTTTCTTCCCTAGCACGGGATAAGAAATTTTCTAAAGTAGGTTTTCCTGATAACCATGAGAATGCGTCTGCCATCCCGTTATCATTTGCATAAAGACCTGTTGATTTTCCGTAACCTTTAAATAGGTTTTGATCACGCCTCTGTAACATAATAACAGCATCATCTTCGTTGAAGTCATTAATCATCCTCTGGGTCTTTTTAACGACTGCCGCTGCTTGACTCTTCAGGTTAGCACTAAAGGTTTCATAGGTGTTACCTTGATCTAATATGGCAAGTGCTTTTTCAAAGTCTTTGTTCGATAGTCCTTGCCCTGATTGTCCTAGAGAACTTGCTGCAAAGGTAAACGCCAGTTTAATCTTCTCTGCTTGAAACAGAGCAGCTTTTCTTGTGGTTTCGTCTAATCCAGGGATACTGTTTAGATATTGATTTACTGCACTATCAATATTTGTCTCAATATCTGATAAAGATCTAGTTTCGTTAAACGTATCTACGATAGTTCCAACTTCTACGCCTACTCTCTTTATAAATGGAAGTACTTTACCGCCTACTGTAGTTAATATAGCGGGATTACCACCCATTTCAGGGTTAACTAAATCATCAAGTTTCTTTGCTGATTCCAGCGTAGTAGCCATACCTATACGCTGCTTTTTAAGAGGCTGAATAGTAGATTGGTTAATCTTAATTACACCATCGTATATATCATCTTGTAGATCCAAGTTTATAACCTGTTCTCCCTCAACAGGAATACGGGTTTTAGTAGGATCATTAAGATCAACATACTGATTATTTTCATTAAGTTTAGCAGTAGTACTTTCAATTTCTCCCGTTTCAGATTTGTACTTAATTAGGAAAGTTTCGCTTCCTGGTAAAATCTTAGGTGCTTGAGCATTCCTGTTATTAAGAAGTTCTTGTAACTTAACAATATTTTGAGGTGCAGTGCCTTCCGTATTTATTATAGAAGTAATAGTAGCGGTATCTACATCGTCATAGTCTGCAATATTAAAATCATTTATTTCTTGTGCTGCAGCGGATGCGCTTTTCTGTACTCTTACCCTATCAATGTCTGCCTTATAATCAGAATCTGTAACGGTAGACGATAGAATTTCAAGAACATCATCACTTAGTTTATCTAAATCGACTATACTTAGAGGCTTATCTGCAGATATTACCTTGCCGTATTCTCTAACTCGTTTAGCACCATCGAGATCACCAGCATCTTCAAGTTCTTTGGCTTCGCCTTCAAAGTTATCTTTAGTAATTGTACTCCACTCGATTGGTTCCTTGATTTCCTTCAATGCCGTTATTTCTGCATCAATAATCTTTAGGTCATCATCTTTAGCACCCAAAGATTTAGCAACCCGCCGCTTCTGTTCCATCTCACCTTTATTCAATCCTATAAAAGAGTCAGGCTCTACGATAGTTTCCCACGGTTTAAGGTTTTTCTCTTCAGAGGTTACAAGTGCTTGAATAGCAATGTATTCGTCTGTTTTCGTTTCTCCTAATACCTCTGCGGCCTGAAGCTGGTTTTTTGCAGCTTCTAAATCACCAGCAAGAGAATTAATGGTAGCTTTTAAACCTCTTCCTTTAAGCAGTGCTTCTCTGTCTTCCAGTATTTTTAAGAGATCCGCATCTAAGGTAACATTGTCGCCCTTGAGTTCATCTTTATATAACTCAATATCTTCTAGGGTTTTTAATCTTGTGTAATCAAGTTTAGCAGGGGTTTCCCCAAATGGCGTGATTTTAATTCCACGCTTCTCTATTTCTACGGGTTCAAGGGAAGCATCATTTTCACCTTCAGGGCCAAGAATAGCATCCATCTGCTTTTCCATGCCGCCCTTTATAGTACCGCCCAAGTCTCTTAAATCACCAACAGTGTCACGGATTCTATCTTTAGTCTCAAAATCGTCTATGGCTCCAGCATTCTTATAAGCAGCGAGTGTACTGCTATCGGCAACATCCGTATCTACGTCACTACGCCGTAGCAGCGGCCCCTGTAATTCAAGGCTCTCAGTTTCAGTTGTAAATTCCAGCCTTCCGCTTTCCACCATATTCTGAGTAGCAGTCATAACTGCACCAACATCTCCGTCCATCAAGGTAAGTTGCTGTTGGAAATAGTTTACCGCCTGCGGGTTATTGTTTGTGCCAGAAAAAGTTTCAGATAAGATCAGGGCATTCTTTTTATTCTTCTGTGCCTTATCTTCTGCCTTACGTTGCCGTTCAGCCGCAGCCCTTCGTGCCGCTCTTTCCTCTTTGGCTTTAATCTTTGCTTCTTCTTTTTCATCAGCCGCTTGCTGCATCCAGCTTTTAGCAATGATGTCTGCGCCCTTTGAGAAGGCTAAACCAAATGAATCTTCGTTTTTGTAATAATTCTTTTTACCAGAAGAAACCGCCGCTTGTGTATCACGCCAACCCATCTACAGGCTCCTCTTCTTCTTCATCAGTTGATAAACCTAGCATTGCAGCCTGTTCTTCTTCACTGGCTGTTTCTGCATCTGTTGGTGTAGCCATTAAGCCACCCTCTGAATTGGTTACTGCCTCTTCCACAATTTCATCAGGATCTTCTTCTTCGTCATCATCAAAGATGCCAAGCGCCAGTTTTAGGGAAGTAGGTGTAATTACCACACGGTTTTCTTCGTTCAGCCCCATGTCGTACTTAATTTCCTGTTCATCGGCTATAATACCAATGTAACGGGCTAGTGGGCCTGCCATTAAGATAGCTAAATCAATAGAAAACTTACCACGGGAAATGCCCTGCATAAGTATTGCGCTTACGACCGTAGCAACGTGCGTATCAATTTTTAAAAGAGCATAAACCAGTTCTAATTCTTCTGGCTCATTCATTTTTCTGATTAAATAATCAACACCCTCATCGTAACTGACGATATCAGGTGGTCTGTGCCAAGGATAATTACGGGTGTCTGCAGCGTAGTTTGCACCAGCAATCGGGAAATCAAACATCTTCATCTACGATCTCCTCATCATTGTCTTCTGACAACATTTCTTCTTCAAGTTCATCGAAGTATGCAGGGGTATGAAATATTCCCTCTTCGCTTAATTCATTGGTAGCGGCGGGTATTTTACCGTTCATAAAAGCCTTAATCGACTTCTTTACTGCATCTTCAAACTTCATTGGATTTCTCCGTAGTTAACTGTGAGATAGCCATGAGAACCGACAGAAACAGCATTCGGATATTTCTTCTGAACTTGTTGTGCTATAACCCCGTAAGCAGGGAACTTATCTGCCCCTATACGCTTGGCTTCTTTGTTCCATTTCCAGCTATAAATCTTTAAGCCTTTTTCAGTATTCAGATACTGAATGTCTGTCTTTAATCGTTCATCAGAAGGCCACCCTCGACCAGAACTAATCCATGCAGCACCTAGAGTTATGAGGCCGTCCATAATGCCATTACCGCCGCTGCTTTGTCCTGCTTGCGCTCTAATCTCTGCGCCCAATATAGTGGCGTCACGGTCTGCTTCTGCATTCCATCCCTTGAAAATATAATCCAAAAGATTGTCTACACGATCCCACAGTCGGGTCATTGATTCTGTAGACAGATCAAACGCATTTTTAACATCTAGCGTTGCCGCATCAAATTCCATTTCCGTATTTGTAGTGGCTACTGTTTGTCTCCATTTGGCATTAGCAAGATCCAAGTTGTATTGCATATCTGCATAAAACTCTTGGCGAGACTGCTCTAGCTTAGAATTAAACTCACGGTTGTCGTTAATCTCGCCAGTATTAAATCGCTTCATCTGATTGATTTGTTCAGCGTTCTGCAACGAAATCTGTGCATTCATATTATCATAATATTTCTGCATATCGTTGGCTTGCTCTGCCCCAAACAAACGGGCTGCGTTAATAGCCGATTGATCGTTAAAGATGGCATCAACCATAGCTTGCGTATTTATAACTTCAGCCTGTTGCTCATTAGTCAGGTTAGCCAAATCCATTTCCAAGAATGCCTTGGCATTTTGTACCGCAGCCGCCTGACGGGCATCCAGATTTGCTACCTCAAATTTAGCCAGCACGGCGGCTTTGTTAATTATAGCTTCTTGTCGGTTATCTAGGTTTTTAGTTGTGAGGGTTTGGAAGAAAGAGGCCTCTTTTTCTGCAACACCCAAGGTTGCTTCCATAATTGCGTTGCTCATTGCCGCAGTCATGGCGGTTCCAGAAATACCAGAGAAAGCCATTGTCTTTGCAACGTCACGGGAAAGTGATTGTGCCCAAGGCGGTATTACAGGGTTGCCGTTACTATCTTTAAATTCGGCAGAGATAATCTCCATCTGCCCTAGAATGGTGGCCTTACTATCGGTGTAGTTACCTTCACCTAATTTCTGGGCAAGCAGTTTACCTGCAACCGTAGACGTATCAATGATGTTACTGATATTTTGTGTGGCAAAGTCATTAAGGGCCTCGCCTGTTACACTAACTGTACCGTCTTCATTTACGCCTGTGGCAGCGCCTGTCATATCAATTTGGGCAGCGTCTACTAGGTTTTCATCACGAATTTCACCTGTGGCAGCATTTACGGTTGTTGCGTCTGTTCCTAGCTGATCTGCGGTTGTACTGGCATCATATGTTTCTGCGCCAGGATTAACTACACTATCGACTGTAGATGCATCCCCTGTGGTTGCGACTGCAACAGTAGGACTATCACCTAATAAATAGTTAGGGTTAGTAGGGTCTAGCAATGTTCCTGCAGTCTCAGGATCAAGATTAGGTACTTTATCTAAAAGCGAAGCGCCATTATCTTTTAACCATCCCGCAGGATCATCTAGGATAGCTTGTATTTGTTCGTTGCTAGTAGCCATACCAGCTTCTTCAGCCATCTTAATAATAACTTCTGCGCCCTTAGTCGCATCATTACTACCATCGTCCTCAGTAGCGTTGTCGGCAGCTTCTTGAAGAATAGCGTCTGCCTGATCATTATCCCCACGGTCACGGGCATCTTGGGCCATTTTCTCATAGCCAGACGTTGATTGATCATACCCTTCGTCACCGGGATATTTACCAGATGCGTCTTTTCGTAAGAAGTCTTGTACTTGGCCTGTGGTTTCATTCACTTCTACCTGATACTGCATTCCCAAAAAATTATGGGAGTATTGAAAATCTGGTTCACCATCTTTTCCTGGTCGAGTATATACCACCCTGCCATCGATAACCTGACTAGGATCTTTTTCAGGGTCTGTTCCGTTAGCCCATCCTGCTAATGCGCCAATTACACCAGTAGGTGAAGCAAACCCTAAAATCTTATTAATTCCAGACGGGGCAGAACCCTTTGGTACGAAGTCTTCGTTTACTCCACTAGAAGTAACATTGGCCTCATTGTCGTTTCCTGTGGTGTTCGCACTACCTGTATAAACTGAATTGCCGTCACTATCACTTCCGTATCCCCCCGAAGAGTTTGTAGGAACAACAGTACCTGCGTTAGACCCAGAGTCATACGTTAGCGTTCCATTAACGTAGGATGCGCCATCGTCAGGAGTAAATGTGTTGGCTACGCTTTCCGTAAAGCTGTTACCGCCGCCGAATGTGGATGACCATAAGCCCATTAGATATTATCCTTCTCTTTTTCACATGCACGGATTCGGTCACGCAGCTTTGCGTAATCAGCGATTGCCATCGGTATAGTTGTCTGTTCCCCGTCTAGGGCCTCCAACTCATCCGCTAATTCTTGATTAAATTCTGAAGAATACTGCTCCATCGGTGGGCAATATATTTCCAGATTGGTTCTATAAACCGTTCCCCCGCAGCCTGTCAGTAAGAGACTTGCGGTCATTAAGACTGTCAGCTTCATGTTCTGCCATTTTCTTATAAAAATTGGTCGTTTTCTTTTGCGCCTGAAGATCATCTTGCAGGACTTTATTCTTTTCTTTGGCCCGACCCTTAACCTGACCCATCACATAGATAATGGGCAAAGCTAAAGCCAAAGTGGCAATGATATAGGTCTTTATCTTGCCGAATATGAACATCAATGGATGCCCTCTTTGTTATCTTTAAACCGTGCATATGCAGCCAATGCGATACCGCCGATTGCACAGATCAAAAAGATTGTTTTAAGCATTGGGGCGTAGGCAACTAACCCTTGGATTTGCCCCGCTACCTCATTCATTGCAGTGGCTGCACCAGCGATCCCTGCACCTGCCATTGTCTTACTCTTAGCAAGCGATTTAGGGGCCTCTGCGGTAGGCTTCTGTGGCATTGCTGGGCCACCTTCATCAGAAGGCAGTTGTGCATCACGGGCAAAGATAGCAGCCTCTGCGGAACGTCTGCGAGTTAGTCCACGAATAGGTGTTAGTTTGCCATCTACACGGGCTTTATTCCAGCGCATGATCTGTTCAGGAACTTCATCATACAAACCCTTGTTAAGCTTTTTAAGCAGTGTTGAACTACGAAAATTACCGCCACCTAAGTTAAATACAAATGAAGTCAGGGCATCGTACTGCGGCTGTGTTAAAGGTACGTTGACGTACTTCTTAACTATCTTACCGTGTTCATCTAAATCTTCGATAAGACGTTGTTCACAATACTCTTTTGTCCATTTAACGCCAGATCTTACGCCACGGGTTGCCCCAAATCCGCAAGTCCAACGTCCTGCCAAACAGCGATATGAGTGTACTAAGCCATCGTCTTTTACTTTGTGCAGACCTTCAAACTTTTTAACAAGTTCTACGCAGTCTTGGGATACTGTTACTGGATGCATATTATTACCTAGCAAACGTGTTTGGATTTATTGGCTGGCTAACGGGAATCGTTCCTGCGAAAGGATTAGGTGGCCTTTCCATATTTGGTTTAGGTGTACCCGTAGTGGCAAACGGAGAAGCAAATCCTGTGCTAGGAACAGCCGCAGACATAGCAGGGGATAGGTTACCCATAGAGGCATTACCGCCTTGCATAGTCTGTAGTTTACTCAAACTATCTAATGAACGATTGACATTAATTACCTTATTGCCAATCTGCTTACCTGTTACGTCAAAAGAACGAAGCAGTAGATTGCCTTGATTATCCATAGCACGGGAGATTGTGTTACCCTGCTCATCGATGCTGTTTTTAATCAATTCACCGTTATCGGAGAAAGCTGCACCAAGCTGGTTAAAGTCTTGACGCATAGTCATGTCCAGATCAGTCTGAGCCGCAGCAATCTTAGCTAGATCACGGGCTTGTGCTACCTGACCACCATCTAAGTTCTGGAAGCCATTTGCCATAGCTTGTTGAACGTCAGTGACAGCGTTGTTGGTGGTAGTTTGGTTTTGCCCGACTTGCTGAGTTAAATCAGCCTGACCAGACATAAGCCCATCACCTACACCCTGAATCTGCCCTGTTAGATCACGCTGATAACTTTCTGCCTGTGTCAGCATTTCGTTGACGTTCATATTAACCTGATCAACTTGATTGCCTGACTGATCAAAACGGGTAGCAATAATATTTCCCTGATCATCCATCTGGCGGCTAATAGTATCTCCGTTTTCCGCAATGGAATTTTGGATTAGCTGACCGTTTTCATCAAAACTAGAGGACAAGGCTTCATATTGTTGCTTAGTATTCTCATCAATATTAGCACCTGTAGTAGTCATAATATCGCCAAGGTTACCAAGTCGAGTTGTAAGGTTTTCTTGCTGTGCTAGGGCATCAGTACCTGCCTGACTAAACCCGCCTTCAACCGCAGTACCTAGATTCTCGAACTCAGCACCAACTCCTGTGGCAACATCACCTAGCTGAGTACCCAAGTTAGCTTGGCCTGTAGCAGTAGCTTGAGCATATGCACCCAAGTCTTCCCGTAGGCGATCTGTTTGGTTAGCCTGTGCAGTAGCCAGATCAGCCCGTGACTGTTGAGCCAGTTCCTGATCTTCGCCATACCGCTCTGTATAATTATCAAAGCTTGTTACAAACCCGTCTTGCCCTTGTTGTAGGGCAGCTTGGTTCTCTAGTGATTGAGCCGCATAAGTATCAGCGGTATCTGACATTGTGTCTAGATTTGTCTGGAGTTGGCCCTGACCATCTAGGACATTTGCTTGCGTATTAGTTAGCTGAGTAGCAGCCTCACCAAATCCCTCTTGAACGGCGGCATCTGTAGTTTCAAATCCTGTGTTCATAGCTGTATTTGCGGCATCAAACTGAGCAGTACGGTCAGCCTGTGCATCAGCAAATCCTTGTGCTTGATCAACAAACCCCTGATCTACAGCCCCTTGAATATTTGCTTGTCCAGTATCAACAGTATCAAAACGACCACTCATGTCATTAAAGCCGCCAGAGACATCTGTAGACAGGTTATTTAATGAGGTAGCGTTCGCACCAATCGCAGTATTATTAGTACCAATACCAGTGTTAACGGTATCAAACTGAGTATTCATACCCGTGTTATACTGATCCATTAAATCTTGGATGTTAGTAAAACCCGCAGTTAAATTATCCCCAACGCCTGATACTGAAGTATCGATATTATCGAAACGGGTGTCGAAGTTATCATACCGTGCCGTAGCATCATCACGGGCATCTGTAATCTGACCCGAAATGCCAACCTGGTTATCTGCTAAAGTCTGGTACTGATCATCACCCAAACCTGTATTTGTTACATTGGTTGTGTCACCGCCGCCGCCGCCCATATTAGAACTCCTTCGTATGAATTTTATCTGGCTGTTTAAACCGCCGCCAATTGGCAGGAACACGTTGGCCCAAGACGGATTGTGAATGTTTCATCATGCCTCGCATGACTTTGGTTGAATGACCGTAGGGGGCTATGAAATCTATTCCCCAAAGTTGATACTGGTCATCAATTACATCAGGACGTTTATGTACCTCTTCGCTGGGCATCCATCGTTCTGATAGAAATTCGGTAGCCTCTTCCTCAGTAAGCCAAGCCCAAGATACAAAACCTATTGGTTTATCGCCGTTATAAAACAGTCGGGCTTTTAGGTGGATTAGTGGGAAAAGGCAGTAGTGGTTGAATTCAACCAGGGTATACAGTCTGTGATCTGGAGATTGGTTGAACAGAAACAGACTGTCTAATACAGCTTTCTGTAATTGCATATAGTTCTATCTTTTTGGGATACCTAACTATAGCACTTAATAAAGCACCAATGCAAGCCCTTATGCTGCATCTTTTGTTTCTTCTAGGGAAGCAGTCAGCATATCCATAAATGCTTTTTTGCCTACGCCTAGTTGATCTAAGTTAAACTGAGTAGTGCCAATCTTGCGGTCAAGATCAGCGACATGGTTTACCATAATCTTTTGCTGGTCAGTAAGCTGATCCTCAGTGTATTCTTTGTCGTTAATGACAATGGTTTTTTTGTTTTCTGCCATTGTTTTTCTCCTATTTAAGTTAAAATTAAGCCGCCCAAGGTGTGCCAGTAGCTTCGGCTGTCTTACGGGCAACCTGTGCGTCTACTTTACCTTGGCGGTTTTCTTCAATACGAGCCTTTGCTTCTTGGGCTGTTTCTTCGCCTTCGATCAAGCTGTTGTAGACCCAGCCAAGCACTGTGGCTTCAGTCAGGTCAGCGTATGCTACAAAATCAGACGCCGTAGCATCAGGCTCTAGTCGCAATTTGCCACCCTCTACTGCACTGCATTCTGTGTGGGTATCGTCTTGTACACGACATTCCCAATAGACGGTTTTTACGCCGCCTGTGGCATCGTCACGAACCATGTCGTTGACTTTCCATGTTGTTGTTTGAGCCATTGTTTGTTTCTCCTTTATGGCTGGGGTTAAGCGTTTTCGAGAGCCGTGATACGGGCTTCGAGTGTTTCAATTTTGGTGATGGCTTCTTGCAATGCGGCTACAATAACAGGCGTAATACGTCCGTAGTCCATACCCATCATAATTTCACCATCAGGATCACCCGATACGGATTCTGGGGCAACGTCCACCATCTCTTGAGCAATGAACCCACGGGTTCTTGGGGCATCATCCTCGTCGATCCAATCAAACTCAACGGCCCTCATTCTGTTCAGAACATCAATACCATCAGTAATAGTTGAGACATTTTCTTTAAGTCGAGCATCGGAGCCTGTGTTGTAAGTTGTGCCAGAAGCAGTTGTTTGAGTATAACCCTTCTGAACCCCTGCACGGGCGAACCAAATTCCATAGAATCCTGAGGTGTCGGGGTCGCTCACTTCAATTCCGATATTATTGGCGACAGAAACGTGAAGTCGAGCGGCTACATCCGCTTGTGAGTTTATCCCCATAAAGATTTCGGAGTTGTAAGCATTAACAAAAAATGCGTTAGCGTTGCCGTCACTCTCAATGCGGAAGTCCTGATCCCTTCCGGGTTGGTTGAATACTAGGCTAGTATTATAAAAATCCGCAACTGCTTCACCAAAATGCGCTATTTGGAGTGGTTGACTTACTGAGTTGTTTGCGTGAATGAATGAGGAATTCGCTACGCTATTATTAAACTCTTGCCCCCCGTCTCCAATCATCCCAATCTTAAATTGTTGAGCGTGTGAACCATCTTGGCTCATAGACAAATAAGGATTGTCGTTTTCCCCCACGTTGTTGGTATCTGCCTGGATATGGATACCCGCATCACCCGCACCAGATAAATGCAACATATGTTCAGGAGTGTTTTCGTTAATGCCAATTCGATCATTCCCCGCATCAACAAACAGCATATTAGCGCTGTTGTTACTCTCAACACGGAAGTCGTGGTTAGCACTGTCTTCATTGACAACTGTTTCGTCTTGATACAACGTCATGTTAACCATGGCACCATCGCCGGTGCCAAAATACATGCCGCCTTCAGCACCCAAAGAACCAAAAAATCCACGAAGTGTGCCGTTGTTATATAACTCAAGGTTTGAACGGTTGTTGCCGCCCGTGCCGTTACGGTTCAAACGCAAGACGGGGCTGTTGGCAGACATACTTGATGATGATCCGGGGCTTAAATAAATGCCCTCGTTTGATGCGTGGTTATAATTATCGGTTGTCGTTCCAAACGCAGTCGTTCCGTTTTCTGCATTCATAAATATGGCGTTGGCGTTTGCGTCACTCTCAACACGGAAATTTTTATCTCGGCCATCTTCATTAACCACGATTTCTGACGCCACAAACCTCAAATCGTTTTGAAACCCTGCCTGTGTTGCCGGATCGGTTGAAGAACCAATAATTAAGCCGCCTACGCTATCATATGCCAATGTAAGCTGAGAATTGGTTTCAATATTTAATGAACCATAACCGGTGTTGCTTGTCTTATTACTACGCTCCCACGTTTGAATAACATTCCCTGCTTTGGAAACCTCAACTTGCGAGTTGAATGTCGAAGTTGCATTCACCGTCAACGTGTCACTCGACGCATCACCAATCGTCGTATTGCCATTCATCGTGACAGCGTCTGTCGTTACCGTACCAGTAAAAGTGGGATTAGCCGTAGGAGCAGCACCAACGACTTCTGCAACGGAAATTTGTCCGTCAGCTAACTCTGCGTTATCCGATATCAGGTTAGCGAGTGTTCTTGCCTTGCTCATAGCTAGTCCTTTAAATTAGGGTGTTTCTGATGCAGCTTCCGCCGCCGCCTGTGCTTCAGCCGCTGTCTGCGCCCAGCCTCTTGTGAATGCATCTGCTACGATCAATTCCCGTGTTGCAGGGATTTGTACGCCTTCGTCCAATGCACGGGTGGTGTACATCTGCACGATTTCATCGTTAGCTATTCTCGCACGGTTAGTTACCGCATTCTCAGCCCAGTCTTGTGGGTCTAAGGCGGCGTACTGTAAGCCTTTTAGCTGAGTGTCTGTTATTGTGATTGTTATATCTGGCATTATTGCCTCCTGTTATCCTATTAAATAGCCATTGAAAGAACACCATGAGCTACTGTTGTGTGGTTTGATTGCTCCAGAGGCGGTCCATTTTACAACAACGTAGTCATTCGCAGACATATATACTGATGTAGCTAGTTGTGTTTCTACATGACCACCATAGCCGTAGTTACCATTAGCAGCTTCTCCTTCTAACCGCCCTGCGGCGTGAAGTGACGCAGAATTGAGATAAAGGTAATGGTGTATACCGTCATCTGTATTACTTACACCTTCCCATAAGATGCGACACGAAAAGAAATAAACACCAGATACAGGTGCAGTAAACCTACCTGTTGAAGTAGAGTAATGCCCCCCTATATTGTGTCTCTGAGATCCAGAAGCACTACTAAACACAACAGTACCACTGCTTGATGCTGCGGTATTAGTATTTGTTGCTCTAAAACTAGGCTGATTTGGCTTTGTAACACGACCCGCACCGTCTACGTTCAACAAAATATCGTTATTTAGGGCAGCAACTCTAAAAGAGTTTACATTACCATCATCCCCCGCACGGACTTTTAAGCCAAACCCGTTTGAGTTATGAGTGTTGTAAATTTGCGATACCCAATCGCCAGATACACTTGATTCAACGTCAATTGAACTTGCATTTGCTGTACCAGACAGGTAGAGGTCACGGAATTTAGAAGTATCACGGCCTAAGTCTAATGCACCATTGTCTGAACCAAATGGGCCAAAGAAGCTATCTCTAAACAACAGGTTTCTTTGCGTAGTTGTGTTTTGGGTAAGCACCAAATCATTAGATGAACTTATGCCAAACTCACTTGCATTTAAAGTCCCAATACTCCCCACAGGTGCGCCGTCTTTTTGAAAGCGACAAATATCACCGTCTGATGATAGACGGTTGAAGTCTGCAACTAAACCACCCGATCTAGTTGTCTGAGAAAATCCATCTTGCCTAAAAGTATGACCTACGTTGCTGTCACCTTCAGCGGTTCGCCCCACAAGCACGGTGCCGTCTGATCCGAGGCGCATACGTTCCGGTGCGTCAGAACCCTCTCCACCTTCTGTGCCATCGTGAGTGTGAAATGTAGTGTAGCCACCTTGTCCCAAGCTTTCAGCACTGTAATGACGAATAGCACCTGTGACATTAGGGCCGTCTGCTGAACTGTCTGCATTGTAAAACTCTAAGGCTCCAAGCAATGTATTAGCAGAATTTTGTCCTGCACCATCAAGTCTTATAACTGGCCCATCTCCTGACCAATCCTTGAGATTGAGCATTGAACTAGGCGAACTCGTGCCAATCCCTAGCCGCTCATCCGCAGCCGACCAGAAGAACTTTGGCGTGCTGCCTGTGTCCTCGTAGAAGCTGATGTCGCCGTTGCCAGCAATATCCATTCTAAGTTTGTCGGTGTCAGAGAATACACTACTTGCTGTCTTAAATCTTAAACCGCCAGATGAACCCGCTTGATTGTCAAAACCAATAGACGCATAATCATATGTTGTTGAAGGATTTCTCCACACAATACGACTGCCAAGAGAACCAGCAGCAGGTGTTTCATTAAAGATAATTCTATTGTCATCAATGGTTGTTGGCACACCATCCACAGTCAGCCCATCGCTGGTCAAAGTCCCAGTGATATCCAGATTACCCGTCATGGTATCGCCAGAAAGGTTCACATACCGTGCGTCTGATTGTGTCTGCGTCAGGTGATCTGCTAGAACAAACGTGCCGTAGCCTACGATCTCAACAATGTCGTTTACCGTGGTTCCACTTGCAAATACTACTGAGGTTCCTGATGTAGCGGTTACGTCTGTGCCGACCAACTGCTTCACGCCGTTCAAAAATATGTCCACAAATCCAGAGTCATATGTGGCAGCAAATACTGTCTGACCCGCAGTAGCTGTATAGCTGTAGCGATTTGTAGTGCCGTTTACTGAGGAACCCGCATTAGTCCAACCGTTAGCGGAGTATACTTTCATAGCACCCGCTGTAGAGTCAAAATACAATGCGCCTACAATCAGGGCATCACCGTCATTGTCCACAGTGGGAGCCGAAGACTTAGCACCAAGGTAGCGGTCATCGAAGCTATCTAATGAAGCCGCCGCAGAAGAAGCTGAACTTGCAGCCGCTGTTGCTGAGTTGGATGCGTTTGTTTCGCTAGTAGCAGCATTGCTTTCTGAAGTTGCAGCATTAGAAGCTGAAGTAGATGCTACTGTGGCTGATCCAAGGATATTATCTACATAGGTCTTTGTAGTAGCGTCTGTACCAGTCGTAGGAGTACCCAAGCCAGTGATCTTATTGCTGCCCATAGCCAGAGCGCCAGACATGGTATCGCCTGTTTTGGCTACACGGGTATCACGCTGCGTGTCTGTATATACTTTTGTAGCTACATCCTGTGCGCTTGTAGGATCACCTACGCCAGTAATCTTATTCGTAGACATGGCTATTGCGCCTGTCATCGTGCCACCAGCTTTTGGTAGCTTAGTAGCGATACTGTTTGTTACCGTAGTGCTGAAGTCATCATCATCGTTTAGGGCATCCGCTAGTTCGCCAAGGGTGTTAAGCCCTGCACCAGCATCACCAATCAGAGTAGATATTTCATCATCCACATACTTTTTAGTAGCGGCATCTAAGTCATTTGTCGGAGCAGTAAGGTTCTGAATGGTAGCTGTGGTATTAGCATTCATATTCAACGTGCCATCAATAGTGACGTTGTTGAATGAGGAAGTACCTGAAGCAGCTGTTACATTACCAGTTAGATCACCTGTGACATCCCCCGTAACATCGCCTGTGACGTTACCTGTAACATTACCAGTTACATTGCCCGTCAGTGCGCCAGTAATTCCACCAGAGGCTGTTACCGTAGTGAACGCACCGCTTGATGCCGTAGTAGCGCCAATAGTAGCACCGTCTATTGTACCACCGTTTATGTCAGCGGATGCTAGAGTAGCTGCGCCCGTAGTTTGTAGTGTGGTAAACTTACCAGTGGTATGGCTAGAAGCACCAATAGTAGTGCCATCAATAGCCCCCGCATTGATATCAACTGTCGCAAGTGTTGCAGTACCAGATGCATCTAGATCAGTGAATGCGCCTGTGCTTGGAGTAGACGCACCAATAGTAGCCCCATCAACTGTACCGCCGTTAATATCGGCTGTGGCAGCTACAAGGCTAGTGTTTGCATTTAGAGTAGTGAACGTACCAGCGGCTGGGGTAGTAGTACCAATCGTAGTACTATCAATAGCACCAGAGTTCAGATCAATAGATGTGATTACTGTTGTACCAGTAGCAGAAAGGTTAACC
>Ga0208793_1000713_pt1 | contig 21290 bp, 9 predicted proteins | sample 17_taG_FD_184092 | JGI IMG/M metagenome (GOLD analysis project Ga0208793, IMG submission 184092) | Marine viral communities from the Subarctic Pacific Ocean - 17_ETSP_OMZ_AT15314 metaG (SPAdes) (version 2) | ecosystem: Environmental > Aquatic > Marine > Oceanic | place: Pacific Ocean | collected...
CCTTCTGATTCTAAATTAGCAGCTTGCTGAGCAAATTGGGTTGCATTTATTTTTTTGCTAGTTCCATCGGGCATGTTAACTATAACCATGCTTTTTGACTTTGCAAGTGTATCATCAAAGTCAAATACCCTAATTTTTTTAACAGGAGCATTTAATTTTCGAGCATTATTTAAAGCTTTATCAGCTTTTTCTAACGCGTTTACAGCCTTTTGTACGGTTATAGGATTGTTATACTTTATATCATTTGGAATCAAATCGCTATCAAGCTTTGAAGCCATTGATTTTCCTTGCACCAAAGGCAATGACGATTTAATAACTTTTGTTGCGTTATAATCAGGGTTTTCTATAGTTTCTAGTATAGCTTCGTTTTGAATATTGGAAGCTTGCACTTTTTCATTAGCATTATATCCGTCATATATTTTTTGATCAATACCAAATCCGCTTTCTTCAGCAATTGTTTTTCCTGTATCAGGATTTTTAAGCGTGTTTAAATCAATTCCTGCAGCCGCAAGTCTTGTTATAGGATTATTAAATATGCTTTGTCCTTCTACTAATGTGGAATCTAATTTAGCCTGATCTAGCAAATCATCGTCAAATTTAGAAAGCTGCGTTTGATAATAATTTTCTTTTATAGCTTTCATTGTAGGAATGGCAGCGTTATTTTTAATAGCTAAAAGTATAGACGCTCCAACTACTGAAGCCGGAGGATTATGCTCTTCTCTATATTTCTTACCTTCTCTTTGTTGCTTTTTTGAATTAATACCTCCATATCTCATCTCGACTGAACGATACTTAAATTGTGCAGATATTTTTACTAAACCTGTAGTTGCTTGATAGCTTTGTATAATAATAGCAGCAGCTACATCTAATGGCATGTCGGCCGCAACAGCATCTGTAAGTTGATTAACTACATGGTCCAAAACTGTCATATTATCTTTAGCTCTTTGAGCGGCTAATTCTCTAACTTTTTTATTTTTAGAAAAAGCTTGAATAGGCGATACTCGCATAGCTTTAGGGCCATTATAAGATTTAGCACTTTGTATTAGTTTTTTATAAGCGGGATCGCTTTTACCGTAGTATAACCTACCGGGTTTAGCAATCCAATTTGTTATACCTTTAGTTGTAATTTCAACAAACTTTCCGTCTGTTGTTTTCCCAAACTTAATAGGCTTTTTTATTCCAGCTTCAAAAGCTTGCTTAGCAGAAGAATACATTTTTCCTCCTTTAATGCCATAAAAAGTTTGCTTGCCACCACTACCCATTTTACCAGCTTCTATAACAGCAGTGTCTAATCCATACTTAACAACAGCTTCTTGCATAGCTATTTGTTGAGCCTCTCTATTAGATTCATTTATAGGTGGAGACTTAAAATCTAGTTCACTAGCTAATTGCTTTTTGTTTCTTAATTGAGAAATAGAATTAAAAGACGTTTTTAAAGTAGGAGGCATGGTATCATAACTTTCCAACTTGCTAGCCATTGAAGTATTTTTACCCGCAGCTACATCTTGTTTAGTTTCTAAACTTAAATCTGTATCAGATCTTACAATTTCATTTGTTACAAGCCTTCCATATAAATTAGCCATGCCTTTTAAAGCTTGCGCCTGAGAAGATCTTGCATTGAAACCTTCTTGTTTTTTACCATCAACTATACCAAATGCTTCTAAAAATTTTGCTTTAGTAATTCCTTTATTTAAAACAAACGGAGAAAGCCCAGCCCCTTTGCTAAGTCTCGTTTTCTTAGTGTAAAAGGCATCAAGTAAACCTTTTGGTACGCCCGTAGAGGTACCTAAGAGCTTGTCTGTTGCAGCTTCTACTACTGCACCTTCTGGTAATATCTTTAACAATTTATCTGCGTTCTTATTAACAAATTGCTGAATAGCTGTAGCATCTGCTTTCGATAAATTAGCAGCAGGAACTGTAAGTTTTTTAACTGGTATACCAATTTCAGCTGCAATAATTTCAGGAGCTAAATCACCTAATTTTTTAAACGTTAAATTCTTAGGATCAATATCTTTAATCTTTTCCTGTATCTGTTCTTTAATTTTAGTTACCGCATCTTTAGATATAAAAGAGCTAGGCTTTATTTTTTTAGTAATAGGTTTTGTAGCTACTTCTGTTGTTACTTCTTCAGCAGCAACTCCTTTAGCCTCTGTTACGTCTGTAGTAAACTCTTTGCCTAAAACTCTTTGCGAAGCTTCTATGGCTCTAGCAGGTAAAAACTTATTTACATAAGCGGCTAATGGCACACCTGATTTAGGGTCGTATTCTTTAATTAAATCTATAATACCTCGTTTACCTGTTTCAATTTCATCTGTTAATAACTGACGATCAAAATTAGGCGCTTCGCTTCTTTTATCTACTATTTTATTTACGATAGGTTTGAATTGTTGTATAATATCAAAAGTACCATCTACGCCTTTAGCTTCATAAATAGTCTGTACTTTATTGCTGGCTTCAATATTTGATTCTAATTTACTTTCCTTTGCAACTATTTTTTTATTATCAGCTTCAACCTTAGCTAACTTAGCATCTATTGATTTAGTTTCACGAGCCCCTTTAGTTCTGCCGTCAACTTTTTCTGCCGTTCCATCAACTAATTTACCTTCAGCTCCTTCTTTAGCTATTTTAAGTTGCGCTTCACTTAATTTTTTACCAGAGTTAATTGTATCGTTGTAGTCCTTTAAAAAATTAAAAACATCTAAGCCAGTATTGAATTCAATATTTAATGGTTGCTTTTTATTAGATTTAAAAACATTAGATATTTTATCTTTTAATGCTTCAAAAAAGCTTTTTGTTTTTTCAGTATAAACAATATCACCGTCTGAAATAGCTTCACTAACCAAAGGAATAACTTCCTCATAAGTCATTTCAGCTGTATAATTTTCATCACTTATATATTGCTCAAGTCTGGCTCTCATTTTAGCGCCACCTTGAATTTGTTTATTGTTTAATATTTCTGTTATTAAAGACTTACCAAATGTTATAGCTAATTCAGGATTATTTTGAAATGTTTGTTTAAAAAATGGATGCAAAAGCTCATGCTGATCCGTAGTATATTTTTGTCTTTCTGCAGCTAATCTATCATTTATTAATATAATAGTTTCGCCCTCAAATACAACAGCTTGACCATACCCTAAAGATTTCTGTACATCGGCATTTTTATCCGCTAACTCTTTAACCCTAGCGTCATATTCCGCTTGAGTACCATAGTTTTCAAATTTTGCCCCTAACTGCTCTGCTATTAATTTTGCCCCTTCTCTAGTTTTAGATTTTTCAATGTCAGTAACCCTATCTTGCACAATTAGATCTTCAATTTGTGTTTTTACTTCGTCTAATTTTGCTTGATCCCCGTTGTTATTAGTGATATCAGGGTCATTTACAGTTTTAATTTTTTCCTGTAATTTATTTCTTTGAATCAAGAGCTTAGCTATAGGTGCTTGGTTTTCAAAATTAACGCCAGCTTCTGATAATACTTTTGCACTATTTTGAGTATCTATAAAGTTTTGTTTTATTATATCAGCATCTACTTGAGTCATTTCTCCTCTATTAACTTCTGCTTTTAGCTGCGTATTTAGTAAGCTTAAAGAGCCGTTAACGTTTGATATTTTTAAAGAAGCTTCAGAAACATTAGAGTCTCCAAAAGCATTATACATGTAATCAATTTTATTATCCTCTAATAAAGAATTAACTCTCCTGTTAGTTGCCGCTTGGTTTAAGTAAGATCTTCCTGCTCCAAGAGTTGTAAGTTTTGAACCAAAAGCACCTCCTATTAAAAACGTATCAAATCCTTCTGCAAACTTTTTATTAAAATCTATTTCATTTCCAGTGTATAAGTATTCTGCTAATTCATTTAAAACAAATGTACCCGTTTCTGATCCACCTTCTTTAAAAAACCCTAAGCCTATATCTTTAAAATAATTCCCTAAATTTTTGAAAGCGTCGTCTACGCTTTTTGGCTTAAAACCAAAAGCTTTTTTAGCTAATCCTCTAGTTACAATCTCTAAAGCTCCTTCAGATACACCGATCATCATAGAATACCCAGTAAGAGCTAAATCTAAATCGTTGCCTTCTATTTGTTTTTCTCTACTAGCAGCAGAAGCCTCACCTACTATTAATAAAGGTATACCTACATAAGGTATTGCAACCTCAATTAAACTAGTAGCAGAAGTTAAAGCATCAGTAGATAGTCTAGTCATTTGACTTACAAAACTTCTATCAAAAGCCCCTTCTGAAATAGTTTGGTCGAATACTCGCATGGTAGAATTTATTCTGTCTACTTCCCTAAACATTTCGTCTGATATGTTTAACAAATAATTAGCAACCATGCCTTGATCCCCTCCAGGAGTTAAACCTGCTAACTTGTTTATAGCTCTTGCTCTTTGTTCGTAAGGCAAAGCATTTAAAGCTGTTAATGTCTTATCGTCAAGAGTAATAGAGGCTATTGTTTGATTTATGTAGCTTGGTATGCTTAAAATTTTACCTCCTATACGAATAGTCCCTGCTTTAAGACCTTTACCCAAACGATCCCCAAATTCAAGGCGCTCGGCGTTTTCAGAATTTTGTTGCATAATTGATAGGACCGTCCCAAATTTATCTTGGTCAGCTGTTAGATTATAATCTTCAGCAGTCAATTGCATTACAGAAGTAGCTTTTTTACCTGTTCTTGCTTCGTAATTATCAAAGGCCTGTTCGTCATTTGCTTTAGGTATTTCCTGCTGCTTTCCTTTTCTGTAAAACCCGCCTTCTTCATCATAAAGCGCTTGCTCAGGAATATTTTTTAATTTACCATCAGTGTCTCTTAGATTATTCATCTCAGCTATTTGCTGATTAGTAGGGCCTTCTTTTATTTTTTTTGTGAAGTTATAATCTTCTATTAGTTTATTTCTATTACTTAACAAGCTGTTATAAAGAGTTGCTTCTTCTTTAGTATAAATAATAGGTTCTCCTTTGTCGTTAAAATTGAAATCATTAGTAATAATTTCATCATATTTTTCTATTTGAACTTCTAAAGGAACAGGTTTATAGCCGGGAGCAATAGGGCCTAGATAGGGATTTTCTTCTTTTACAAGCTCTCCTTGCAGGTCCATTGTCCATATGTTAGGATCATCACCTTCTTTAATTGGCTGATCTAAAGGTATAGTAGAAGGCACTAAAGTATTATTATTAAGCTGATTTTGCCTTTCAATAGCTTTAACTCTTCTTTTTTCAGCTTCTCTTTTTCTTTTTTTAAAATCTTTTAGCTGTTTTTCTTGCTCTTCATTTAGGTGGCCTAATTCTCCTGCTATACTAAAAATAGCAGTACTATTGTTTTCTAATTTCCAATCGTCTGCACCTTCTTTTTTTTGATAGTATTCTATATTACCTTGCTCATCAACATTCCATTTAAAATCATAACTATTGGCGGTGTATGTTTCATCTTTAGATACAACAGAATTAAGTTTTTCTCTTTGCTTTTCTTGTTTTTTAAAATCATCTAAAGACACACCAAATGAGTCTTGAAACATATCACTAAATACTCCTGCGTAGTATTTGGATTTTCCATTTCCAGAAGTTGAATTCTCGGACGTTGCATTGTCTTTCCCTGGTGTAGACACATCCGTCTTTTTTTCCACAACAGGGTCTATCTTTACTTCTTCTTCAACTACTTCTTCCTCAACTTTAGGTTGGTTTTCTTTTTTCCACTCTTGAACTTTAGCAGGTATATCTGTAGCTCCTTGTTCTTGTAGTGACTGTACATATTCTAGTAATGTCATTTAATTTAATTTAAGTTGTTATCATCTAAAAATTTCTGAGCTTTTGCTCTTTTAGCCTCTGCTAAATCAAATACTACTGCGTCTTCTTTTACCGTGGGTATCTGGTTTTTGGTAAATTCATTTAGATAATTATTCATAAAGTATGTTCTATATTTTACTGCAAAAATGTCTTTTTTATCTTGAGATAAAGGCAAATCTAATTCATAGCTCCAACTAGACCCCGCTGCATTTGCGTTCTGGACCATTTGGTCATCTTCCATAACACTTGTGTCTTTGGATATGTAAACATTCCATGCAGCTACTGCATCTTGTTCAGAGCTCATTAAACCAGCAACCTCAGCGTCTATAAATGGCCCTACCTTCTTATCAATTTTTTCCATATCGAACTTAAGTACATTTTTACCTTTACCGTTGCCTAAATCTATAATTTCATAATCAAAAGAACCATCAGCATTTTTCATTGCGAATTCTTCGCTTATTTTAGCATTAGCTTTTAATTCTTTATTTTCATTAATCATTTCCTGCATAAACAAACCAGTCTCAGGCAGTAGTTTTATCATGTCATTTCCTATATTAGGCGTTGAAACAACAAGAGATGTATCGGAATCTATTAAAGCACTTAAAGCGGAACTGTTTATAATTAAAGGGTAATCAGCTTCTATTTCAATAAAATCACCATCAAAAGGAACTAATTCTTTTCTTTTAAAAGCAGGACCCATAAACTCAATTTGTTGAGAGCCGTCTATTAATAAATCTAAATAAACTTCATAGCCATCTGTTTTAGAAAATCCAGGCTTTCCGGTCATTAAGCTATTAGCTACAGTGTACCTGTAATCATTGTTAGGATCAAAGCTATCCTCTTCTGTTACACTAAGTTCAGCTATAACTGAACCTAAAAAATCTAAAGAAGCTTTAGGGGCTTCTTCTAGCTGTTTTAATTGACTTAATTCAACTTTACAATGCTCTGACTCACACCTATTAGATTCTATAGCTATTTTTATTTTAGCGTAGTGTTTGCCCGCTAATCTGTAGGCGTTGTCTAATAACTGGAATCGAAAATCACTAGTTTTAGATATAAATTCTTGATTATAAGCAATAGCATTACTTTCGTTAAATTGCTTTAAATACAGATTTTTAAGTATGTTATCGTTTTCCATGTGCTATTATGTTGTTTTAAATAAATCTGGCGTAGCGGCTATACTGCCTAGAGAGCTAAACATACCCCCTATAGCACTCGCTTGGTCTTTATTTGCTTGTGCTTCCGCCTGTTTAGACATGCCCAGTTGAGCAGCTGTTCTGTCTAATTGAGCAACCTCTCTTCCTTCTCTTGTGCTAAACATAAATTGTTCTCCTGCAACATCTGCTTGTTGTAATCTTTGCGCTTCAGCCATTTTTTGTCGCTGTAAATTAGCTTCACCCGCAGCTCTTTTATCTTCGTTTGATTTTTCTTGTGCTTCAATACTAGCTGCTACTCCTTTCTTAGATTGTAATGCTGCTTGAGCCAACGCTGTAGCTCCACCGGCACTACCGCCTGTTTGTCGTATAGTATCTAATGTATTTGCTAAAGATATATCAGCTTCCTCTATTTTCATTTCAGCTGCACCTGTAGCTACAGATAAATTAGCAAAAGGATTGCTTATCATGCTGCTTAAGTCCGTTATGCCTTCATACGGGTTTATTATAGCCTGACGATTTTTTTCTAAATTATTTAATTTATTGTTAAGTCTTCTTCTTTCTCTAGCAGCAGCTCTGGCTCTTTTTTTAGCAGCATTAGAGCCAAAGAGTCCTCCTGCTATTGACAAAGCTCCGCCTATTATTGCTGGTATCATATTTTTATATTTTTAATATCCATTGTTCATTGTGTATGCGCTTTCTATTGAAAACAATTGTTTTTCGCCACCCGCATCAGTTGTTCGATCTGTTGCCATAACTCCAGTAACAAAATAACCTTTTATACCAGAAACAGCTTCTCCAAAAATTATTTCGCCTGGCATTGGTGTACTAGCGTTAACTATATTAGATACATATCTATTTTCTTTTCTATTAAATCCTGCATAATATTTTGGCAAAGCCGGGCTTGTAGTTCCAAATGTAGTTTGATAATTAGCTCTTGCTACTGCAGCTCCATTGGCAGGGTTAATTACGTATTCGCCATCGTAATAGCTTAATATACCGCTTGATTGATCAAAGTATAATTCTAAAGCTGAATTAGAAGGGTTCAAATTTTTACCAGTAGCGTCTGATGAAAGAGACAATAATTTCCACCCATTACTACCTTCATAGCCTATTGTTTTAAATGTTTTTGATCTAACCGGCTCTGCATTTAATATAAAGGTTACATTTGCACCTTCGTCTACATCATAAAAAGTACCTCTTTTAGCTCTAGTGTCGTAATGCTTCCATAGTTTTAAAGCATTGTTTGGCGTTTTTTGTACAGAATAAAAATTAGCTCCTAAGCTGAACATTACTTGAGGAGCATAAGAATATCTACTTGTCCACCCTCGTATAGATTCATCAAATGATAATGTATTATATACTTCTGGCACTACTGTTGGTGCACTGTACTGTTGTAAAGAAGTAACATATTGATTATTATATATATCGTAAGCACCTAAAACAGAGCCAACTCCAGCGGTTGTATTTAAGTTATTCAAATTATCTCTGAAGAAGTCTTTCATGTTGACCGCAGAAATTTCATCGATACCAGATCTACTTAATCTTAATATCGCATTGTTTTCTTTATCTGCAAAATATTTATGATATCCGTAAATAGCAAAGCTTTCTGGGTTTTTGCTTATGCCATATTTACCAGCATAGGGTTGTATAACACCTATAGTTAGATTGCTTGATGTAACACTTCCGCCTCCTTCTGCTGCGTATATAGCGTCCTTGTCTATTAACGCTCTGCTAACTTTTCTTTCTTGAAATATAACAAGGTTAGTATCTTCAGCATATAGTTTTTGCACAGAGCCATTGGCTGGGTCGGCGCTTTTAGTTATATCGTCTGCTGTAGAAAAAACATTCGTATTATTAATTCCTGTTCTTGAATTAAATATACCTGAATATATTAATGTATTAAATCTAATTACAGCATTTGGCTCATCTTCGACTAAGTAAGCTTTAGCCCCATAATCAGTAGAAGTATTGTTGTAACCACCTCTTATACGTGCTTCTTCTATAGCCCAATCACTTGGCATACCTACTCCCCCTGGCACATTAACTACCGGATAACCTCCATTTACATCATCGGGTATACCGTCAGATCCATTCCATGCTATATTGTTATCGGCTGTAGCAATCTTCTTTAAAACAAAAGAGTTAAAATATTTTACTTCAACTACTGCTCCCATAGGTTATTATTACTTATTTTATTATACATTTCCATTATACTATTTCAAAGCTATACCCTGTAAAATCTACAGCGGTTTCGGTTGGAGTTGAAAAGTTTGTATTACAATCCGTACAAGGATGTGTAGGCCCTGTACCCGCATACAAATCATATACAGCAGTTTTAGTTGCTTTAAGAAAAGGTATAGTCTGATTGTTAGGACAGGTGCCTCCTGTGCTGGTTACCGCGTTTGTATTGTTTATTGTAACTATATTGTTACCTGCTGTTAAATTACCTAGACCTGTAGTAGGAAATAAATAAAAACCGTTTTGTCCAACTCCTGCGCCTTGTATTTCAATTAATACAAAAGGGTAGCTAAGCGGAGATCCGTCGGTATCATTACAATCTAATTCCCCTGTAACAATACTTGTAGGTGTTACACTTAAATCTATTATAGAATTATAGCTTTGTTGTTGACCTGTTCCTCCAGCGTCTCTTGCAACCAACTGAAAGGCAAATCTACTGGCGGGCATGTTTGGATTTGGTAATATTTTTATAGCACCTACTTTTGTATTAGTATTTGCTGGATCATCATTTTGGTCTAATTGGAAATAACCAGCGCCTAAAACATTTTGACTTCCTGGAGGGGCATTTAAATCTGTTAAAGTTGTAAGTGTGTAATCAAAGTCATCGGTTCTTAAATTAACATTACCTGCTCCATTGTGCGCTTTAACTTCAAAAACAGGAGATGAAACTTGTGTTCTATTAGCGCGAATAGTTGTGGGTACAGAGTTTACAACATTTCCATTTACTTTAATTTCTGTTGTTATAGGCGCTATATTAATAGGGCCTAATGGCGAACTTCCAATAGGCACAGTATTTGTAGAAGCAACTCCGTCTATATCTTTTGTTACAACTGTTAATTCAAAGCTAAACAATCTTACTGTTTGGTCTGTGCTAAAAAATATGTTATTTATATATTCAGCGGTTGGTTTTATATTAAAACTACCATTTCCTTGTGTATACGTTAATGCAAAATATGGATTAACGGCTTGTACATTTACATTGTTTAAATTAAAAACATTGCCAAGAGTTATATCAAATACCCCAGCTGTTGGACCTGCCGCATCATATACAGGTAAATTAGTTCCAAATGCGTCAACTAAAAATACAGGTGCGTTAAATATATTTTCAGCAGCTGTTATAGTTTCGTCCCATTCAGCTACAAAACTACCAACTCCTCCTGCTGCATCACTGGAATTTAAAATTAAAGTGTTCAAATCACTTATTATACCTGTAGTCGTAGTTTCCCAAAATATATCCAAAAGACTATTTACAGGTTCTGTTTCATACACCGCTAAATACTGAATTCCAGGAGTTGCTAATTCACGAGCACCGCTTGATAACTGTAATCCAGGAGCAAAATACAATACATCATTTTCTGATAAAACCACACCTTTGTTTAATTTTACCTGGGAAACTGGATTACCTGATGTAAAAGCAGTAACGAAAGTTCCATCTGGTATACCTATTCCTGTGACTATTGCGTTAGTTGCTATACTTCCTGAAATATTTTTTATATTTATGTTTTGGTTGGCTGGGTAATTAAAATTGGTAGCTACATCGTTTATTTGAGCCTCTCCTGGGCTATAATTCAATGTAGATATTTGACCTATTCTATTATTAGTGCTTATTCTAGCAACTAACGGGTTTGAATCTAGCAAATAAAACTGTGGAAAATAATTAGGGCTTGGCCTATCGTTAGGGTTATAATCAAATAAATCTTGAAGAGTTGATATTGTAGAAACTGTATGCGACTGTCTACCTGGGAAATACTGATCATTCATTAAACTAGGCTCTCCTAAGTTAGACGTACCTGATACAATGATAGTTGGAACTGTTAAATTTGTATTTTCAACTCTTCCAAATAATCTAACTGAACTTCTAAATTGTTTTTGATCTGGACCTACTTCATTTAAATCTCTAGGTACTTTGTTTATATTATCATTTATTAAAACAGTATGCGATGTTTTATTTATTTCTAAATCAACATCTTGCGGATATGCCGCTAGTATGCCAGGCAAATAAACGTTGTAGTATTCTTGCTCTGTTTGTTTTACAACAATTTTATATGAGTACCACCCAAGAGGGTTATAGCTGCTCCCACCCTTTTCTCCGTTATATATTCCAGGTGTTCCTAAGCCTACATTCCTAGACGAGGATATTACAGAATTAAATAATACTTTTAATGAATTACCGGGGAAAGGGTTTTGTGGAATATTGTTATCTAAATAAGGGGAATATATAGTATCTCCTTGAAAAGCATTACTTTCTGAGGTTACTAGATTTTCATTGTTTGAAAGAATTACTGAAGAGGTTCTGCCATATCTGTCTGATAATACCACACCTACCTGATATGTTCTATTTTGTTTTACAGTTGCATTAGGATATTCAACTATTGAAACTGTGTCTTTATCATCGCTAAATGCGGTTATAGTTAAAACTTGACCGGCAGATATATTTGTTATCGTTTTATTTAATGTTATATCTGTTAAATTAGGTTCAGTTCCAGACACGGCTGTAATTTGTGTTCCCGTTGGAACCCCTGATCCTGAAACAAAACTGCCCACCTCTATGTTACCTTGACCAGATCCTGCGTTGGTTGATATTGGATTATTAGCTGGATAAGTATTAGCACTTGTTACTTGAATAGATCCCCCTTGTAAATTAAATGCGCTTTTTTGGCTGACTCCTACATTGTAATCTAGGGACGCAGGTGGAGTGTGTTTATTTTGAAAATTACCATACACAATTCTATTGCTAGTTACTTCTTGGGCAAAAGCACGAACAGGCACTTTATCAAAAACTCTTGTGATTGCATCGCTTGGCAATGTTTTTATAGGCTTTTTAGATATGTAATTATATGCGAATACCGTATCAGTTCCTGTACCTTCTGTTAATTTAGCTACAGGTATTGTATCTATGACTTTTACAGCCAAGCCATCTGATTCTTTATAAAGTATTTCTAATTCTTGTATTTTTAAAGCATTGCTAAGTTCGCTTTTTTCAAAAGGCAATGGTATACGTAAAGTTATATCGTCGACTTTATTCTCCATGAAAGAAACAATCGTACTTCTGTACGCTGCTGTTTGATCATCATCTAATTCTAACTTATATTCGGCATTGTCTTTGTTATAAGTAAAATAGCCATCTTGTTTAGGTATAAATGCAGGCTGCGTAAATGGAGCCATTATAGAATATTCATTGTCGTCAAATCTATATCTATAACTAAACCTAACAAATTTATCTTCTAAGTAAGCTGGATCTCCTGCGAAATTAGGGTTATAATAAGGGTTTGGATTCAAAACCACTTCTACTCCCGTGGCAATGTCAAAAGGAAAAGTAGTTATGCCAGAAAGGGTAAGGCTCCATTGAGGCGGCGGTTGAGGTTGGCCTGGCGGTGTAGGTGGGACCGGAGTGTAAACAAGGCCGACAACTGTAGCGTTTGGTATCATCAGTATAGTACCATCAGTTTGAACAACACCAATTGTAGCAGCTCCATAGACCGTACCGCTTATTGTATTGGTAGCTGCTCCACCAGTCGAAAAAGCTGCTATTTGGCCGGATACAGAATCGATTTTAATTGGATTAGTTCCTGAATCTCCTGCGGTAATTGGGAGGGCTGCAAAACCAGCACCTCCGTTTGGAAGAAACTTACTGGTAACATCTTTCATTGTAGTCTCATACTTTCCGCTGCTGCTTAAAGCACTTGGTTGCCATAACTCTATAGCTTGATAAGGATTGTACTTAGCTACGCTTATTTGATCCTCTGTAGTATAATAAGCTGCATTATCTTCTGCAAAACCTATATTTATTTTTCTAGGTTGATTATAGTTGTCTGTCCAAAATAGAAAATCTTCTAATATATTTGATGCATATATTCTATAATCTGTTGAAAAATTTAAGAACGCTCCTTGCACTAATATTCTTGTAGCGTTAGCTCCTCCGTTTGAATTATTAGTATCAAATTGTATTATATAATTTTTAGCTAATTTTTCATATTTAAGAGATTGAAAATTATTAGTTAAAAACAAATAAACGTAACCATTAGACTCATCAACTTGTTGGCCTATACATTCTAAACCTGTGCTCAAATTAGGTATAGTGTCTATGTTAAGCACCGCAAAATTTCCTAATACATTTTCTAAAGAACCTACAGAATCTCCTTCAGATTTATTTACTTGTATATTTACAGCATCTCTATACTCACCCTGAGGCATTAGCCTAGCGTCTAAATCTTTATTTAATTTACTTTTTATAAAAGTATTTCTTGCTTGTGCCATTAAATTTTAATGTTTTAACCATTTTGATTTACCTCTCATAACTTGAACGATCTCATCAAGCTTAATGTTTGATAATCTTATTTTTGCATTTCTAAGTTTTGCTCTTCTATCTTTTTGAAGACGTGCAACTAAATACTCTTGCTGCCCCGCTCTTGTAGATATTATAGAATACAATATAGACGCATATAAAGCATCTTCTGCCAGCTTAGGTACTTTAGTGTCTGCATCATAGCCTAAGCCGTCTGATATGTATTCTAAAACAATAAGTCTATCTGCTAAGTTACTAGAGAAAGACATAAGCCCGTCTCTGTTATTAATATTAAACCAGCCATTTACTTGAGAAACTTGAGGATCTATACCGTATTGTCTTCCCCAATTCCAGCTTCCTTCAAACCCATAAGCATTTTGGAAATAAGCCAACTCATCTATGTTATTAGCAAACTGCCCGTTTACAAAATTATCATTTGCATTTTTCCATCTTTCTTCAGTTAACGATGTACCTTCTAGATTTTCTCCAAAGTTATCTTGAGTAGGAAAACCTGACTGATCTTGTATAGGTGTATTGTAAGGGCTAATAGTTAAATTATTAGCAGGATATATAATTCTTTTTACACCTAAAGGGTCAATCCATGAAACACGTACATAGTTAACATAATCTTGAGGCAGTACTACGCTTAAGCTAGCTGGTATAGTAAGCTCTTGTGAATGAATACTTTTTAAAGTATCATAGCTAAATTCTTGCAAAGATCTTTTTGCAAAAAACAATATATCAGATTTTGTAGCTTTTTGTAATAATTTTCCATCTCCTACATATCCAACCATAAAATTATCGATTGCATCACTTAATTTTATATATTCGTAGCTTCCATAATTTTCCTCTACCGCATCGCCAAAAGCTTTTTCAATTTCTGTTTGCCCGTATTTACCGCCATCTATTCTTTTTAACTGAACAGCAACAAAAGTACCAGCTGGCAATGTAGCTGTAATATCTATAACATTATTTGTAACGGTATAAGCTAATAAGTATTCTACATAAGTTCCAGGAAAACCGTTAGAGCTTGTGTAGACTTTAAAATTATTTAAAGCATAATTTTCGGTAGTTGGATCCCAATTTCCAAAAACTAAATCAGTATCAAATGTAGTTGTGTATACTTGGCTATTGCTCCCTGTGGATAGGAAACCCTGTGCGCCTTGGTAATATTGTTCATTTGTTTCAGTTATTAATCCCATTTGTTACTATGATTTTTCGTTAATTGATGTTTGTTGCGCTTCTTGAGAAGCTACCTGTATTATAGTAGGATCATTTATTATTACTCCAGCGTATTTTAATATGTTAATTATTAAATTATTCTTTTCAGATATATCTAATTCGAAATCTACAGAAGGACCAGAAGCGCTGGCATCATATAAGTATTGCCCTTGTGTGCCAATATTGAATCCCCAATTAGGAGCTGTTGGTGCAAAAAGACAGTTTATATTTAATGTCATATTTGTAACAAAAGGAGTTACTTTAATAAGAAGTTGTTGCACTGTAGATGGAGCAACTAATGTAGTTGTTTGAGTTGTTACCGCTAATGGATACTGAGCGGTTGGAATTGTTAGCTTAGACCTTGTAATTTTATTAAAATTTGATTGGCTAACCAATTCAGCTACAGAATTGTAGGTGGGGTTTCCGGGATATGTTGATATTATATCTCCTATTTTGTATATAACACCTGTTCCTGAATATATGAAACCAAGGTTTGTTGCGTTATAAGTAAAAGCAGCATTTCTTTCAAACGGGAAAAGCTTATAAGCAGTGTCCTTAAACATGTTAAAAAACTCTGTATCGTTTTGTGTATTTTTTTGGTTTTGACGGTTTAATTGATTGCCGTCTGGAAAATAAGATTCAAATATCTCTGTTTGCACTTGTGCTGCTAAACTATTGAATTCAGCTGGAGGTATATACCCTCTTTGTTCTTTGTTTAAAATGTACAAGACTGTTTGATATACTGTATTTATACTTACTGCCATTTGTTTATTTTTATATACTAAAAAGGCGGCCGAAACCGCCTATATATAGTATCACTTGTTTTTATAGTTTTTTATCTATAGATTTATAGATTTCAACACCTTCGTCTGTCTTTAAGAAAGCCGCAAATGCCGAATAAGGATTTTCATCAAAAGGTACATTCATTAATTTTCTATCATTTGATCCCCAACTAAAAGTTCTTTGATCTTGTGATAACTTAATAATACCCATTTCCTGTGCTCTAATAGAAAAGTTTCTTAATTGCACATTTTCATCATTAGCTAAACTCAAAAATAGTTGAGGATTGTTTCTTGCAAATAATAATAAATCTCTTTTTAATTCTTTTGAGCTCATATCATTTACCTTAGATCCTATCTCTACTCTTAAAATAGCTTCTCCAAAATCTACGTCCATTGCTCTAGCAGCGTTTAAAGCATCAATTTGAAGGTCTAAAATATTCAAATCATCTGAAGCTTCTGCTACAGCGCTAAATTCTTCATATAGTTTTCCTTTTAAAGGGTGATATAAAGATAATAGCTTTTGTAAATTTTGTTGTTCTTTTTTAACAGTTAAACTGCCTTTTAAAAATCTTATATGTCCCATTGTAACTTCACCTTTTTGTTCATCTACAAGAGGTGAATCTTGATTGGTAGCATATCTTATTTCTCTTTGTTTTCCAGTTTTTTCATCAAAGAATAATAAAGCGTGTTTTCGGGTGTGTTTGCCCGGCAATGTTAATGTTAAAGGGTTTTTATTTCCTTTTAAATAGTATACTCTATCTTTAATTTCCCACTCTGGTTTTGCGGGCTTTACTGGGGTAGCAACTTTTGTTACCACTTCTTCTTGAGGCGCAACCTCAATTTGTTTTGCTTTAGCTTGTTTAGCCATAATATAATAAAATTAAATAGTTATAAGAGTAATAATTACCCCCGTCAGTTCAACGAGGGTAAAAATTACATTAATGTTGAATCAATTAGATTCCTTTGAATAATACAAAGTTGTTAGCAGCTTGTGTTACTAAACATCTTTCAGATAGGAAGTTTACTTCCATAGCATCTAAAGTAGATGTAAATGCACCACCAGCAGAACCAGTTAACCAAGATTTCATTCTTCTATCATCAGCTTGTGAAGCTCTATATCTTACGTGTAAGAAAGGTCTTCTGATGTTAGTTCCTAATACTTGATCATATACTGTTGAAGTTCCAGCAGGTACTAATACTCCTTCTACTGAATTGATACCGTCGATTCCTCCACGAGTAGAAGCGTCGTTTAAGTATTTCCAATCAGTTTTGTAGAAATCGTAAGAACCTCTTCTAAATCCTGAGAATCCAAGATTTAAAGCCATTTCTTCTGAATTTTCAAATAATCCGAAAGCAGTTCCTCCTTGAGCTCCTCCTGAGATTGCAGATAACATATCGTCAAAATCCAAAGCAGTTTGTCTTTGTAAGAATAACATGTTCTCTTCAATTGCTCCTTGAGTATCTAAGTTTTTAAGAATTGCATCAAATTCGTCAAGTCCAGCAGCAGCAGTAAATCCTACTTCTACATTACCACGAGCTTGAATAGCAGCAAATAATCCTTCAGATCCAGGCATAGTAGCGTTAGCATAACCTGCTCCACCTGCACCACCTGCACCTATCTGGCTAAATTCACTTTCAATCATACTCATTTCTAAGTAATCTTCAAAACGTAATCTTGTTTCAGATTCAGCTTTTAAGTACCATAGGTATCCAGATGTTCCGTCTTCAGTTGCAACTTCTACCCATCCAATTTGAGCCATGTCAGATCCAGATACTACGTACTGGCTTCTTAGGATAATTGGTGAATTAGAATATTGTGTAAACTGAGGCTCTACACTTAGTCTTGTAGATGAATTACCAACTCCAGCACCTATTGTAGTTCCTTTTGTGTAAGAAGAACCGTATACAAATACTTTAATTGATCCTGAAGTTAAAGCAGCACCTCCAACAACAGCAGCTCCACCGAAAGCAGATACAGCAATTGTTCCGTTAGCACCACCAGCAACTGCTTGTACAGAAGCAGTAACAATACCTTTTTCCTCAGCACCTGTTGCAGTGTCTAAAAGAACAACTGTATCATTTACTGATATAACATTTTGTACACCTGGAAGGCCAGCAGCTGGTGCTACTGTAATAAGTCCGCCTCCGAAAGTACAGTTATCATAAGATATGTGTAATCTATTTTGTTCTGACCAAATTACTTGATCACTTGTCATTGGCATTTCAGCGCCAACCATTCTTAAGAAGCCAGATAACGTACGGTTTCCGTAACGCTCTACTTCAGCTTCATATACTTCTGGCAAATACTGCTGAGCGAAAGAATTTGAATCGCCTGCGTTAGCACCGCCGTTAAATTGTAGATAGTTGCTATTTAATAGCTCCTGTCTAGAGGAAGGTATTAAGCTTCCAAATTGTGGAGTTAAAGCCATAATTTTTTAGTTTTTTTAGTTAAATTTTTTTGTTTTAATTCGTAAGCTTTTGGAATCAGACCCGCTTATAGCTTTCACTTTAAGTCCATTTATAAACACATCTCCTTGAGTAGACCTAGCTTTGGTGTTACTTAAGTTCTTAGAACTGTTTACAACTTCTTTTACAGCGTCCGCTTTTCCTTGCTCATAAAAATGAGCTGCGATCTTATCCACGTTGTCGGCCGCATACATAGCTTTGTGATAACCTTTTGTATCTGTAACATTACCTTCGGCGTCTAGGAACTTCCCGACAAGGTTTTTAATGTTTGATTGGTTTTCTGCAACTTTATCACGATTTTGAATATTGTACTTATAATTCTTTTCTCCAACTTTAATATCGAAACCTTCGAAATTGTCATTAAAAAGCTGTTTGGTACTTTCTTTAAATTGTGCATGTTGTTGCTCAGCCTGTTCTTGCTGCTCGTTATATCGGTTAAAAAAGTCCATAGCTTTTTGTTGGTCTTGAGTAACGCCCGGTCTCAACTTGATCTCGTCGTAATATTTACTCTTAGTTTCCTCCAAATAGTTTTTGGCTTTTGCAACTTCTTCTTTAAACGCAATTTTCTTTTTGCGCATATCTTTTTCCTCATCAACGTCTTCGTCATAAACGAAGTCTTCTAGAATAAGGTCTATATCATCGCCTTCTAAATAAGGCTTTTCTTTTTTGTAATATTCTTTTAACAATGTAACGTCGTCCACTTTGGAATAGTCCGCATTTAGTCTAGTATAGTCCTCTATTGTCCCACCTGTATCTTCCATAAAAGAAACAAGCTTTTCAATATTTTCTGGCAATTCTTTACCAAGAATTTTTTTATCTTGCTTAGCTTTTTCAACTTCAGCTTTTACTTCTTCTAGACTATCTACTTCAACTTCTTTGATTGGAGAAAACCCTTCAACATCCTCGTTGGACTCTTGTACAGATTCTCCCATCTTTGCGCTATCTCCGGATGGTTCTTCCACAGATACCTTCTCTGTTTCTCCGATTTGAATGGCATCTTCTTCTTGTTTAGTTATTGTTACTTTTTTAACGTCTGGCTCTAATTCAACTAAGGGCTCTTTAATATTAACCTTAACTGGTTCTTCGCTTACGTTTGCTAATTTTTTGGGAGTTCTTTTTTTAATTTTAAACTCACCTTCCTGTTTAACAGGCTCATTTGTTTTTACTTCTGACATAATATAATATAATTAAATAGTTAATGCTCTCTATAGGAAAGCTTGCATGCCTTGTTCAGGCTGATTTTCAAAATCTATTGGCAAGCCGTCGTTTTTTCTTTGGCTTATCAATTCACTTTGTTGTGTAGCTTCCATTTTGCTACGTTTATCTTTACGATCCTCAATTGCTCCTTCTGTTTGTTGGATTGTTTGAACATCTAATTGCTTAAGCTGCATATCGTACTGGAATTTTGTTTGCATTTTTTGCGCTTCTAACTGCGCTGCTATTTCCATACGTTGTATTTCCATTTGATTTTTTGATTGCTCAAATTGCACATTAGCGCCCATTATAGCTTCTTGCTTTTGAACCTCAGCTAATGCCGACTTTTCTGCTGTATCAGCTTGCGCTTGTCCTTGAGCTGCAATGTTGGCTTGTTGATTAGCTTGGTCTTGCTTTGCTTTTGCTTTTCGCTTTATTTTAAGCATTTGATTTGCTAACTTAAGATTTTTTATTTGTCTTAAATCTATAGCATCTTCTAAATTTAAACTACCTTGTTGTAATGAAACTTGTATATTTGCTTCAAGCTGAGCTAGTTCTTCGTCATCTGGTTCTAGCTCTAAGAATATACCAAAATCATGTAAGTTTAAATTAATAACCTCATCTAAAGTTTTTATATTAAACGTTGATATAGAGTTTTGTAATGCACTTCTTGTAAGTGGAAATTCTAAAGCATCTGCTATTTTAAGAGCAATGTTTTCAGCTAATTTAAGCGTTAAATAAAGGCTAGACTGGTTAATATGCCTAGTAGCAACATTGGACGCGTTAGCGGCCATCTTTTGCAGCCCTACAAGTGAATTTTTATCCATTGCAGTTCCGTCTCTTGCTTCATTCAGTCCGGTCACATCGCGTATCATTTGTAAATAATATTGATACGTTTGTATAAGTGCTCCTATTTTAGCTTGCCCACTTGAACTATTAAGCTCTTGAATAGGTACCTTGCCAGCATTCATATCTCCGTCTTGAGTAAGGGATCTACCTACGATAGAACCGGTTTGGAAATACATGTTAAGCGCTTCTGCAGGGTTATAATTTGTACCATTACCTAAATCAACTTCCGCAAGTCCGTCCATATCTAAATATACACCGTCTGGCACCATACGAGATAAAACTTGTTGCAGTTTTAAATGAGTTAATTGAATCATATCTGCAAAGCCAATACATTTGCTTACAATAGATTCAATTCTTCCTTTATACATTCTAGGCGCACATATGGCATAATTCATTTCAACTTTAGTTGTATCTGCTACAGGTCTTGACATATTCTCTGCCAACTCCCATTTAAGCATATCGTTATTACCTAAAACTTTTGCCCCTGTGTATAATACTTCAATAGATCTTGATACTCTTTCAAAGTTATCATTCTCTGGCGGATTGAATGTGTCTGGCTTTTCTAAAGCTTTCATTAATCCTTGTTCTGTTTGCTTTATTTTGAATACTTGATTGTGGTATGTTTTGTATTCAAAATATAAAACTTGTACGGTATTTTTATCGTAATTACCCCAGCCGGTTACATATTGACTGTTACCTGGCATCTTTTGAATTCTTTCAAGTTCTTCTTCCGAAATATTAGGGAATTCTTTCTTGAGTTCTGGTATTGTTATAGACTTCACTTCACCTACATAATATATGTCGTCAAAGTTTGGATCTTCCGTATAAGAATAAATAGCATAAGCTGGATCTACATAATCAACTGTTACGCCTTCTGCGGTGTTAAATCCTGTTTTAGCAATAGCAATTCCTAAAACGGTTAAATCCATATTTAATCTTTTTCTAGTAAGATCATATTTATTTTGAGCAAGCACAGATGATATAGCCTCTTCTTCCGCTATTTCAATTGATTGCTTATAGCTTAATTGCATATGAAGCTCAAGCTCTTCTTTAGACTCTGGTATTGTGTCTATGTTAGGTGTTTGATATAAATCAATACCTAGCGTTTGTTTTAAACTATCTAAATACTCTTTAGCAACCATATCCTCATAAAGCATAGAAGCATAATCTGTTCTTTTCTTTATTGATTGAGGATCTTGCGCGTATGCTTTGATATCGTAAGACTTACTTGAAATACCATTAACTACTATATCTACAAATTTAGACAATATAGGAACTGGTTTCCAATCTAAGTTTAAATAAGATAAATCGCCATTAATTGACAGC
>Ga0208793_1000716_pt1 | contig 21244 bp, 20 predicted proteins | sample 17_taG_FD_184092 | JGI IMG/M metagenome (GOLD analysis project Ga0208793, IMG submission 184092) | Marine viral communities from the Subarctic Pacific Ocean - 17_ETSP_OMZ_AT15314 metaG (SPAdes) (version 2) | ecosystem: Environmental > Aquatic > Marine > Oceanic | place: Pacific Ocean | collected...
ATACTCATATATATAATCAAGATAAGAATCTCTAACATTGTCTGGTGTATTTTCACCAGCAGAAGAAGAGCCATTTAAGGCATATCCTACAAATGCTTTCATTTGAGTAGCTGTAAGGTAAATCCCACCATCACCTGTGTGTGCTGTAAATGTATTAGGAGAACCTAATAAGTAATAGTTTCCTTCACTATCATTTTGACTAGAAACTATATATCCTGTTGCAGAAGTTGATGCTTCTGACGCAGTTCTTTTAATTGTTATACGGTCAGCAGTTCCGTATGAATTAATTACTAAACTAAAATATCTTGACCCTCTTCTAAGAGAAACATCAAAGGTTAATCTTCCTGTCCCATCTGTTTCTGAGTTTGCTGTAAATCTAACTGTTACACACTCTGGATAGTTTTTAATTATTTGTACTGTATTCCAACCATCCCATTCTGTTTCAGAAGAACCTTTAGATACAGCAAATTCTTTATCACTTCTCCAACCATCGCTTTCCCACAAGCTGGTTGTAAATCTTGACTGAGTATTACTATTTGTTAACTCCATTTTTATTAGACCATTACTTATAACAGTCTGGTCTACATTTGTATTAGGACTATATAATCCGCATCTAACTTTACTATTAGTAGATATCTCACAAGCACCTTTTAGATAATCTTCTGGATTACACTCAAATTCTATATTGTCGGTTCTTATGTTATCTCCACTAAAGTATTTAAGAGTTGCTGTAGAAGTACCATAAGAAGCAATTCTGTCTTCTTGTGCAGGAGGATTTCCTGTACCTACTGAAGGTATGTGTATAGAATATGCACCTACAGGTGGAGAAAAGAATTGTGAGTCTGTAGAAGTTATACTATGGTCATTATCTAAAATACCACCAGAAAATTGTGATTCAAACCTTATTTCTCCGGGATTACCTAAAAAGTTTAATGAGACATTGTATTTCATACCTGCACCAAAAAACCTGTCAATGTTAACATCTGCGTTCTCTACTTTTACATAGGCTGAAATTGTTGTATCACCTGTGTAGGTAAAAGGATATACTATATCGTAATTAGCCATAGAAACTAATTCATCTCTAATATACTTTGCTTCTTCTACATCTAAACCATTTACACCTGTAGGAGCAATTGTTCCACTAAGAGTATAATTTCTTGCTTTAGCACCACCATTGTAGGCTAAGTTAGATGGAGATGTAAAAGTTAGTCTTCCTATTGTTACTGTATTAGCCATTAGCACATATCCTTTGCTCTACACTGTTCACAGTACTGATATTTAGGTCCATAAAAATAATTACCACATTTAAAATCTGATTTACAAGCTTTTAAGTAATGTTTTTCTTTATTATCAATCATTATCTATTCCTCAAACCTGTACCAGAAGTTCCTTCTTTTTCTAGCTTCATAAGTTCTTTTCTTATATTTATAGCAGCTTTTCTTGCAGATAGTGGGTCTGCTGGTAAACCTGTAATATTAACATCCATGTGAGCAACATTGATTCCACCTACACCTCCACCTGTCTTGTTAGAAAATACTGATGTACCACCGGGTGTTGACATAATAACTTCTGGTCCTCTTTCACCAACTATTGATGTTCTACCGATAGGAACATTACCACCTGTGTAATTGTTCATTGTTCGTTCACCAAATTGATGTAAGGTGTATTGTCTTTTACCTACATCGCTTCTACTAGGAGGTGTGTAGTTTATATCAAGATTATTAAAATAGTCTCCTTGTTTTTTCATTTCTGAATCTATAAAACTAGTTATTTCTTTTATGTCAAATAAAGCTGTTCTACCAGCTAGAACCATATCCTCAACTTTCTTTTTGTAGCTAGCCTCAACTGTGGTCATTGCATCTAATGTTGATTGAAGTATTGATTGTGGAATACCTATATCTTTTGCTAATTCAGTAATAATTCCTTGTAGCCCCGGATATTTTCTTGTAAGCTCATCTATGATTAGTGCATTTTTTTCAGTTTGCAGTCTTGCTTCTATCATTGCTTCAGCTAAGTCCTGCTCTTTATCAGCATATTTTTCTACAGCATCTGCTTCTAAAGACTGGGCTGCTGCTACAGCTTTTATTGCTTCCACAACTGAAGGGTCAAGTCTTTTCTTTTGACTCTCAAGTACTTTAAGTTGTGCGTCTGCAATTTTTTCTTGAAGTCTTAAAATAGCTAGTTCAGCATCTGAGATAGGATTTTCTAAATCTGATAATTCGTCTTTAGCTGCATCTAAATCTAACTGTTCAGCTACTCCTTGCTCAACAGCCATTTCTAAAAATTTAATTTCTTTCTTTTTATCTCTAATTCTTATTTTGTCACGATTAGACATTGTACCTTCAATTTTATCTCTCATTCTCTGTAGATTTAATTGAGCTTGTAAAATTGCTAATTGCTCATTATTGGTTACAACACCTTCTTTACCAAATTCAGCTATTGCTTCTGCAAATCCTTCTTGTGCTTCTGTAACTTCTAATTGTCTAATTTGCTGCTGAGTTATAACAAAACCATTAGCTACAATATCAGCAGTCATTTGAACCATTTCTTCTTGAAGGTCTGCTATTCTTTCTTTAGTTTCCTCTTCTTGTCTTGCAATGTTAAATATTTGTAAAGCTGCTTCTGCTTGTTGTCTCTCTAACTCTAATTGACCTTCAGCTTGGACTAAAAGATTATTATTAACTCTTTCAATGTATTCTGTATTTGTAATTAATCTTTCTTGTTCAGCTATAAAAGTTTTTAATTGGTCGTCATTAAAAGTTAAACTTCTTAACTCTGGATTATCTCTGGTTAACATATTTTGAATGTCAGCAATGATGTCTCTTTGTGCTATTATTTCAGCAGTATCATCTTTCCCAACATTTAAAAATTCTAATTCTTTTAACTTTGACAATTCTTCTGATAAAGTTAAAGCTAATGCAATACTTTCTTGTAAAGGTAAATCAGTTAAAGCTTTAGATAAAGGAACAAATCCAGATTTAGCAAGACTTATAACTGTTGTTCTTAAGAAATCTGCTCTTTCATCAGCTTTTTCCATTCCAGTTAACATTTGGTTTAGATTCATTGGTGCTATTCTTCCAAAGTCTTGAAGTACTGAGTTTAAGTCTCTAAATTTATTTATATTATCAGTTACTTGGTCTGATAAGGCAAATGTAGCTTCTGCTAATTGTTGAGCAGAGTCTACTGCGTTTTCTTGCTCTCCGTCTAATTCTTTTAATAAATCAACATAACTTATAGTTCCGTCAAGAACATCTGTTAAAGATATAGCTACTTCGTCTTGTCTGGTATCTAATTCGTTATAAGCGTCTACATTTTCTTGTATAGTATCTTTTAATGCTTTTTCACTTACATCTGTTTGTACGAGAGCTTTTTGAATAATTTCTAATCCTGCTGCGTTTCTTCTCAAAGTTTCAAATTGTGCATCTTGAGTTTCATTGAGTTCCAATGCACCAGCATTTAAATGATTATTAGTTCTAATAATTGGTTCTATTGTTTTTGAATAAAGTTTAAACGCATCCACACCCCTAGCCTCTAGTAATCCTAAAGTGTCTAATAACTGGTCTGGTGTTAAGGTTGATAATTCTTCTAAAGTTAAACCTACACCTTTTAAACCATCATTTAACTCTGATGCAGCTTCGTTTGCTGTGTTAAACTGAAAAGCTTCCAATCCAGCACCAGCGACACTAACTTTGATGTCCTCTCCTAAACCAGAATTATAAAAATCAGTAATAGCACCGCCAACATCTTCTAAGGATTTTTGTGCTTCTTCAGCAGATTCTCCATCTATACCTGCTTGTTTAAAGAAATCTATCATAGATTTTTTCTTTATCTGTTCTTCTATTTCCCTAAGTTTATCGAGTTCTGCTCTCAGTAAATCTAATCTTGCTTCCGACATATCTTCTGAATTTATTAAATCTTGAAGTTCTTTTTCTTTATCGGCTACTTTTTCTGTTATGCTCGCAACAGCTGCTCTATTTGCTAAGAAGCTTTCTGAGGCTCTTCTAGCAGCTTCTTGCCTTCTAGTAAATATAGTATACGCAACAGTTATAGCGGCAAGGGCAATTCCTAATCCAATCATTGAAAATCTTAAGCCAACCATTGTTTTTTGTAAAGCTTTTGCTGTTTTAGTAGACCTACTCATGTTTTTAGCATTTCTTTTAATTCTTTTACCTAGGTCCTCAACAGTAATGCCATTAGCTAAAGCAATAGCGTTGTAAGTTTTAGTTGCCGCTCCAAGTGCAGCAGTTGCTGCTGTCATAGAAACAATAATTCCAAACAAGAGTTTTACACTTGTTCCTACACCTTCAGTTTCTTCACTAGTATTTTGAAAACCTCCAATTAGAGCAGACAATGTTGTAACAAGAGCTTTTGCAGTAGGTAGTAATTCATTACCTATTTGTATTCTTAGTTCTGTAAGCTCATTCATCAAAAGTTTTGTTTCTGATTTAAATGTCTCGAATCGTTTTTCTGCTTCAGTAGTTAATGCTATGTTTGCTTCAAAAGCACTATTAGCAGTTGCAAGAGTATCTGTTAAAAGTCCTTCTGCTTCACCCACAGCAAGTAATGCTCTGATTGTTCTCTGTTGTTTAAGACCTAATTGGTCAAGAACTTCAATAACATTTGTACCTGCTTTAGAAGCAGCAGCTAATGATGTAACGAATAAGTTAAGAGCTGAAGCTGGGTCTACTTTAGCTAGGTCTTGAAATTCTTTTGTTGTTAAGCCTGTAGTCTCAGCAAATACTTCTAACTGTCTACCACCTGTTGCAACTGCAATCTGAATTTGCTGAAATACACGAGCCATAGCTGTACCACCAGCTTGTGACTGAACACCGACTGCTTGAAGTGCTGTTGCAATACCTAAAACATCTGCTGCTGTAGCACCAGCAACTTTACCTGCTGCTGCAAGTCTTAATGCAGTAGAAAGTATCTCATCTTCTAAAGCTGCGAAGTTGTTACCTAAGTCAACTAATGAAGAAGCTAGTCTATCGAAACTTTTACCTTGTAATCCAAATATCTGGTCAAGTCGTGCTAATGATAATGCTGCTGATTCTGTTGATAATCTTGTTGCAACACCTACCTGTGCAATAACTTCAATAAATTCTTCTAGGTTATCAACTCCTACACCTAACTGACCACCAAGTTCACCAATTTGATTTAACTGAGTTACAGCAACTGGTATATCTTGCGCCAGTTGTCTTACTTGAAGTGCTAGTGTACCAAACTGTGCTTCGGTTGCATCTACAGTTTTTCTAATACCAGCAAATGAATCTTCAAATTTAGAGGCAGCACCTACTGTTAAGAACATTGCTCCACCTACTGCGGCAAAAGCACCAGCCATTGCACCAGCAGCACCAGAAACCATAGCGTTTGTATGTGCAGCTTGAGTTGTTAACTTCTTCATAGACTTTTCAGTCTGTTTAGCTGCTTTGTTTTGTACTTTAGTTTGTATTAATTCGTAAGTTACTCTTAAATCTTGATTTAATGCCATAAATTAACCTTTACCTGTAATTCCAGATTTACCACCAAGGAACTGGTCTATAGAAACTCTCTCTCGAGGTTTGTTATGTCGATTGTGTTGTCTTTGAAGCATTCTTCTAGCTTGTTTACTTTCTTTGTTATACTCTTCTTTACGGAATACTTTTCCAGTTTCTTCGTCAATAGTAATTTGGTCTTCACGAAGTCGGCCGTAAAAAACTGAACCATCTGCGGGTAAGTTTCTTAATAGTCTAAGAAATTTACGATATTCAACATCTTGAGGTTTATCAATGCCGTAATACCTAAGAAAGTCTGCTTCTACTTGTCCCCAGTAACTTAGGATGTCACCTGGAGACCAAGTTATTTTGGGCTATCACCCTCTTCGGCAGCGGCTTCTTGTGCTTCCTCAACTTCTTCTGGTGACGCTAGTCCGTAAGCTTCTAATAACCATACAAGTATGTCATTAAGCTTTTCCCAGCCCACACCATCATCTAGCATTGAGTTGAAATTATCTTTACCCACTATTGATTCCACCCAGTCCGCAATTGCTGATAGGTCTTGGTTGTTTCCGTCTTCGGCCATCTTCATTTGCGAAAGGACTGCTTTTGCAGGTAAGGTAGCTGGTAAATCGTATGTTTTTCCTGCTACCTTCATCTGCAATTTTAATAAATTATCGGCTTCTAAAGCCTCATCAAAGTCTTTAAACTTTTCCACTTATATTCTCCTATCTAATTTTTTAGTTAATATCTAACTCGTCAGTATCGTTAGTGTTATCTATAACTCTAAACAAGTAGTATGCACCACCTGTAGAACCAACATTTAAAGTTGAATCTGGAACAAGAAGTTTAAATTCTGTTGCCAAACTAACTTTTGCTGGAGCCTTTTGGTGACTCATTGCGAAAGAACCAACATTCACTGCTCTAGGAATGTGGAACTGTCTGTCTGCACCAGCTGGACCATCTGTGTGTAATACCATCGCATATTCTGTGAAAGTATCTGACAAAGGTGGGATATATGAATCATATCCTGTATCATAATCGTCACCAGTGGTTTGGGTTGTTACAGCAGTAATTGTATCTTCTGCTTTAACACCGCCACCCATTGCGATTTGAAGTTTGTCAATACCAGCTTGTGATAGTTCACCAGTTAGTCTTACTTCTTGTGCTGACTTAAGAGTCTTAATAGGGTCTACTTCTTCAGCAACCATAACATCTTCAAAAGTTTTATCAACTTCTAATGTCCAGCCATCTTCAGAATAACCAACTTCTGAGAATGGAACTGATAGTGATGTAGGGTTTTCCCATGCGCCGCTGTTATCGGCTGGGAATACTAAAGAACTTGTAGTCCTATCTGCGTAATAGAGAACACCTGTACCTATTAATACTTCGGATATAGTACCGCTTGTATTGAAGCTCATTTGTTATCTCCTAACATATCTTATACTTATACTTATCAGCTGAGCTCAGCCGACTTTTTCAAGTCGATTTCAGCTTTGCCGGTTATTCTTCTTCAGCAATAAAGAAGTCTTCCACTACCTCTTCAACAGATTCCTTGTCGTCCTCTGTTGTAGAGTCGTCTAGTTTTTCCTCATCAGCTATTAAAACAGAGACTTTTTGTGTTCCCTGTTTATAAGTAGCATCTTTAAGGCGCTCCCAGACGGCCATGTCTATCTCTGCCCATCCCTTGTGACTAAAGACTGTACCTGTTACAGTATCTCGAACAGTTGTCTTCTCTAGCAACAAAGGATTAATTTTTACTTTTATCTTCTTCATATCAATCTAGTCCTCGGTAATACATTATTAATGATAGCTGATAATGTCCTAATCCGGTGTCAGTCTCTTCTATGCGAGAAGGTAATCCTTGTACCTCCATGCTGTAAATAACTGCTGCTGTGTTAGTTGTAGGAGTAACAACCCTTGTACTTTTCATTTTAAAAGCAGATTCAGCTACAGCATTTGCTAAAGCATAAGCGTTTGCATAATCTGGTTGAGAAGTAGTTCCTCCACCACCCCAGCGTCCTGCATAAGCATCTACTGTTATAGCAGCTCCAGTTACAGCTGCTTCAGATGTAGGAGACATAAGTGTTCCTCCTGCATTAAATATTGTTAAAAAAGGTAATTCTGCACTACGAGGTAATCTAGTAGCTACTCTTGAACTACATAAATTTGTTATAGCTGTTGTATTAATACACCATTCACGAAATATAATTTCCGCATCTGGTGGAAAATTTTGACTTTGGTCAAACTGTGCGCCTACTGCTTTTATACCCATAATTATTTATCCTACCACTTAAACTTCATCTGGAGAGTTATAGAAAAAAGATGCTGCTGATATTATTTCTTCATAGTTAGCATTTTCAACCATTGCTCTAGCAGCTTCTTGTTGAAATTTATTTTGTCTTTGACCAGGTCTTTTTGCACCTGATGCAAATCTTTTATCAGAAACACTTTGAGCTCTCTTACTTCCACCTGACTTAGTTCCTTTATTTTTTCTTGTGAATGTAACTTCATATGCCCCAGAGCCTCTTCCTTTACTTCCTCTACGGACACTAACATTGTAGTTTTTACTAATATAACTTGAAAGTCTTTTACCACTAATTTTTCCAAATCCAGTATTTCCAGATACTGCAAAAGTGTCAAAATCAACATAATCAGAAGCTTGTGTTGCATTAAAGGCTGCTTTACTTGATTGTTCGCCAAATAATTCAACATTGTTAAGAAGACCTTTTCTTGAAGCACCACCGCGTGTTTTACTAGGATTTTTATCAGTAAGTATGCTTGTAAGAAATTTTTCTCTTGCTGATACTCCACCTTTAATATTTCCAACATTTTTAAAGTTAACGGTTGCTGTAATTGAATCGGGTGCAAACTTAACACCAATAGCATCTTGTAGTTCTTGAGAGTAAGAAACTCCATGAGTATTATGTACTTTTACACCAGCTATATCGTGTTTTTTATTATATTTATAAAATCTTCTATTTCTCCCAGCTACATTTTCTCTTTTTATACCTTGGCTAAAATGTCTGCCTGTTCCTTTTCTGTTCATAGCTGCTAACAAACTTTTAGGCTTGTAAGTTATTCTTCCGTCTTTTTCAATAGCTAAACCTTTTTTCTTAATCATTTGGTCATATCTGCCTTTTTCACTAAGTATGTTATTCATAAGTTCTACTGGATTTTTCATTCCTCCAACCCTAGGAGCTTTCATATGTACTTGCACTTTTGCACCATTGAACTTCATATTATTCACAGCTTGAACACTTCTCGTAACAAATAATGTTGGCGGTATATATTTTTTTACATCTTTTACCACTGGTTTACTATCTTTTCTACTCCAGCTAGCAACTTGTTGTGTAATTGGTCCACCGTATTCTACAAGCCATATCCAAGGAAATAAATCTGCTGTTACACCATTTTTTCTACTTGTTCCAACCCTTACATCACCTGTAAATATCTGTTGTCCCATTTTTCCTTTTTTCGCTTTAGGTACTTTGGCACGATTTACATGTACAGATTTAAGTAATAGTTCTCTAGCTCTACCGGGTTCTGTAAATCCAAATATATCCATTTCAACATATTCTTTAGAAATTACTGGGTTTTTCTTAGTTCCGGTATTTGTATAACCTTTGAGGGTTTTGAGTTTATAGTTTTCATCAAAACTCATTCCAGCTTCTTCATCATATTGGTCTTGTCTTAATCTTGTATCTTTTATATTAATACCCAATTCACTAGCACCAACTCCTAACATGTATTGACCAGAGGATATGTCTGGTGCGCTTGCTCTTATAAGTTGTGCTGTTCTTTCTATTTGTAAATCTAGAACTTCTTGTATATTCATGTTTGTAATTACATGCTGATAATGAGGTTGTGCATCAGAATGAAAAAAACCAGTAAGTTTTGATTCAATTTTTCTATTTGCCATTTGGTACATTGGGCTTTTAGAGATGTATCCACCTAACTCTCTTCTTGCTAGACGACCTAATATAGGACCTACACTTCTGGGTACAACTTGATTTATAGCCATACCAGATAATCTACCTACACCAACTCTTGCTCCACGAAGTGCTAAAGATTGAGCTGAACCGTATTTTTTTCTAAAATCTCCGGAAGTTGCAGCAGCTATAAAACCTCCGCCACGCGCGTATGTATATGCACTTCTTCTTGCATTTTTTATAAATTGTGATTGTACGACAGCGTTAACATCACCAGCTGTTTTACCAAATTTATAAAGTCTGTTACGAAAACCACCAACTGCTCCACCTTTACGGCCAGCATTAGATTTTGGTTTATTTAGGGTTACACCCTCTTTAAAAAATTTTAAATATTGAGGCATTAGGTTCTTACAAGAGATTCAAGATACTTATAACATTCTTTTCCATATCTATCCTTTACTTGCTGAACGCTAATTATTTCATGGTATTCGGTACCTTTGACCAATCTATCACCGGGAACAACAGCAACATTAGGTTCTATATAAATTGCAAATGTTTCAATAGTAGTATTTCTACCATCTCTATCTTCTTCTATTCCTTGGCTTTCAAACTTTGCTTTTACGCTTGTGTATGTGTCAGCCCAAGATGAACTAGGTAAACCTCTTTCATCAACTGCTGTTTCGGATACTGTTTGAATTGTGCAAGTTTCCGGTAAGTTTCTGTGTCTTATAGGCATACAACTACTTTACTACAAGATTATTGAAATTGATTTAACAAGTCTCCCATAAGAAGTTCTTTGTAGATAATACTGTAAAGTAATTTACTTTTACCCAATAGGTGTACATTGTATCCTATTTGTTTGTTGTGGTCTCTAATTATCTTAGTTAATTCTGGTATTAGAGCTTTATAGGTTTCGAGAATTTTATTAAAATCTTTAGACCACTGTGCTTTGCCCTCTATAAATATTATGTACATTCTTAATCCGTTAAGTAACGGAAATGTAACAGCATCGTGAAATTTATAGTCTAGCTTTTTTTTCATCATGGGAAATTCATAATGTTTTTGTTTGTAAGGAAGAGATATACCAGAACTTCCTAGTGTTCCTTTTTTCTCTGACCATAGTTCTTGACCTACGACATTTGTGTAATCGTACAAATACAGTATGTCTTTTATTATTTCTGAAAATATTTTGTACTCATCTTTGTTTTTTTTATAATCTTCAACAACCATGTTTTTGTCAGAGTAGCTATTTATAGGCTGTTCATCTATTTCTGAATCGTACTTGTTATTTCTAAATAAATTTATTAAAGATAATACTGTTGCATGGTCTAAGGTATCTTCGTATCCAGTATCTTTTAAAGAGTTATCAATCCACTCAATATCTGTTTTGCTTAAAGAAGCTTTATTAACTGTTCTTATTTTAGTATTTTTTGCTTTGATAATATCTTCTGCATGCCTGTTATGTAGCCCAACAATTATTTCTAGTTTTATAAAACATTTTTTAGGTAGGTCAACAGCAGGAGTATTTTTTATACATTCGTAAATGTGAGAACCATCAATAATTCCCTCTCTGTAGTAATCGTTGATTGTTACTTCTAACAAATTTCTACTCTCTTCTATTTTGATATTTTCACAGAATATAGTTATACCCTGGTTTTTATGATGAAATATGTTTACTTCGCCTTCGTGTTCTTTTAAGGCTCTTAAAAAGTTTTCTTGTTCATCTTTATGTACTGGTTTCTTTTTTACATCTGGGTGTATAGGTATTAATTGCTTTAAGTTAGGTCTATCAATTGCAAATTGTTTAACAGGTACTAAAGCCGTAAAAGTAAAGGTGTTAGTAGAAATAGGGTCTTTTAATATTTGATAGGACTGATAAGAAAAGAAATATCTACCGTTTCCGTTTTGGATATCTTCTATTTCTTCTTTTACCATTGAAATTTCTGTTTCTTTGCTTTTTGATATTGTTTAAATGAACTTTCAGATAAATCTTTAGGGTCTTTCTCCCAGTCAATATCTACAGGTGTTTCAAACCTTACATTTTTACTTATCTGTCTTTTACAAATTACATTGTCTTTAGGACATAGAATTTCTGGGTCTTCAGTTATTTTATGTGTTATTTCATAACTTGTTTCACAAGATAAACATTTATAATCATATCTGGGCATTTCTACGCCTTTTCTTTTTATTGTTTGTCTTGTGACAATTTTTACAAAATAATTTTAAGCCATCTTTTGAGTTTGGATTTTTTGTAAATTTCGATATAGGCAATAGCTCTCTACACGACAAGCAAGTTTTAGTCTTCTCATCACCTAGTTCTTCTTTTTTTTCTTTTAATACTCCTAAACAATCTACACAAAATTTAGTATATCCGTCTAAGTATTTTTGATTTCTTTTAAAGGTTGTTACTTCTTTCCATTGACGACAATATTTACATTGTTTCTCAATTGGGTCTTTAAGGTATTTTTCTGCTTCTTTTTGAGCTGCTTGAACTTTTTCTATTAATCCTTCTTCTTCTTCTATCCAGCTTTTGAATCTTTCGTATCCTATATTGACATCTTCATAAGTTCTAGGTGTAGATAATCCACCTCTACCTGTTCTAATAACTTCTAGTATGGTGTTAGCTGTATCTTCGTTGTAAGCACCTCGTTGAGGAATACCAGAAGCAATTCTTAATTGTCTTACTCGCTCGTGTGTTACGCCCCATTCTTCTGCCCAATCATTGAGCATTTTTTCGGGTTCTTTAGCAAATAATTCTGTTGCTTCTTCTAGTGTTGGAGCTTTCCTATGTACCATATCACTATCCTCCTATTTATCATTATACAAAAAATCTTGACCTAAATGGTTGCAATACAGCCATATCTGCTGTTGTTAGTACCGGTTGTAACGCTTGAATAACAACATCGGCATAGGATACATCATAGTCTCCTATTCTCTCTGTTAGTGAAATATCAAAACCTGTTTGTGTTGAGCTATCTGATAAGTGACTGCTAATAGTACCTGTATCTGCTTTAGCAGAAGTTTGTAAAGAAGTCATAAATAATCTTGCAGCTGCTCTAGCGGAAGTAAATTTTATTTGTTCTGGAATGTCTGATGAAGCATATCCACCAACATAGGTTACTGATACATTTTGTGGCTTTACTCCAGACCATCTTATAGAAACTCTTCTAAGTTGCCCATTAGTGTAAATAACGAAATCATTTTCATTTCCTTCAGTAAGAGTAGCTGAATCTTCGGTAACTGTAGTAATTGATTGTACCGGGATGTGTCTTAGGAATATATCTTTTTTCTCTTCTCCGTCAAATACTTCAGTAAATGTAGCTTGTTCAACATCATAACCAAGGAACCTCTTAATTGAGGCATCTACATAGGGTATAAAAGTATTTGTTAAATTAGTTTGTAATGCGGAATCAACATCTATTTGTAAAAATGTTTCAACATCGCTATAACTACAAAGAGCCATATAGGACTCCTTTATTTATCTTCTGATGGTTTAACAGCTTTGGTTTCTACTTTTTTCTTAGGAGCAGATTTTTTTACAGGTGCTGCTTTTTTCTCTGAAGGGTCTGCCCATCCTTGAGCTTTTAACCATTCTTTAGAAACTTCTACGCCTGCTTTTGCAATCTTTGAAGCCCCAGATTTAGGTAGTTCAGCCATTGGTCCTTCAAAGATAGAACCATCAGCCATTTTCCAAATTGTTTTTTCTGGTTTTATATATTCTGACATAATGAAATCATTTTACCTTATAAAAACAAGAAAGCCGGTTTTACCCGGCTCCCTTGAAATATCCAACTAACAGATATTACATATTTGTTAGTTTATGGAAAGCTGCCTGTCTGTAAACAGGGAAACCAACTCTCATTGTAGCTCTGATAGCAAGCTGATTCTTAATAAAGAAGTCAGAGTGACTGTCAGTTACAGCGAGGTCGATACCTTGTCTCATCACAACATGAGCTGCTTCACCGCCACCGAATTTACCAACAAGTACTGTACCTGCGGCAATTGCGGTTGTAGGAACTACTTTGAGTCCCCATATTGCGGCTTGTGGTCCGCTAGCCATGCTTCCAGCTGCTATGAACAGAGGATTCTTTGCTGCGTATCCAGCAGTAGCATCTCCTGCAAAATCAGCTGAAACTGATGTAACAATATCATTCCAGTCGTTAGGGTGCATAACAATCGCATCTGGCTCTGTGAAAGCGTTGACACGGATGTCAGTAATTGCAGCATAAAGAGCACCAAGTTTTCCTAAGTTACCTGCGTAACTTGAGAAGTCTGTGCTACCAACTGATGTTTTTCCAGCGTCCAAGATTCCTTCTACATTTGGAGCAGTACCGTCTCCATTAAGGAGTTGGCTGTCTAAACGAAGACGAATCATTGTTTGCAATCTGGAGTTCAAGTAACCTTGTACGCCAGCTTGGTCTGCTAGTAACTCATCTGTTACTGGGATGAATACACCGATTTTTCGGATGGATTCTGTTTTTTCTGTGAACTCTAATGCGGCCTCAGCAATAGCGCTTCCCTCAGCAGCTTCAGCAGCTGCGTTGGTGAATGTTGTCTCTTCTAAGTAAGAGAAAGCATTTTGGTCACTATTAATTTGGTCGAATAGATTAATCACGGTATTAGGGTCTCTTGTTAAAAACTCTAGGAATCCTGGTTGTCTTAGAACCTCTGGTGGATAACCTGTAGTATTAAGAGTGGTTTTTGTCTCAATTTTTGAGTCAATACCTTTTACCCCTGTGCCTACATAATTTTTGTAAGCATCGGACTCTGTAAATAGCTGTCCAACAGATTTAGCTTCTGAACCTTCGTTATTAGCTAACGGCATTTCTGCAACGGGTTTTGAATCTACTTCGAGAGCTTTTTCATTGGAAGATTTTTTCTTCTCAATGGAAAGGTCTTCTACTAATCCAGCAAGTTCGTCATTTCTTGACTTAATCTCTTCTTTTTGTTCAGAGTTGTACTTGCCGTCTTCAGCAGCTTCAAAAACAGATTTTAATTCTGCTCTTTTAACAGCGATTTGGTCCATGAGTTCTTTTTGTTTACTCATTTGGGATTTCTCCAATCGTTATTGCTTATACTTCTTCTATTTCTTCGACTAAGGATTCAGCAATAATTTGCTGTGCCCTCACCCACTCAGCGTCAAATTCTTCGTCAGGGGAATCAGTGTTATCTTCTGGAGTGTCTTCTTCAGCAGCTTCATCTTCTGGTTCTTCATCAACAGATTCCTCTGCTGGTGCTTCTTCCTCAGTAGCTTCTTCGACTTCTGTTTCAACATCAATAGTATCAGTTGAAGCCTCAGCTACCTCTTCTGTTTCAGCTGGTTCATCTTCCACAAGTTCCTCTTCTACTTCTAACTCCAAAGCACCCTCAGTACCAATATCTCCGATGAACTCGTCAATTTCGGTCCAAGCATCGTTTAAGTCGTCTGCGACTGCACGAAGTGCTTCGGTGGCTTTAACGCCTAATTTTCTCCCATCTTCGCCTCTGAGCATAGAAATAGCTTTTGCTCGGGCTACTAAGTCATCCAATGCAGCAAGCACATCTTTGACTTCTTCAGAGAAAGACTTGCTGTCTTCCTGTGAAACTTCTAAATCTTCGTCTGACTTTTTCTCGTCTTCATATTCTTTCATACAGTTACCTCCATTACCATATTTACAGTTGCCTTTGCCTTTAGAATCAGATTTTTTACCGTCTTTAGCACAAGGGCCACCTTCGTTATATTTACAAGATTTCATCTCATCTTCGTCATCTCCATAACTCTTAGAACCACAGTTGCAATTACAAGATGAAGATTCTACTACTACTTCTTCTTGTTCACTTTTTACTTCTGTAATTTCTTTAAGAAGTTCTGTGTTAGATTTAATTGCAAGAGTATATGTATCTTGATTAGCTCCAACAAGAACAGGAGAAACTTCATAAACAGTGAGGTCTTTTAATAACCTAGCATTTGTGTCATCACCATCGCTGTCTTTGGTTTTTGAAAATTCTGAGTCGTTAACTTTATAGCCGAATGACCATTGTTGCATATCGCCCATATTCTTAACTAGATTGTAAGCTTCTTTACCAGACTCTGTGTCCATAAAGAACTCACCTTTAAAAACTGCTTTATCATCATCTTGTGAAATTGTACCTTTTCCTATAGGCATGTCCCATTTGTGCGACCATACCATTGGTACTTGATTGTTTTTAAAACCGGATTTAACAGCTCCTGGTACTACAACATCTCCATCACTATCAAGAGAGTTAAATAGACTGAAAACTGCTTCTACTTGACCAGAGTCATCTTTTAACTCTATGTCTATATTTTTAGATTCGTTATTCATCATACCTCAATATTCTACAATATAAATTTGTAGAAGCGCGTTTTAATTATTGTATAATATGATTTGGACTTTCAGTGTTTTATTATCTAAAGTCTGATATTATTCTGAGCTTTGACACAAGCACTTTTACACTTCTATCTGTCTTTTGATGCTTACCATTTTCTAATCGAGCCCACACCATAACAGTTGCTTCATCATCATTTACTGATGTCACAATGCCATGAACAATTGATGGTGGGTCTGGGTCTTTATTGATTGACCAACTAACAGCTTGTCCTGCTCTGACTGATTCTGCTTTAGTACCAGATTTCTTAGAAGACAATGGATGTGAACTTGGTAGTAAGTCTTGGTCATAAGGTTTTCTTCTAAACTTACCGCTTCTTAATGCTCTCAAAAACCCGTTAACTCTGGCCATCGCCCACTGGTCAGAAGATGTAACATTACCTCTAACAGAACCAGGATTAGTTCTATATGCTCCTACACCTCTGTTAAACACAGCAATAAGCATTCTAAGTGTTGCTCTGTGTTTTGGATTTTTAGAGTTATGTTCTTCTACCTTTTTCTGTAAAGATTTTCTTACTCTATCAGACACAGCTTTCATTAAATAATCTTCTGCTATATCTAAAGATTTTTTTCTTCTCTCTCTAATAACTTTTTTGTAATCGTTAACAACTGACTTCATTTGTGAAACACCGCCGGCAGTTACTCCGCCCCATTTCATAACAGCGATAGTTCCGTTGAGTCTGTTATTTTTCTTGTGACGATTCATAAAGCGTTCTCTTCTCTTAACCCAGTTAAGAACTGATTCGCTTCTGTCTCCGCCTTTATAAGCTGTCCATTTATTGAAAGCATCGTTACCAGTAAATGAAGTAGGAGGATTACCACCGGTACCGGCTCTTCTCCAAATCTCTGGCCAGTTTTCTTTTAAATCTTTAACATAAGCATGACCAGGAAATTGTTTATGTTGTGAGTTAGATAAACTTATTTTCTGATTATCTCCACTCCTAGGAAAGTTTGTTATCTTATCTGGTGCTTTTTCTTCTGGACTATTCAGTTTGTCTCCTTTTTCGTACATTGTTTCCGCTTCTTCTAGGGAAACTTTTATTTCTTCGATATCTTTAGACTTTTTAGGTTTGCTTACAGCTTCTTCATATTCTTCATGTGTTTTACAAGGCATGAAAACTTCTTTACCGTCTACTTCGTGACTATGTACACCAAGAGAACAACTTAGTTCTTTAGACCTTTCCATAGCTTCTGCTGGATTATCAAAAACATCTTTATCAAGTGCAATCTTATTTTGGTCAAGTCTTGTAGGTGTACTCAATATTTCGTCCTCCCTTTCTGTATCTTGAGGAAATGTCGTGGTAGTCAATGTTGCTTTAGACTCATCGTCATTGTCATTTACCGTTGCAGGTTCGGACTCGTTGTCATTAAGAAGAGGGCTACCATCTTCTGTGACTTGAATCATATTCATAGGTCTTAGATAAACATCGTGTCTGTTATCTGCTTCAAGACCCACTACTTTTCTAGCTTCGCCAATTGTTACCCAACCCCCTTGAACAGCAGTATTCATGCGTTTATAGAGATTGTCTTTGTCAACAGCTAATGCTCGAACATTGTCAACATCAAATTCACAATATTCATTGTCATCACCGCCGAACTCTGGTCGTAACAATTGATGAGTCACTTCTTGCGCAACCATGCTCCACATTGGGACCATTTTTGACTCCGTAAAGAACTCTCTTAGTTCTTTAGTATTGTTGTATGTAGCTGAGTCAAGACCGGCACCAAGTCCTGCAAGAACAGCTGGAACGCCAAGAACGGCAGATACTCTTTCTTCCGGTATTCTTCTTAACTCTGCTAACTTCATTTGGTCTGGTGAGAAAGATACTATTTCAACATTCATAGCACCAGATAAAACCATAGGAGCACCTCTGTTTTTACCACCAAACTTCTGCTTATACATATCTGCAATAGCTTCAGCTTCGTCTCTCGTTGGACCACCCATAGCATCATCTCTTGGGGAGAGGATTACTCCGGGAACAGCCATGTTGTGTAACAAAGCGGCAGTATATTGTCCTGCTGCTTCATCACCAGCAATTTCTCGTAAAACTGATTTTAGAGGAGCCATTCCTCTTCTCATATCATTAGGGTCAACAGATTGTCTTAAGTGAAACATATCTTTCTTGTCAATCTTTACATTGTCTTGACCTTGAAGTCCACCCTGTGGTTGATAATTGTAATGTGTAATTAATTCGTTTTGTGTACCTTTAGCTTCTACTAAATGAGGCATAAGGGGTACTAGCTCCACAACTTCACCTCTCGCGTTCCTATTCTTATATATAAAAGCGTCACCTGCTGCATTAATTGATGTAACAATATAGTTAGCAAGTAACTGCTGTGTCATATATGGATTTGGTCTTCTAAACAATCTAGCAAGTGGATGATTCATATCTCTTTGATAATCTCCTTCGGAGTTTCTCTTAGATACAAGTAATCCTGGTTCAGCAAACGATGTTGCTAAAACATTTAAACAAGCGACAACTGCTGAGTTACCAGTGCCGTCACCTACTTCTGCTATCTTTTTATGGTCAAAGTACCCAGATTCGGTGTTATAACCGTATACAGCTTGATTTAGAAATGAATATTCCTGTTGATTAACAGTAATGCCTTTTTGTTCTCTTCTTATTCTTGCATCAGTTGGTGCATTCAACCAGTCTAATGCTTTTGAAAATCTTGACTTATCTTCAGCCATTAATATGCGCTCCAGCTCTTTTTATCTTGTAGTAGTTGAACACCATACGACAAAGTATCGATAATATCATCATGAGCACCTGCTGGGAAAGTCATTATTTCTCTCTCTACTTCTGGTAGCCAGTGAGTATCTCTTAGTAAAAATACTTCTCCCGCTTCCATTCTCGCAGCTAGGGGTAAAGCTCTTGTAACTTTATCTTTATCCGTCTTAAGATTTCTAACTCGAATACCAGCTCGTTGCGCCATCTGGATTATCGTGGTTTGAAAACCTTGGCGTTCTATACCTACATATTGTAACTTATTTTTGTGAATTGCTCGTTTTATTGCAGGTATGATATCTGGACCTTCCATTTTCTGTCTTACCATGTCTATTATTAAAAGCTTATTATCTGGCGTTTGTGCAAAACTCGTTATAACTGTGTAATCTGAATCTTTATTTGTAGTAGTAGCTAAATCAACAACTCCGTATTTAGGTAAGGCATCTAAGTAGTATTCTGAACCATCAACAATACATTTAAGATTACCTGCTGCGTCTGGAGCAATAATATAATAATTCATCCACTCCGGCTTTAACATACCTTGACCTGCGTCAACAAACTCTGCTAAGTACTCTTGTGCAAAAACTATAGAGCCAACTTCTTTTCTAGCAGACTCTACTTCCTCGGGGTCAATCATAGGATTGTCAGTAGTAGAAAATCTAAATCGTTCCCAGTTCTCTGCATCGTCTGCATTTTCCCATAAATCAAAAAACCAGTTATCTCTGCCTATAGGAGTAGAAATAAATAAAGCAGAACCTTTACGCTCTGTAAGTGTAGGTCTGAGAACTTCTGCCCATACTTCGGGTTTTACGAATGCAGCCTCGTCCATAACTAGGTAGTCAAGACCCTCTCCACGAAGTCTTTGTGGATTATCAGCAGAACGAACTGCAATAGAGCCTCCGTTAGCTAAGTCAATTTGCATATTAGCTAAAGATACTGTTGGTTCTATTTCTCTAGGAAATGATTTTGCACTTGCAGCGATATCACGCCAACCAACTCTAGCAATAGAAAAGGTAGGTGCTACCCACCAAGCTCTACCGCCTCGTAGTGCAACTTCCATACATAATTGAACACCAAGTCTTGTTTTACCAAATCGCCTACCAGCACATAGTATTTTCCAACGCGCTTCTGATTTTGCAACTTTAAGTTGTCCCTCGTGTAACGGAGGTAACTTAGGAACATACTTGTTAGTCATAGATTTCTTTATACATAATGATTGGACTGTATTGACCTTTTTGAACGCCAATAACATTACAGTCAAGATGTGCGTAGGCTTCTCCGTAAGCCTCATCCTCAGTTAGTTTTTCTGGGGCATCTTCATAGATACCGTCAATAACTAAATCTAACATTGTATAGAAATCATAGATTGCTTTGCCCTCAGTTGAAAAACCAAGATAGGCCTCTTCAAAGTCTTCAATTATCATTGCTTTAGGATTGAACTCCTTCAGCTCGTCATAAACTTTACTCATTTCATTCTCCATTGTAATACAAGAAATCCTTTGAGTAGTGCAGTATATTCTCTTTGAGAACCAACTTGTTGTCTGCCGTCAAAGATGTCGTGATGGTGTTTACAAAGCATGCAAACATTCATTGGGTCATCAGATATGTTTCTGTTTGCTCCACCCATACCCTTTGCTTTTAAATGCGCCATCTCTAGCCATTTTTTAGAATTGCAATCCGGCCACTCACATGTGTAGTTAGCTCTTTGTAAAGCTTTCTCCCGAAGCTCTGAAAGATTTTTCTTGCCGGTGCCTTCTCGTTTTTTCTGCCCCATACCGGATATTCCCGAAGAAGCACTACGCCTCTGTTTAAACTCTTTAAAAGTTTCGTTTTCCGGGTCCCAACTAACACTCAAGCGCGTAACTCCTTTTGGATAAGGCTATCCCCGAAAGAATAGCCAGTGATGGGAGGATATCGGTTAGTGGAGCCGACATATTTATCTTAACATTTAAATCTAAAACCATAGGTTTTATTATAGTCGAATTAGTTCCTCTTTGTAGAGATAAGCTAAAGAAATCATTCTGTCGATTACATATCGTTCAAGTGCTTTTGGATTTAGATTTGGCTGAGTCCAAGCGTCTATAATTTTTTTATTCTTGATGTAAGTTATCTGTTCCCCATTTACTTTAAATCTCATTCCATTTTGTATATAATCTAAAGTCATTTTTTTATAGTAGCACCCAACTTTGAATATTTTTTTTTATTGCCCCTGCCCCCGAACTTTTTGTATTGGTAGAGCTAACCCTGTGCGGTCCCGCCCAACCAAAATTTAAATATACCGAGGGATGTCCCTTACCGGACGACCCACGGGCTGGCTAGACCGCTCACAGATGTTCTAGTCGGACAAGATATTTTGAGAGCCAGTATCTTGAACTGTTTGTAATTAAACACACTAGAGAGATATCTGTCCTATGTCAATTTTATAAAAATAAACTTTTATAAAATTGTGTGTATGCACCATTTCTGTTAATCTTGAAGAAGACAAAGTTTCCAACCAAACTCTGTCTAAATACTCGGAGGTTCTGTATGGACACGGAGCCTCTGGTTATTTCTCTCCTTTGTATCTCGCACCTGTCTTCCACTCTCGGATAGGTGTCTTTAAATAAACTACACAAACTCACATACATTGTGAATCACAAACAAACAACCTTGTAGCTGAAGAAAAGCTTCGCTATAAAACTTCATTACTAGCATAGAGCAGGAAACCCCCCGGGGGAGAGTCAAAG
>Ga0208793_1000718_pt1 | contig 21231 bp, 10 predicted proteins | sample 17_taG_FD_184092 | JGI IMG/M metagenome (GOLD analysis project Ga0208793, IMG submission 184092) | Marine viral communities from the Subarctic Pacific Ocean - 17_ETSP_OMZ_AT15314 metaG (SPAdes) (version 2) | ecosystem: Environmental > Aquatic > Marine > Oceanic | place: Pacific Ocean | collected...
AAGAGCGATCATAGTTGCTGGTCGAATGATCTTAGCAATCTTTACATCACTAGACATGTCGGCCTCCCATCGTCTTGACACGTTGTTCTGAAACTCAACCTCAGCATCTAAAGCTGCTTTAGCTTCGGCTGGATCTAAACCCTCCTCTTTGTCCAATAGGTTCTTTACAATACCAAGGCCCCCCTTGTCTGGCAGAAGGTCTCCTACGAGGCTTAGAATACCTGGAGCTTTGGCCTTTAGCCAACCCCCTAGCTTGGTGTCTTTAATTTTGTCCATTTTGCTCTAAATATCTTGACTCCATTAAGTCTAGTATGTACTTGCTGTGCTCCATAAAGCTACCGTCAGGATTGTATGAAAGTAAAGATTTATACCTACCGTTGATATCATCAAGAGACTCTATCTTTTCAACGTCTGTCATGGCTTGATACTCTTCTGTTTGAATAAAACTCTTAATTTCATTGTATCTCGGAACGTTACTCATCTCAAGAGCGTTGTTTACCTCCTCGGCTGTAAGCTTAATGTTAAAATCCTCTTCTGGGTTTTCTAAAAAACTGTAAGTAACACCCAAAGCTTCGTAGGCTTTTTTAGCCTTACCTCTACGAACCGAAGGTTTACGTATTTTTCTATATACGGAAGAAGCATAATAAGGTGTCCCGACAGCCTTGGTTAATACTCCAGTCCTTAGGTATAGGTTTAATATTTCTATAGAGGTATCATCCTGAGAAGCTTCTCGCATTTTAGTTGCGTCAAACATATAGTAGGCAAACTGGTTACCCCCCACAGGAGCTTGGTCAATGCGCTCTCCCTTCCAGTTAACCTTTACTGGAAGACCACCAGTGTTAAAGGTCCTTTCTCTTACGTGGTTTTTAATTCTGTCGGCTAGATCTACATCTCTCTTGTCTGGCATAAACTCCCTGGTTGATTGGTCAACCCCACTGAGTACGTTAGGCAGGAACATAGAGGAGAAAGCTTTAGATATTGTTTCTGCATATCTAAAGAAAGCCCTTTCAAAATCTTCAGGATCCTTAGTGCTTGAGATTACACTTGTGATTCCATTAAGTCCCTGAAGGAAGCTCTGATCCATCATGTACGCCATCACTGATACATTGTCGAATCCGAACACTTTCTTTAGTGCGTTGTTGCCGCTAAAGGGTTGTTCAGCCATTTCTTTTGCAGCCTCTGGAGAGGTAGAGTGAGCATAAGCGCCCATAATGGTTCCGAAAACCCCAAGCGTCTGATAGGATCTAAACTCATCGCCAGCCTGCGGAGCAGGATCACCGCCCTCTAGCATTCTTTTTAACCCGTCAACGTTTATACTGTTTGGCGGGAACGTATCATACATGAGGTTTGTCTTTTCATCATCCTCCCAGTCTACACTTCCGCTTAGAAGACCCTGAGAGATAAGGTGCAAAGCTGTCGTGCTTATCGCTTGTCCAACCATGACTTTACTCAGAGTCTTAGAAGCCTCTGTATAATCTTTGTTACTCATTTGAATTCCCATCTTTCCAATCCCAAAAACTGGAGAAGCATAAGTCAGGGTCTCTTCGGTAAAATTGGCTATCGTAGATACATAAGGAACGTTAAGCCTAATGAGATACTTAAAGAACCCTTCAGCGTCAAAGCCCTTCACATTCTTAAACGCTTCACCCATTCCTCTTGAGATGTTATCAATGATCCACATACTACCTCTAGCAAGACCCATAGGCTCCTGGAATGTTAACTTTCTACCCTCGGTAGCTCCTTGCTCTGCGCTGCCTTTATCTGGGAACTTTAAGAACTGAGCGAGAGCATCGCCCTCAAGACCCTTTCCTTTAGCTATGCTATAAAGCTCCAACCCCTCGGCAAACCTTCTGAAAGGGACATCACCCAAGCTTAGGAGTCTAAACATGGCTTCGGCAGGAATTCCAAAAGTACCCTGAACCAAAAGCTTAGCCCTCTGATTAACTTCATTCCTGAGAGTAACACCCTCTGGAAGATCGCTTGACATAGCAGCCATTAATGATCTTATAGGCATGAACCCTCTACTCATCCTCCACTCAGACATGTCTTCTTCCCTGCCTGTAATCACTTGCTCCATAGCCTCCACGGATCCAGCCCCGAACTTTCTTAAAGCGTACAAGTAACCAGCAAGAGACAGCTTTCTTTTTTCTTTATGTAAGCCCATGAGCTCAAAAGCCTTGGAAGTAGGCATCGACATAATGTCAATTACTGTCTTCGGAATTACGTTTGCTAGGTTGTAAACCACGTTCCTAGACTGAGACATCATGGTAAGCAAATTACCCTGAACGAGTTGAGTGCCTATCTCGGACCAGGTTTTTTCCGTATACATGTTAGCAAGAGTATCAAGCTTAGACTGAGTTTCGTTTAAGTCTTTCTTCGCTTTCTTAAACTCAGCCTCTACGTCCTCTCCAGCTATTCCTCTTTCTAGTAAGTCTTGAGCTTTCTTGTAAGCTGCCATGTATGTTTTGGTAGCCTCAAGGATCTTGTTCTTTTGCTCTTCAGAAAGAATCTTGCCCTGCGCCTCTGCTTTTTTAATTATCACACTTGCCATTCCCTGAGGACTGCTTGTCTTCAGTTCAGCCATGTGTCTAAGAATTCTACCAGCTGTTGTTCCAACCGCAGCCAGTCTGTCCAAGACTCCAGCAATCCCTATGTCATTGCCTGTTTCTTGCATCCTGTTTATTAGCTCGATCCCTGCTAGGACACCAACATCGTCGTTTCTTGTCGCTAAATTATCCAAAGCATCACCCCTCATCAAGCTAACCAACTCTTGAGCGCTAAGATCTTCTAGGTTTTTCTTTTCGTTTGCAATGCTTTGTCTGTCAATATAGTTTTCTGGATTGCTTACGATCTCGTTCTTAAATCTTCCGAACTCAGAAGAGTTTGCAAGTCGTTTAGATGTACCCCTAAGTCTTCTCCCTTTTATTACGTTGCCGTGCTCGTCTATGGTTAGGTTAGCAAACCTTGCTCGATCCTTAGCCGTCAATGACTTGTAAGCCATCTCAAACATTTCAGTAGACTCATTAGCTAGAGACTGATTCCTCTGCTTCATGATAGACATGAAGTTGTTAAACGCTCGGAAATGCTCTGGGTTTTCGATCACTATGTTCTCTGACTTCTTACCTCTCTCGATAGAGTTACCAGCATATCTAACTTTTCCAGAAGCGATGATGACATCACCTGACATGTACACCTGCTCAGCACTCTTGATGATATTACCGTAAGAATCAACAAAGGAGTCTCCGTGAAGAGGATGCCTCATGAACACTACACCTTCAACAAACTCATCAAACTGATCTGATGGCTTGTCTTCAGACACCTTTCCTTTTACGTTAACCTCTGAAGCTCTTCCCTCTAGCAGCTTGCTAATGTCAATCTTACCAGTGCCAAACTTCACGTTCTGCATAGACTTTACGCTTCTACCCTTAAATATTCCAGGCAGATTGTAAGACCTACTTTGTGGGTGAGCCGATAAATTAAGAGTCCTCTTTGCAGAAAACATTACAACCTCAGTATTTTCTCCTTTTATGAATTGACCCATGCCCTCGCTTAGGTCTGCCCTATCTATATATGCTTGAAGCTTTTCAGAGTCAGACTTTCCCTTAAAGTCGTTTTCTATTTCAGGTATTTTCGTGAATCGACTAAGCATTTCATCTGGAGTGCCTTGCTGAACAGAAGATGACTCAAGCTTCTCTATTGCTTTTTCAAACGTCTCTTGAGAGAAATCATCATAGATTCTGTTTGAAACACCCACGGCCTGAGGAAGCACATGGTTAGCAGCAAAAATCATCTGCATAACCTCACTTCTTGTTACCGATTTATATCCTCGCTTTTTTCTAAGCTGTTCAACAATAGAATCAACCACCTCGATGTTACTGTCAAACAGCTTTCCAGCTGACCCCTTCTGAGTCATGTGATTGTCGTATAAATACCTTAGTTCTTTTTTTAAATTGTCTCCCGTGCAGACTACCGTTCCGTCAGATCTGGTAGACTTTGAGCCCATATTATCTTTAACCCATTTAGCGACTTTCTTTAAGTCATAGGTTGTAGATCCATTAGAGGTTGTTACCATCCATTCTTTTTGAACGGCGTCTATCCTTCCATACTCAAACTCTCTTAACACGGAAAGAACGTCGCCCACCTGGAAGCTGACAACCTCAGAGGGTCTATACCTAGAATCTAGGTAATTAACCAAGTGTCTGTCTTGAGTTATCACTGACTGGTCTTGATATAGATTACTCATAAAAGCACCTACTTTAGACCAATTTCCTAGAGAGTCCTGAATGCTGATTCTATTGTCTCCTGTCTTTTTTAATGCGTTTCTCTTAAATGTAGAAGGGGCTTCAAACCTGTAATGAGAGAGACCATTTGAGATTCCGTCAATATTAAGTAGATTCTTTAACCCAACAGCTATAGGAACAGCACTTCTTTGACCGTTAAATTGAGAAGCCTTAAGACCCTGGCTAGTTATAGACTCTATCAACAGCTTTGTTCTAGCGAAGTCTACTTTAGATGGGTTTTTGCCAGGTGTTTGTAACAGATCTTCAAGAACAGAAGAATAAATCCTTAAACTCTCAGACAGATTAGGAACCGCTCTATTTCCGTTTGATGTTACAGCGATTATAGCAACAAGCAAGTCTTTGTGCTTTCTGGCGAGCTCTAGCTTCTGAGGGTTATCTACGGTAAAGTTACCTTCAGAATCTTGAGATTTACCTACAGTCTGTATAGCTAGAGGGTCATTATATGAACCGTCTTTATTCTTAGTGGAGTTTACCTGATTGTAGAAATTCTTATAAAAGTTTCTTGGGTTTTTATTTAAAAAATCATCCACAAACATAAGCTCTTTAGCAACAACCTCGCTCATCAGAGACATGTCCTCTTTGTTTTTTGTCAGGTCGTTACCGTTCAGGATTAACTCCATTTGAGTTTCCTGAATCAACATGGCAAAATACATCTGTTGCATTAAATGAGCTGGAACCCCGCTACCTATTTTCTTGTCACCAGCTTGATCCAGATACAAATTAATCTGATTTAAAGTTTCTGGATCTAACAAGTCTTTAGTTCTTCTTAGCCCATCCTCTAAAAGTTTTCTCTTTTGAGCAGGCTTCATGTCAGAAGCTTCTGAAAGAGACCTTCTAAAAGCAGCTGAATACAGAATAGACTCACCAGCGTAGTTCTCTTGTACGTAATCGTTCACCCTGTCAAGAAGAACCTCATGATATTCAGGAGATCCTTTTACGTTTTCTTTTATTGGGTCGCCAAATCTATTCGTCTTTGTCTCGCTATTTACGCCCTCTGGAGTAAAGTCAGACATAAGGGAATTAATTATTGAGTTTGCGTTACCGCCTCCTATTCCAGGATCAGTTCGCCTCATAATTTCCCAAAGCTGTTCTTTTGCTAGCTGCTCTGCTTTAATAGCTGAAAGCCTTCTTTCGTTTCTCTCTTTAATTTCTGCTTGACCTCTTTCGATGGAGGTCTGATACATGCTCTTCATGGCTGGTTGCATAACTACTGGTACCCCAGTGTTTCTGTCAAGCAGCTGCTTTGGTGGGTTTAAAGTCTTTACATTACCCGAATCATCCACGTATGTCATTCTACCGATCCTAGTGTAAGCACCATTACCAGTCATCTTTCTATACCAATTGGCAAAGTGAAAATAGTCATTAAACGTATATGATAGCTCGCGCCCGTAATTCCTGGAGGTAGAGTCGTATGCGGAGTCATATGCTTTTTGATACGTGACCTTCTTGTTGTCTAAAAAAGTAGGCCTTCTATTAGCACTGTAAGCTGCTTGATCAGAAACGGCAACTTGCTGGGCTCCGTCTACTTTAGCTTGCTCACTAGGGTCAAGCTTGAACAGCTCCTCGAATTGATCCGAAACAGACTGACTGTTTCCGTCCCTTAAACTTTTAGAAAGCTTATCTAGAACCGCCCTAGAGCTACCTCCACTCTCAGTAAATGAAGGGAATAGCTTAGCAAAAAACTGAGTCATCCTTTCAATAGTAGAAGCCTTTAGGTTTTGCTCATTGGCTACATAGGCAGCTATAATTTCTACGTACTTTTCCTCAGCTAATGTTCTGTCGTTAGCCCCAAACTCCTCCTTGTAGTACCTCATTTTCTCACTGACAGCATCAATAAGAATCTGATCCGACTCCATTATTCCATTCAAGTCAGACCTTAATTGCTTTCCAACGTTGTCTACACCTTGTAGTTTTTTGTGGATATACGAGTGAGCATACTCCTCAACGACGTCTTTTGATGTAGCTCTTTCCGTCAAGAACACTTCTCCAGAATTTTTGTCATAAAAAGCATTAACACCTTGTAAGCCAGAAAGATAGTCCTCTTTAATTTTTTTCTTTCGATCTTCCGTTAACGACTGATCCTGAAGTAACCTTCTTGTCAAGGCGAGGTCTGAAAGTACAATAGAGTTAGTTTGAGAAAAAGCCTTAGATAAAACGTCAAGAGACTGACTGGCACTTTCGGTTAGTACGGCTTCTGGGTTTTTGGTTTTGTCTTCAATATCTTCTAATTTTCTTTCTGATATTTCCGCAACCTTAGACTTCTCTGAATCGCTAAGCAACTCTGAAGCCTTTTTAAACAGGTCTGTTTCGTTAGCTCCTCTTTGAGTCATTCTGGCAAGCTCAGAAATCAACTGAGGCCTGAACTCTTCGTTGATGGATCCTGAGTCAACTATTCTGTTTAATGCTATTTCTGATTGAGCCTCTTCAAAAGAAGTAGACTGAGGGTTTACCAAGGCAACAGGATTAGCAGAAGAGACCATTAAAAATTGATTTGTACCGCTTCCGCTGTACTCAACCTTTTTGTATCCTTTGCCTTCAAGAGAAGAAGCTATTTTAGCATCAACAACAACGCTGTTAATTCCAGCTTCAGTAATCTTATCGGAGATAACGTTTACATCTTTTCCTTTACTAGAAACAATAGCTCCGCTTTTAACACTTTCGTTTAATTCCTTTTGAATCTCAAGTGAACTAACAGCTCCCTTAATTCTTTCCGCCTTGGACCTTAACGAAGAGGCAGCAGATTCGTTACCTCTTTTTTGAAGCCTTGCAGCTTGTCTAGCAAAGTTAGCTGCTCTCTTCTTTAGCCCATCCATTGAGTCTTTACTCATCATACTGGGCTGAGAGTAGAAGCCCTCAACCATAGTCATTTCAAGGGACTTGTTCTCGTTAATAAGTTCTTCAATCGTCTGACGAGCCCCTTTGATTTCATCTTTGCTAGTAGATGTCTCAATGACCCTTAACTCCGAGGCAATCAAAAACGAATTGTCAGAAATAGCCTCAGCAGCAGTTGGGCTTACTCGCCTGATAAAATCATGAAGTTCAAAAGCGTCAGCCTTGATTTGAGCCGCCACGGAAGCGTCTTCTAACATCAGGTCAATTTGCTGAGCCCTTGTTTTGGATCCAGGTGTCGTGGTGTTTAAGATGTCGTTTACTCTGTTCTGCAAGTCCTTTCCAGAGAATAACACATCTGAATCGGTAGAGGCCGACATAACCGTGTTAATGGTTCCTGCCGTCTGCATACCTCCAGTTGTGATCAATGACACAATGCCAGACTCAAAAGCCTCATCCGTGAGGTTGGATAGATCCACGTTGTCGTTGAAGGCTAGCTCTAGCCCAGCCTGAGCGTAAGTCACGCCCACTTCAGATCCAGCATCTGTAAGGTATTCGCTTGCAACGCTCTTTGTTCTACTTCTTAGATAGTTACTTCTAATCTGTCCTATTGCTCTGCTAGACCCACCCTTAAGAAACCTAGATGCAACCCCAGCTCCGATTGATTCTGAAAGACCTTCAGCTGCACCAACACCTCCGATGTACGCCGATCTTTCAAGCGGGCTAAGACCCTTAAACCATTCTTCCTGGAACACCTCTTCATACTCAAGACCAGCAGATATAGCACTGGCAAAGCCATATCCAGCAACGGTTCCTAATCCACCAGAGACCAACATGGTGGCAAGAGTAATAGGAAGGGATTCAGCCGCCATACCGACAGCTTGAGCAATACCAGCCTCATAGTTTCCTTCTCTAAAAGAATCCATGATTCCAGCCTCATAATTAGTAGTCGATTGCCTTGCGGAGTCTAGCGCGTTAACATTAAGGAATGTTTTTCCAGCTTCCGTTTTCAGTTCCCTCTCTCTTTCAAGAAGTATGGATCGTTCTTCAGAATCACTAAATAAATCTCTAGCGTACTGAGAAACGCCATACTGAGCCTGTTGACCAGTCCTGAAGAGTGTAGGAACGAAGTCCACCAAAGCTGCACCGCCTTTAAGTATAGCGTCTGTCAGCCAAGGTGTTTCGTATCCGACTTTACCGTCTATGTTTTCCAGATCGTAAGCACTTCCAGAGATTCGAAGAATAGCGTTTTCAAGAGCTTTTTTTTCGTCAGGATCATCACCTACAGGAACATATTTATTGATAATATCTACCTCTCTTTTGGTCTGCTCTTGCTTTTTTATAGATATGTATTTGTCTTTTGCCTTTTCGATCATAGCCTCCTTTTTGGAGTCCTGATTCATTAGCGGAGTTCCATACCTATCGGCTAGAACCTCAGGCATTGACTCGTTAATCTCTTTGTATTCATCGCTTGTCATCCAAGAAGCTTCATACATATCGAGTTCTCCGCTTTTAACCTTATCCTTAACCGAAGGGTCTAAAGACTCTATGAACCTTGACCTTGACAGACTTACAAAAGCCAAGGCAGGCTTAACTTCTGGAATGTCCTTAGATATATTTACTAGGTCTGCTTCATTTTCTTTAGCTCTTTTAAACTGAGCTTTTAAATTATTAAGCTCAATGTCGTAGTTTCTTTTAGCTAAGGGTAGATTATCTGATTTTTCTACTTCTACGCGAGAATCTTCAAGAGCTAAAATCTTTTGACTAATATCAAATGACTCATTAAATATTGCGGAATAAGCTCCCTGGCCTAATTCGGTCAAGTATTTATTGTAATCCTCAAAAAGCAGATCTTTTTCTTCTTGAGGTATGTTTACAGAATCAAGGTTTTGTTGAAGCTCTTCAGCTGTAAAAGAACTCTTCCACGCCTCCAAGACCTGACCTTGAGTAACCTCTATTTTGTCTTGCTCTGCTTTAAAGCTGTTCTCTATCTCGGAAATCTTTTCTTCTTCAAATCCATATTGCTTGAGGACGTCTTTTACTGATCCGAAATTATTCTGACCTAGGGACTCTGTAAACGCCCTCTGATATTCTGCCTCGAACTGAGTCTGTCTTTCTTCAGACTCTACAATAGAAGACTCAAGGTTTACGAAGTTTTCTTCTGGAATATCAACACCTGTCTCCTCTAAGAACTGAGAGTAAAGATTTTTTCTATCTTGCTGTGAGTTTGCTTTTAAAGCTAACTTCTGAAGTTTTTCAAACTCAGAATTAATGAGAAGGTTTGTGTCCTCAACTTTAGACTTGTACTCGGAAATAGCAAACTCCCTAGAAGCCGTAGGCAGCAAAGGGCTTATCTCTGGTTGCTCTACCTCACCGATATATGTGAACCTCCCATCCGAAGGCTCGGAATTTGTATCCTTTTTTTTTTGGGTTTCTTCAACCCCTTCTTCAGCTAACTCCCTGGTTACGATTTCAGCAGCTTCGTTGTAAGGTAGATTCCGTGCTACAACCAATTCGTTTACCCTGCTTTCAAACTCTTGACTCATAGGTGATCATTTTCAACAAAGATAACCAAATTTGGTCAGTCCTCTTTGCTGAGCAGAAAACCTAATTTTCTTGCAGCTCCAGATCCGTACTTAGCTTCAAACCTAGAGAATACAGACTTAGACACGCCATCCATGTCTTTAATGTCTCTGAATATCTGAGCAGGCATCTTTGCCCCATCCTTCATGGTAAACTCAAACCTACCTCCACCAGCGAAGGTCATTCCAGAAACCTCTTCATCTTGGATAGCAACAGAGCTTCCCTCCTCATTTCTCTCTGGAGTTGGCATCTCTTCATCTTTCACTAAAGAAGCAGCCTGATCTAGATAAAGAGTTTTAGCAGCTTCCATGTGCTGTTCGTCAGCCATAACTTCTTGTTCTGTCAATCCCTTCCCTTGCTCCTTCTGTATTGAAAGGTAGTTCCTTACAGCATTCTTTAAAGCTTCTGGATTTCTATCTAACTGTCCAGTCATCCAGGACCTTACACCTTCAGCCGTTTCCATTGCTTTGGTTGGAGCTTTTTGCTTCGTGAAGTCCGCACCATTAATTATTGGCAAGTCCACCAGGTTTGGAGCAAAAGGCATCTCTGGGTCTTGAGCTTCAGATATGCTAGACTCTAGGCCTTTCCAAACAAGAGAAACACCTTCAGCCTCCACGGAAATAGATCCATACCTATATCCAGTATTTACAGCTTTGAGGGCATTGGCGTAGTCGTTTTGATCTTTAGCATCCTCAACCCCTTGAGCGTCAAACTCCTTAGGATTCTTTGCGTTTCCAAATGACCTAAGCATAGCCCCCATAAAGGTGGGGTCTGCGGCAGAAGCAGATTCAAACGACCCATAGTTCTCTTTAAAGTAAGCTTCTTTCTGATCAATAAACTCGCCTAACTGAGAGGTAAGCTGAACAAAAGAGGATACACCGACGCTTCCCATTTCCGAAAATTCCTCAAGGCTGTCGTTCAGCGCGGATGCCCACTCAGAGCACATAGATTTATGCATCTCAAACATCGTTTGAGATGAAGAAGCGTCCATAGATCTTATCAGCTCCTTTCTTCTATTTTCGTAAGACTCATTCATTTTCTTGTGTCAAATTCTTTTAACAGCCCCTTTACATACTTGTGAAGCGGAGACCCGCCTTTAGAAGACAGCGACTGAAGGGTGCTTGCTTGACGAGGGTTAAAGATGTATTCACCCCCAGTCATCTCTCCTATTTTAGACCCGTCCTTCATTATGTCAATTGGGTTCTTTGCGTGAGAAAACTTACCAGGTGTTTTTTGTACACCACCATTCCTTTTTTCCTCAACTCTTTTTCTAGTGGCGTTTAGGCCGCCTTCAAAGTTAAAATTTTCACCGAGCAGAGCCCTAGTGGTTTCACTTGTCGCGTCTCTTTCGTCTTGAGCTGCTTTACTTCCAGCTAGGGCTTCGTTTACGTCATCTTGACTGACTGGATTAGAAGCGTCTTGAAGATCAGTTTTATAACCTCCTGTCTTACTGCGAATACTTGTGTATCTAGTATTCTTTTTTGACTCCTCTACACCTTTCTGAAAGCCCTCCTTCATAAGCTCTCCTCTACCCCCTTTCTCTCCGAGAAGAAAGTTTCCAAAAGCAGAACCCCCGTCTTTGTATTCTGGAACCTTAGCTCCATTCTTACCCAAGAATTGACTGGCCAAGTTCATGTATCCTGAAATTCTGTCGTCTTTAGCTGCCCTTTTCTCACCCCTAAGAAGCTCTTTCTCTATCTTAGACTCATCCATTTGACCTTGAACCCTCATCAGATCTTGATTTGCAAGACCCACATTTAAGTCGTTAGCCCTGTTCTCAACCCCAGCATACTGCTGTAAAGCCGACTGCTGCCTGGCCTGGGAGTCAGCCTCTATCCCCATTCTCTGCTGAGAAGATCTTCTTTGAGCAGCGCCCAACCCACCCAACAGAGCCTTGGCTCCTCCTGACTTCAAAGCGCCCAAAGTAGATGCTTCTTGCTCTGAAGCAATCTGCCTAGCCATATCTGCCGCCTTGTCTTGTTTTGAGGCAGCCAAAAACTTATTCCAAGAGTCCCCAACTCCATACTGCCTGTCAGCTAGAAGCCCTTTTTCTTGACCGCCAAGTTTATCGAGCCTATCATTTACTCGATTAAAGTCTTGATTAAGTCTTTTTTTGTCGGTCTGCTGCTGGATTATACCTGGCAGGGCAGCCAAGGCTAAAGGTATCAATGGTAAAGGCATGTGCAAATATAGTTATTGTTGACCTAAGGGGTGATGACTCTTAGAATCAGTTATGTGAGTGTTTATACAATACAGCTCGTGTTTAGCGTTAGAACTGTTGGTTAGTTTGATTTTAGCGTAGTGTCCGCGAATCGGATCTCCGTTTGAATCGTTTAAGATTATGTGGGTTTGACCATCAGCCTGAGGGACTGAGCCAGATACAGTCATTGTATTCCCGCTTACCGAAAGAACAGTAATTAAGGCATTGTTTTCTAGATGTAATCCAACACCAATAGGTATGTTCAATCTGTTAAGCCTGATAGTAGAGGTTAAAACCGTATTTCCGCCTGAGAATGCATAACTTAAGGTTCCTACATACATCTTTTGACTTGTGCTATTATCAGACGTGTCTCTAGGCATAGCAGCGTAGTAGCTACCTTCTTTTTCAGACCAAGAAGATATAGTGCCAGACGTCTGGCCTAAGTCGGTGCTAACAGGACTCATATCCCATAAGGCAGAATCTCCCTCGTAAGACACAGCGTTGTAGACCTTTACTCTAGATGGTGATGTCTTAGAAACCATCTCTACCTCTGATGGCTGTGAACTACCTCCATGAAAAGTATTCCTGTTCGGGGTCGCGTCATCATCGTGCCTCCAAAACGCATCAGTACCGACATATTTAGCGCTATACAGCATATTATTCTGATTGGCGTACACATCGGGCGTAAAACTGTACCTGCTCTGCCATACACCTCTAGCTACGTCATAGCCTACGGTTTCTGCTGTGCCGCCCAACCCCGTAATAAAGTAAGTGCTGATCCTTGGATCGTATCCGCTTACATACCTAGTATGACTGTTAGTGAAGAAGTCCTCAAAGAAAGAAGACATGTTCTTTTCCGATATAGGAGACAGCTGATCACCGCCAAGCCTCATAACTGCCTGCCTAGACTCATCTACAAAGAACACATCGTTATCCTGAATAAGAACAGCCTCTGGGTGTCCTCCGCAACCGTAGTCTCCTGAAGAGTATCTAGCCTGACCTAGAACATTGGTTGAGATAGCTACATTCCCGCTACCCTCCGCATACTGAATGATATTCTTACCTACAGGAATCAAAGACAGCTTATTCTCTTGCAGGGCCACTAAATTGTCGTTGTAGTTACCTATATAGTTGATCGCACCAAACTTAGACTCAAGGCTGTCGAAGTTACCTAGTGAAGGGTTGAACGAAGATAAAGATAGGTTGGCTACGTCTTCTGCGTATGCGTCACTATATGTAACCCCGTTAAATCTTCTTACTTCTGCCGATTTTTCGAATACAGCGTGAGCCCTTCCTTTACTCCAGTCTTTAGACTGAAAAGCCTCCGATACCGATGGGCTTTCAAGGAATATTGTTTTGTACTCCCAGTCAGCTGGAACACCTACGTTCCAAGCACTGCTGTAAACAGGAGTCTTGCATGGGGTCAACCTAAACCTAACATCGCCCTGGGTTGTGAAAAGCGTGGGGCCGTGTTGATTTACAGGTGGTGTCCCTAGATAAGCATTGGCTTGTTGAGACTCTCCAATCTCATAGTAAACCCTATCTGACGTGTTTTTTCTTGGTGTTAGTATTTCTACCACACATTCATTACCCCAGTAGTTTGTTTCGGTATTGTTTGAGTCAGAGGGGTAGTTACTTCCAGTTAAGGAGAACCAATCAAAACCAGTGTATTTTAGGTCGTCATCTACGTTTCCATTATTATTTGCATCGACTTGTTTTCCAGAGTTTACAGACGGGCAGTCTAAAACCAGAAATGTACCTATGTATTTGTCTTCAACCTCATGTCCGCTAGAACCGCCTTCATGAATAATGTTTGAATCGTGGTCTGAACTAAAAACAACAGATGAAGTTATGTCAAACTCTATAGGAGACGGGGACTGAGAGTTATTGTCCATAGGATACACCCTATTACCTGAAGAGTCTTTATATGATATAACTCTTAGTTTATCACCTTCAGTATAAGAATAATCCTTAAAAACAGATTTTTCTTTTTGATGAAGGTCAAGAGTTTTTAAAGAAAGATAAACCTGTTTAGATCCAGTCTTTACTGGGTGAGGATTGGAGGTGTCAAAAACATCTCTAGCAACGTAGCCGCCGCCAGTAGTGTATGAAAAAACGTCCTCATAAGTGGACATTCCGCCGTAAACCAACTGCCACTTAACAGCCCAAGGGGGAGGGGAGTCATTGGCTGGAATTGAAACGCCTACGGTAGCAACGCCCTCCCTTCCAGGATTTCCTGAATTTCTTTTAGCCTTGTCCCCAATAAAATCTACCGTAGCGGATCCTATTTTGTTTACATTTCCAGACCTGTTGTACTTATCATAATAAACAATCCCAAAGTCGTGATCACATCCGTGCTTAAATGTTGTTACAGACCTTGCTGAGTTTGCATAGAATATAGGATCAACAATGTAATTTCCATTAGGGTTCAAACTAGACCCATCCCAGCCGCCAGAGTTGGCAATATTTATATTATATGTTAGATCCGAATATTCATCAGAGGTTGAAAATGACTGAGTAACACCCGTAACCCCACTTATACCGTCAAAAAATTGCCCTGATGAGGTGGCGGTAGAAAAGTCAAACGAGTATGAACTTAAGTAAGGATTTATTCGAATTGTAGCGTCACTAGCTAAGGCGGTATTTTCAACCTCGTCAAAAGAGTATGAGTAGTTAACTGTCGTCCCTGTAGATATAGTCAGCGAGTCTCCGTCTAAAAAATTACTATCGGTTGAGTTTAAAATCTGTCCAGTAATTATAGCCTGCCCTAAGTTCGCTGAAGTATTCACCGCTTCAAACTCGTACAGACGAACTATAGCTAACTCTATAAACCTTAGCCTTAAGGCTTCGCTTGCCGCTTTTACTGTCATAGCAGTTGTGGTCTCTATAGAAACGTCAATTTGACTAATGTCATCATCAAGGGCTATAGGGAGAACGCCACTTCCAGTCCCGTAACCAAGCTTGACGTCAAATGCTCCTGAAGCGGTAGTGCAGCTAAGAGTTAAGGCTGTTCCTGCACTGTTGTGAAACGTGCCGAAGGGAGAATACTTAAATGCGGTCCTAATAAAAGTTCCAGCTGGAATAAGAGAGTTGTAGGCGTTAGATCCAGGCCAGGTAGCGTCTGAGTTTAAAAGATTTATATCTACTTTACCTAAAGACGGAACGCCTGCGAAAACACTTATTGCGTTGTGTCCGTTTTCTGGCTCCGCAAAAACATTTTCTACGGCAGGAGAATAGCTGACAGATATCGAGGCGTTTACTGGGTTATTCTCAAAGCCTTCGGTGTAGTTAGAATACATAAGTCTGTTGCCAGAAATGGCCTGACCCTGAGAAAGCTTAGGCACATTGTCATACAGCTTGTTGACTGTATTCGTGTCTACATAAGAATAAACCCCTTCGTTATAAAACTTGTAAACACCCGTAGAGGAATCATATATCTGGGTGGAAACACCATGTACCGATCTTGTCAGATTTAAAGAAGGGTCAAACTCGTCTATAACAAAAAAAGCCCCAGAGTTTCCCTCTCTGCCTAATAGTCTTATTTTAATTACGTCTGAAATGTAATTTGAAGAAACGGCATTGTTCGACCAGTTTAAATCAATGTTACAAGTATTTTCTATATTACCAACTATCGTTCTTATTGAAGAGTCTTCAATTCCGTACTGACCCACAGAAGCTGAATAAGCTAGCTTAGAATAAGAAGACATGGCAGACTCTTCTCCGTCTTTATATATCAATTGAGTTGAGAACTGAAAAGCAGATCTAGTAAGATTGTTCTCTGTTACAGAAGAGTCGGTAGTAAAGAAAAAAGAGGGAGGGGTTACTTGAGCTGCTTTTATGGATTTTAATGCGTAGTCTAGTTTGTATGAATTCAATGAATTGTAATCACCTTCAATAGCTCTATCTACATTTATTTTTCTCGGTGCGTTAGAATTGTCTGTAAAGTAAAGAATGGTCTGTATTAAACCATCCTGCTGAAAAGCTCCGTTAAGTACGTCAGCCTTTACAAACTTGTCTGAATCAAAATTCAACCAAATGTTCTTAAAAACAACCTTGTATTCGTCTTCAGTTGTATCATACTGATATATAGCATCTTGGGTGTGGCCGTCATCATCAGAAACAAAAAAGTAAACATACCCTCTCTGGGGGTCAGACACCTGACCGATCACAGTAACGTCGTTGCTAGCGGTTAATTCAGACCCAGCAATTGCAGTTCCAGCAATCGTACCTTTCACGTTCTTTACAACGCCCTCACTACCATCCCCATCTTCAGATATCGTGACGTTGAGGGCATCCGTCATGGCACCCTCTTTCAACAAACGCTCGTCCTCATCACTGACGAGGAAGCGTGGTATCATTTTATCAATCGCCATTAGAACTTAGGTGACTGTTTGTAATTCTTTCTAATCGTCTTCAATGCCTCCTCTTTTGTGAAGGACTTGATACGCCCGTTGGCCTTTCTACGCTCGTTGTAATACTCCTGACGAGCCCTAGCCTTCTCGTTGGCTGGCACAGAGGCCTTACGTTCAACGATCTTGTAGTACATGTATGCTCTTAGTGCCTCCTCTAGATATATGTGAACTGAGGGGTTCTGAGAGCGTCCCTCGTCAGCCACATACTCAATCACTACCTCCGACACATTGGAGATAGGGCTAATCTCAATTCTATTCTGATCTAGATTTACTCTAAACTCACCTCTGTATCTACCCCCTCCAGCCCCGTAGATAGCGTTCTGGTTACCGTAGTAGTAGTCTCTGAATACCGTTGAGTTAAAGCTAGTGGAGGTGTCACCACCAGTCGTAGCTGTCTTAGCGTCTATCCTATCGAACACTCCGTCTCCATCACTATCATTTGCTGTGGCTGCGGTAGGAGCTTTTACACCTGATCCGTTGTCATAGGCCTGAGAGTAGTTTAGGTTCTTGTTCTCTCCAAGTACGTAGACTAGGTTGTCTGAACCGACCACACCTACCTTACTCCAATCCACGAAGTCATCTGGCAACTCTACAGTGTTGTTTGCACTGTTGATTCCAAGGACTAGGGAACGAATCTTTTTAGACATATCGAAACCCATCTCACGAATGCCTCGCAAAGCGTGAGTCCTGATCTGCGTGTCAGAGGCACTGCCTGCATAATCATCATCCGCTAGGGTTATAACAAAATCATTTATGATTTGCTTTAAGGGTACTGTATTCCTAGCCATTAGTATGTTTCTGCTTGTTTCCTAGTCTGCATCTCCTGACTAGTGTAGTTAACGATATCCGTATCCCTAAGGTTAAGACCAATCATCTTTCCAATCTCATACACTAAATCAGAGGTGTAGTGCTCTGGAAGCTCAAAGTTTCTAGACGCTCCTGTAGCGGAATAAGTAGGTGTGCTTGAATCTCTGACGCCTAACGTAGTAGTGCTCTCTGGGTACTTATAGTATCTAATCTCAATCTTGTTTACCGTAGTGGGGAACACATGGAGAAACTCAGACACCAAGGCTACAGGAAACTCAGCCGTAGGAGCGCTTAGGTTGCTCACCAGGATGCGCTCAATCTTCTCCTCGTCATAGCAAAGCTCAATAGGCTTCTTGGTTGATTGGTCGAGGAGGATACTACCAGCCGTAGTAACACCTATAATCCTGGCTAAATCGTCAGGTTTTGCAAACTTACCGCTAGCCTTGGGTTGCGTGATCTTAGTAGAGAAATAAGCCAGGTCTTCTTCAATTCGCTTGATGCGTGACTTATCCCTCATAGGGTTGTAGCCCGATCGAGACAGCCTTTTGGCATCCTTGAGTTCATCAAAGAGTCCGTTGAATATATTGAGTTGGGCAATGTTAGCAAACCGATTGAACTCGGTTGGCGAGATAAATCCCTGCTGGTCCTTGTTCGCAAGGTCCTTTAGGGTGTTGTACACTACCGATATGTCAGCTCCGTATGCCATGACACAAATATACAAAAAAGAAAAGGCCCCCTTTTGGGAGCCCTTCCTGTCCATATATAACTACGTTTAGTCCAGTTGTCGCTCGATCTCGGCTACGACGGGGGCAGCAGCCTCGGTCATGCAATAACGAACAAAAACATCAACAGGATCCTGTCCAGCAGGCACGGATACAATATGCTTGTTAGTGTCAAACCACTTAACTCCATCGTTGTCTGCTTTAATGATTTGGTAAGAAATTGCTTGTCTAATCTTAGATTTCATAGCCACGACTGGGTTATCGAATGACTCGATGAATACCTTCGGTGACTTCTTAGCCTTGAGGAGCAGGTCGTGCTTCACCTCAGATGTAGGGCGGTCAATGTCCATCCCATACGCCAGGGCTACAGCTAGAAGCTCATCAAGCTCCTTAGTTCGAAGCATAGTAATAGCATCGTTTACGAGGAACTCGTTGTCGATATCTACCTCAACCTTCTTTAGGTTGTCTACTAGCTCGAACAGGCTGCCTCCGTTAGCTTTATTCTCAGGATGGATCTCAAGGAAGTTCTTGAGGTTAGGCTGTCGTTCGTTTACGAATAGTCTACCCATACGGAAGATGACTGGGGTCTTTACGGACCGATCAGCTTGTTCGTCTTTCCAGATAGAGTTTTCATTCTCGCAATAGCGAATCTCTCGCACCATGCCTGTCTCTTCGTCGTACACAGTGATGCCGCTCTGCATAAGCATCATTACAGCACCGCTCCCATTGGCTTTGTACTCCTGAGTAGCGGATACCTTCTCTTGACGTCGGGCGCTTAGTTGATTGATTCATAATAAAATTAAATTAAAGTTCGAAATAAAAAGCTCTAATCAAGAGCACAAACCAAGAGCAATAAGCTTCGCCTTGATGTCGTTAGCTAGAGCTTGTGTAGTTGCCGCATCAGTACCATCGACAGCTAAAGATTGTTTTGCGATAGGCGCTGTATCGTAAAAACCTACCTTACCTTCGATCTCAACGTCACCGCTAAACACAGTATTTGCACTTACGGTTCCACCGCTAAATGTAGTGTCTGCATCTTTAGCTAAAAGAACCCACTCGCCCTTTGTGTTAGATCCGTGAGGAGCCTTAAGCATAAACATGCATGTCTGGTTCTCTCCGTTAAGCTCAACAGATGCGGCTTCAGACGACATGTCTGGAGTAGGATTCACGGTGATAGCATTAGCGTCAGCGTCAACCTTCATTACGACCACGATGGTTCCTGGTTTAACTGGAAAGCCATTCTCATCACTTAGTCCAAGCGTAAATGACTTTGCTCCGCTCGCCTTAGCGTGAACAAAACTTGCTTTACCGTTCCATGACTCAGTGGCGGTATTATCAGTCAAAACCTGAATGCCTCCGTTAAGGAAAAAGGGTAGTACGTTCTTAATCATAGTTTTTTTGTAAAGATAGTAAAAGAGTAGGGAGCCATTCTCCCCGCTCAGTTACCTATTGTGTTTATGCAATGGTAGCTCCATCTAGTGCTACAGCTCTCCATCCATCTTCAAAAAAGATGCATTCAGCTGAATTTCCAGCAGTGCCAAAAGTAATGACGTTGTTAGAAGCTCCGTCGGCGGCAGTAGTGAAGGTCACAGTTGGGTCTACTGTTGAGTCTGAGCATTCAAACCGAACAAAAGTTCCAACCTCTGCTGCGTCGTCAAGAGTAAGGTCACAAGAAGCACCGCCGTCCAAAATAACCTTGCTTGAAACAACTTCGTATGTCGTATCATCAGCAGAAACTGTAACGGCTTCTGCGTCTAAATAAAGGGGAAAAACATGTTTTGCCATTTGTTCTAAATATTATGAAGATCAAGAGAAAGCCCCGAAGGGCCTTCTCAATCACTTCAGATTAATTACTTCAATACAACGTGCTGGTTAGCAGCGCGAGTAACGAGGTTACACTCAGAACGGTAGTTGAAGATAGCAGTATCCTTACCGTTTGCAGCGTTGGAGTGTCCGAGAACACCACCACCAGTTACCCAGTGCTCCATCTCACGAGAGTAGCTTCCAGCAGCCTTGTAGTTCATCTGCAAAGCTGGTGCCTTAACACCAGACTTAGCGTCAACAACCTGAGACAAAGGAATCATCGCACCCTTGTGGATGTTGTTCAAACCACCCAATGTAGGGTCATTCAACAGCTTCCAGTCGTGCTTGTGGAAAGTATACCCACCACGAGTAAATGACTTAAAGCCAAGCTTTACAGCCAAATCAGCGTCGTTGTTAAACGCACCGAACTGACCAGCCAAGCCAGCAGTCACCTGTGTGGCGATACCGTTAGCAAGCATGTCGTCGAGATCCAAAGATGTTGCTCTGTTTACATACATAGCGTACTCAGCAGGAGCTCCTTCTTTATCAAGCTCAAGAATGATTGTGTCGATGTCACTCATAGATGCGAATGAACCTTGAGCGCCACCAGAAACAGCAGCAGTAATTCCTCGCTCTTCAACAGCAGCGAAGTAACCTTCAGAACCTACACTTCCTTGAGCGTTAGCTACAGTAGTGTCGCTTGATCCTTCGGTGTCCAAGTTGATCAAAGCAGGAGCTCCTTCTGGACCAACCTGAGAGTACAACAACATCATTTCACGCTGATTCATGAATCGCTTACGAGCATCCATCTCGTTCTTCAAGTACCACATGTACTGTCCGTTCACGTTCAACCATCCGATGTTAGTGGCCTGAGATCCAGCAACTTCGTACATCTCCTTAGTGATGATGTATGGATTGCTTCTCTTCTTTAAACCAGTCTGATAAAACTCAGAAGGCTGGTCTGTTCCTTGACCGTAGACGTTTCCAATGATTGCAGCCTTATCTGTTACCGCACCAGCGACCAAAGCACTTCCGTCCATTGTCATACACTCAAAACCAGTAGTGCTTACTTTACCTGTAAGTACAATTCTCTGACCAGTTTTAAGAAGCAAAACGTCATTCACCCTAGCTTGAGAGTTAGTGCAGGTGATTTCTCCGTGACTTGTACCCGCAACCGCAGCAACCAAGTTGGTGTAGTCTACAGTCTTGTGAAGTCTACCTTCTTCGTACCAGTCAACTCTATCTGCCGTTCCAGCATTCTTTTTAGCCCCAGTCAACTCCAAAAATCCAGTAATCCCTTGATCGCCATAAGTAGATACGTACAAGTCCTGTACATCTGGCTTGTTTGGTTCAATAAGATCAGCCAGAGTTGTGTAAGTGTCTGGCGACACTTTTAATCCGCCAGTGTTGCCTACGCTGGCATCATTGGGGTTCAGGTCTGTACCTGTAGTAGTAATAGCCATAATATTTGTTTTTTAAAAATTAGATAAATCCGAACCCTCCCTTATTCACCCCCAGCGCTTCTTTTAGTTGCTGAGTCAGTGGGTCAGGTCCATTAGGTGCTTGTCCTTGAT
>Ga0208793_1000724_pt1 | contig 21183 bp, 23 predicted proteins | sample 17_taG_FD_184092 | JGI IMG/M metagenome (GOLD analysis project Ga0208793, IMG submission 184092) | Marine viral communities from the Subarctic Pacific Ocean - 17_ETSP_OMZ_AT15314 metaG (SPAdes) (version 2) | ecosystem: Environmental > Aquatic > Marine > Oceanic | place: Pacific Ocean | collected...
CCTACTGCGGGTACTATCTTAGTAGATTCAGAATTAATTACTTATACTGGTAAATCAACAAATGATTTAACAGGTTGTACGAGAGGAGCTCTAGGCACGACTGCAGCGACTCATGATAACGGAGCAACTGCCACTGATGCCTCTGACTATAATGGTTGGGGTGTTGCAGTAGGTGCTTCTTTTGTTTCTTTGGAACCAGGACTCTGGTCTATAGATAACTTTGGTGAAGTTTTAGTAGCTACAATTGCAAATGGCAAAACCTTTACATGGAATGGTGGTGCTTCTGACGCAACATCAAATAGAGCTTCAACAAGTACATCTGGTTTTTCTACTTCTAATAATCCTACCGCAACAAGAGTTAGTTTAATATCACCTACAACAAGACATTTAATTCACTTTGGTACAGAAACAACTATAGGTACAGCAACAACACAAGACGATATGTTTATTCGTTTTTCTGATCAAGAGGATATTAATACTTTTATACCTTCTGCTATCAATGCAGCAGGTACACAACGATTGCAAGATGGAACTAAAATCGTTGGTGCTTTGAAAGCAAAAGAAACAATTTTGATATGGACCGACACTGCTTTGTATACTATGAAGTTTATTGGTGCACCTTTTACATTTGGTTTTGAACAAGTAGGTACCAACTGTGGTTTGATTGGTAAGAACGCAGCTGTCGAAATAGATGGTGTTGCGTATTGGATGAGCAACAATGGTTTTTTCTTATTCGATGGTACAGTTAAGTCACTGCCTTGTTCTGTTGAAGACTTTGTATATGATGATATTGACTTAACCAAAGGACAACAAATTACTGCAGGTGTAAACAATTTGTTTACAGAAATTGTTTGGTGGTACCCTGCATCTGGTCAAAGTTTTAATAATAGATTAGTAGCATACAATTATCTCGAATCTTTAGGAGCACAAGTTCCTGGCGGTATTTGGTACACAAGCACTGAAGGCCGTACATCATGGATGGATTCTTCTATTTATCCTAAACCTTATGCAACTTCTTTTGCTTCTAGTGAAACAGGTACGTTTCCAGTCATTCAAGGGAATACAGGATTAGGGGCAACAACGTATTTCGAACATGAAATAGGTGTTAATCAAGTCAATATTGACGGATCGAGCACCGCGATTAATGCTTTTGTACAGTCTTATGATTTTGATTTAGAAGGACAAGGCACAGAAGGAGAACAGTTTTTAGCTGTTCGACGATTTATTCCTGACTTTAAAGTTTTAGAGGGAACAGCCAAAGTAACGTTGGCCGTGAAAAGTTTTCCTTCTCAAGAAGAATCAACAACAGGTTTAAGTCCATTTTCAATTACATCATCAACCACTAAAAAAGATACTCGAGCTCGTGGTCGATATGTCAATATCAAAATTGAAAACGATGACGTTGATCAAAACTGGCGATTTGGTACATTTAGTTTAGATGTGCAACCGGACGGAGGTAGATAATGGCAAAAATAAATGTTAAAATACCAGAACCGAAAGAAGATTACGATGTATCAAACCAAAAACAAATAAACAGAGCGATTGGTATTATTATTGAACAATTAAACTCTACTTATTTAGACGAACTAAAACAAGAAGCAGAACGTTATACATGGTTTAAATCTTCAGGAAGTACAAGTTAATGGCTAATATTTATAAAAATGCACAGTTTGATTTAACAAGCACTGACGTCACTGATGTTTATACTGTACCATCAAACTCAAGAGCAATTATTCAAAATATACACATGGCAAACATAGGATCAGGAAACGTTGTAGTTCATGCACATCTATATGACAGCTCTGTAACAACACAATTCACTTTTGCAAAGCATACTATCGCTGCAAATGAATCACAAAGTATATCAGATGGTTCTATTGTTTTAGAAGAAAATGATGTATTAAGAGTACAAGCAGCTAGTGCTAATGATATTGAAGGCACTTGTGCAATATTAGAAATAAATAGAGATTAAGGAGGTAGTATGTCTTTTTTAGAACCTGGTGGAAAAGTATCGGTTGTTAAAGATGGTAAAACCGTTGAAGAGATTGATGTCGAAACAGAAGTTACTCTTATAAATACTAAAACTAGTAAAGAGTATAATTCAGATAAAGAAGCTGAAGATGATGTAAACGATGTCAACACAGATACAAAACAAGAAGATTTAAGTAGAACTGTCAAGATTAGAATAGCTAAAATGCCAGATATTTTAAGCGACTCCAGCTCTTGACACTATGTCAGATATCGGTAAATTATACGATATTACCGTAGCTTATGGACTTTATAAGTTGTTTCCTCGCTACAAAGATCACACGTTCGAGGACGTGCTTCAACATATAGCCCCATCTGTTAGTATGAATCAGTATAAGATTCACTATAGAAATGAGCTACCTTATGCCTTTACAAACTGGGCATTTTTAAATGAGGATGCAGAAAAACGATTTATGACAACCGCCGAATTAAACCCTGAAGATTACAACAGTGGAGACATTCCCTGGCACATTGATACAATTTGCGTTGATGATGTGAAATCTGTTATGAAATGGACAAAACAATACTTTACTAATTTACTTGGATGTAATAAACCTGTAAAATGGTTGAGAATAACTGATGATGAGGTTATCACAAGAGTTGTAACAAGATATACAAAGGAACACTATGGGATCAATAAGTAAAGCTATCAAAAGAGTCATACCAAAAGAAATACAACCTATTTTACCTATCGCAGCTTCTATGTTTGGTGGACCTCTTGTTGGTTCTCTTATTGGTAAATCTGCTCTTGGATCAGGTATCATGAGTGCGCTAGGTCCTATTGGTGGAAGAGCTTTTACTTCTGGACTTACTTCCGCTGCAACTGATTTACTTACAAGTGGTAAGATTGATGCTAGGAATGTAGGTATAGCTGCTTTAATGGGTGGTGGTGGACAATATTTAAAAGGTGATCCTACTACGATTGGACCAAAAACAGGTTTTCAAAATATAAAAAGTGAAATAGGAGAAGCTTTAGCTCCAGATGTTACTAATATGTCTAAATTATCAGATTTAACAACACCTCTTAGTGTTGCAACTACAACAGGTGGAACAATATCCGCGTACGACGCAGCAGAAGAAGCTAGAAAAAAATACGAAGAAGAGATGGCCGGTCGAGAAGCTGATTCCGCTGCAGACAGGCAATCAAGAATAGATTATATTTCAAGATACATGGGTATGGCAGGATTTAGTCAATCTGAAATTGACGATGCATTATCTCGTTATGGATATAAGACCGGGGGCCGCGTTGGTTTTTCCAGTGGTGGTAGTGGAACATTAGGTGATTCCATGCAAGACATGAAAATTCTTATAATGAAAAATCAAATCATAGACGCCGGTGGCGGTGGTTTCGGTGGAAAAGATTTAGATGATAAAACAGACGATGAAATTATAGAAATATACGAAGGTTTATTTGGTCAGGGCAAAGCAAACGGCGGACGTATTGGGTATAAAATAGGTGGTTCTACGGTAACTAACTTTTTAGCCAAATTTGGTATTGGTAGACCTACTGAAGAAATTATGCAAAGAATGTTTGAAGAACGTAAAAAAGAAATACTTAGTGATATGTTTGATGCCGAAGCGGGAACCGGTGCTTATAGTATGGAACAAATGCAAAAAGCAGATGAAATGGCTACCAAACAAGCCATGCAAGAATTAGAAGAATATAAAATGCGTATTGGTATGGAATTAGATAATCCTCCAGAGGGTTCTGTGAGTGATGATATGATTGATCAGATTATGGAACCACGAGAAGAAGGTCGTGTTAAAGAAGCTATGGGCGGACGTATTTACAAAGCAGACGGTGGTATCATGAACTTAAAAACAGGTGGTATGCCAGCTGAAATGGATTTAAGACCAGGAGGTTTTGTACCGATTGGTGTTAAAGAAAAAGCCGACGATGTTCCTGCAAGATTATCAAAGAACGAATTTGTTATGACCGCTGATGCAGTGAGAGCTGCCGGTGGAGGAAGTGTTAACAAAGGGGCAAAAAGAATGTATGATTTAATGCACAAATTGGAGGCTAGAGTCTAATGCCAGACGAAACCATTACCACGACGAAACCCGCGCCGTTTATAGAGGCGGCGGGAACAACACTGACAGAAAGACTGATGCCTTTACTGGATCCTGCTAACGCTATGGATACAGCTTCTTATGCTCCAACCGTTGCTGCGCAAGACCCGTTACAACAACAAGCATATCAACAAGCCGCGGGCCTTGGATCATTTGAACCTTTTCTAGCTCAAGCCGGTGCCGAAGCCACAGGAGCACAACAATTTGTAGGACCACAAGCGTATCAAGAATTTATGTCTCCTTATCAGCAAGAAGTTATTGATACTTCTCTTGCTGCATTACAAAGAGAACGAGATGTTGCTAGACAACAAATAGGAACACAAGCAGCACAACTAGGTGCTTTTGGTGGTGGTCGTCAAGCCGTTCAAGAAGGTGTTTTTGATGCGGAAACTGCTATGGGTAAAGCTCAGTTAGAAGGACAACTTCGAGCTCAAGCTTTTCAAAATGCACAGCAACAAGCTGCTCAAGCTTTTGGTCAACAACAAGCTTTGTCAACACAACAACAAGGATTAGCACAATTAGCGCCACAACTAGCGCAACAAGAAATCACTGCATTACAACAATTAGGCACTGGTCAACAGGCTCAGTCACAAGCAATTCTAGATGCTCAAGCTCAGGCCGCAAGAGAAAAAGCTTTTGAAGAACAACAAAGATTAGGTTTTGTAGGACAACAATTAACAGGATTAATCGGTGGATATCCCGCACAACAAACATATCAAACAACAACACAGCAACCACCTAGCCCTTTACAAAATATTTTAGGTATTGGAGGAGGTATCGCTAGTATTATAGGAGCGATGAACACATAATGAGTAGAACTTTAAGAAGACCAATGTTTAGAGGTGGCGGCAAGATCGAGAGCCGCGGAACGGGGATTACATCTGGATTAGACGATAGACCGGGGTACTCGAACGGTGGTGACAGTGGTATAGATATGGGTCGTGTGCAATCCGAAGCAGAAAAATTATTAGAATTACAAAAATCTATGGGTCTTTTTGATCGACCAGAAACAAAAACAACTTTTGGTTTAACAAGACCGGAACTTCTTAATCTAGCGCAAAGATCTTTTGAATTTGCTACCAAAGGTGGTGATGAAACTTTTGCACAAAAACTAGCCGGATCTGCTTCAGATGCGCTTGGTGACATATCAGCAAGTATGCAAGCTAGAAAAGACAAAACAAAAGAAGCAGACCTTAGAGATTTAGCTATTAAAGCAGGAAACATTGAAGCCGCTTACGAACAACTTGGAAAAGAAGCTTTGAAAAAAGCAGAAACTACTGGTGCAGGTTATCAAATAGAAAGAAAAATTGAAATGATAGGTGAATTAACAACTGATATTAATGAGTTAAATAAAAATTTATCACTTAGTGAAGGAGATGAAAGAGAAGAAATTAAAAGACAAATAGATTTAAAACAATCACAGTTATCTGTTTTAACTGAAAGTGATCCTATCATGGAAGCGTTCTTGAAATCTGATGAAGGTAAATATTTATTTGGTGATGTTGCAGAAATGTTAGAAGAAAATATTAATCCTGCAACAGGTGAAAACTGGAATCCTACAGATACAGGATACTATGCGGAAGTCATGAGATTAGTAAAAGAAACATTAGGTTCTTCTTACAAAAAAGGTGGTCGAGTAAAGATGGAAGAAGGTGGTATGACCACACAAGCAACTCCTGTGAAAGAAGAAACAGCTACACAACAAATTGAAAATTTATCTTTTGGAGATTTGAGATCCAGACTTCCACAAGAAATTACTAATGATATTGTAATGTTAATATCACAAAGCAATCAAGCTTTATCCGACTTTGCAAATATCAGAACACAATCTGATGTAGACAGCTTCAATAAAAGATACAACGTAAACCTAGTTCTACCTCAGGAGGAGTAAAATGTCTTTTGTAAGAAGACTCGGTGATAAATATCAAATCACTGCTCAAAATGTTAAAGACGCAACAAAAGATCAATTAAATCCCGAACCAGAAAAAAAAATTTTCAGTTGGAAAAATTTTATAGAGAATGTTAAAGAATTACCTAATCCATTAAATCCTCTAGAGGTCAGTGGTATTACATTTGCTAAAGAAGAACTTGAAAAAAAATTAGAAGAAGAAGGAAAATTAAATGAGCAAGATGCTGATAGTTGGATAGATGAAGTCAGAAAAGGTATCAACGCTGGTCAAGCAAGAGTAGCTTACAGCTTTGCAGATTTATTGTTTGGTGGAGTTGATATCGCATTAGACACAGAACTTACAAAAAAAGTAGATGAGATATATAATAATTACAAACCAGAACAACCAGAAGATGCAGTAGGGGATATCACTTCTCTCTTAGTTGAATATGGATTACCTGGTTCTGTTGTATTAAAAGTTGGAAGCAGAGCTAAAAAATTAATACCTGGTGCAAGTAGATTAGTAAATTATTTATCAAAAAATAAATTTACAAATGTAGCACAAAGAGCGATTGGTTTTGGTTCTTTGGGTGCCGCTACAGATTTTATTGCTAGTGGTCCTGATGCACCTGTTCCTTTTAGAGAAGAAAAATTAGTAGATACAGAAGGTTTGGAGGGAAGAGAATTAGCTGCAGCTAGATTAAAAAATAGATTATTATATGGACAAGAAGGTTTTGTTTTAGGTAGTGGTATTTCTTTAATGGGAAAACCCGCAGCGATTGGTTTTAAGTATGGTTTATTTAAACCTGCTGCAAAAGTAGCGGGTATAGGTTTAAAAGCAGCAGATACTTTAGTTATCAGTCCAGCTTCTTATTTATTATCAAAAGATCCTGTTGTCATACCCACAATTTCTAAAGGCATTAAAGCAGGAGGAGAAGTTTTTTTAAAGAAGATATTAGCTCCTATTGCTGTTAGAAAATTACCTTTTACAAAACTACCTCCATTTCAACAATGGAGATTATTTTCTATACAAAGTGCTGATCCTTTAAAAGCAAGACTAAAAAAACTAGACGATTTTTTATCCGCTTTTCGTTCTGTGGGTAAAGAAACAGGAGAGCAGTTTAACTTAACTTCAGGTGCTGCAAGATATATCAAAGGTCAATCAAGAAAAATAGAAAAATATTTAGAGTCAATAGAAAAGAAAGCTTATAACTTAGCTAAATCTTTTAATAACCAATATGATAATGCAACAAGTTCTCCGGCTCAACAAACACAATATTTAGACTATGTCTTAGAGTATTTAAAAGGACAAAGACAGTTAAATAGTTTACCGGAACAATTAAGAGGCACTGCTAAAAATCTTAACGATGAGTTAATAAAAATAAAGCAAACCTTTGGAGATGCCTTACCTGAAGGTGATTTAAAAACTTTTATTTTAGATAATGTTGTTGGATATATGAGAAAATCTTTTAGTATATTTACTAATTCATCTTACAAACCCCCGGAAGAAACTTTTAACAAAGCAGTTAGTTGGGTCACACAAAATGTTGTTCGAAAAAACAAAGATTTAGTCGAAGCTGCTGTTAAATCTAACCCTGACTTACCTGCGGAAGAAGCATTGAAAGACTATGCTGAAATTTTAACACAAAATATTTTACAGCAAGGTAAAACAAACGCTGACGATCCACTAAAAACATTACAGTTTATCGCAAAAGATATTTTAAGAAGTGATGAATTTTTAAAAACAGGAGATGAATTACCTGATGTCATCAAGCAATTATTAGGTGAAGAAAAAAACTTAAAATCTTCTGTTCTACAAACAGTCACTGGTATGATTACAAGTACAACCAATAAAAAACTATTTGATCAGTTAGCAGAACTAGGGAAAAGACAAGGATGGTTGTTCGAAACGAGAGCCGCGGCTCGTGCATCAGGAATTTTAGATGCTAAACAAATTGTACGATTACCGGGTTTGGGTTTATTACAAAGTAATGATTTAGGAAAGCTTTATGCTTCTAATGAATTAGCTGAAGCGCTGAGAGGTAGTAAAGGATTTTTAGATAAGTTAATGCAAAACAGTTTATATAATTTAGCACTTCAAGGAAAAACTTTAGTTCAGTTTGGTAAAACAGTTCTATCTCCAGCCACACAAGTTCGAAACGTGACTTCTGCGAGTTTCTTTCCTTTAGCTAATGGACATATTGGTGGTATGGGTTCTGTTCCTAATGCTTTGAAAATGGTGTTAGATGATATCTTTGGAGCAGGAAAAGTATTAAACGAAAAAGAATTAATTGATAATATAAGTAGAAAAATAGAATTAGGTGTCATTGATGAAAACATCGTGGCCTCTGAATTACAAGCTGTTCTAAAAGAAATTAAATCAGGAACAATTGATAACACAGATACAATTATTAATAAATTAGCCAACACTAAATTTATGAAAGACGTTACTAGGGTCTATGCTGGTGGTGATAATTTATGGAAGTGGTATGGTCATGAGTATATGAAATCACAATTAAAAAGTGTTTTCAAAACAACAGACGATGTAGCCGCTTGGTTCAAAGAAATTGTTGGAAGAGAATATAATGTTGTTGGAAAAAATTTAGATGAAGCGATTGAAGAAGCTGCTGCTTGGTATATTAGAAATACTTATCCAACTTATAGTAAAGTTCCAAAAGTTATTCAAAATTTAAGAAAACTTCCTCTTGGAAACTTTGTATCGTTTCCTGCGGAAATGATTAGAACAACTTACAATATATTAGAATTATCAATGAGAGAGATTGCATCAAAAAATCCTAAAATGAGACAGATGGGATATCGTCGATTGTTTGGAGCAGGCACTGTTTTAGGTGGAGCAGATGCAGCTGTATCTAAAATAGCAGAGCAGTTTAGTGGTGTTACTGATGAAATGATTGATGATTACAAAAGAGATTATGGAGCTAGTTGGGAAAAAAACTCAAATTTAATTCCTATTAGCAAACCAGAAAAAGGTTTATTTAAAATGATAAACTTTTCTTATTTTAGTCCTTATGATGTTGTAACTGCTCCTTTTAGAGCCATGACAAACATCCTTAAACAAAGAGAAATATCGCCTAAAGAAGCACAAGATAGTTTGTTATATGAATTTGTTACAGGTCCTATCAATCAATTAATTAGTCCGTTTGTTTCTGAATCTATTTTATTTGAAAAAATAGCTGATGTTTTACCTGCTGGTTATGGTGTTGGTAGTCGAGGTGGTGTTACAAAAACAGGAACAAAAATATATTCTGATAGTGATGATGGATCTGATAAAGTAATAAAATCTCTAGGACATATTATCGAAGGTATTGAACCTGGTGCAACAAGGACCTTTAGAAGAATAGGTCAAGGTTTTACTGGCGCCAAAGACTATGATCCCTTTGTGGAATTAACAAACTTATTTACTGGTGTACGTGTTATTGATGCGGACATTCAAAAAACATTGAACTATGTTTTGACAGATTTTAACAGAATACAAAAAGAAGTATTTGAAACAGAAGACTTTTATTCTACAGATAATTGGCCTACAAGAGATCCTTCAGAAATGGTTAATGACTTTATTAATATTCAGAACGAAGCTTTTAGACAACAATTACAAATTCATCAAGCAATAGAAACAGCTAGAAAATTTGGTGTATCAGATAGAGATTTAAGAAAAATTATGAAAGACAGAAAAATATCTGGTAAAAGAATCAATAATTTATTAAAAGGTAGATTCACTCCAGTTAATTACAGTTCTGGATTGTTTAGAAAAAAGATAAAAGAACTTAAAAGATTAGAAAAAAAGAGAGATGTAGAAATCTTTACAAGAGAAAAAGATAGAAATTATTATTACCCTAGAAGAGATTTAGATAACGTAATTAGAAATTTTGAACGTAAAAAATTTGAAATAGAAGTTCCACCTACAGAAAAGCAAGCAAGTTTATCTTTGATACCTAGCGCTAATGCTCAAGTTGCAGAAACAGAGATACAAACTCCACCGCTACCAGCAACACCCAGTCCGGATGTAGCATCAACAACAAATTTAGCAAATGTTAATGTAGTCAATCCTGTAACAAAACTAACACAAGCTGAACAAACTCTACTATCACCAGGAGAACAAGCGATAGCACAGAGAATTAATAGGAGAGTATAATGAAACTATCACAACACTTTAGTTACCAAGAATTTATTAAATCACAAACAGCACTACGAAAAGGAATAAATAATGAGCCAGACGATACTCAGTTGTATAATATGAAAATGATTTGTTTAAATATATTAGAACCTATTCGAACAACATTTGATCGACCGGTTATTATTACATCAGGATTTAGAAGTGTTGAACTTTGTGAAGCGATTGGTTCTTCTAGTAAATCACAACATGCCAAAGGAGAAGCAGTAGACTTTGAAATACCTGGAGTCTCTAATAAAGAAGTTGCTGATTGGATAGATGAGAACTTACCTTACGATCAATTAATTTTAGAATTTTTTGATGGCAAAGATCCAAACAGTGGTTGGATACATTGCTCACACAAAGCAAATGATAACCGTGGTCAGTATTTAATTGCTTTTAAAAACAAACAAGGCAAAACAGAATACGCGTCGGCTATTTAATCCAGTCTACTAACTCTTCACCCATAATCTCATTAGCAATATCTATCTTGTTGCGTAATGCTTTGACGATTCTTTCGTCAATAGTTTTTTCTGAAATCAAATCTATGTAGGTAACAATATTCTTTTGACCAATTCTATGAGCTCTGTCTTCTGATTGTAGTCTTTTTTCTAAGTCATAGTTGTTCGAATAGTAAATAACAGTGTTTGCAGCGGTTAAGGTGATCCCATAGCCTCCGGTTTGTGTGTTTCCAACAAAATACCTTGTATTTCCGTTTTCAGCTTGATACAGAGCAATATTCTTCTGACGTGTGTTTGCATCAATAGCACCGTAATACGCAACTGTAGAGTCATTTCCGTAGGTTTTTTTTAAGACTTCCACAATTTTTTCTATGTCGTGTACGTAATTTGCCCAGATGATGACTTTACCTTCTGTTTCTTCTAAAATTGATAGTAGTTCATTCATACGATTGCTTTTCACCTCAGTGACAGTGCCATCATCAGCTTTGAAATGACCACAAGTAATTTGATGTAGCCTCATCATCTGTGTAATAACATTTATGGTGCTCATTGTTTTACCTTTGAGCTCTGCCATAGCTGCAGCTTTCATGGATACATATAATTTTTTTTGCTCATCAGTTAATTCTACTATTCTTTTGACAAAAGTTTTTTCTGGTAAATCTAAACAATCTTTTTTTAAGACACGATAAGAAAACTTATCAAGACTTTCTGATAATTCATCCAGTCTTCTATATGATCCTACTATCTGTACACGACGGCCACCAAAGTTTCGTTCGACCATGTGCGCGTATCGTGAGCGGAAAGCATAATAAGATGTAAATCCTAAATGCCATTCATCTAAAAAATAACATTGTGAATATAAATCCAGCGGAGACTTTGTAACAGGCGATCCGGTGAGAATTCTACGATACTTTGCTAAATCCCTAAGTTTTAAAATACTCTTGGTTCTTTTGGCTGTCGGATTTTTGATTGTCGTAGACTCATCAATTCCTATTAGTGATCGCCCAACTGTAGTGTTTAAAAATTTCTCTGCGAAGTCAATACCTTTATTAGTAGAAAACGCTTCTACATTCATAATAAATATCTTTAACTTACCATCGTTTTGTGATAAAGAATCGAGCTCCGCTAACTTACTTTGAGTTAAACTAGGTTCCCATAAAACTGTTGTATGTTCTATATGTTCCGGTAAGTGAACAGGAACTTCTATCTCATACCAGTTTCTATAAACACCTTTTGGTGCAATAATTAAAACGTTTTGTATATCTCCTTTGTCATATAAAAGTGCTATATTATCTATTAATACTTTTGATTTCCCGGTACCCATTTCCATAAATAATGCAAATGTTTCTTGGTCCCAAGAACGTTGCAAAGCTTTCAATTGATGTTCGTATGGCTTTGTCTTAAATTTATAATGTTCAATCATAGTAAAATTCTTTCTTGACAAAAATATAATCATCACTATCTTAATTGTCAAGAAGGAAGAATAAAATGAAGAATAAAATATTTGAATTATATAAACCCAAAAGCTTAGAAGAGTTTTTGAAATTTAAAAAAGACAACCCTGAAGAGACTTTTGTGTACGTTCTTCAGCATCCCCCTGAGAATATCAATATTCTTAGTGCGTCTAACTTCGGCTATTTAGTTATCTGCTTACCGCAGCTATCGCAAATAGTTTTTAGTACAGGTCCTTTTGTTTTTAAAATGAGAAAAAACTTACAGGACTTTCGTGCCCAGGATTATATTCTGTGCACCGGTGATCCTGCTGTTATTGGCTTATCAACAGCTATTGTCAGTGATATCACTACGGGTAAATTTAATCTCTTGAAATGGGATAAAAGAGAGTTTAAATATTATCCATTAAGTATTGACTTATACAAGAAAGGATAAAGCAATGAGCGATCTTATGAAAGAGATGGAAAAAGACCAAGAGTCTTTTGCATCGAACACAGATAACATTCAACAGTTGGCATCAAAGTGTCAAGAGATGTTGGATTTAGATAAATTAATATCTGATAAAGAAGCAGAACTTAAAAGTCTTGAAAACAGAAGAGATGTTATTAGTTCGGAAGTAATTCCTAATCTTTTATCAGAACAAGGTTTAGCGTCTTTGAATATGCTTGACGGAAGTAAAGTGGAGGTTAAGAAAAAATTTAGCTGCACTGTCAAGGCTGATTCAGAACTTAAAGAAAAGGCGCATGAATGGCTTCGCAAGGAAGGCTTAGGTGACATTATTAAAAACAATGTTGCTGTGAGCTTCGGCACCGGCGAGGATAACAAGGCCGAAGAATTTCTAGGTCTTGCCGCATCAAGTGGATATGAACCCGAACAATCTCAAAAGGTTGAACCATCCACATTGAGAGCGTTATTCAGAGAGCGTGTTCAAAACGGGTTGGACATGCCCTCTGATCTCTTTAATATTTATATTAAAGATGAAACTAAAATAACCCGTAAAAAATAAAGGAACGAGAAACATGAAACAAGAAACGAAGACCGCGAATAGCGTAGACGTAAAAAAAGACAACTTGCCAATGGCAAGTATGTTTGAAAGCGATGCCCACAAAGGCATGGAACAAATGGGGGGCGATGACTTAGCTCTACCTTTCATAAGAATCTTAGGTGATTTATCTCCGCAAGTTAAGAAATCTAAGGCTGAGTATGTGGAAGGTGCAGAACCTGGTATGCTTTTTAATACAGTTTCTAAAGAACTGTATAATGGTGACAAGGGTATCACAGTGGTACCTTGTTATTATAAAAGAGAGTATATCGAATGGTCCGATAGAGGCGAAGGACCTGGTGCTCCCATAGCTGTTCATCCTGCTAATTCTGATGTCATCAATACAGCCAACAGAGATGCAATGGGTAAAGATAGATTACCAAATGGTAACTATTTAGAAAACACTGCATCATATTATGTCATGGTATGTAGTGATGATGGAAGTGCAGAAACTGCTTTGATCACGATGAAGTCTACTAGTCTTAAAACAAGTAGACAATGGAACTCCATGATTAGTGGTATCAAACTTCAAGGAACAAACGGGAAGTTTACACCACCGATGTTTAGTCATTTGTATCAACTTAAAACAGTAGAGATGTCCAACAAAAAAGGTACATGGTCTACATGGTCAGTTGGTAAGGTTGGACCTGTTCAAGACATGTCAATCTACGAACAAGCAAAAAGTTTTGCTGAAAGTGTCTCCAAAGGAGATGTACAAGCGAAACACGGCGGTGAAGAAACAGAAGACAAAGTTCCCTTTTAGGGTTGATTAAATGTGGGGCCTTATGGCCCCACTAACATAGGGGGATAATATGCAAGAAAGATTTAAAGAAATATTTCAAGGCTTCAATGAAGCTCATGGTTATACATACAAAACAGGTGAACGTGATGACCGTGGAAAAGAAAAAGTAAAATCGGGATTTGAAAGAAAGATTGTCACCGATGAATTATGGCAAAAACATTTAGACGGTGAACCACCGGCGCTAGGTATTATACCTATTAACGAAAACAATCAGTGTAAGTGGGGCTGTATTGATATTGATATTTATAATTTAGACCATAAAAAATTAATTCAAAAAATTCAAAAACATAATCTACCGATGGTCGTGTTTCGATCAAAGTCTGGTGGAGCACATGTATTTTTATTTGTAAAAGAGTTTGTATCAGCGAAGCTAATGAGAATAAAACTCAAAGCGATAGCAGATTTACTAGGTTATCAATCATCAGAAATATTTCCGAAGCAAGATGAAGTGTTAGTGAAAGAAGGACACTTAGGTAGTTTTTTAAATCTACCCTATCACGGCGGTATCAAAAGTATGCGATACGCTTTGAATGAAAATGGAGACGCACTACAACTCGAAGAGTTTATTGAACTGTATGATCGTGTATCGCTGACCGAGGTTTCATTAGATGAAATAAAAATTGTCAAACCTAAAATTAAAGAAGTGTTTGAAGACGGACCACCTTGTCTTAATAAATTAGCAGAAGAAGGCTTTGGAGAAGGTAGTAGAAACAATGCTTTATTCAATATTGGAGTGTTCTACAAAAAAGTTGATCCAGATAATTGGAAAGATTTATTAGAAGAAGCAAACCAACAATACGTAACACCACAACTCAAAGCTGCAGAAGTTTTAGGTGTCATCAAATCTTTAGAACGAAAAGGTTATGACAAGTATCGATGTAAAGACGCACCAATTAATTCTGTTTGTCAATCAGGTTTATGTAAAACAAAAAAACATGGTGTTGGTTTTGAAGATGAACAATTACCAGAACTAAAAAATTTAACAAAGATTACTTCTAATCCACCAGAATGGTTTTTAGAAGTCGACAGTAAAGTTATTAAATTAAAATCAGAAGAATTACATAACCCTAATATGTTTGCGTTATGTTGTTTAGATCAAGCGAACATTGTTGTTGCAGGCGTACAACCAAGAGATTGGAGACAAGTCATACTCAAAGAGTTATTAGAAAACTTACAAGAAATAAAACCTTTGGAATCATTAAACCATGACAATCAATTAGAAAATTTATTGTATGACTTTACAGTGAATCGTCCAGCTGCAAGAACAAAAGAAGATATGCTGAACAAAATGTCGTGGACCGATGATAATCACAGTCATTTTAGATTGGAAGACTTTTATAATTTTGCAAAAAGAAATAATTGGGAGTTAGATAAAACCAAGACAGGTAATTTATTGAAGCAGGCAGGAGTGTTTGTAGAAGAAGTTCGTATGACTTTGAAAAATCAAACACCTCGTATTGTTAAAATAAAAGCAATGAAAAAATCAGAGCCAAGTATATCAGGGGTGAAATATGCCGACGATCATTATTAGATGTATGACTTGTGGTAGAAAATATTCTCGAGCTATGATGATAACGATTGAAAATGTTTTACAACCAGGCCGAAAAACAAAAGTTGACGAACACTATTGCATCAAATGTTATAACAAGGAACACTATGAAAACAATAATACTAGGTCCACCCGGAACAGGTAAGACAACAACTCTACTAAACTTGGTAGATCAGTTTATTCAACAAGGTGTTCGACCAAAAAGAATAGGGTATTTTTCTTTTACCAAAAAAGCTGCTAATGAAGCAAAACAAAGGGCTGTCGATAAATTTAATTTAGATGAGAAAGAAGATTTAATTTTCTTTCGTACTCTTCATTCGTTTGCTTTTAGATTTTTAGCAGCAACAAAAGAAGGAATGATGAGGCCACAAGATTACAGAGACTTTGGTATGAAATGTGGTATTCCCATCAAAGCTGCAGCGTATTCAGATGAAGACGGTATTTTTAATTCTGACAATGAGTATCTTAAAACCATTGAAAAAGCTAAGGTTAAAGGCATTTCTGTACTCGAACAATACGATCGAAATGAACATCTTTTAGATATTGAAAGAGACACTTTGTATTTGATTGACAAAGAATTATCTCGATACAAACAAGAAAGAAACATGAAAGATTTTACAGACTTACTATTGGATTTTATTGATAAGGATATGTCACCAGAGTTTGATGTTTTGTTTATTGATGAAGCACAAGACTTATCTTATTTGCAATGGCAAATGGTTCGCACGATGTGGAACAAATCAAAGAAAACTTATATAGCAGGGGATGATGATCAAGCAATCTTTCAGTGGGCCGGAGCAGACATTGATCACTTCATTGCATTGAAAGAAGAAGTCGATGAGATAAAAGTTTTAGAACAATCTTACAGGATACCTGGTGGACCTATTCATGAACTATCACAAAGAATTATTGCAAACGTTTCTAATCGATACGATAAAGTTTACAAACCCAGAGAAGAAACAGGTGTATTAAAATATCATAGTGATGTCACACAGGTTGACATGAGTGAAGGACAATGGTTGGTATTATCAACCGCACATTATTTTTTAGATGATGTTAAAGAGTTATGTGAATTACAAGGTTGGTATTATCAACATCGAGGAAAAAATTCTATATCACTAGAATTATTGCTGGCAATATCAAATTGGGAGTCATGGAGAAAGAAAGAACTTTTAACAAATTTAGAAATTAAAAGTATCTATTCTTATTTAGGTGCGAATGTTGCTCCAGGGTTTCGTGATGGTAAAACATTACATTCTAACACAAAGTATTATTTATCACAATGTCAAGAAGAACATGGCCTATTATCAGACAAAGTTTGGTTTGAAAGTTTTGATAAATTAGATACAATGACAGAGAACTACGTTAGAAATATGAGAGCAAACGGGGAAAAGATAAATCGTAATCCTAGAATTTTATTATCTACGATACATGGAGCTAAAGGTGGTGAAGCTGATAAAGTTTTAGTGTTACCTGATTTAACCAAAGCTGCATTAGATCAAAGTGATAAAAGTCCAGATGAACTTCACAGATTATTTTATGTTGCAACGACGAGAGCAAAAAAAGAACTACACATTGTCAGTCCTAAAAATTATGAAAGGTCCTATTCACTATGAGAATAATATATCAAGATAAAAAACTATTAGTTTCTCTAACAGATAAAGAAGTTGATAAGTTTTATAAAAATAAACATTTTCCTGTAGAATTACCTATAGGTTCTTTGACGGTTTTGCATCAAGATATTAATAAAGCAATGAATCAATCTCATTTAGATAATTTGAAAGAACGATATTTTGACAAAGAATAGTTTACAGATACCCATGTTTTCTCCGCAAACGGAGTGGACACCACCGGATGAACTAAAAGATTTATCACAAGCCAAAGAGATTGCGATTGATTTAGAGACAAGAGATCCGAACCTAACGACCCGTGGATCGGGGAGCGTTCGTGATGACGGAGAGATTGTCGGTATCGCTGTAGCTATTGAAGGTTGGTCGGGATACTTCCCCATTGGTCATGAAGGTGGGGGTAACATTGACAAAAAAATTGTTATGGATTGGTTCAAAGATGTTTTGAAAACTCCGGCTACAAAAATATTTCACAATGCTATGTATGACGTATCATGGATACGTGCCTATGGTTTACAGATTAATGGACGTATTGTTGACACCATGATAGCAGGGTCTTTAGTCAATGAGAATAGACTGAGATATAACTTGAACTCTCTAGCCAGAGAATATGTTGGTGTAGGTAAAAACGAAAAGATATTATTTGAAGCTGCAAAAGAATGGGGTATCAATCCTAAAAAAGAAATGTGGCGATTACCGGCAATGCATGTTGGTGAGTATGCTGAACAAGACGCTGTAGCAACACTGAAACTATGGGAGCGATTACAACAAGAGATTACATCGCAAGATTTATGGGATATTTTTAATGTAGAGACAGAGTTGTTTCCTTGTTTAGTTGATATGAGATTTCAAGGAGTACGAGTAGACCTAGAGAAAGCTCACATCATAAAAAAAGATTTAGTCAAAGAAGAAAAACAATTCTTACAAAAAATAAAAAAAGAAACAGGAATGGACGTAGAGATATGGGCAGCTACATCAATAGCTAAAGTTTTTGACAAACTCAAACTACCCTATGATCAAACAGCTACAGGAGCTCCTAGTTTTACCAAAAACTTTTTATCACAACACCCTAATGAAATTGCACAAGCCATTGCTCAGGCGAGAGAAATAAACAAAGCACATACAACTTTTATTGATACAATTTTAGAACATGAGCACAAAGGAAGAATTCATGCAGACATCAATCAAATACGATCTGATGACGGTGGAACGGTAACGGGCCGATTTTCTTATTCTAATCCGAATCTTCAGCAAATCCCCGCTCGAAGTAAGAAGATTGGTCCGTTGATTCGAAGTTTATTTTTACCAGAAGAGAACTGTGTATGGGGTGCTTTCGATTATTCTCAACAAGAACCGAGGATCGTGGTTCATTACGCAGCTCTATCACAGCTACAAGGTGTTAGTGATATTGTGGACGCGTATCGTGAAGGTGATGCAGACTTCCATCAAGCAGTAGCAGAGATGGCTGACATTGATAGAAAAGATGCCAAGACAATTAACTTAGGTTTGATGTATGGCATGGGTAAGAATAAACTCATGGCAGAACTAGGATTGTTAGTCGAGCAAGCAGAAAAACTGTTGAAGAAATATCACGAGCGAGCTCCCTTTGTGAAACAACTCATCGATGCTGTATCACGTAGGGCCCAAGAACGTGGACGTATTCGCACCATTGGTGGTCGTGTTTGTCATTTTGATTTATGGGAGCCGGCTAGCTTTGGTATTCATAAACCATTGGCTCACGCAGACGCACTAGCGGAACATGGACCGGGGATTAAAAGAGCATTTACTTACAAGGCTTTAAACAAACTCATTCAAGGTAGTGCTGCTGATATGACGAAGATTGCTATGGTCAAATTGTATCGAGAAGGGATTATTCCTATGATTCAAATACATGATGAATTGGATGTTTCTGTAGAGAATCCAGAACAGGCTCAGAAAATAATTGAGGTTATGGAAGAAGCTGTTAAACTCGAAGTCCCTAACAAAGTAGATTACGAAAAAGGAAAAAGTTGGGGAGATATAAAATGAACTGTTGGCATTGTAATACACAATTAATATGGGGTGGAGATCATGATATTGGCGAAGAAGATGAAGAGTATCTTATTGTGACAAATTTAAGCTGTCCTAATTGTAAAAGTTTTGTAGAAGTATATTTACCCAAGGAGGACCATAATGAGCTTTCTAGTAGCGAACGTACCACCCACTAAAGTTTTTGTAAAAAAACAATATCTCTATGATCATCAAAAAGGTCATGGTGAATTTGTTGAAGGTATTTGGGTGACCTGTAAATCTATTGAAGGTCGAGCATTATATTTTGAAACATATCTACCAGAGTATGGCGCATTGTATGATAAGCTTCCTATCTCTGCTTTTGTATCAGAACCCACAGAATTAGATTTACCTTTAGAAGAATTAGAACTATGGGATGCTTTTAGTTATCATTTAACAGTGATTAGTAAATCGAGCATCGCGGGTTGTAAGGCGAAATACTTAGCGCCTTCAAAATCATGGCACGCCGGAGAGTATTTATTTACAATTGATAATTGTCATTCTGATGCCAATACAATGAACAGTGGATATTCTGAAATGCCAGAAGAACATAAGTCGTTTAATATATTAGGATTAGACAATAAACATTTTGCAGCTCAACCAAACAATCGTTGTTTGTTCTTTGATAAATCACTGACACCTGCAGAATTAAAGACACCTGACTTCAAAGTTTCTACTATCGAATATAATGTCGAGACAGAAAGTAAGTGGACCGCGGGTGATGACACTAACTATTTTTATAATTTGAAAGAGAGTAAATAATGAGAGAAGAATTATACTTACGTCAATTAAAAGTTTTACACCGTGTTGTTAAAAACATACGAAAAAAACATCAAGGTGATGCCTCTAATAGAAACCAAGAATTAATCGATGATCTTAATCGTATTGCCTTGGAAATTCACGATTTACAAAAAGACATAGAAAGTAACCTGTAAAGAGGGCCCGCCCTATCGGACGATAGGACGAGCAACAAAAGTGAAGAAGAACCTTCATTTTTTATTATATTTTTTTCTTTGTCAACTCTCTATTTTGTAGTATATTATCCCATATAATAATAAATAGAAAGAAGGTACAAGATGTACGTAATAGACAAACAATTAGAACGTGTAGCAGAAATGAAAGGCAAGACTCTTGCAGAATTTTTGAACGTTGTAATCAAACATGAGATTGGTGATTTTAGTTTTGCCAATACAGAACAAGAAGCAGGCAATATCATATTATCATTAATGAAGGAGAAGAAGAATGCCAGACACACAAAAATATAAATCGGTATCCGTACCAAATGAGACGTACAAAATTTTAGTTGATCTAAGCAAAGAAATATTTGAAGCGCCTTTGACAATATCAAAGACTATTGAATATCTAGCTCGCAAAGAAACTAAAAAGAAAAATGGCAAAAGCTAAATTCAAATGTCGGGAGTGCCAAGGACTAGGCTACATTGAAACAAGAAGGAATAGCAGGGAGAGCGTTGTGTTGAAATGTTCTCGTTGTAATGGGAAAGGACATATCAAAGTTGAGCGACCTATATTACATGAAAGTATCGTTGGTGATGATTACCGTCTTACTTATCACAAGAGTTGAAGCATGGCCACTAATCTAAAATCGATTAAAGGCATTAGTTCCGAGTTAATAGCAGCTGCAGAATATACCAAGAATGGTTTTTATGTTTCCCTATCATTGGACCCTTTGTGTCCTTTTGATCTTGTTGTCACGGATGACAAGGGAAATAGTTTTTTAGTAGATGTTAAAACCGAAAGCACTCGGAAAACAAAATCGGGAACGCATGATGAAGGTGGACGTATTTATCGTGCGCTATCCGAAGAACAAAAAGAAATGGGAGTACGCCTTCGGTATATTCCCTGGAAGGAGATAGATGGAAAAGATTAATGAATTTTATTATCCGACGTCGTTTGTTCGAAGCGACATGGAAGGTAAAGGCCGGACCTATGATGTCAAAGATCAGATAGCGTTGGCGAGTGTCACAACCATACTAGGAGAGACAAAAGACAAATCGTTTTTGAAAGAATGGCGAAAAAGGATTG
>Ga0208793_1000725_pt1 | contig 21167 bp, 10 predicted proteins | sample 17_taG_FD_184092 | JGI IMG/M metagenome (GOLD analysis project Ga0208793, IMG submission 184092) | Marine viral communities from the Subarctic Pacific Ocean - 17_ETSP_OMZ_AT15314 metaG (SPAdes) (version 2) | ecosystem: Environmental > Aquatic > Marine > Oceanic | place: Pacific Ocean | collected...
CACAAAGCGATATAAATAATTTTACTAAAAAGTTTTTAGATAAAAATAATACATTATCAGATGCTAAGGGTTATCATAAATCTCTATACACAGCGATGAATGCAGATGCTGTTGCAAAACACTTTTACGAACAAGGAAAAGCGGATGCTATGAAAAATAGCGTTGCAAATGCTAAGAATGTTGACATGAGTCCAAGACAAAGTCATGGAGTTGTTGAAGCTGGAGGCATAAAAGTAAGAGCGTTAGGTAATGATTCTTCTGATTTTAAGTTTAAAATTAAAAACAATAAATTTAAAAATTAAAAAACAAAAATTATGGCAATTACAAATGGACCTAATTTAAATGCTGTCCCAGCGCCGGGACAACAAGCATTGTCCACAAACTATTTAGACTTAAACAGCTCTGCTGGATGGGGTCAACAATATTTACCAGATCTAATGGAAAAAGAAGCTGAGGTTTTCGGACCTAGAACTATTTCAGGTTTCTTATCACAAGTTGGAGCTGAAGAATCTATGACTGCTGATCAAGTTATTTGGTCAGAGCAAGGTAGATTACATTTATCGTACAAAGCTAATATCGATACAAACAACGTTGTTACAATACAGTCTGATATTGATGAGCTTGGTTATGGTGCTACTGGTATCACACAAAAGCACGGTATTAGAAAAAATGATACTCTTATCGTTTCTAATGCTACTGGAGTTTACAAGTGTATCGTAGTGTCTATGACTGGTACAAACGACTGTGATGTTACTGTTGCGTGTTACGACAACGCTACTGTACCTACTTCAGGAGCTACTGCTAACAAAGGAACGACTGTGTTAGTATATGGTTCTGAGTACGGAAAAGGTGATGACTATGACGGATCTGGCTCTAGAGGAGCTAACGAGCCTCAGTTTAAAACTTTTTCTAACAAACCAATTATCATGAAAGATTACTACGAGGTATCAGGTTCTGATGCATCTAGAATTGGTTGGGTAGAGATTACTGGTGAAGAAGGTGCTTCTGGATACCTATGGTACTTAAAAGCTGAAGCTGATACAAGAGCTCGTTTTAACGACTACTTAGAGATGGCTATGATAGAAGGTATACTTGGTGATGATAATGCTCACAACTTTGGCGCTGGAGGTACTGGTGCTGCTAATAGTGTTGATGCTCACTTAGGCGTAGCTACTGGCGGTACTGTTGGTACTGAAGGTTTATTTGCTGCTATCGAAGATAGAGGTAATGTTACTTCAGGTGTTACTGGTGTTAATGCTGCTACTGACTTAGCTGAATTTGACGCTATTTTAGCTGAATTTGATAAGCAAGGTGCTATTGAGGAAAACATGATGTTTGTAAACAGAGCTACTTCGTTAGCAATGGATGACATGTTAGCTTCTATGAATTCTTACGGAGCTGGTGGTACTTCTTACGGAGTATTTGACAACTCAGAAGATATGGCATTAAACTTAGGTTTTTCTGGTTTCAGAAGAGGTTCTTATGACTTCTATAAGTCTGACTTCAGATACTTAAATGACTTAGCTACAAGAGGTGGTATTAATGCTGCTGCTGGTGCTGAGGCTATTAGAGGGGTAATCGTTCCTGCTGGAACTTCTACTGTTTATGACCAACAACTAGGAAAGAACCTTAAACGTCCTTTCTTACACGTTCGTTATAGAGCTTCTCAAACTGATGACAGAAAAATGAAGTCATGGGTTACTGGTTCTGTTGGAGCTGCTACATCTGCTTTAGATGCAATGCAAATCCACATGTTATCAGAAAGATGTTTAGTTACACAAGGTGCTAACAATTTCATGTTAATGAAATAAGCATTATTTATATTAAAGAACCGGGGCTTCGGCCTCGGTCCTTTTATTTTATTAATTTATATTATATTATATTATGGCAAAAAAAACAAAAAAAGTGTTATCACAAGGAGATCCTGGTGATGAGCATATAGAAAAAACAGAAAACGTTACCCACGTTGAAGCAACAGAGGTAAACGTTACACCGGTTATGGAGACTCCAAAACCAAAAGCAAGAGAAAGATTAAAACCATCTAACGAGTGGGAAATCAAAGATAGGGTGTATTATTTAAAAGGAAATAAAAAACCTTTATCAAGATCGATAAAAACCGCAAACATATATCACTTCGACAAAGAAAAAGGATACGAAAGAGAGCTTAAATATTGTCAAAATCAAAACACGCCTTTTGTCGATGAAATGAAGGGAGATCAAAGGTTAGAGCATATCATATTTAGATCTGGAAGTTTATTTGTGCCAAAAGAAAAAACAGTTTTACAAAAACTACTATCTTTATACCACCCGCACAAAGACACTTTGTATTATGAGCACAAACCAGCTGTAATAGCATCTGAACAAATTGATGTCTTAGAAATGCAGGTTGATGCTTTAGTGGCAGCTAAAAATATCGATATAGATATGGCAGAAGCTATTATGCGTGTAGAAAAAGGGTCTGAGGTGTCTAGCTTAAGCTCTAAGGAGCTGAGAAGAGATTTACTAGTATTTGCTCGTAACAACCCTAAACTATTCTTAGAGTTAGCAGATGATGAAAACGTAATGCTAAGAAACTTCGGTATTAGAGCTGTTGAGGCTGGAATACTAAGATTATCTTCTGATCAAAGAAACTTTTTGTGGGGTAGTAATGGAAGAAAGTTAATGGTTATACCATTTGACGAACACCCATACACTGCTTTAGCACACTGGTTTAAAACAGACGAAGGAATGGAGATTTACTCCAATATTGAAAAAAGATTAAATTAATCAAACTGTAGAGCGGTCGCTCTTCGGGGCGATCGTAAACTACAAAAAAAGAAATTATGGCAATAAGCGTAGATACAGTATATCAAAAAGTGTTAGCCTTAGCTAACAAAGAACAAAGAGGTTACATAACTCCTCAAGAATATAATCTATTAGCAAGCCAAGCTCAACTAGAAATATTCGAGCAGTATTTCTATGATATAGATATCGTGGAATTAAAACTAAAAGAAAATACAACTGAGTACAGTGATAGAATAACAGTACTTAATGAAAAAATAGCGCCGTTTGAAAAGCAAGGCGTTGCAATGTCTGCTTTATCAACCGCAACAGCAACACTACCAACAAGTCCAACAGTTCATAAGTTAGGTACTGTTTTTTACAATGGAGTTATAATCGAAGAAGTGCAAGCCGGTGAGGTAGTTAGAATGACAAATACAGCTTTATACGCTCCAACACAATCTAGACCTGTTTATGTTAGAAAATCAGCTACACAATTGGATATAAAACCAGCATCAGCAACACCAGCTTACTCTACCTCTAATGTTTCTTGCAACTTTATAGCTAAACCAGAAAGTCCAAACTGGGGCTACTCTGTGGTTAACAACAAAGCTATGTACAACAGTGCTGCTTCTTCAAATTTCGAACTACATCCATCAGAAGAGTCAGAGTTGGTATATAAGATATTAGAGTTAGCCGGTATAATCTTAAACAAACCAGGTTTAGTTCAATTGGCCGACAAGGAGCAGGTAGAAATTAAAAATAAAAAATTAATATAGAATGGGATTATTAGATGGCACTTCGCAGCATGCATATTACAACGGATCAGATTTTGGTGGATATCAATTTACTTCTTTAGAGCATATTATAAATCAATTTATAATAGCTTACGTTGGTGAAGACAAATTGATTACAAGAATAAAAAGAACTGACGTTGCTTTTCACGCCATGAGAGCCTTACAAGAGCTTTCATTTGACACTTTTAAATCTACAAAGTCCCAAGAAATAGAGATACCAGCGTCGCTAACTATGGTATTGCCTCAAGACTACGTTAACTACGTAAAACTAACATGGAGTGACAGCAGTGGTGTTGAGCATGTTATATATCCTGCTATTAAAACATCAAACCCATTAGACGTAACGCAAGCCGCTGACGGTAGTTACACTACAGATGGTACAGACCTAACAACTGATAACTCCTCAACTACCAACGGGAGTTTTACAACTTTAAATGGTTCTAACACGCAAGACGATTACGTTGATGATACTTACTGGAGAATGAATGGTAGTAGATACGGTTTAGATCCGGCTTATTCTCAAAGCAATGGATCGTTTTTTATAGATGAGTTAACAGGAAAAATACATTTTAGCTCTAATATTTCAGGAAAAACTGTGATATTAAAGTATATAAGTGATAGTCTTGGTACGGATGCGGAGATGCAAGTTCACAAGTTTGCAGAGGAAGCTATGTATCAGTGTATAGCATACGCTATTTTATCAGCTAGAGCAAACACCCAAGAATACATCGTACAAAGGTTTAAGAAAAGAAGGTTCGCTGAGGTGAGAAAAGCTAAGCTAAGATTATCAAACATAAAATTAGAAGAGATTACCCAAGTGCTACGAGGTAAATCTAAACAAATAAAACACTAAAATATGCCAGAGTTAAAGCGTACGTTCACTAAAGGTAAGATGAACAAGGACGTCGACGAGAGAATGGTGCCTAAAGGCGAGTATGTCGATGCTTTAAATATAGAAATAAATACTTCAGAGGGCTCTGATGTTGGTACTGTTCAAGCTTTAAAAGGAAACGTAGCTATAACTTCGCTTTTTAGTAGTAGTGCTAGGTGCGTTGGAACTGTAGTTAAAGAAAGTAACAATAAGTTGTACTGGTTTGTTACAGATCCAGTTAAAAACGAAGATGCTAGCTCTGGAACTCACTCTGTTTTTTCAAACTATATAATGGAGTATGATGATAATGATAATACTCAAAACTATATTGTTGTTGAAAATTATAAAGTAGAAACAACAGTTTCTCAAGGAACAACAGAAGCTCTTTTTGTATATGTTTCAAGTATAGTGGGTGTGCAAGTAGGTATGACTATAACCTTAAACAATCAAACGTACACAATAAACAGTATCAAGCAGCAAGGCGACGATTACCAACTTTGGGTAGATACTAAAGTTCCTTGCACCACTGGAGATTCTATTTCTATTAGTTTCCCATCAAAATCCTCAACGCTAGGTTTTCACCACATCCCAAATAACAAACTAATAACAGGTATAAACATAATAGATGATTTACTATTTTGGACAGACAATATATCTGAGCCAAGAAAAATAAACATTGAAAGATGTAGGTACGGTAGCCAACAAGCATTACCATCAACATACCCAAATGGCACTAGATCTTTTCCAACACTACTTATAGTTAACGGAGACGTTCCTTCTACGGCCAACGGAAGAATAGACTCTTCTGTATCAGGTTCTATACCGTTAAGCTACAGAGAAACTACTGTTATAAAAAAATCCCCTTTAAATCCACCTAAACTAACAATGTCTAATAGTCTTAGGGGTGATGTGTTTATAGATGGACAAGTTGTAGTTGATACGATCGCTACTCTTCCTAATTCCGATCCGAATATAACTGATTCTACTGATTTCTTTTTTAATTCTGCAGGAGCACTCTTGTCTACTGGAAGCACTACCACTGAGGATTTGACCTTATCAGAACCTATGGACTGGAAAGTAGGCGATATAATTGAGTTCTACCCAGACGATGATGACGCAGGCACTTCAAACGATATCTTAGCCACATGTATAATCACAGGCAACTCTACTCTTGGTATAGTTTGGCAAATGACAATACAGTCAATTTCAAAAAAAGTTGTAAAACCATTCACTCAATACAAACTTAAGCTTCAACAAGGAGATCCTTTATTTGAGTTTAAGTTTCCTAGGTTTGCTTATCGGTGGAAGTACGAGGACGGTGAGTATTCTACTTATTCTCCTTTTTCTGAAGTCGCTTTTTTGCCGGATCAATTTGATTATTTACCTAAAAAAGGTTTTAATTTAGGTATGACAAATAACGTTAGAAGATTAATCATATCTGATTTCAAACCTAAACACATGCCTTTAGATGTTGTTGAAATAGATATTGTTTATAAAGAATCTACGTCTCCTAATGTTTACACAGTAGAAACTATAAAATCACCTAGTTTAAAAATAAACTCTTTAAAAACCAACACTTATGCTGGTGATACATTTTGGTTTGGTAAAATAGATGGTAAAGAAATACCTAATAGCACTAACACTTACGATAGATTGGTTGCAACCAATATAATAACAGGCCCAGCAGGATCACCACCAAACGTAGGTTTAACTACACCTTTTCCAGATACTAATATTAAAGTTGGTGACAAGATAGAATGGGTTTCAAACACTAGCACTGGAATTACTGGTACAGCAACAATACTAACTATTACTGTAAACGCTCTTGGGACAGATATAACCATTGGAGACGATGGTACACAGGTGACTTCAACAGCGTCATTATCTTCACCTAATGGCGAAGTAAAAATATACAGAGAATCACCAGGCGCTTCAAATGCACCGGCGCAATACTTATCTTCACCTGCGGGTTCATTTGTAGTAAAATCAGATATGATACACGCTACGTTACCATCTAATCAACTATTAAGACCATGGGATAACGTTCCTAGAAAAGCTCTAGCACAAGATGTTACCAAAAATAGAATAGTTTATGGTAACTACTTGCAAAATTATAATCTTGAAGATAATGTTGGTGAGGTTGTAAACCCAACTTTTGATATACTACTATCCACTAGAGCAAATATAAGGGAAAACGTTAGGTTTGATGACTCTTTAACGCTTAGAGATCCATCTACAGCTTCAACTGTAAATTGGTATGATCTACAAAACCAACTAGTAGAACAAGTTTCATTACCTGAAAGATCATTAAAATCGCTTAGAGATTATCAAGTTGGAGTTGTTTTTATGGATGAATTTGGTAGGCAAACTCCAATTCAAACGCATGACACTGGTTTAGTTAGAATACCAAAAAGCAGAGCTAACACTTACAACCAATTTAGAATTCATATAAACAAGGACTATAATTCATTTACAATGCCAAGTCCTAGTTGGGCCACCCATTATAAGTATTATATAAAAGAAATATCTAACGAGTATTATAATTTAGCTATGGATAGGTTTTATCCAGCTGAAGATGGTAACGTATGGTTGTCATTTCCATCATCAGAGAGAAATAAGGTTGATGAAGAGACTTTTTTAATATTAAAAAAACAGCACGATAATGATACTTTCGTTCAAGAAGATGCTAGATATAAAATTTTAGCCATATCAAACGAAGCACCATTATTTATTAAAAGCAAGGTAGATAGTTTTGGTTTGTTGAGTACTACATTCCCAGCTTCTGGCGAACCTAAATACCAACAACAACATATTGATCTTCCTGACTCTTATTTTAATGGTGGTAGCTACCAAGAGATATTAAATGAAAACAACAAAATAATTAGAGTAACAAATGCTAATACTGTTTCTTTGTGGTATGATGTGGTTTCTATAACCGACATTGGTAGCGTAAGAAGAGTTACTGTTAGGAAACCATTTGGCGTAGACATGTCTTTTACTACAGATGATGGGTTAAACAGTGGCGCTATAACAGCAAACCTATCTGTAGAGATGGCAACTAGAAAGGTAAAAACACTTCCAGAGTTTTTAGGTAGGTTTTTTGTTAAGATTTACAAAGATGGTGTTTTTGAAAAAAACATATTATCACAAGCCCCAGAAAACACATTGATAACAACATCGACGATGACAATGGGCCAATCTTCTAAAATAACTCCTAACGTTAGTAACTGGCCAAACCTAGCTGGCGTTATAGCTAGAAGAAACAGGTGGGTAAATGGTGCAACTACCGGGGAAGGGGCGTTTGTTCCTCATAAAACTTGGTTTATTACTAATGATGACCCAGATAATAATGGTGGTGATACTAGCCCAACTTTAAGCCCGTTTCAAGGTGCTACGGATAGTTCTTTAACATTAATGTATTACGACGTTGGCGATGGAGGAACTAGTTTTGACTGGGGTATAACAAATCATGGTAACAACGTTAGTGCTAACGCGCAAAATTTACTTAGAGCTAAAAAGATGAGAACTAACGGTCAACTTTTTAGATTTAAAGGTGATGATACTGTTTACAAGATTACAACTAGCTCTGAGCATTCTGTTAAAGTTTTTTCAACTGGAGATGCTTATGGTTATGGTGATGAAACCTCAAATAGAGCAGTAGTTATTAAGTTTAACTTTGAACCACCATTAAACTCATCTTCTAACGTGCTTGATGCTAGAGGAAACAACCACACTGGTTATGACCCTAGGTTTGAAAACACGGAGGGCACTAATGGCAACACTTATGGCGATATCGCTACTGACCCTTGGCTAGGTACAGCAAATAACGTTTCAGGTAGAAAATGGGCAACTGGTGGGGAGCAAAACAACAATGAGTACAGGAGAACTATAGAATTTTTAGAAGAGTTTCCTGGGGATAGCAGTTACACTAGCGATAACCCAGCTATATGGGAAACGGAGCCAAAAGAAAGCGTAGACTTAGATCTTTACCACGAGGCTAGCCAAGCTTTTTCTATAGACAAAGAGTGGAACGCTTTTGAAAATAAGTTTGATACAACTTCATACTGGACATCTTATAATAATACTAACTACTACAATTGCTTTAGCTTTGCAAATGGGGTGGAATCTAATAGAATTAGAGATGATTACAATGCACCTACTATAGATAAAGGACCAAAAGTATCTACAGTTTTAGCCGAGCAATATAAAGAAGAGTATAGAAAATCTGGTTTAATATATTCAGGTTTATACAACTCTATAACTGGTATTAACAATTTAAACCAATTTATACAAGCCGAAAAAATAACAAAAGACTTAAACCCTACTTATGGTAGTATTCAAAGGCTTTACGCTAAGGAGACGAACTTAAATGTTTTATGCGAAGATAGAATTATTAAAATTCTAGCAAACAAAGATGCTCTTTATAATGCGGATGGAAACGTAAACCTAACATCTACAAATAATGTTCTAGGCTCAGCAACACCTTACTCTGGTGATTATGGTATATCTACAGATCCAGAATCTTTTGCCAAAGACCAGTATAGATCTTACTTTACAGATAGAGCCAGAGGCGTTGTTATAAGGCTTTCTAACGATGGTATAACACCTATATCAGAATATGGTATGGCTAATTATTTTAAGAACGCCCTGAAGGTTAGCAATTCTAGTTTAATAGGTAGTTACGATGAAAATAAAGATATTTACAATTTAACAATAACAGCTGGATCTAAAACAACTACGTACGCAACTACTACACAAGAAGAAGGAGGAGATCCAACTACAACAACAACAAACATAACTAACTCAAATGATAGTTCTACTGTTAGTTTTTCAGAGAAATCTAAAGGTTGGTCAACGTTTCAGTCCTGGGAGCAAGAAACAGGTATAGGTTTTAACAAAAAGTATTTTACATTTAAAACTGGAGAGCTATATATACACCACGAAAACGAGACTAGAAATAATTTTTATGGGGTAGATAACAATTGTAGCATTTGCTTCACAATAAATGACTCACCAGAAAGTATTAAAAACTTTTCTTCCTTAAGTTATGAGGGTACAAAGTCTAAGGTAGACCAGTTTACATCAATAACACAAGATGGTAGAGAGTTTAATGACGGTCAGTATTTTAATTTAAACAGCGATACAGGTTGGTATGCCGAGTCCATAGAGACGGATTTAGAAACAGGACATATTCCTGAGTTTATAAACAAAGAGGGCAAGTGGTTTAATTTTATAAAAGGTAACAAAGAAAACACATTGGCAAACTTAGATGTAAGCCAGTTTTCTACACAGGGTATTGGAACTCCAACTAGTGTTTCTTCTACAAATGCGCAGGTTAACGTTTACACCTTCCGAGTAAACCACAAAGCTGCTACTGCTGTTCAAGCTACGGTTACAAACTACTCTGCTTTAGAAACAAGTGGTGATTCTCCTTCTACAACAACTTTTCCTTCTACTGTTTCTATTGTGTTTACTCCTGTTGCCCCAAATACTCTTGATGCAAGCCAGTTTTCTTACGATCCTTCACTACCTTCAAACTCAGGTAACACCGGTATTATAACAAGTTGTACTTTTAGTGATAACAGTGTGGCATTATCAGCCCAAAACTCAGTTACAGCAACATTCACTATAAGCAATGGGTATGTTATGCCTAGTAACAATGTCTTTTTGGATGTTTATTTTGATGTGCCTGTTAACAACTCAAGGTCTAATATAAACTTTACTTCAAACCCATAAAAATGAGCGAAACTAAAACATTTACAATAGCACCAGGCGGAACACAATCAACATCAATAGTTGATGGTGTTTCTACAACAACTGGATCTTTAAACATAGAAAACAATACTACTGCGTTATTGTACACTATGAGGTTTTTAGCTGACGCTGGTTATCACTATAGCGAAATACCGAGTTATACGGTAAATAGTTCTACTAGTCAAAATTGGAGTGTTACAATTGGTAGTCAAGCTTATAATTCTTACGGTCAATTAAAAGATATTACTTTTTCTTTCTACTACAGTATGGGTGAAGAAGACATACCTATAACGCTAGGAGAGCAAGTAACGTTTGCTGATAGGGTTATAGCTGCTGACCTAGTAAAATACAATAGTATAAGCGGGGTTTACTATACTGGCTACAAAAACGAAAGTATACTTCCAGCTAAAACGCTAAATGTTATTTTAAATGTTACTGGTACAGAAGGTAGTACTTATGAGGTTAAAATAGAAGATTCAAATGGTTTGACTTATGATTTTGTAAATGAAACTTTTAGCAGGCAGCTTAACGTATTGACAGGCCAACAGATAAAAACAAAACAAGCTAGTATTTTAGCTGGACAAACACAAAATAACTCACAATACACTATTGTGCTTCCGTCGTTTTTTGAAGGCGAGGCCTATGACTATAATTTTACAACAACTGTAACTCCAACTGGAACAACTAAAACTTCTACCTCTGGAAGTACTAAGCCTTTGGTTGTAAAATTAAATCAATTTGGAGATATAGATTTTGCTCTTACGATAGCCGCGGCAAGTGACGGAACCTACGCGTCCGATGCTTCTATTAAAAGTATTTTAAATTCAAAACCTTTAAAATCACTAAGCACATTTAACCCAGTTGATTTTCCAGAGCTAAGCTCTAAAAGCAATGGTTATTTTACACACTCTACAAATCTACAGTATGGAGTTATAGCTAGCACCAGTGCTGCTACTACTAGCGGAAGGGTTTTAACTTTTGGAGTTACTACTAGCTCTTTAAAACTTAGAGTCGGTGATATTATAACCGGTGGTACGATTACAAACGAAACTACAACTATAGCTTCTTTAGGTACAAATACTGTTACTATGAGTGCTGACGCTGCTAGTTACCCTATAGCTATAGATACATCTATTAATTTTAAAAGAGTTGTAGGTATATCTAGACAACCTAACGCTAACGATATAAAAGCAACTGCACCTATAGTGTCTTACTACGGTTTAGCGCAAAACCCTACTTATATGGTTGATAATGTTGATGGCACTATAGTGACATTGAGTACTAATAACGAAGAAGATATTGCTATTGGCATGCTTGTTGAAGGGGATAACATAGTTGGTTTTCCAACAGTAACCAGTGTAGCTGGAAATAATATAACGCTTTCCAAAAAACAAAATTTATCAAAAGGTGATTCCTTGTCTTTTTCTATAGCTGGTTCCAGTATAACTATAGAAAGCATAAACGTGACTGGTATTAACACAACGTTACCAAAGTTAAACGTTAGCGGTTATGTAGAGCGAGTAGGTATAGCAGATGTTACAGCCGAGGTTGTTTTAGATAATTTTGTAGAGCCATTTGTTGCAAATGCTTTAACAGCTGTAGCTACAACAGCAACTTGCTTTTTAGGTGGTAGTGTTGTTATAACACCATTAGATGTAAATAGCTCTTCTACTGGAGAACTAACAATAGCTAGCATACCAAGCTCTGGAAGTGGAGCAACTTCATTAAGTACGGATAGTAAGTCTATAAAATACAAAGCACCTACAGTTGGTACTACTGATACTATAACATACACAATAAATGATGGAATTAGCACTTCTGCCGCTGCTAATATAGTAATAACTTTAATACCATAGATTATGCCAACAATGACTTTAAATTTTGCAAACCCAATACAAGCATCTGCTCAAACAGGTGATATGGTGCTATATTGCAATACAACATCTACAGCTGGTTTTAACACGGCTTCCCAGTCTAGTGTAGTTATGTTAGGAAAATGTCTAACTATAGCTTCTAGCAGGCTCTCTATGACTGTAGATTATGCTAATGGAACTGTGTTTCCAACTAGCAATAGCTTTATACTTTTTAGTAAAGACAAGTATTCTAATCCTAGTGGCGTTTTAGGTTACTACGCTAAAGTTTGTTTTAAAAACAACTCTAGAGATAAGTCTGAGCTGTTCGCGGTTAATGCTGATGTATTTGAAAGTAGTAAATAGATGGTAAAAACTGTGACTATATTAGGTATAAATTAAATTATGTCTAAAAATAAGGTTGCTAAAAACAATAGAGAAAAAATAATAAAGCTTGAAACATCTCTAATTAATATTTCTGATGGGATAAACGTAGAGGGTGATGGTAAAGAAGTGGTAAGAAATAGTAGTGTGGCCCCGATAAAACATACTTTTGCTGACGGTATTTACGTTAGGCAGATGGATATGAAAAAAGATACTGTTGTTGTAGGCGCAATACATAAACATTTACATGTTTGGTTTTTACTAGTTGGTGATGTTACAATAGCAACGGAAGATACAACAGAAGACTATATAGCTCCGTGTTATATAGTTTCTACTCCAGGTGTTAAAAGAGTTATATACTCTAATGAAGATTCTATATTTGTAAACATACATAAAAATCCAACAAACACTAAAGATTTAGATAAATTAGAAAAAGAAATAGTAGCTTTAAATTACGAAGAATATGAAGAATATATTAACAAAAATAAATAGATTATGGCGTTCATAACAGTAGCAGCGATAGGTGCAGGTGTAGCCGCGGCTGGTGGTATAGCTAAACTAGGTATGTCACTATCAGGTCGTGGCAAGCGTATAGCTGAGCAAAAACAAGCAAAAGCAGAGATGGCAAGTAGAACAAGCGATTACGAAGCTTTAGATACTAGTAATCCATATGCTAATCTACAAAATACAGCTGAGGACTTAACTATAAACCAACAACAAGCGCAGTTCCAAGCACAGCAAGGCCAACAACAAAGAGCTAACATTATGCAAAACATGCAAGGCGCGGCTGGTGGATCTGGTATCGCTGCATTAGCGCAAACTATGGCTAACCAAGGTCAATTAGCCACACAAAAAGCAAGCGCTTCTATTGGTAATCAAGAATCAGCAAACCAAAGAGCGGCTGCACAGCAAGCAGCGACAAACCAAATGAAATCAGCGGAGGGTGAGGCTAGAAGTCAAGACTTACAAGCTCAAAAAACTAGTACTTTACTGGGTATGTCACAACAAAGACTTGGTGCTGCAAACCAAGCTAGAGCAGAGGCTAGAGCTCAGCAAATGAGCGCTGTTGGAGATATAGTTGGAGCTGGCACTGATTTACTTAAACCACCAGCATAAAATAGGTAATATAAAATAAAAAATATGGCGACAAGAACAGGTGATACAAATTTAATAAAAGGAGCTGCGACTGCTTATAAAAACTATGACAACGTAAGTGGTATGTATACTGGTTTGGATAAAGTAATAAAAAAAGGTAGTGAGATTAGTAAAGATGCTTTAGAGAAAAAAGCAGAAAAGGACGCTGCTGATTTATTAGAAAAGAAGGTAGAAGATAAAAAACAAGAGATAAAAAAAGATTCTATAGATAAAAGTTGGGATGAAGCTGTTGGAACAACTCTTGAAAATTCTGGTAGCTTTAAAACACAAAAAGATTACGACTTTACTTTCAACAAACTAAACAACGAAATTAAAAATAATTTTATAGAAGCACAGGGACCACCAGTTGATCAAAAAAAATTAGCAGAAGCTACTACAGCTCTTAATAACGAAAAAGCTTATATAGATGATGTGGTCGCGTTTAGAAGCCAACTTGGGGAAATGGATTTATCTAAAGCTATGCAAAACACTGGTAGCGCTGGAGGTAATGATGGTAGGCAAAAAAGCATATTAACTGCTTTTTTAAACGAAGAATACGAAGTGTCAGAGGAAGACGGCGAAAGATACTACACTATGATCGATAGTAATAACGAAACACACACCTTGACTATGGCTCAAGTTGAAGACATGTATATACCTCAAGCCACAGAAAGTGTAAACAACTATTATAACGTTTTTGATACATATGCTGGAAAGGATAATTTGGTAGAGGGTACCGTTAGAAGAAAAGTAGAAAACGCAGTGCCAAGTGACATAAAAGGGCTTAGAGCTTTTGTTTCTGATGATAATTTTGATGGTGAAAATTTTAGATCAGTTCTTGATAATGACAAAAACTTAAAACAAGAGGTTATGCAGGCTTTTGAGGACCCAACACAAAACCCTAACGTTATGTTTGACTCTGATGGTAATGGTACTATAGATGAAGCTGAATTTGAAAGAATGAAAGACGCTATAATAGATCCTTACAACCCAATTTGGGCGTCAGGAGAAGATGGAAAGACTGACATGAAAAAGTGGCAATCTTTTACTAGCACTATAGTTGTTGATAAACTAACAAACGGTATTATGAACACAAAACCACAAAAAGCAAAATCTAATCAAGAATATTATGATTTAACAACTGAAGAAGAATAATATGGCAGACATAAAAGAGGTTATAGACATGATGATTTCTGATGGTAAATCAGACGCTGATATAAAAGCTGTTATAAACCATTATAACAAGCAAAAAAAGCTTAAAACGAAAAACTCATCGGTAAATAATGTTGAAGTAAAAGAAGATCTAGTGCAGGAGGATATCAATGTAGAACAAAAGGTTGTAAGTGACAACGAAGTTTTAGCTGAAATAGAAGCCGAAAGATTAACTGAAGAAGAAATTGCTGAGACTGAATTAGAATCAGACAGACAGTTTGAAAGTGGAACCTCTGAGTTAAACCTTTTGCAAGAAGATAAAGAGTCCGCTGAAAAAGCTGCAGAAGAATATAATAAAGGCAAAAAAAGAAGTAGACATGACGCTCAGTATTTACCTTCTCCAACTGGTGGTGGTGGTGTATATGTTTGGCCTGATGGATATCGAGAAACCGCTTTTGAGTACAGCATGCTTAATCTTGATGGTGAAGAAATAGATTTAAATTCAGCCTCTACAACTGAAGATTTAACTACTGATCAATATACTAGTTCTGATGCTCAAGCCACTAGAGACGCTGTAAACCAAGCAAAAGAAGTTTTAAAATATCAAAATGAAGCTTTACCAGAAGATTTAAAAGAACCAATAACACAAGAAAAAGTAAAAGAAAAGGCAAAAGAAATACTTACTCAAAAAAATAAAGATACAAAATTTGTTGACAAGTTAACGGATAATGTTGATTTTGAGTTAATTGGTTTAGATCCAGATCAAAAAAGAAAAATAAAAGAAGCTAGATCTCTTCAAGAAAAAAACACTAAGGATATTGAAAATAATATCGCTGCAAATAAAAAAGCTAGAGAAAAACTTTTAAGTATAGAAAACAGTGCTAAAACGCTAAAGGACAAACATGAGTTAAAAAACGCAGAAAAAACTTTAAAAGCAGCTCAAAAGGCTTATGAAGCTACTCCAACAGAAGAAACTAGAGCTACCTATGAAACAGCTTACGACGGTTACAAGGCAACTGTTGACGGTATAAACGTTGAGTATGAAAAATTAAACAGTTCTTACGATGATTATCTAAAGGCTTTTAATGGAACTCAAGATAGGCATGCTAAATTGGTTAAGACAGACAAAGATTTAGCTTTGTACCTAGATGCTTATAGTAGAGACAATAGTCTACTGTGGGGTAAAACTACTGGAAAACTAGCTGTGACTTTAGGTGAAATGGGTGTTGGTTTTTTGGAATTAAAAGATAAACTTTCATTACCAGTTTTAATACAACAAGGCATGAAGCAGGTTAAAGATGAGTGGGGTTATGATTTAGGGGAAAATGGAGATACTCTAGAAGTTGGGTTAACATATTTTAATAACCACGTTAAACCTATTTTTGGAGGAACCACAGTTGAACAAAGGAGAAAAGCAAGAGCCTATTTAAAACAAGCTAGAGAAGGTATGTACAAAGCGCCGATGTTTAGTGAGATACAAGGATTAGGTGATTTTGGTAATTACTTTGCTGACCTAGCTTTTAACCAAGCTCCAAACCTAGCGCTAATGTATTATACAGGTGGAGCTTCTTTATATGCTATGGGCGCTGTTTCAGCTGGTCAAAAGTTCGGCGAATATGAGGATATGATACATGAAGATGGTATTAAAATATCTCCACTTCAAATGTATACTGCTGCAACTTTAACTGGTGTTACAGAGGCTTTGTCAGAAAAAATTACATTAGGTCAAATACAAGCTTTCAAAGGCGCTATGGCTAGTAGTAATAGTTTGAGAATGGGCTTTAGTGAGTTTTTAACTAAAAGACTACTGAGCGCAACAGGCATAATGGCTACAGTAACAGACGCTGCTAGTGAAGGTATTTCTGAAATGGCAGCTCAATTATCTTCAAATTATTTGGATAGACAAATAGGTTTAGATGTTGATCCGTTAGAAGGTGTATCTGAATCTTTCTGGAGTGGCGCTGTTATGAGTGCATTTTTATTTAAAGCACCTGTCGCTGGTAGAAATTTATATAGAGCTTTAGAGGGTAAAGATGCAAATCAAAAAATAGGAGAAAAACAAGCTAGATTAAAAGAATTAGGTAAATTATTAAACAGCGATGGTTTATCACTTGAATTAAGAGATGATTACCAAGTTGAGCATCAAAAAATTACTAAAGAAATACACAATATACAAAAAGAAGAAATATCTAAGTTAGATGAAATGTCTAGTAAAGAAAAAAGAGATCTTTTAAATATAGCTAGAAATAAATATAAGCTAAGAAAACAACAAGATGATATAGCTAATAGTGATTTAGATCCGCAAGTTAAACAAAGTGAGATCGCAAGAATTGATAATGAGATATCTAAACTTGATGCAAAGAAAAATGACATAAAAGCCCCTTATTATCTTCAAGAAACTGTAGATGAAATAACTATACAAGCAGATGCTATAGGCGTAGCTACTGGCAAAACAGCTAAAGTAACACAGATGAACGGTGAAGAAATAGCGGAGAGCTTATTAGAAGAACAAGCTAGAATTAGAGCTGAAATAGAAGCTAATGAAAAATATTTAGGAACAGAGCAAGACGCTGTAGCTAAACAAAATATAGAAGCTTATCAAAATGAATTAATAGCGCTAGAGCAAGCTGATAATCAATTTGGGTATATCAGTCCTCAAGAAGATGGTGGTTTTGAAGTTATAATAAATAAAGACAAACCTATGGTGGGTACGGCTGCTCACGAGTTAATGCACGCTGTACTTTTTAAATCACTACAACAAGACCCTAGTGTTCAAGACGCTATGGGAGATGCTTTAATAGAGCATGTAGCTACTCTTGGCGGTAATAATAGTATTATAGGTAGAAGAATGCAGGCCTACGGAAGATGGGTTAAAGATAAAGATGGTAACACTGTATTTAAAAGAGATCCAAATTTTGGAGAAGAAGCTATAACAGTTATATCAGAGGGTATATACGATGGCACTTTAGAATACAACGAAGGTTTTATAAACAAGCTTGGTGGATTTGTTAGAAGAACTTTACAAGATAAACTAGGTAGAAAAGTTAGGTTTAATACAGGTAGAGATATATATAACTTTATAAAAGACTTTGATAGAAGTTTAAAAGCTGGTAAGATCAACAAAGGTATTATACGTACAGCCGCTGAAGGTGCTAAGGGTAGATTAGTTAAGGGTGTTAAAACTGGAGATAGAGCTAAAGCTTATTCTAAAGATGCTTTTCAAGACTCTGAAGTTGTAGATGATTTAGGTTTAAAACAAAACACGGCTAATATAGTTAAAACTAACAACGAGATTGAAAGTGACATTATAGTTGAAAACATTAAAGATGACAAGGGTAATATTAAAGCATCGACAGCTAATCAACAAAAGTTAGTTCGTAATAATTTACCTAGAGCTTTTGCTTTAGCTAGGCAGGCCGCTGGAAAAGCTAATGATCTTACTTTAGACGAGGCTTTAAAAATGAACGACGTTATGGAGTGGTACAGTGAGTATAGTTTAAAACTCGCCGAGCTTGCTAGAACATATAAAGCTAAAATGAAAAATGGTGCAAGGGTTCCATTCGGTGCTTACATGAACAATCTTTTACCTAAAAAATACGCTGGTATATTAGATAAACTTAAATCTAAAGTTGAGACGTCTAGCATGTCAGATGAGGCTACGTTTAAAAAGGTTAATAGAGTAGCTACGCTAACAACTACGTTGTCTAATATGGAGGTTGAAGGTAAAGTAGTAGCTTTAAATTCTATAGGACAAAATGCTGTTCAAAAACAATTAATTGATATTGTAAAAAAAGATAAATCTTTAGCAAAACTTCGTAAATATAAAGATGTTAAAAGTGAATTAGTTGCCCACAATAAACCTAAAAAGAAATCTGATAGAAAACCAACTGGTAGATTATACAATGGATTAGAGGCTGTTTCTAATATATTTGGAGTAGAAGCTGCTAGAATAATACAAGAAAAAGATTTAAACACTGAACAAAGAAAATCTGCTCAAGATTTTATTTTAGCAAACACAAATGAAATAATAGCTATGATGCCGTTTGGTACTACGGCTAGTGGAGACGCTACGGGCGTAGCTAATACTAAGCTAGGTGTTTTCTATAAAAAAGGGGCAAGAACTAAAATGTCAACCACTGGAACGGGAAAAGGTCTGGCTACTCAGGCAAAGCAAAATATAAACCCTAATAAATTTAGAGAATTAGTTGGGCTTGTTAAAGGTGGACGTATTAACAACACGTCGGTAGATGGTACTATTAGAGCTGTGATAGTACAAGTGGCTGCAATAGCAAACAATCAAGCTATAAGACAAGTGTATGGTCCGGATACTTTAACATTAAAAGACGGTAAGGCCTCTAAAATGTTCTCTAAAAGATATGCAGAGCCTAAAATTCAATTTAGTAATGATGCTGATTTAAGTAGGTTGGTTAAAGTAGAAAATGGCACTTGGCCTAGTATTCTTAAAAACTTTAATCAAAAGGCTGTTAACATGAAGTCGGAAGAAGGTAGGGCTGATTTTCAAAACTGGATTTATAACACCATGAGTAATTATTTACCTCTTTCTTTTTACCAACACTCTGGTAATTGGACTGGCACTACAAAAGCCATAAAAGATAAAGATGGAAATACTATAGGTAGAGCTCATAAGGGTAATTATCTATACAGAAGTACGAGTGAACTAAAAGAAGGTATCCAAGTGTTTATAGATGGTGGTGCCGCTTGGAACGCGGAAGCTAATTTAACAGAACAAGAAAAACAAGACATAGCCAATGCTTTGAAAAGAGTTAGTCAAAAACCAGCAAATTTAAAAGACGCTGATTTTAAAGCTAGTAAACTAAGAGGTTTTGAATTAATATGGAAACAACTTGACCAAATGATAGAAGATAACCCTGCTAATGCTCCTTATATAGCAGCTTTATTATCATCATCATCAGCATATCAAGGTCATTTTATGAGAACAGGATCTATATTTGATTTTACAAACACGTTAAACGAGGCCAATGTAGAAGAACATACCCAAGCTGCTACAGATTTAGCTAAGTTTTTATTTAATAGGTTAATGCAACGTAATTTAGACATGCATCTTGGCCCTGCTTTAAACTCTTATTTCCAAGGATCTTTACCTAAAAGATTTGATAAGTTGTTAAAAGGACCTGGGTTTAACTATCAATCTGATGCAGGCGAGTATTCTTGGCCTGTATTTTTAGGGATAAAACCAGCGTGGATAAGATACTTTAATCCTAACGTAAATGGCAATCAAGGTGGTATTGATCCTAATGTTTTGGTTTTAGCTAATGGAAATACTATAGCAAAAGAATTCGGCATATATGTTGATGGTGCGCTTACCCCAGAGATAATAGCCAAACAACAAAATTTATTGTTTAAAGTTTTTGATGGGCAAATTACACAACAAGAGGCTTCAAAAAGAATTAATGATTTTGCTAAGGTTAAACTAAAAGCACAAAAAGATAGTAAAGTATTTAGTAAAGCTATGAATAATTCTAGGATTGTAAATGAATCCAAGGGTATCAGTGTTTTAGATTTTGATGACACACTAGCCACTAGTAAATCTTTAGTTATCTCAACATCTCCAGATGGTACCGTTAGAAAACTAACAGCAGAACAGTTTGCAAAAGAAGGCGCTGATTTATTAGAAGAAGGATGGGAACATGATTTCTCAGAATTTAATAAGGTTGTAGATGGAGAAGTAGCGTCTTTATTTAATAAGGCTTTGAAATTACAAGGTAAGTTCGGCTCTGAGAACATGTTTGTGTTAACGGCTCGACCGCAACAATCTGCTCAATCTATATTTGATTTTTTGAAAGCTAACGGTTTGAATATACCGTTAAAGAATATAACAGGTTTAGGTAATTCTACACCAGAAGCAAAAGCACTTTGGATAGCTAAAAAAGTTGCTGATGGATATAATGATTTTTACTTTGCTGATGATGCACTACAAAATGTTCAAGCTGTTAAAAACATGTTAAACCAGTTCGATGTTAAATCAAAAGTACAACAAGCTAAAATTAAATTTAGTAAAGATGCTAGTGGTAAGTTTAACGATATAATACAAGAGACTACGGGTATTGAATCACAAAAAGTATTCTCAGAAGCCCAAGCTAAAATTAGAGGTGCTAAATCAAAATACAAAAGTATCATACCGCCTTCAGCACAAGATTTTGCAGGTTTATTGTACAGCTTTTTAGGTAAAGGTAAAAAAGGAGAACAAGATATGGCTTTCTTTAAAAAAGCTTTAATAGATCCTTTTGCTAGAGGTATAAATGAATTAAATGCAGCAAGACAAGCTTCTGCAAACGATTACGAAAACTTATTAAAACAATTTCCAGAGGTTAAAAAGTTGTTAAATAAAAAAATTGAAGGAACAGATTACACTCACGATCAAGCTGTAAGAATATATCTTTGGAATAAAGCTGGCTTTGAAATTCCTGGTTTATCTAAAAGAGA
>Ga0208793_1000726_pt1 | contig 21145 bp, 12 predicted proteins | sample 17_taG_FD_184092 | JGI IMG/M metagenome (GOLD analysis project Ga0208793, IMG submission 184092) | Marine viral communities from the Subarctic Pacific Ocean - 17_ETSP_OMZ_AT15314 metaG (SPAdes) (version 2) | ecosystem: Environmental > Aquatic > Marine > Oceanic | place: Pacific Ocean | collected...
CTCATCGTTAGTAGCATCAATATACTGTTTTTGAAATGAGTGTTCTTCTCTACTGGCGCAACACATTCTTCTCTCACCTTGTGGAGATATGTAAGTGTGTGACCACGGAGCCATACAGAAAGTCTTGTTCTCACTTTCTTCGGCACAACTACCGTCTCTATTCCAAATTGGTATTATTTTTTCAGTCATTGTTTCCCCACGTTTCACGTGATACACTAGATAATGTTGCTTTCACTTCATCGTTCATTCCTTTTCCGCAGAACTCAGAGCATATTCTTAATCTTTTGTTTCTTATGTTTCTATCTTTAAATGTATCAATCCATCCATTGGTAAATAATTCTCCATCAATGATATCTTTTAATGTATTATGCCTCAATGATATGTTTTCTTTTCCGTAACTGTCTATAAATATTTTTAATGGCAAAGAAACTTCGTTGTCTGGTTCATAATACTTGCCGCCAGTGTAACAACAAGGAAAAACCAAACCCTCACTTGAGATGAATATTCTGGATGCTGATATTGCCTGACAATCTATGTCACACTCTCCCAATTTCTTTTCATGTTCAGTCAGTGGACCAGTCAAGTTGATGGTTCTTTCGTATTCGATTGTATTTCTGAATACCGAAGTAGATTTCTTAGATTTCTCAAATTGGGCGTAAACATCATCTTCGTTTGTTTTTACAAAATTGTTTTGTTTAAGGTATTCTGCGACTTGTTTGTTTGTATATTTTCCACTAGTTGGTGGATGAATATTATACTCAAATTGCCCATTATTTCCATAGACATTAATAGACTCTCTAACTCTAACTTCGTCATCTGCCCAAACAAATCCCATTGCTGTTTTTGAAAAGAAGTGTGTAATTTTCAGTTCTTTAGATAATTGTCTTGCTTCTTCTATTTGATGTTGATTATGTTGAAATACAAGAAATTCCCATTTTGATTTTGCACCAGTTGAAATATAATTAGTCATTGCTGACATAATCTTTTTCCAATTAGTACCACGGCGATATATCCAATTAGTATCTTCTAGTCCGTCAACACTAAATGTTAACCAGCCATTTTCTTTAAATATTTCTCCTAAGTCTCTCCAAAACTGTGGGTCTCTGCCACTTGCATTTGTGTTCATATGAAAATGAATATCTGGATTTATAGATTTAATATACCGTAGTATAGGAATCAATTCTGGATTAGTCATAGGGTCACCATAGTTTCCGCACATGGTTAAATTATGCAATTTTGCAATGAAGTCTACAGGAAACCACTTTTTTATATCTTCTAACGATACAAAAGTTTCTGTGAATAATTTATTTTTTACTCCTCCTGCTCCTCTACGATTACACACGGGACATTTCGCATTACAAAGACTGCTTACTTCTAGGTCTAAACTTAGTATATTTTTATAATCAATCATAACTTAAATCGCCAATATTGGATATTCTTTTAAAATAGGAAGTGTAAGCACATCACAATGCCACGCATGGTTTCTATTTCTTAAAATTTTATCTTCTACATTTAATATTTTATTTTGCAACTCTTCGATAGGAATTTCACTTATTCTTTTTATTTCATTGAAATATGCGTCTAGTCTTTCATCTGTGTCTTTTATTGTGTCAAAAGAATAATCAAATATTTCATCATACAACTCAAATCCAAGATTTTTTAATATAGCATAATAACTTTGACAGTTAAAAAAGAATGACACTTTTCCAAAAAGATATGGTTTCCATGTTTTTTCAGTAATGAACTGATGATTGTCAGGCGTAGTTTCAATTCCTATATCAATTAAACTATCAGTTAAATAATAAAAGTAATCTACTCGGTCTTGATTATCTTCAAATAGCAATTCTTCAGTTGTCATATCAAGTTCTTTTGTTATTTTATAATCAAATATTTTTGAGTCTGTGGCACTACAAGCGTCTAATACATCATCCCATGCTTTAGTAGAGTACCTTCTTAACCAACTCCAATAACATTTGTCTATGATGTTTGTTTTATGTAATCTAGTCACAAGGTCTGCTCTATAAGTAGAAGCGCCTCCGTTTAAACAAATAAAATGTTTTGTAGTAGCACTATTGTAATCTGCTACTCTAGTGTTACTATGTTCATTTATTATTCTTTTTCTTGTTCTTAATAACAACGGAAAAGAAAATCCGTAAGTTGTTGGAATACTTATTCCTAGTCCAATATCATTGTTATATTCTCTGATACTGTGTGAAAGAGCGATATCGCCGTTGATGAATATTAATTCTGGTGCAATCTCTTGTTTGGTGACATATATTGAATTATAAGAAGTAAAATAGAAACCATAGTCTACAATCTTTTTCATAAACTCTTCATGTATCAAATATACTTCTGATAATTTTAAAATATAAATTTTATCAGGTAGACGACCATCTTCGTTATCAAATCGATTTTTTATATATTCAGCCAATTTTGGTAATATTTCGATATTTTTTCCAAAATCTAAAGAACAGATAACTACATACTTATCAGAACGAAGGTCTACTAGTATCTCAGGTAATAATACTTCATCTATTACCAGTCTGTATTTTTCATCAGTTCTTATTTCATGAATCAATTTATCTCTCATGTTCGTCATCGCCGTGGCCGTATGCATCGATAGTAGCCGGGTCTCCTGTTCTATCTATTGAAACGAGTTCTATTCGTCTTTGCTTGATACTATCTTCGCTTGGTATATCTGCTTCTAGTGATGCAAACCAATCTCCTAATGGACCAGGAAATGTAGATGCAAAATCTTTCTCTCTTCTTATATCATACTGTGCAAAGAAAGATTTGAAATCGTTATATAACTTCGGCGTCTCAGCAGTATCTTTATGTGGTGTCTTAACAATATCTAAATAATCAATCAATCTTATAACACTCTCTTTTTCTCCTTCGTCTAACATTGACTGTGGTCTCGCACTCAGTAACCATTTTTCTAATATATCTTTGTAATGAGATTTAATTTCCTGTGGTAGTATTGCCGCACTCTGAAAAGATGGAAATCTTAAAATGTTGAGGGTCATCACTGGTGCAAGTTTACCATATTCTTCACGCAAATCTAACATCTCATCCATAAACTCTGTGATAGAATCTAAACATAACGAGTTGATTGTCATCATACAAAATAATTGTGATATCTTTCCTTCTTTTAATACCCGATGAATATTATTCTTCCATTCATTATAATTCAATCCATCACGTATATACTCGCCTTGAACTCCTGTTGCTTCCATAGATGTGTATATAATAAGTTTAGGAACATTATGTGACTTCTCAATTAACTTGTCTAGCACTTTAGGAGTATCTGGACATAGATTTGAGTTGATAGCGAATCTCATTTTACTTCCTCTATCAGGATTATTCTCAAACCAATCAAACAGTTTCCATGTGCCTTTATGCATAATTGGTTCGCCACCAGTAATGCGAATTTCTTCTAAGCAATCTGCTAAGTCGCTTTCCCACCACTTATGAAATGCTTGTATGTATGGATTATCTTCTTGTTTCTTGGTTGCTGGTTCTGCCCACGGGGCTGTATCTCTGAAGTGTCCACGCCCATCAGACTGAATGTTTTGATAACCACCGTAGTCATTAATGTCTTTAACCCACGCTGTGCTAAATGCCGGATTACAATAAGAACATTTAAAGTTACACGCTCTATCGAAAGATATCTCAAGTGTCTTTAGATTTACATTCTCCTCCCACGGCATTGTAGTGGTCTTTTCTATATCTTTGTCTGCAAAGATTTCTGTTTTGAATACTCTATCAGATATGTGATTTTTGCCCATATCTTCGACCTTCCAACAGTATTCACACTCTGCTGGACGTTCACCATCAAGCATCATCTTACGCATCAATTTCTTATGAGGAGTATTATGAATTGCTGACGGATTATCTTTTAATTCTTCAATAGGTATATTGTGTCCCGGTGGGTGATGGCAACTTGTAGTCTGTCCATGTCCTAGCCATATAGTTGCATTGTACCATTTGGCGGCGCAGTATGACTTACTGATAGGGTCAATGATTCGTTCTTTATATTGATGAAGATTTTCATCATTGCGTTTTCCTCTATGCATTTGTTTTCTCCGAGTTATAACTTCTATTTATTTCCAAACTATCATACCAATCTACCATGATAGGGTCAAATGTTGCTCTAAAATCTAAGCCACGTCTTTCATCATATTGTGTATAGAATGCTTTGAAATCTAGTTGTCTCTTTCTTAATAATTCTTCTGGATGCGGATTGGCTATGGCTTTATTCATATAGTTAATGATACGAGTAACTCTTACTTGTTCTTTATCCCACAAATCTGTTTTTCTTCGGTCGTACCATGCTTTCAACTTATTGTTATAATGTTCTATGATGTGAGTTGGTAATGTGGTAATGTTCTGAAATTCTGGATTGTATACTAAGTTTAAGGACAAAAATGGCTTTTGGTCCCAGCCGTATGTATCTCGTAGTGTTAGCATATCATCCATAAAGTCTGTTATTGTTCCTAAACACAAAGCATTAATAGTCATCATTACAGAAAATCCTTCTACTTTTGGTTGGTCTAATAACCTTTTAACATTGTTTATCCAAACATCATAATTCATCCCATAACGAATGTATTCTGCATGACTGCCCGTTGCTTCGCAACTTGTAAAAATACTAAAGTTTGGTATATATTGCACAACGTCTAATAATTTTTGAAATGTTTTTTCTTTTTCTGGAACAAGATTTGAATTGATTGCAACTCTCATATTTCTTCCACGTTCTGGATTATTCTTAAACCAATCAAATAATTTCCACACACTCGTATGCATAATAGGTTCACCGCCGGTGATACGAATTTCTTCTAATGTATCTGCTAGTCCACCTTCTTCTTCCCACCATTCCCAGAATGCTTGAATATATGGATTATCTTCGTCCCTCTTAGCATAACTCTCTGCCCATTCAGCGGTATTATTATAATGGTCTCTGCTATCTGATGGGAGATTTTTATACGGTCCATTATCTTTAATATCTTTTACCCACTTAGTACTAAAAGTGGGACCACAATACGAACACGCCATATTACATGCTCGGTCAAATGATATCTCAAGTGTTCGCAAAAATGTATCTTCATTCCATTTTCTTGTCATCGTTGAGTTTAAATCGGTGTCATTATATTGAATTGTTTTAAATACTCGTTCAGAAATTCTATCTTCACCTTCGTCTTCTTCATTCCAGCATTTGTAACATTCGGGCGGTCTATCTCCTTCCATCATCATCTTCCTCATCTCTTTCTTATGAGGCGTATTATGAATTGCTGAAGGATTATTTTTCAATTCTTCTAACGGAATGGCGTGCGATGCAGGAAGATGGCAACTCGTAGTCTGTCCGTGACCCAACCAGATAGTTGCGTTATACCATTTTGCACCACAATATGAGGCGCTTTTCGAATCTATAACCCGAGTCTTGTAATCTTTAAATGATTCTTCTATTTTTCTTTTATCTACCATTGTATTGTTCTTCGTACTCTTCTTTGGCTTCATTCCAAAAAGAGGCCATCTCTGGAAAAGTTTCTAAAAAGTTTAGTCCTCTACGTCTATCGTATTCAGTAAAGTATTCATAGAAGCGAATTAAATTAGCACTCAACTCGTCTTCGTTCATGTTTAGACCTTCTTTAGCCCACGCTAAATCTCTTTCTAATTTGAGTACTTCGTAATTTTTAAAGCCAGTATACTTACGACCATACAAGTCATCTTCTAAAACATTCTCTTTCATAAAGTCAATATTTTCTTGTATTGTATCTAACATATCGTAATCTGCTAATTGAATAGTCATCCAATCTGGATATCTAAGATATGGCATATCAAACCAAATTCTCTGTCTTTTCTTCCGAATGAATTTTGGATGTTTAAATCCGTTTCTGTCGGGCGGTTGAATAACTTTATCTTCTTGGTTTTCATATCCAAATTCTTCACGCAAATCTAATATCATTTGTAGAAAGCCACGAAGATTTGGAATACTTAATAAGTTAAATGTATTGATGAATGATATTTCAGTACCATCTGTTTCACTTAGAACTCGTCTACAGTTTTGATACATCTTATCAAAGTCTAAGCCATCACGCATATACTCTGCTTGGTTGCCTACTCCATCGATACTTACATACAAACTAAAATGTTTACACGCTGGTGCGACATACCAGTTATTACCACTCTCTGGATTAAACTTTTCTGTGTCTTCCCATATACGAACTTCTTCTATTGCTTTTAACTTGTTCATAAACTTATCAAACAATGCGTCTTGTGGCGGACACATATTAGAAGTTATACTCAAATCTAATGTTGCATTTGGATTCTCGTTTACATAATCTAATACTTTGAATGTATTGTTGTCCATTAATGGCTCACCGCCAGTCATACGAAAAACTTTTAAATCTTGGTACACACCAGGAAACCATTTCCAAAATGCGGTGATGTATGGATTATCTCTACGAGCAACTTCTAATGGCATCATTCCCGTTTTGCGTAAGTAATCTATGTCATTATGGCCTTGTCCGTTTGAGAATTTAAATCCACCGTGTTCTTTCACATCGTCTTCCCAAGCAGTAGATAAATGAGGCGAACAATATGAACACTTAAAATTACAAGCCTGGTTGAAATTCACTTCAACATATCTTGGAGTAATGTCATGGTCCCAAGGTTGAGTTACAACTTCATTCCAAGCATCTTTTACCCACCACTCACTTGAGCGATAGTGTCTGTCGCTTAATCTACCACCCTCTGGTGGATTCGGAGCATCTTCTACATTCCAACAGTACTGACATCCTTCAGGACGAGTACCCTCTTTCATTTGTTTTCGTTCTTGTAATTTGAACTTTGTATTATGTAATGCGTTCGGATTCGCTTTTAGTTCATCTAAAGGAATAGGATGTGTGGGCGGATGATAACAACTGTGTGTTCTTCCTTGTGGCAAGTGTAGACTTACTTGAAGCCATTTTGCCATACACATTGATGGCGACAATGCATTTAAATTGTCCCGTGTGACAATTGCATCATCGTCATAGTTTGGCATCTAGTGTCCACTCCACCCTGTCGTCTTCTCTGTTGCTAACGGGTCCTTAGTTCTACTAGGATTGTTATACACTCTCTTAAAGTATGCTGAAGTTTCACTTGTAGGGTCGCATATTTCCATGCCTATCTTATCATTAAGAATATCACCAATTCGTAAAGCCTCATCATATAACTTATCGTAATCCCATTCTACGCCTGTTCTGGAACATTTCTGACTACCGCCTTCACATAATGTCAATACTTCTTCTTCAAAGTAAGTTTTAAACCAATCAAAAGAAGAGATATTTTCTAGTTTATAATCTTCTACAAAGTTAACATCATAACATCCTAGTCTTGCACCAAAGCAAGCCCATAAACCATTTTCGACATCAGCACCAATGTTACACCATGTTAATAGTCTCTCGTAATTCTTTGGCCATATTCTTTTTTGAAAGTCTTTGACTGGTACTGTTTTGCCTTCATCTAGTGACATCTTAACGCCTTCACGGTATCCTGCTCTAAATGCCTGAAATGGTGAACCTGCGTTGTATACTTCTGAGTATATATTGTTCATTTGAATATAATTCAAATCCCAACAGAAGTCTACTTTCTTTGTTTCATCTTCTGCGTTCTCGTGTGTTTTCATTTCTAGCACCAAGTCTACTGGCCAACATTTGATACCGCCATTGCCGTATACTAAACCATTAACCATGTTCTTAGCACTCCAACTAATAACAGAATTTTCTAAGGATGTTTCTGGCGGAAAAGTAACGGCCAAATCAAAGAATTTCTCATCAACAATATTATCACCATCGATAGTAATAAATCTTTCTGTCTCACTTTGTCTTGCACATTCTTTATGTGCGTTGTCAAATCCTTTTACTCCATCTACTCTTTTAGCAAATGGAAACTTCATCATCAGGTTCGCCCAATGTTCTTCTTTTGCAGGTTCATCGTAACTGATGTAGAACACATCTAAATCACCTAAAATTATTTCTTTTCCTTCTTTCATACTTTTCTCCACGAATATTTGTCAAAATACTTCTGTGTATACACACTTATATTGTATTTATTATATGACAACTTAACGCTTTTTCCAGTTGATAATAATTCAGAAAATGGCACATTTACAACCGTAAGTAAGAAATCTGGTCTGTCTTTATGTGTTATAAAGAACACGTGTTCAGTTTTTCCTGCTACACTTACTAATTGATTCGCATCAACATCAATAGTATCTTTTAGTGTGTCACTGGCTTTAAATGATAATTCATCACCGTCGAAAGAAAGAATGATATCAGGCTCTTCAGTAGTCAATATCTTGTGCAGTTGATTATCTTTGTTTCTTCTCTTAATGTCAATTTTTGATTTTACAATTTCATACACAAGCGGATTATCTGTTCTGCTTACTATATAATCTGAAAACTTGTATTCGCCTGTAAGAAACGGTTCAATATCTTTAATCTCAAACCAAGCAAATAAGTCTTTTGTTTCTTCAATGCGGTTTGTTATATTTGTTATCTTATTAAAGCCATCAAAGTAAACAGCACGACAAGTATTAGTTCTTTCTATAAGACTTATCATAGTACTGCATCCTCGAGTTGTTTAATTTTGTCCTTACTCATCCAGTCCTTTTCTACATAATGAACTGGTAATGTTTGTGTAAAATTGCCAATCTTTACTTGTAAATCATCACCTAGTTCACTCGTTATACTCTTAGTCCAGATGCTATCTATTTGGTTTTCTGGCACATTCTGTACCATACTTTTCATATGAACAAAAGTAGGGACATCTTTTATATCATAATCACAGGTCTCTGCTTCGATATCTAGTAATTGAATTGCCAACGCATAGGCTACGTCTGCACTCATCCAGTTCTGTCCTACGCCTTTAAGAAACTTATCAAAGTAAACATTCCAGTGAGTCATAATTAACTCGACCATTCTAAAGAATTCAAAAGTTAGTTCTGACTTTTTAAAATAAGTAAAGTTACTATATATGTTTGGCAAATCTAATTGTGTAAATTTTGTTCTATAATAGTCACTCGTCACATCTTCGTTGCGAAATGTTTTAACATTTGTACAGCACCAAACATCTTTCTTAGCAAGATAATCCCACCAGTAATCTACACTATCAGTAAATATCATATCACTATCAAGTATAATAGTTTCATCATATGGAGTCATATGTGGATATTTCCACTTATTGTGTATCTTCCACTTATCGCCTTTCGCATCATCATTCCAAGGAATATCAACAATAGTATCAAATACTTTTCTGTGTTTGTCTGTTATTAACTTCTTCGTTTCTTCATCTACGCACACACAAAGTTTATTAATATCTTGTGATGCTTTGAGACTGAGTGCTAGTGCATAAGACATTTCTAAGTAATCTATGTCTTCGCTGTTCTGGGCAATAGTTATATATCCCTTGCTCATGCTTTCTCTCCGTTTACTAATAGGTCATCAATGAATCTTTCTATCGCTTTTTTATTCATAATGTGTACATCCATATCTTTAAACCTAGAAAGAATATGAGAAGAGACCTGTTCAGCATCAGCACAGTACATAATAACGTCATTGTATGCGTTGATTCTGAATATATCATCAAGGTCAAAACTGTTGTTTAGATATTCAATAGGTAATGATGGTACATCAAATGCGACACTGCCGTTTAATATATGTAAAGCCATTGAGAAAGCAAAGTCGTTTCTATATAGATTTCCACTACAATTATATAGATAATAATAATATTTGTAATTATGTTTAATGTGACTTATAAGTGTAAATAGATTTTCAGCAAAGTCAGATTTTTTGAAGTAAAATACTGTTGCCCAATACATAGGAATACTGAAGTTATCAATATACTCTATGTTCTCTTTGTGTCTTCCTGAAATATCTCGGTACTTAGAGTTAATCATAACATCATTATCACTATTCCATACTTGGTCTAGGATATCATTCATAATGAAGTAGTCAGAGTCTATAACTAGTGTTTCATCATAGGGAGACAATTTATAGACTTCACTTCTACTCATATTCTTAAACGGAGCATAGTCTAGTTTATCTGTAGTGTCTTTAAATAATCTTATGTTTTCTGGTTGAAAGTTATCACTAACTATTACATTATCGAAGTATTCGTTAATTAGTTTTTCTTCAGATTGTAATGTTTCAGAGTTTGTTATTAAGCAAACTTCATCAAATAATGAAAGATTTCTTCTGGCATAGCCAGCACAAGCACAGGCCTGTTCAGCATAATTGATGTACTCATTGTTTTGAGCAAATATTATAATGCCTCTACTCATATTAAATCTCTAGTACTTTTTCTATCTTGCGTGAACTTTTTAGTTTTTGATACTCATTATAATAATCGTTCACTACCTCGAAATATAAACTAGATACATCATCTAAGAATTTCTCTGTATCTTCAATGTGAACTGGTATATCATTTTTATCTAACAATGTTATCTCTGTTTTGCCAGATGAAACGACAAAATTCATAAAAGAAATCAAAGATTGGTCAACAGTGAATGACCCACCTGCTGTACTATGACTTAATAAATTTTGTGTTTTGACTTTTAAGTTGTTTTTATTTAGGTTGAAAGTCTTCATCGTGTTAGAAAAATCTAACGCTTTCTCTAAACGTTGTAGGTCTTCTTTAGATGCTTCTATTTCTGTTTCTTTTGATGTGTCGGCCATTGGTTTATTCTCCTAGTATTAGTATTAATAATACAGTAAAATGACCTAAATGTCAAGCCTAAAGTTAAGAAATATGGAAAGATTTAGCCGACTAGTATTATTCATACTAATCGGCTTGTTGTTTATTGGAGCCTTTAATCATCTCACAATGGGGTTGTCATATTAACAACGAGATGATTCACTATCCCGAGTTATACTCCAATTTTGGTATTACAGGCTATCTGTCACCGTATAAGTTGGATTAGTTATGTTAACTGAACCAGCCGCATTTGATAATTTCTTTGATGTAAGTGTAACTGTTGATGTACCCGGTACACTATCAGCACCAGTCCAAGACCACGCACCACCGTAACCAGAGCCACTGCCTGAACGGGCAACGTGAGCATCTGCTAATTCTGTTTTGATATAAATTTGCGAGCCAGTAACATATGCTGAAACTTGGATATAGTTCGCACTGTAATCTGAATCGTCTGCTATTTCTTTCTTATGAACAACATAAGAGCCAGTTAAGTCACTGTGCTTGTATCTTGTACGAGCATCAACTGAACTTGAATCTTCTGGTCTTACTGAGTAAGTAAAAGTACCTAGTTCGCCAGTAAGTTGTTCCCAAGATGTACCTTGTTGGTTGCCACTTGTATCGTTATGTGATGCTGAAACTCTAAGTTCACCACCTGCGGCGAACCAAGCATTCATTGTGTTTACATCTGCCCATTCAACACGAATGATTTGTGTTCTAGTGCCGTTCCAGTTTGCCGCTGTTTCTGATACTTCTGATGCAATGCTTGTGTCCCAGTCTGTGTAAGACCAAGGAGCGTCAAAACGAGTATCGATACTAGTTATGAAAGTGCCAGCAACTGAACCATAATGAGTCCAATCAATTACTGTTCCTGCATCTACTGCCGTAAATGGATTTGCGATGTTATAATAATTACTAATCTTTGCTGCCGCACTATATAATGAGTCATGGTATGCATCATCAATTGTGTCAGAAGCCGAAGGGTTTGCCGCTACTGTATGAGACTGGTTGTAACCACCGTGTACGCCCGTTCCATTTAGTATCGTATTCATTTTGTCTCTCAGACTTGATAAGTCCGAGTTTGTTATAAGTGAGCCTGAAGCCATTGTTATACTCCTAAATTTTAACTAATTTGTATTGTAACTGTGTAGTCAATTACAATTGTTCTGTTCGCTGACAGCAACACGGGATGGAATGTTACATGCGTCAACATTAATGTTTTTGTTTTGTCTAATGCACCACTATTGGTAACACCAGCGAGTAATCCGATTTCATCAAAAGTGAAGGCCGCTACCGCATTTGCGTCAACAGAACTATCACTTGCTGGAACCGTTTCACCTACAGCAGTGGCATAATCTGCGTGTGTTAAATTCACACTAAAATTTACTTTTGCTGTATTGTTTGGTACTATTTCTCCCCCCATACTCTGCCCCGGAAAATATACAGTACTTGTTGTTAGTTGTTCGTACTTTGGTACATACAACGATGATGTACTTGCTGTGATTGCCAATTCATCATATGTAGAATTCACTCTAGGAGACTTGTATGAAAGTGTTGTAGCAGATACACTGCCACCGTTTCCAAACTGCATCCAGTTGATGTGAGGCGCATCTCCTGAACTATTCACACTTGTCGGTCTACCAGCAAGTGCTGAAGCCATGACATATGCCATGTTTCCAGGGTGAATTGCATTTTTCTTCTGCACAAGAACATCACCACTGTCTTTGTCGTATATTTTCAGTGTTCCTATTACTTGTGACTGTATTACGTCTTTAAACATATTGTATTCGCCTCTTAGATTATCTCTATCTATTTATCTACTAATGTATTTATGCTTTTATTCAGTTACTTCTATGCTAATACAATTAAAGTAGATTTTCTACTAAATCTTCATTATTATTTCTAACTAACTCCACTGGCACATCAAGTGCATAGATTATATCATTATTCGCAAAAGCATGACCTAATCCAGTGTATAACACTCTATCGCTAATAGTCAGTGATGAACTACTCTTATTATCATACAACATGAACTCTATATTAGATGTACCTGCTTTCTCCACTGCTATTAATTTTTTGTTCTTATCGGTTGCATCACCGAACTGTGATACATTTGCTCCAACAACAACAGTTGTTCCGTTAAAAGAAGAAATAGTTCCTTGTCCTGTGACATCAATACTATACCCTCTTCCGTATATATCATACACGTAAAATACTGTTTTGTCAATAGTCTCTGACCCTATACCACCAGTAATATCACCAGTATATGTCTGTAATCTTAAAACAGTCGATTCGCGGCTAGGAATATTTACTTCTCCAGTATCAAACCCTGTAGCACCGGCTGTTGGTACAAATCTAGTTCTTAGTAAATCTCCCTGCTCATAGTCTCCATCAGGAATATCTGTTGATGCGTTTCCATCGTATAATGTTTCGTCATATCTACTCTTATTATTACCAAATCCTAATGTGATATTCATCTTTTCTGAAATCGTAGTAGTTGCAGTTAGTGAATCTGATGTTTCATATGTTCGTTTGATTTCTCTTATCTTAGTATGATATGGCTTAGCCTCTCTAACATACTCTAATACATCTTCTTCACTATCTCTTTGATATACTGCATAATGTTTTAAATCTCTATTATACAAATTCAAGTCTATATAACTTGTCTTAAATAACCACATAGGATATGTTTTTTCAGTGTAAAGATATCTAATCATAGTGAAGAATATATCATTAATAAATGAAACATCTGGATAATCTTCAATCATATTCATTAATTCATGTACCTGAATTCCCACTGCATTAGCGTAATAAGTATTATAACCCGTTTCTGGATAAACAAGATTATCAAACGATACATTCAATACGCTATTGCTTTTGTTAACTAGTTTTAGTGTATTATCGACTTCAAAATAATACTCATTTGTAGATGGTAATTTTATTTTAAACGATTTTATTCCCTTATTATACTCAGTAATCATATCAAAGTTTTTTGTAGTCGATAGATATGCGAAAGAATTTATTGTCTTATAATTATCGTTTAAATACCAATCACCTAGACTAAAAATGATATCATCTGTGTCTATGTATTCGGCATGATTAGAATATAATGTTGACAACATCTTCTTACTCATTGTATTGTTTATAATCGAAGCAAAGTTGCTTCGAGCATTCGTATTATTTGAGAACCAGTTGTCTTCTGTTGCTTGTACTTTATAGACTCTCAATACATCATTCTCAACCATTGTATGTAATTGTGATATTTTTAAGTTAGAATAACTTGCTGTGCCTGTTCCTGTTCCTACACCAGTTGCAGTAAATACCGTGCCAATCGTATTGTTATTGGCTCCAATTAGTGTATAATCCGTAGTTCCAACTGTTACTATCTGATATTCTTTATCTACTACAAACGACCCCGCGGCCTCAGTTCCACTTTCTATAGATACATAACTTGCGTTAACTGTTTTACTATCTGTAGTAACAACTACATTATCAGTCGTCAATGCTGAAATCCAATCAACTCTAACATATGCGTGGCTTACATCTGTTAACTGTGATGCTGTTAGTTTAGTTGCATATGTATTTAAGATAGTGATATTAGATATAGATTCTGTCATATCGTTTAAGAATTTATTAGGAATAACATAATCTGATGCACTCGATAGTAATTCCCAATCAGCATTCGTCTTGCGAATCTCATTATCTAATTGATATTCAAGTGTAACACTTATAGTTTCACTATCATATAATGTAGCATTGTTGCTAATAATGACACTTGATGTTCCTACTGGTAAGAATTTATTTTTAGGTCCCTCAGAATTTATTAACATTGCAATTTCTTCACAGTCATCGCTATTAGATGACCAATAAAAATAATCTGTAACTTCTTTATTTGCAACTTCATCATAATACTTTTTAGTATTATATGCTGTTGTTCCTACTGGCAATATTCTATTTTTTATCCATTTCTTCACTACAACTTCGGATTCATTTACTAACTTACCCCAATATTTTTTCACATAGTTGACATCTAAGTTACCATTTGCATCGCCGTAATCGTTGTATCGATAGAACCTAGATAACTCAGTGTCCCACCATATCTTGCCTAGTTTCTCATCTAGCCAGATATCTGAACTCGTGTCGCTATCATAACTTGCAGGGTCATTCCAAGTAACATAATCTAAATTAGAAACAATTTGACCTGGCATTTTTAATTTAAGTGGGTCATACAATTGGTGATTGATAAAATCATCACCATCTTTTACTATCACTCTTCTTGTTAAATCTGTGTTGATGGTTTTTGCCTGTCTTGCATGTATTGTGTAATTACCTGAATCGAAAGTTAATACTGCCCAGCCGTCAGTATTGTAACTATCATTCCATATTTTACTTGTGCTGTTTAATCCTAAAGTGTTCGCAAAGTCGTTAAAAGTTGCTCCATTAAAACCTGGTGTATACCTTATTGATTTCCATAACATCGCTTTGAAGTTTGCGTTACTTGTAATATTTGAATACTCTAATGAAAGACCTACCTTAGCCAACATTTCTTCTGATGTTCCAGAGAAAGACATACTTTCTGTGCTACTAGTAAATATCATTCTGCCATCACTTGATACTTTAGCAGAGATAGTAGATTGGCTTGTAATATAAGAGGCAAAATCAACTGCACTAGGACTTAACACTGAAGTGTTAGAATATGTACCCACCGATATACCTATATCAGAAAGAGGGTTACCTGTGATATTAGAAGTAACTATGCTACTTTCTGAACTTGTTATTAATACTTGTCTGTCAGATTTCGTTGCAGTGATTGTTGACCCTGTAAACACTTGTGTATTCAAGTCAGACACTATTGTGTCTGTTGCATCGATTGAAACTGTAGTTGATGCATATCCTAATCTACTCATTGCTCCTGAGGTAACTTCAACGATATCTAAATTATGATTTGCACTTGATATCTTAATTGTACCCGTAACAACAGAAGCGGTTACTCCTAAAATATTTAATGCATTTATCTGGTCAGCAACACTGTTTATAGTTGGGTCAGAATTAGCAAGATACGTTCCGGCTGTAATACCCAATTCAGTTAATGCTGTGCCTGAGATAATCATTTGATTTGCGGAACTTGATATCGTCAGTTTTTCACCTGATATAATTGCTGTAATATCAGTCAAGGTAGTGAGTTCTGTCGCTAGGTTATCAAGTTTGTATTCTGTTACTGAGCCTGATGAACTGAATCCTAAATCATTTAAGAACGAACCTGAAAGAACTAAGGACGGCTCTGATGTTGTTATCGTTATTACATTTGATGTTTCTGATGCAGTTACTGGAACTGCTGATGAGTTGATAGTGTCAACAATATCAGTAGATGTACTGCCAGACACAAACTCTACTTGTGTTCCGTTAATCATTAAGTATTCTGCTGACGCAGTTGTGCCAGTATACGCAGTGCCAGTGACATTTATGTCTGCAATTGTTTTTGATACTCCATCAATAATAACAGTATTTCCCGTGGTTAATGGTGAAGTTCTTGTTGCAGTTGATGTTGTTGTCACACTTTGTGTTCCGGCATAATCAATAGTTAGTGTGTTGCCATCAATTGTTACTTCATCACCTACTGTTGAGGTAAATGAGCCTGTTGTAGTCGCAACTGTTCCAGAGAATGTGACTCTTGTATTTGTCCCGTTCTCAACTGTTCCACCAGAATTATATACAACAAAACTTGCTTGTTCTCCCTCAGATACAACTGGATTCGCAATTGTGCTTAGTATTGTTATACCAGACGCAGAGGCAGACGAAGGTGTATAAGTGAAACTAGTTCCATCAATAACCAATATTTCGCCACTAGTAATTTCTGGATTACTAACTGAGCCTATCGCTTCGACTCCAGAGTCTGCATTCGTTGGCACAAACACACTGTTAGTAGTTCCAGAATCTATCTCAACAATTAATGGCTCAAAGTCTTCTTCAAATACTAGATATTCATAAACAGTAGTTCCGTTTACAATTTTTGTGCCATTTGCTATAAGCAAATAATAACCATCTATTGCAGGACTTATATTTTCATTTGCGATTTTTAGATAAATCGATTTGTCATTGTATTCGTCAGGTATCGCGGAAACTACACCTATATATAGTTGATTATCTGATGTTTCGCCAACATAACTTATTTCTGCTACTTCACTTAGTCTTACAACATCCCAATCTCTATCTGTATCAAATTGAACCCAAGTCGTGTCACCTTCATAAAGAGATGTTCCTGTGAAATCTACTAACGAACTATGAGTACTAGCAATATAGTTTACATCATCCTCGTTAACATATCCTGTTGTTTTTATCGCTATGTCGGATTTTGTAGTATCGTATTTAAGTGTATCATTTGACGCATATTCTATTAAGTATGGGTCTGTAATCATGTCTTCAACAGTAACATCTTTTGTCATTTTAAGATTAGACGCTGAATATCCGTACTCGCTTAATTTGATTGCCCATATATCATCGTGTGTGATGTTTTTAAAGTTGCCGTTATTATTAACAATCTTGTCAATACTAGAATTTGTTCCTTTGTGTGATAGAAACCCTTTATAAAATTCTAATTGAGACTCTCGTTCAACTCCACTATTCAACATATAAGGTCTTGTTGTATATCCGTAATGGTTTGCTTTTAATTTATTGATAACTGATAAGCCTTGGTCAACTAGAGTATCTCGGTAATAACGAGTTTCTTCAATCATCGTATCAAAGTTTGGTACTAATTTATCTTCACTTACAAGATATCCATCAACTGACATTGTTCCGTCCCAGTCTATTGTTCGGTTACAATCAATTTGCATCCTCAGGTTTCTATTATGTAAATGTGGGTCGTATATAACATCTCCGTAACCATCTGTTCTGTCTACTATAAAGGCATGTTCAATATCTCTTATATCTATTTTCATTCCATAAACAGGAACATTACTTGTGAACGATATTGAGGCGCCGTCTGTGTGGAAAGTAAGTTCAGAGGTAGGTATGAGTCTTCCCGAAGCATCAACTACTCGGTAGTAATTTTTAAAAGTTTCACTGGCAACACTGGCAACACCGTATGTCGCATCAAAACTTCCGCCTGTTAGTAACGGAGTAAGAGTAATGAAGTCGCCCATATCGTGTACTTCTGCTTGCCATTCTAAGAACTTCAATAATAGATTTTCCCAATTGATGACATCTCCAAACTCATCTGTATTTGTGAAATTCCAACCTACAAGATTGAGATAATGTTCATATCCCATTATCAAATGAGCAACATCATCTAGTGTTTCTAAAATATCTCCATAGTTATAGTTCTTTACAGTATCATCTACAAATTTATTGTAACCCATTGCCTGTGCTTTATTCGTTCTCGGCCATTCTGTTACTGCTTTCCAGTCTTTACTATTATCGTCAAATATGGAAGTTGCTGTATGATTTTTAAGGCACACATACGGAGTATCATTGAATAATATGTATGTGTCTAATCTATAATATTCTCCGGGTTGCCACTGCTTTAATGTAAGTCTGTCACCTTTTGTGGTGAATGCTTTATCTCCACTTGCTTTATCCCACCCCATTGAGTAAAACACGGGATTAATCTCGTCATATCCGTGAACTCTAAATCCAAACTTATCAGTTTTTGGCTGAGATATAAGTGTCCAAGAACTGTAATCGAAATTTATTACTGCCGATAGTTCTTTTGTAGATACTCCATCTATTTTTCTTTTATAATACTTTTTATCACTTTCGTTTAAAACAACTAAGCCCTTATAATAGTCACCCACCTTAGCAAGGGAATACACTGGATGTGCTAAGTCAAGTGATACTTTTTCTAATACGATAGCACTGAAGAACTCACTTCTATTTGGTACACCTGCGTGAACGACTAAGTTGAAGTTATCAGTTGGTAGTTCTGTAAATCTACTATTTGCTAATGAATTGTTTTCTGATTGTAATTTAAAGTTGTTAACAAAGCCACCTAGTTTTGAACCCAACTTAAATGTATAATTGTCTTTGTCTGCAACTACTAAGTCAGTGTCGATGCCTTCATTTTTATTAGAGTAAGTAATGATATTTGTAATCTGTGTAGTATATTCATGCACAACTTTAAACGGATTCGATAATATCATCAACATAAATTCAGCAAAAGCAAATTCACTACTTCTTGTCCATGCTAGTTCCACTGGTGAGTTGTCGCCGAATTCCCACATTTGGTCCATTAATGCGATGTCATCCGATGTTATTGCGCCACCGAAGAATAAGCCATTTGGTTCTTTTAGATTTCCAGAACCGTCAACTGGAACTGGGCAAGTTAAAGAGTTTGTTCCTATTAATGAGTTCCAAAATGCTTCAAGTGTATAATCTGAGCCATATGTAGCATCAAAGTTTGCTGGCTTCTGTGATAGTTTCAATGCTCTCCACGGTTCTTGTAGTGGTCTATCTGTGCCATATGCTTGTATTAGTTGTCCTCTCCAGTGACCTGCTGATAAATCATTTTTTGCTCTATAGTTCCAAGTTTTATAATCAGTCACATCATAAGAATCATTGTTTAAGTCATCAATATTGTTCCTTGTCATCCATTTCTTAAAGAAAGGATACATAATGAATTTCTTTTCATTATTAGAATAATCAGTACCAGAAGTGCCATATAATCCATAATTCATACTATCAATTTTAGAACTAGTATTATCTGTTAAATTATTGAATATTAGAGTTTCAAATGCAAGAAGTATGTTATCGACATTAGTTCCATACTTTGGAACTAATGAGCCATCGTGACCTCTAATAAAGTCTACTGTAGGACTATAACCGTCATCTGATACAAACTCTGGAATATACGCAGGTGCAATATTCAATGATGTCGCACTAGGCGGAATAAAAGTTTCTTTGATGTTAGTATAATGTCTAACCGATAATACATCACCTGTAGATAATGCTGTTGTAAAAGTGATTTCTGTGTTACCAGTGTTTAATGTATAATCTACATTTAATTTTTGAATCACGCCGTTTAGAATAATGACTGCATCTTTTTTGTTTACTACAGTCTCATCAAACGCCGGCATAGGACGAGTTAATGCGCCATCAACAACTGTTACATCTAATGTTTGGTAATGAGAAAAATTATCACCAAAGTTCAACATAACACTATCTTTAAAAATACTCACACTTGAATGTTTACCTAAAGCGATTGTACTTATTGCTTCTTCTAAAATTTCTAAATCAGTCTTAGATGCACTTGCACTTGATTCTAAAATAGAAATAATTGTAGTCAATAATTTATTTTTATAACCGTTATATGCACCTGATAGAAATTCTGTTGCTTTGATAGGATTATAATCTTCTCGTGTTAATGCAAAATACGCCTCTTTAATATCTATAGTATTTTTAATAAGCACACTACCTTGATTTGCATATCTTAGTTTATCTGTGTTTGTTCCTATGCTTCTGTAATTGTTATTAGCAATTGGACTACCAGTTAACCCTGGCACTGTTTCTATAATTCTAACAAGATGTTCAAATACAAGAGAATATGGCATCTCTGTGTTGAAATATGATTTATTATCTATATTATATTCTACTGCTGGGTCAATGCGTTGAAATACAGTTTGGCCATCGTATACAACAGAAGTAGCAGTGCAATAATCGACATATATATTTCCACTAACTGCTTCAGTCATTGTTATCTTATTTGTCGAACTGTCGAATGTGTAGTTGTTAACTTGTTTACTACCATCTACATATAAATCAATTGTGTTGGAGTTTTTAGGTGATTGTAGTAGTTCAATTTCTGAAACTGTAATCTTATCACCTATCTCTTGTCTTAGATTTCTATAATCGAAAACACTGGTAGTGTACAGTTTTTTATAATCTGCACTTAGTTTGTATGTTACTGTTTCTGGCAAATCTATGTTAAAGACGTATTCACTGCGATAGTCTCCGGACTTTACTTTAGGTTTAAATCCTAACTCAGTATCAGTTACATAACCACTACCAGTTACATAATGAAATATTTTTTTATCTTCACCAGTAATGTAATTATTGTCTGAGTCGTAAGTCTTAAATGTAGGAAACTCAAGGGCGTTTGCAGGTACAGTATCACTCAAATCAAGGTTCTTATCAAATTCAATAATTGGTCTTATTGCTTGAGATATTAAAGTAAAATTAGAGTTTGTAATTAAAGAACTGATATCGTCATAATGATACCAAGAGTTGCTAGAACTCCAAGCATCTCCGTTTCCTTTGTCAATTGTGACATAGTGCTTTTCTGTTGAGCCTGTTATCGACCCATCAAAACCAGGAGATACCCAATAATACATACTATAGTTGACAAACTTATCTAAGTCTATTGGCAACTGAACTGTTTCTAATGTGCTTTTGAATAGTCGTCTGTGGTCATTTGTTA
>Ga0208793_1000728_pt1 | contig 21099 bp, 18 predicted proteins | sample 17_taG_FD_184092 | JGI IMG/M metagenome (GOLD analysis project Ga0208793, IMG submission 184092) | Marine viral communities from the Subarctic Pacific Ocean - 17_ETSP_OMZ_AT15314 metaG (SPAdes) (version 2) | ecosystem: Environmental > Aquatic > Marine > Oceanic | place: Pacific Ocean | collected...
CAGGGTCATGATACGGTCCTTAGATAGGGTTCCCACAGATCAAGGGTCACGCTGTCATCCGCGCGCCCCTGATCGCCCCACAGCGTGCGCGCCGAAAAGGCCACCTGATACAGCCATTGCGGATCCTCGCCCTGCCCGTGCGCATTGCTATCGGGAAAGACGTGAAACCCGTGCACCTTGGTGATCGTACCGATCTTGTCGCGGGCATAGCGTGCCATGCGGGTGTGGGTGGCGGGATGGTTGTTGATCGTTCTGATCTGATCCCCGACGGCAAAGGCCGGGGTCCCTGTCGCGGGTCGGTCCGCCGGACCACCGGCCGCCAACATGGCGTCGACATCTTCGGCAGCAAGCTTGCGTTTGATCGGCGCGGCGGGGGTCAGCGGCACCGATTGCGCGATCTCTGCCTCGGTGAGCATCCCCTTTTCGACCATCAACCGCTTGGCCGCTTTCAGCCAGATCGCGTAATAGGGCGTGCGGGTATAATCGCCCGGATGCATATCCTCGCGCGCGGATCGCGCAGCATCGATATTCCACTGCCCACAGGCCCCAAGCGCCACAACGATACCAAGCGCGCGGGCCTCCCAGGGGGCGTGAAACAGCGGTTCGTCCTCCTCTTGCACCACGGGGCCAAAGCCCATCATCCCGCCAAGGTCCGCCCCGCCGTTCATGATGCCACCTGCGGCGCGCGCGCCAGCCCTGTCCCGATCATCGCATTGCGGGTCACCAGATCGGCCAACTGTTCCATCGCATAGCCTTCGGTTCCCGCGGGGCGCTGCGGGATCACAAGATAGCGGATCTCGGCGGTTGAATCATGCACCTCGACCCGCGTTGCCGGATCAAGGGTCACGCCGAACTCCGCCAGCACCCCACGCGGATCAATCACCGCCCGCGACCGGAAGGGAGGCGATTTATACCACGTCGGCGGCAGTCCCAGCACCGACCACGGGTAGCAAGAGCACAGCGTGCAGACGACCAGATGGTGCACCTCGTCCGAGTTGAACACCGCTTCGATATGCTCGCCCTGACGGGAATGATACCCAAGCGAATGGATCGCCGCAGAGGAATCGCGTCGCAGCCATGCCTCGAATTCCGGCTCTACCCATGATTTCGCCACCACATGCGCGCCGTTGCGCGGGCCGATCTTGGTCTCGTAGGTCTGGATGATACGGTCCACCGCCGCGCTGTCGATATAGCCCTTAGCGCTCAGCAGGCTTTCCAGCGCCCTCACCCGCGCCTCGGTCTCTGTCAGATGTGAATGATCGCCGTCGTGATCATGCCCGTGGGATGTCATCGTTCCGCCCCCTTCGCCCTGCGTGTTGATGCAACGATAGGAGGGAACGTCGCGATTGGAAACCACCATATGTGTGGGCGGCCTGCCGCGACTTCCGTGACGTCAACATACCTTACTTATCCCCCCGTCCTGACACGAAGCGACCGCAGGAATGCCCAATTTGTTAACCAAGTTGACCCAAAGCCAAGGAGCCCCGCATGAGAACCTATCCGATCCCCTTTAACGAAGAAGCCCGCCTGCGCGCCGTTTTTGATATTCCGGGACTGACCGCACAAAACGAAGCGTTGTTTGACACGATATGCGAGGCGGCGCGCACCCTGCTCGACTGCCCGATTGCGCATATCAGCGTGGTCGAAGAGGACAGCCAGTGGTATAAATCCGTTGTGGGCATGCATCTGGACCCGATGCCCAAGGACACCGGTTTTTAAGCGCACACCATTATGTCCGACGCGCCGATGATCGTGCCCGATCTCAGCAAGGACGCCCGCTTTGAACGGCACCCGATGGTCGCCAAGGGCGGGCCGGAGGCGCGCTATTACGCGGGTGTGCCGCTTATCCTATCCTCCGGTCACCGCTTTGGAAGCCTGTGCGCGCTGGACCTGAAGCCCCATGAATACCCTTCGGAAAAGCAGATTGCCCTGCTCACCGATCTGGGTCGTATCGTCGTTGCCGCACTAGAGCGGAGCCAACCCGAAGCCCCCGAAGTGCAGCAGGATAAAACCGCGCAATCAACCTTCCTGACCTTGGTCGGGCACGAGTTGCGCACGCCGCTGACCGTGCTTTTCGGCAGTCTCAAGCTGTTGGAGGCGACAGCAAGCACCGGCACCAACCCCACGCTGATCCATTCGGCCCGTCGGTCGGTGGATCACCTGACGAAACTGATTGAAACGATCCTGTCCTATAGTAACGCCAGCACCGGCGAGCTGCGGTTGAACGAACAAAACTGCGACCTTGCCGCGATCCTGAGCGCGGTTGCAGGGTTGCAGTTCCCCACCACGGATGTGGCGGCCAAAACGGTCACGCTTCGTGATACTGTGATGCTGGATACGCTGCATGTGGACGCCGAACAGATCGAGCTTGCCGTCACGGCCTTGGTGTTGAATGCCGTGATGCACGGCGGGACCGACATCACGCTAGAGACGTTTCAGGACATGGACGGGAATATCGAGATTTCGGTGCGGGACAACGGCAGCTTCGACGAACATGTCGAACTGGCCGAACTTTACAAACCCTTTGTCGTGGGCGGGTCGCTGGACCACCGCGCGACCAAGGGCGGGCTGGGTCTGGGGCTGCCCCTGACCCGCAAGCTGGTCGAGATGCACGGCGGCGATTTTGAGGTCCACGCAGAGGCAGATCACAGCCGCGCCGTCATCCGCCTGCCCGCGTGGCGGTGCAAGACCGCGATGATCCAGGCCGCCAAGATGGCGCCTGCCACTGTCCCTGATGCGCGGCAGAAGCTTATCTAGGAGGCGCGCTTAAGCGCTTGTCTCGGCGTGGTCGATGAACCGGGCCTCAAGCGCGCTTGGCTGGCGTTCGGCATGGGTCAGGATGTGAAACTGTCGTTGCGGGGTGTCGATGGGCACGTCGACCATCCGCCCCGCCTCGATCGACCGGCGGACCACCAGATCGGACAGCAGCGCGGCACCGATACCCGCTTCGACCGCGCTACACACCGCCTCGTTTGACGGAAGCTCCAGCGTGCTTTCCAGTTCCTCCAGCCCCAAACCCTGCCGCCCGAGCCACTGCAGAAAACTGTCGCGCGTGCCTGAGCCTGCTTCACGCAGGATCCAGGGGGTCTGGCGCAAGCGTTCAGGCGAAAGATCGCCCCCCTCGGCACCGCTTGGGAACACCAACCGCAGCGTATCCCCCGCCACCGCCTTAGCGCGGAGTGTGGTGAGCTGGCAGTCCCCCTCGATAATGCCGATGTCAGCTTGCAATGCTTCGACCGCGCGGGCGGCGTCGTCGCTGTTGCCGATCCGCACCGTCAGCGCGATCTCGGGGTGCGCCTCGCGAAACCGCGCGATCACTGCCGGCAACCAGTAGTTCGCGACCGTCTGGCTTGCCGCAAGCCGCAGCTTTCCGCGTTTCACCCCCGCCAGATCATCCAGCCGCTGGCTGGCGATGGCGGCACGGGCCAGAACGGCGCGGGCTTCGCCCAGAAAATCGCGCCCCGCATCGGTCAGCACGATCCGGCGCCCGATACGATCAAAAAGGCGCAGGTTATGACGCTCTTCCAGCGCGGCGATGGCAGCGCTGGTCGCACTTTGGGTCTGGTTCAATGCTTCGGCGGCGCGAGTCATATGTTCACGCTCTGCCACGGCAACGAAAATGCGCAACTGGTCCAGTGTCATCAGGCGGCCCCCGTCAGGATGATCAGCGCAAGGCTGACCCCCATGATAAAGACCCAAGCCGCCGCCCCCAGCAAGGCCGGACTCCCCCCCGCCGCGGCAAGTTTGCGCAGATCGGTCTCAAGCCCCATTGCCGCAAGCGCCATCGCCAGCAGGAATTGCGTCACAGCGGTCGCGGGGTCCAACACTGCCTGCGGTACCCATCCGGTCGAGGCCACGCCGACCATCGCGATGAACCCGAAAACAAACCACGGGATCGGGGCCTTGCCGCCACCGCCTTGCCCCTGACGCCGCCGCGCGGCAAACGCGCCCAGACACAGGATCATCGGGGCAAGCATCATCACCCGCGTGAGCTTGGCAATCGTGCCGAACTCGCCGGCCTCCTCTCCGCGCTGGAAGGCGGCGGCAACGACCTGGGCGACCTCGTGGATCGACGCACCGGTCCAAAGGCCAAAGCCGCGCGGGCCAAGGGTCAACCAGTTTTCAGCCAAGGGCAGCAGGATCATGGAGAGCGAGCCAAAAATCGTCACGCAGGCCACCGCATAGGCGACATCTTCGTCGCGGCCACGGGTTACGGTATTGGTTGCGATCACGGCAGAGGCCCCGCAGATCGACGTGCCCGCCGCGATCAACTGCGTCAGCTTGGCATCCACCCCCAGCACGCGGCCCAGCCATGTGGTGAACCCGAAGGTCAGCACCAGCGAAAGCGCGATCACCGCGACCCCCACCCAGCCGACAGCCGCAACCTGCCCCAGCGTCAGCTGCAACCCCATCAGGATAATCCCCGCCCGCAACACCGGCCGCATACTGATCGCAAGCCCCGCCTTCGCCACCTCGGGTGTGCCCAGTGTATTGCGCAGCGCCATCCCCAGAAGGATCGCGAGGATCAACGGGCTCAGCATCCCCACCCCCGGCAGATACCGCAGTGCAAAGGCCAGCGCGGCGATCATGGCGGCGAGCGCCAGTCCCGGCCAGATCGATGGCGTGGTTTTATCAGCGTGAACGAGGTCAGAGAGGGTCGTATCAGTCATAGCGTGCCTAAGTATCGTCGTGTCCCGTGCACTATCGGCCATTCCGATACATCAATCCAACGGATTATAATTATCCAACTGATCGCAAAACGTGATTGATTAGTTAGGCCGAGGCAGTCGCTTGATGCAGCGTCTCTCTTTACGCTTGGGGTTCTGCGCCCCTATCGTTAAGGGACTGCCGAAACCGGCATCGCTGCGCAGAAAGGGAAACCCATGGTCCCGATCATCTTTGGCCCCCTGCGGACCCGTGAAACGCCGCGCCAGTCGCGTGCGGTGATCCGCGTGCATGTCATCCTGAACGCCACGGCCGCGCTGCTGGCCGAAAACCGGTTGCAAAACCTGACCACCACCGCCATCGCGACCCGTGCCGAGGTGCCTGTCAGCTCTATCTATCGGTATTTTCCCACGCTTGATGACGTGCTGCTTGAGCTCTATTCGCAGACCGCCAATGAATTACGCGCCAAGCTTTTTGCCAGCCTTGATGATGTTCACGCCCATACGACATGGCGGGACCGGTTGCGTGCCGTGCTGGATGTGCAGCGCAGCTATCTGGCGCGGCATCCCTACTACCGCCCGCTGCTGCTGCATTTCGCGACGAAACGCGGGCCGCTCGCGATCGAGGATGACGACCACGATGATCTGGTCCGCTTTCTATGCAACAGATGGGAAAGCGGTGCCGACGGGTTTCAGGGCGGCGATCCCGTGGTGGTGGCCAAAACCACGATCCAGATCTCCCTTGCGATGGAAGATCTGGTCGCGGCGCAGGCGGATCGGCGCAGCTCTCGCCCCTATTCGCAAGAGCTGACCAAAGTGCTTGAGCATTATCTGGCGCAATACCTGTCGGATTAGCGCCTGCGGGTCAGGCGATCGTATCCGCCCGCCCCGCCTGCCGCCCCGAAAAGATGCAGCCGCCCAGAAACGTCCCCTCAAGCGCGTTATACCCGTGATACCCACCGCCGCCAAAACCGGCGACCTCGCCTGCCGCGAACAGCCCCGGGATCGGCGTGCCAGAGGCATCCAGCATCTGGCTGTCAAGATTGGTCTGCAACCCGCCCAGAGTTTTGCGCGTGATGATGTTCAGCTTGACCCCGATCAACGGGCCGTTTTCAGGGTCGAGGATCTTGTGCAGTTTGGCCGTGCGTTGCAGCTTGTCGCCGCGATAGTTCCGCGCCGCATGGATCGCCATGATCTGCGCGTCTTTGGTGAAGTTGTTGTCGACCTGCATGTCGCGGGCCCTGATCTCGGCCTCGATCTTGTCAAGCGACAACAGATCATTCCCCTCCATCCCGTTCATCTTGGCGATGAGCTCGGGCAATGTTTGGGCGACGACGAAATTCTCGCCATGCTCCTTAAAGGCCTCGACGGCGGGGGTCGCGGCCTTGTTCAGGATACGCTGCTGCAAGACTTTGACCCAGCTTTTGTCGGCGAAATCGGGGTTCTGCTCTGACCCTGACAGGGCAAATTCCTTTTTCACGATCTTCTGCGTCGTGATGAACCACGAATAATCAAAGCCCGTATCAAGGATCATCTTCAAAGACCCCAGACTGTCGAACCCCGGCAGCGACGGCGCGGGAAAGCGGTTGCCCTTTGCATCGAACCACATCGACGACGGGCCAGGCAGGATACGGATACCGTGGTTGGGCCAGATCGGGTCCCAGTTCTTCACGCCCTCGGTATAGTGCCACATGCGGTCATTGTTGATCAGCTGGCCGCCCGCCGCCTCGCTGATGGCGATCATGCGGCCATCGACGTGGGCGGGCACGCCGGCGATCATCTCTTTCGGGGCGGGCCCAAGACGTGCCGTCGGCCATGACTTGCGCACAAGCTCGAAATCTCCGCCGATCCCGCCAGAGGTGACAACGACAGAGGGCGCGCGCAGTTCGAAATCGCCCACGATATCACGGTTGGTCTTTTGCCCGCGCGATGCCCCGTCCGCCGCCAGCACCTCGCCCGAGACACCGACCGCGGCACCGTTTTCCATGATGATATGCGAACAGCGATGGCGGAATTTCAGCGCGATGCGACCGGCCTGTTCGTGTTCCCGCACGCGGCGTTCGAATGGTTCCATTGTTCCGGGCCCAACACCCCAAGTCAGGTGAAAGCGCGGCACGGAATTGCCGTGACCCGACCCAAAGCTGCCGCCGCGTTCGGCCCATCCCACGACGGGAAACCACCGCATCCCCATATCGTACAACCAGCTGCGCATCGGGCCTGCGGCGAAATCGACATAGGCCTCGGCCCATTTGCGCGGCCACGCGTCTTCGGGCCGGTCGAATTGCGCCGATCCCATCCAGTCTTGCAGCGCAAGTTCACGGCTGTCCTTGATGCCCATCCGGCGCTGTTCGGGGCTGTCGATCAGCATCAGCCCGCCAAGGGACCAGAAGGCCTGCCCGCCCAGAAAGGCTTCGGGTTCCTGATCGATGAGGGTGACCTGTTTCCCACGATCAGCCAGTTCGGCTGCGGCGACCAGTCCGGCCAGACCGCCGCCCACGATAATAACGTCAGAGGTGTTCATGCAAAGCTCCTTACGCTGTGCCGATGCGGCGGTATTTCAAAACGACGGGCAGGATGATCAGATACATCAGGATACCGTAAACAGCCGACGGCAGCGCATAGGCGGTGAACCCACCCTCGCCGCCGACAATGATCGCGGCAACGGCGATCCCCAGGGTACTGTTCTGCACCCCCGTCTCGACCGAGATGGTCTTGGCCTCGGTCACCGACCGGCCAAGCAGCCGCGGCACGACAAAGCCGATGGTGGTCAGCGCGGCCAGCAAGACCAGCAGCGCGGGCCCGATCACCACGATATTTTCCACAAACAGCGCCCAATTCGCGGCCAGCGCCGCCAGCACGATCACCGCAAACAGGATCGTCGCCACCGCGCTCAGCTTAGGCTCGGCCCGGGTCATCGCGGCAGGGGCCATCGCCCGCGCGCCCAAGCCAAGCGTGACAGGCACCACCGTCAGGGCAAACATGGTGACAGCGGTTTTGGTGATATCGATCTCGGGCGCGGCATCGCCCATGAAATATCCCATCGACAGGCCCAAAATCAGCGGCACGGTCACCACACTGGCAAGGCTGATCACCGCCGTCAGCGACACCGACAGCGCCACATCCCCTTTCGCCAGCTTCGAGATCACATTGCTGGTCACCCCACCGGGGCAGGCCGCCAAGATCATGAACCCCACAGCCATTTCCGCGCGGATGCCGAAACCCAGCACACAGATAAAGGTCACGAGCGGCAGCAGGATGCTTTGGTTCAGCGCCCCGATGAAAAACGCGAGCGGCCGCTGCCCGACACGGGCGAAATCCGCAGGTGTCAGCCCGACACCCAAGGTAAACATGATAAACGCCAAGCCAAGCGGCAAGACGACCGAAATCAGTACATCCACTATTATCCCTCCCAAGACATCTGTGAAAAACAGAATATATTTCCGGTATAGCCGTCAAGTGCCGATTCACCTAAGAGAAATCCGCTCTGCCGTAACGTCGCACACGGGCCCCCGATGGACCCTTCCCCAAAGTAAGGTTACCTTAGCGTAAGGGAACGAAACAACCTGCGCGCCCGAAGGTGGCGGGCGGGCATTGGCACGATGGGAGTACATCTAATGTCGGATACGGTGATTGCGGATTTTGATCGCAAGCTTGCACGAGAGGCGTTTGAACAGCGCGCGGCGCAGGGCGCTGCGGCGTTGACGCGTCTGGGGGCGGGGGCGGATGTGCCTGTGGCGCTGATCATGCGCAACGATCTTACCCAGCTCGAAGTCATGCGCGCTGCGGCCATGGCCGGCACGGTCATCGTGGCGCAGAACTGGCACGCTGCGGCAGAAGAGGCCGGCGCCATCTGTGACGACAGCGGCGCACAGTTCGTGATCATCCACCGTGACCTGATCGACGCGCTGCGCCCCGCCCTCGAAGGGCGCACGGTCATCGCGGTCACCCCTGATACCGCGCTGCGTCAAGCCTATGGCATTGATGACGCCGCCGCAAAAACCGACCCCGAGACACCGGAATGGTCCGCGCTGGTAGATGCCGCCGACCCCATCACCCCGCGCGAGATGATGCGCCCGCTGATGCGCTATACCTCGGGCTCGACCGGCAAGCCGAAGGGCGTGCGGCGTTTGGGGGGCGGGCCCAAGCGCGACTTTGAAGAGGTGCTTTCGCGCGTAGGCACCGAGATGTTGCAGCTCAAACCCGGCTCGCGGTTCTTTACGGCCGCGCCCATCTATCACTCGGCACCGTCAACGCTGACCTCTGCCGCGCTGGTCACCCCGGGCGTATCGACCTTTGTCGCGCCCAAGTTCGACCCCGAAAGCTTCCTTGCCACGATCGAGGGTCAGCGCATTACCCATATCTATCTGGTCCCCACCATGATGAGCCGGATGCTGAAGCTCCCCCACGAGGTGAAGGCGAAATATGACCTGTCCTCGGTGGAATTCTGCGTCTCAACGGGGTCACCTTGGCCACATGACCTGAAAGTAGCGATGATCGACTGGTGGGGGCCGGTGTTCTGGGAAAGCTACGGCGCGACAGAGATCGGGTTCATGACGATGGTATCCTCGGCAGATGCTTTGGCACGGCCCGGCACCGCAGGGCGGATGCAGATGGGCGGCACGCTGATGATCCTTGACCCCGATGGGAACGAGCTGCCCGCCGGTCAGGTGGGCGAGATCTATGCCCGTATGGATGCCTTCGGCGGGTTCGACTATTCCAACGATCCCGAAAGCCGCGCCTCGGCTGAAAAGCACGGGCATTTCTCTGTCGGGGATCTGGGATCTGTGGATGAGGACGGGTTCCTGTTCATCACGGATCGCAAGAAAGACATGATCATCTCGGGCGGGGCCAATATCTTTCCCGCCGAGATCGAGGCGGTGCTGATGCGCGCGCCCTTCATCCGTGATGTCGCCGTCTTTGGCGCCCCTGACCCCGAATTTGGCGAACAGATCGTCGCGGCGGTTGAACTGGCCGACGGGCATAGCGCCGACAAACAGAAGGTGCTGGATTTCCTTGACGGCAAACTGGCCCGTTTCAAAGCGCCACGGATCGTCGATTTCCACGAGGCCCTGCCCCGCGAAGACAGCGGCAAGATCTTCAAACCCCGCCTGCGCGCGCCCTACTGGGACGGGGCGGGCCGGTCGATCTGACCCTGACCTGACGCCCTTACACCAACTAAGACCGGTGCGAAGTGCGCCGGTCTCCTTGTGTTGGGGCGCGGGGATTCCTACATCGCGCCGGTACACACGCCGCCCCGAGCGGCCAAAAACAGGATGATCACGATGACCAGCACCCTACTAGAGCAGCTGAACTGGCGCTATGCGACCAAGAAGATGGACCCGTCCAAGAAAGTCCCTCAGGACAAAGTCGACACCATCGTCGAAGCCATCCGCATGACACCTACCTCAAGCGGCACCCAGCCCTTCGAGCTGCTGGTCGTGACCAACCCCGACAAGCTGGCGCAGATCCAGAAAGCCGCCAGCGACCAGACCCAGATCACCGAAGGGTCGCACCTGCTGGTGTTCGCGGCGTGGGATCACTACACCAAAGACCGCATCGACGCGGTCACCGATCTGAATGTCGAAGCCCGTGGCGACCTGCCCTTGCTCAGCGCCTATTACGAGAACCTGAAAAACAACTACCTGCCCCGCGATGCCGAGGTAAACTACGCCCATGCCGCGCGTCAGGCTTATATCGCGCTTGGGGTGGCACTGGTTGCCGCCGCTGAACAAGAGGTCGACAGTACCCCGATGGAGGGTTTCGACCCAGCGAAGGTAGACGAGATTCTGGGCCTTAAAGAGCGCGGCCTGCGGTCGGTGATCCTGCTGCCTCTGGGCTACCGCGACGCGGAGTCTGACTGGCTGGCCCCGATGAAAAAGGTACGCAAATCAGCGGAAACGCTGGTCACCCATATCGACTGATTGTTGCGGGGCGAAGGGGCAAACACCCTTTTCGCACCGCCAGAAGCATACCAACGCGGGGCCGGTTCTTTGCGACCGGCCCCGCGGTTTTCGTCAGACCGCCGCCTCGCGGGTCAGACGTTTTGATGCCATCCCCGGCTCTGCCCCCCAGACCGCCACATAGCGGTAGAACACCGGCGTGAGGAATAGGGTGAAGATGGTGGCAAACCCAAGCCCGCCCACGATCACCCAGCCCACGGCGATGCGCGCTTCGGCCCCCGCGCCCGAGGTCAGGATCAACGGCAAGCCGCCAAAGACGGTCGATACCATCGTCATCATCACCGGACGGATCCGCAGACGCAGCGCGTCCCGAATGGCGCTATCGATATCCTGCCCCGCCTCGCGCAACTGGTTGGCAAACTCGACGATCAGGATACCGTTCTTCGCCATCACCCCGATCAGCATCACCAGCCCGATCTGACTGTAGTAGTTCAACGATCCACCGCTGAGCGAGATCGCGAAAAGCGCCGCCGCCAGACCAAAGGGCACGGTCAGCATGATGACGACAGCGCTGGCGATGCTTTCGAACTGCGCGGCCAGCACAAGGAACACCACCACCAACGCGACGCCGAACACCATATACATCTCTGTCTGGCTGTCGCTCAGCGTCGCCGCCTCGCCGGTAAAGATGATCCCCATCCCGTCGGGCAGCACGCGATCGGCAATCGCCGTCAGACGGGTCATCGCGACGCTAAGATCGATACCGTCGTTCAGGTTCGCCTGCGCCGACACCGCCAGTGACCCGCCCTGCCGTTCCAGCGTGGATTGGCTGACCACGGGCACCAGCTCTGCCGCCGCGGACAGGGGCACATAGGCACCGCCCGGCAACTGCAGCTGGATGTTATCAAGATCAGACGGGTCATCGATCGGCGGGCCACCGGGCACGACATTCACATCCGTCTCGATCTCGTCCGCAAAGACGGTGACGGCGACCTTGCCTTGGGTCATTGCGCCGATGGTCTGGGTGATCTCGGCCTCTGTCAGGCCAAAGACGCTCGCCATTTCGGGATCAACGCGGACCTCGTATTGCGCCTGCACCGCGTCGTTGGAAAGTTGCGGGTTCAAAAACGCCTCATCCTGCGCCATCGCCGCGACCAAAGCCTCGGTTGCCGTGGTCATCGCCGCGATGTCCTTGCCTGTCACCGCGAATTGCAAGCCCTGCCCGCCGCCGCGGATATTGAGGCTGTTTGTCCCCCGCGCAGAGGCCTGAACGCCGGGCACTCGCGCCAACTTGCCGCTGATCTCGGCGACCAGTGCGGATTGGCTGCGGTCACGATTGCTCCAGTCATCGAGCCGCACGATGATAAAGGCGCTGGTGCCACCGCCCACGCCAACGATGCTCTGAACCGAGGTGACCTCGCCACTTTCCTGATAGGGGGTCAGGATCTCTTCGATCTGATCAACCTGGGTATCAAGGTAGTCGATCGTGGTATCAGAGGCACCGCGCGCCTGTACCAGAAAGAACCCGCGATCCTCGTCGGGCGTGATGGCAGAGGGCAAAGTACCCGCCGCCCCCGCCGCCACGATCACAAAGGCCACCGCCGCCCCCAGCACCACCAACGGCATGCGGATGGCTTTGTCCATCACCGTGTCGAACATCCGCCCGGCCCAGCCTTGCGGCTTCGCCGTTGCCTCAAGCGCGGATTTGCCCGGATCAAGAAAGGCCGCCAGAACCGGTGCCAGCGTCAGCGCGGTGATGGACGACAGCGTGACAGCAAAGGCCAGCACAAAGCCGAATTCGCTGAACACCCCACCGGCCTGACCGGGCAGGAAAGAGATCGGGATAAACACCGCCGCCAGCGTCGCGGTGGTAGAGATGACGGCAAAGAACACCTCGTTCGTGCCCGCCGCAGCGGCAGCAAAGGCCCCCATCCCCTGTTTACGTTTGCGCACGATATTCTCGATCACGACAATCGCGTCATCCACCACCATCCCCGTCGCCAGCACCAGCGCCAGCAGGCTGATGGTATTGACCGAAAACCCCGTCAGCCAGATCGCGGCGACCGTGCCCACCAGCGACACCGGAATGGTCACCGCCGGGATCATCACCGCACGGGGGGAGCGTAGAAAGGCAAAGATCACCACAACCACAATCCCCGTCGCCAAAGCGATGGATTTCATCACCTCGGTCAAGGATCCCCTGATGAATGTCCCGTCGTCAGAGGTCACGAACAGCCGAACGCCGTCGGGCAGCGCCGATTGCAGATCAGCCACCGCAACGGCAACATCTTCCGAGATCGACAGCGTGTTGCCCACGGATTGCCGCGTGATGTCCATGCCGACGGCGGTCTGCCCGTTCACGCGGGTCAGCACGGCGTCCTCTTCCGGCAGCAGCCGCACGAACGCCACGTCAGAAACGCGCGTATTCGCATCAATCGGGATCTGGCCCACGGTATCAACGGTGACATTCGCGTTGCCGACCCGCAGCGCCAAGGTTTGCGCATCTGAATCCAGCGATCCCAGCGGCGTGTCATCGCGCAGCGCTGCCAGCGCGTCAGAGACATCGAACAGGGTCATCCCCCGACTAAGCAACGCGGGCATATCCAGCGTCACGCGGAACTCGTTAGGTTGCTCGCCGCGCAGGGTAACCTCTGCAATGCCGTCAATGGTGGACAGCCGGTCATAGACCACGCCCTCGGCCAGCTCGGTCAACGCATCAAGGCTCGCGTCGCCCATCAGCGCCAGCCGGATGATCGCATCCGCGTTGCTGTCGCTTTTGGTCACGGTCGGTTCATCCTCGATATCATCGGGCAGGTCGCGCAACGTGGACGAAACGATCTCGCGCGCCTCATTTGCCGCGACATCGACATCGGTGCCTTCGGACAGATCAATGGTGATCCGGCTCGACCCCGTGGTCGAGGTGGATTCCATATAAGATAACCCCTCAAGCGCGCTCAGGGCATCCTCAAGGACCTGCGTCACCTCACGGTCGACGGTTGCGGGCACCGCGCCTTCATAGGTGGTCCGCACGGATAGAACCGGCTGGTCAACGTCGGGCATTTCCCGCACGTCCACAACCACAAGCGCCGCCAGACCTGCGATCAGGATCAGCAGATTGATGACGATCCCGAAAATCGGCCGCGAGACGAATAGATCGGCGAGCCCGCCACGGGGCTTTGCAGGGGTATCGCTCATGACGGTGCCTTTTCAGTCTCGGCACCGACCGCGGTGATTTTCGCCCCGTCCCGCAGTTTTTGCGCGCCTTCGGTTACAACCATCGCGCCATCGGCGATATCGGCCTCGACCCAGACGAATTCGTTTTTACGGTAAAGAATCGTGATCGGCACCCGCACCGCGGTCCCACCGTCATCGACCCAGACCGCAGCACCCATGCGCGACCACGTCACCGCGGTCGACGGCAAGACCGGCAGCGGTTCGCTTTCATGCAGCAGGCGCACCGCAAAGGTCATGCCCGGCCAGAGGATGCGTTCCGCATTGTCGATCTTGGCCTTCACCGTGACCGAGCGCGTGACCGCATCGATCCGGCTGTCGAAAGAAAGGATCTCTCCGGTGATCGACCGACCGACAAAGGCAGAGGTAGAGACCAGCACCTCATGCGCCTGCCCTAGGACACCGATAGCGCGTTCGGGCAGTTCGAATTCGACCACCAGTGTTTCGGTCTGGTCAATCGTTGCAATCACGTCATTCGCGCCAAGGATATCGCCGACCTCAACCTCACTAAGCCCCAGACGCCCCGAGATGGGCGCGCGGATGGTGCGGTCTTCCAGCGCGACTTCGGCCAGACCCACTTCGGCATCGGCCAGTTGCTGCGCCACGCGCGCCTCTGACTGTGCGACATCGGTAATGGTAGAGTTGCCACCGGCCCGCAGCCGGTCATAGCGGTCGACCGTATCGGTCGCCTGCTGCAGATTGGCGCGCGCGATTTCAAGGTTCAGCTCTTGGGTCCGCGCATCCAACCGCACAAGGACCTCGCCCTGTTCAACGTCGCGGTTCGCGGTCAGCCGGGTTTCGACCACTGTACCGGCGGTTTCAGTCACCACATCCGCACTGCGCAAAGAGGATGCTGTGCCCGTCGCGTATAAAGTCACCTCGTAGGGGCGTTGTTCCAGCGCGGTCGTCACCACCGAAGTCGCCCCCCGTGCACGCCCGCCCCCAGGGGGGCCACCTGCAGGGCGCCCGCCCGACGCGGACTGAGGCTGCGCAGCCTCGCTTGTGGCATCCGTGCCGGGCAGGCCAAAGGTGATGGCATAAGCCCCGAACAAAAGCCCGACGGCCACCAGCAAACTCACAAATTTCCGCATTATTCCAACTATCCAGATCAGGTCATCAAGCCATTTAACGTGAGCCCTGAAAATTCCGTCGCTGAAAACACGACTAAATGCAGAAAAAATTCCAACGGTCCCGGGACAGCCTAGTTTTCGGGCTTCACGCTCAGGGTGACCACGCGCCAGGCGTCATCCTCGCCGACCAGCTCTTTCGCGCGCGTCGCATCGGGCAGCAATTCGTCGTCGTCGCCGATCACCACGTGCAGATAGCGTCCGGCCTCGCGCAGCTTGACGACGGGCGCGCCGTCCATGCCTTTCTGAACACGATCCGCCAGATCTTGACGCTCGGCAGAGCCAAGCTTGCGCGGCGCACCGTCCAACAGCTCCGCGACCGAGATACGCAGATTGCGCCCACCGTCTTTCAACACGTCCAACCCGATCAACCCCGCAGCTACGGCATCGGCCCACCAGAACCCCATCGAGATACCGATGATGCCCAGAATACCCGCAACGCCGGTCTTCCAGTCTGCGGCGTTCATGTCAGCGTCCGCATGCAACACCTTGTCCTGAATATCAGGCGCGATGGCCAGCTTCTTGCGGCCCAAGATCACTGGCGGGATGATCGAATAGACCAATGCCGCCACCATCAGCCAGCCCATCCAGATCTCGGTGCCGAACAGGTCGATACTGCCGATGGTGGGATGTTCCTGCCGCACCAACGTGACCACCGCGTCATACACCAGATAGCCGCCCATCAAGGTCAGCGCCGCCGCCGAGAGGGCAAAGGCCAGGGTACCGATGCGGTGCAGGCCAAAGGGGTACTTCGGGCTTGGCGGCATCCGTTCAAGCCGCGCGGCGATCAGGAACAGGATCGGCGGCAACAGCGATAGCGTGTCTTCGATCCACGCCGCCTGCATCGCCTGACTTGATCCCATGACCAGAAACATCACGAAAATGATCGTGACCAGCCAGAACAGCGTCCACCATTCCAGCCGACGCGCTTTCGCGATTTTGTCGGCGATCTCTTGTGGCAGCGGGGGGTAGCGGTTCATTCCTGCGCCTCCCGCGTCAGCGGACGCAGCGCCATATTGGACCGCATGAGAAACCGGTTCTCGCCGCGCCGCAGCAGCAAGACCCGTTCGGGACGGTCGGCCCCGACGGTCACATATCCGATGGGGTTGGTCATGCCCGTATGCTCTGTCAGCGGTGAATCTTTCGGTATCCCGCCCGCCAGCAGATGCAGATCACCCCCCTCAAGCGCGTCAAGCATCTGGTGCGGGTTCTCGCGATGCCATTCGATCTGGGCATACAGTGCCGCGGCGATCATTGTCACCGCCTGCAGGTCTTGATCCGGCAAAGGATCTTGCAACGCACCGACCTTCAGCACGGCACCTTGCACGATATCAGTGGTGTTTTCGGGGTCTTTCGGCAACTGGCAGGCAGCCAGAACGACCAAAAGAGCAGCGGCGATGAGGTGGCGGTACATGATCAAAACCCTTCAGGGCGACAACTGCACAGATCATGATTTCGTTCCCGCGGGACCGACACCCGCAGGAACCAGAGGGGTCACAGCCCTTTCGACAACAGATCACCCGTTAAAGCGGGGTGCCCGTTTTTCGAGGAACGCGGCCACGCCCTCTTTGAAGTCGGGGGTATTTCCCGCTTCTTTCTGCCACTTGCGCTCGTTCGCCAATGCGGTGTCAAAATCAGTGTCGGCAGCGCTCCACGCGGCTTTGCGGATCAAGGCAAGGCTGCGCACCGGCCCGTTTGCCAGTTTGGTCGCGATCTCAAGCGCGGTGGCGTCAACCGCGTCATTCTCGACCAGCCGCGTCACCAGCCCCCAGTCAAACGCCGTCGGCGCGGGAATTTTCTCGGCCAGCAGCATCATCTCCATCGCGCGCACGCGGCCCACGGCGCGTGTCAGCAACCACGTCGCCCCGCCATCGGGGATCAGCCCGATCCGCGCAAAGGCTTCAAGGAAATAGGCATCGCGACCGGCGACAATCACATCACAGGCCAGCGCAATCGACGCGCCCACACCCGCGACCGCCCCCTGCACGGCAGAGACCACGGGCACCGGCAGATCGCGAAGCGTCATCATCAACGGGTTGTAGGCATTTTCAAGCGCGGCACCCGCGTCGAGCTCTTTGCCGCTTTCGATCGTCCCCTGCTTGAGGTTCGCCCCCGCCGAGAACGCGCGTGGCGACCCCGCCAAGACAATCGCCCGCGCTGTCTGTGCTTCGTGTTGCAGCAGGTCACGCAGCTCTAGCGCCATGGCAGAGGTCAGCGCGTTCATCGTCTCGGCATCATCGAGCCGCAGCACTGTCACCGGCCCGTGCCGTTCGACCTTGATCTTATCCGTCATCCTGCTCTCCTCCCACGCATTCTACGGTCTGTGTCGAGGTATCCCACCACGGGAACAGGGCATGGTAAAGGCGCCATCACCGGAACCCGCAGCGTCGAAGGCTCACTGATCAGGTATCGCCAAACGTCGCGGCGACCCACTTTGGCAAGGTCACCCGCTGCTCGAACACTGTCGATTTCGCCCGCAGCACGTTTTCTTTGGTGTCGCGCACCGGATCCGTGCTGATCGTGGCATAGGCGTGGTCGCGCGCGACCTCCCATGTCTCGTCGCGAAATCCCGCCAATCGGGCATAGAACCGCGCCGCCGTCTGGTCCGCCTCTTTCCACGCGGCACCGGGCAAGCCGCGCCCCGGCATGTTCCCCACATCGACCCGATGCTGGTTTGCCGTCTCTAACGCGTCGATATTGGCGTATTTCAGGTGCATCAGATAGACACCGCGCGGCAGGTCAAACACCGCCGTTTCAATGCGCTTGGGCCCGACCCATATGCCGTGGCGCCACAGCCCCGTGCCGCGTTTGGTCACCCATGCCTTGCTGTAGTGCCCCGAGAACACCGCCGTGCGCCGATGGCCAAGAGCCATTTGCCCCGCCGCGAGCACATCATCCTCCAAGGTCTCTGCCACATTAAGACCAAGCGCGAACATCGACTTTGCCGATGCCGTCTCTAACACCGCGTGCAGTGACGTATATAGTTCAGGATCATAGCAGATCAGCTCGTCCGCATCGGTGCGGATCACCCAATCGAAAGACACGGCCAGCCCATCGGCAAAACTGTTCAACACCTGCCCGCGGCGCCGGTCGAACCCTTCCAGCGTTTCGCGGGGCACGGTGATCACGGTCGCACGCGGGCAAAGGCTGGCGATCTTGGCATCGGCCCCGTGGGCGACGATATAGAGGTTATCAAACCCCAGCATGCGCCCATAATGCGCGTACCACTGGGACAGCGCCCAGTAGTCTTTGTAAACCATTGTGATCGCGCAAATATTCATGGTGTCCTTTTACGCGCTTTGCGATTTTCCGAACAGGGTATTTTGTCACGCACCGGCCTGACGCCTTCGAATTCCCTTGCGCAGAAGAGTAAACGCCTTGTTCCAGCCATATTTTATGTTGCTTTTTGGCGACACCGTTGCCATTATGTTGCCTAGGCCGGGGGGCGAACATGTCATTGGAAAAGCTGATTGATTTGGCAGGTGCCGCGAAAGCGGGCACGGGCGATGTTGCGTTTTGGGATAGCTGCACCCAAACCTTCGCCGATCTGGGCGTCACCGGCATCGGCTATGGCATCATCCCTTACGCCAGTGACGCGACCGTGCGCGGGTTTACCCAAGCCGGTTTCTTTCGCCACACCTACCCCCAAGACTGGGTCACCGCGGTCGAGGAACAAGCGCTGGTGGATGACGACATCTCGGTCGAGTTGATCGCCAATGGCACGAAAGAGGTGCTGTGGAATGACGCCAGCCTGCTGGACCACGCGACCGAGCCGCAACAGATGCAATCCGAGCTTGAGAATGACATCGGGATGCAGTTCGGTGCGTCTTTCGCGCTGAACCGCACGCCCGCGGGTCAGGCCATCTCCGGCATCGGTCTTTGGGTGAGCGAGACACGCACCGACCGCGAATTCGATCTTTACTGGCAACAGCATCGCAGCGCGTTACGACGTTTGTCCTTTGCGATGGATGAAGGCATCCGCCGCGATCACATGAGCGTGCTGGTCAACCTCACCCCGCGCGAGCGTGACTGCCTCAGCTATCTTGCCATCGGTCTGCGCCCGGCCGAGATCTGCTGGACCCTCAAGATCAGCGAAAAAACCTTCGAGAAACACATCAAGGGCGCGAAAGAAAAGCTGCGGGCCAGCACACGCGATCATGCGGTCGCCAAATCACTGGTTTTAGGGCTAATCCAACCGTAGATGGGGGTTTTCCCCCGCTTGATCTACCCTTGGGTTACTGGCAGGTAGAGCGCATAGAACGGCATCACGATTTTCTCCAAGCAGGCCGGTGAGATAGGGCATATTCACGCTGCCTTTTCTCGTCATACTGGCATTGCTTCGCAAGTAATTCTTAGACCAAAGCGCGGGGTGGCAGTAATGCCGCCCCCATTTTGTATTCACTGATCGTGAAACGTGAACCACTACGCCGCCCACAACTGACGCGAGAGGGTCGCTACGTCAACTTATCACAAAGCCGTCAAATCCGTTGCCAGATGCGCATACCGCGATAAAAAGAACGCTAGTTTTTTCACGATTTGCGAAACCTTTGCCGACTTCGGACCGTGGTTTCTTGCAGAAATCACGCGGAGCAGACGACAATGGCAGCGATCAACGGCACGACGGGGACAGACACCCTTCAAGGGACAGCAGAAGACGACCGGATCGATGCAGGTGCCGGCAACGACCGCGTGTCCGGCGAAGGCGGCGACGACCGGATCGACGGTGGCGCGGGCGATGACCTGCTATATGGCGACGCAGGCGTCGGAACAGCACCGGGCAACGACGCGTCTCCGATCACGCTGTCTTATGCCAGCCGCCTTTTCAACACGGGTAACTCTGCCGACGAAGGCGACAGCGTCTTTTATGACAACGTGGCAACGTTGGACAATGGCGGCGGCGTTTTCGCGCGGCTGGTGCTGGTCGACACCTCGAATGACAACATGCCCATCGACCTTACCGGCGGCACCGGCTTCGAGATTCTGCTGAACTCCGGTGATGGAAGCAGGAGCAGGTATGCCGGTGAAACCGCGACCTTCCGGCTCGAATTCTACGACCGTCAGCACTACATCGATACGGGCGAGTTCAAGCCGATCGCGCTGAATTCCACCGCGACCTTCAACGATCTGGATCGCAACAACCCCGGCGATCAGGAATCCGTGACGCTGGACACCAACAGCTTCACCTCTTTCGCGACCAGCGATGACACGTCGTTGAATGTCACCAATGCCGATGGCACCGTGACCGCAGCGGGGACCGAGGCGAACTCCCCCGACGATCAGGATGCGTGGTTCTCTGGCCAGTTCGAGAACCGCGAGTTTATCGAGTTCACACTCGAAACCCGTTCCACGCAGTCGGGCTTCACCCTGTCTGGCGACCTGATTGACGACGCCGTTGTGACCCCGATCGAAGCGGGCAATGATACCATTCTGGGCGGCGAGGGCGACGACACGATCTTTGGTCAGGGCGGGAACGACAGCCTGGACGGTGGCGAAGGCGACGACCAGATCGAAGGCGGCGACGGGCAGGATACAATCACCTCGGGTGGCGGCAGCGACCGCGCCGAAGGGGGGCAAGGCTCCGACCTGTTCAACTTTACCTCGGGCGGCAATCACACCATCGTGGGCGGCGAAGATGCCGACGGAACAGATGTCGACGTTCTGAACCTCAGCGGGCTGGATCGGTCGCTTTACACGCTGACCAAAACGGGCCCTGAATCCGGCACCATCGTATTCCGCGATGCCGACGGCAACGTGACCGGCACCACAACCTATTCCGAAATCGAAGAGGTCGTGATCTGCTTTACCCCCGGCACCACCATTGCCACGCGACGCGGCGAGATTCCGGTGCAGCAGATCAAGGTTGGCGATCTGGTCGTCACCCGTGACAACGGCCTGCAGCCGGTCCGCTGGGTGGGTCGCCGCAATCTGGGGCGCGACAACCTGCTGCGCACCCCCGGCTTCAACCCCGTTCGGATCAAGGCCGGTGCCTTTGGCGAAGGCGTGCCGCAGCGCGATATGATGGTCAGCCCGAACCACCGCATGCTCGTAGCCTCCGAGACCGCCGAGGTGATGTTCAGCGAACGCGAAGTTCTGGTCGCGGCGAAACATCTGGTCGGGCTCGATGGGGTCGACACTGTCACGCCGGACAAGGTCAGCTACATCCACATGCTGTTTGAC
>Ga0208793_1000729_pt1 | contig 21082 bp, 20 predicted proteins | sample 17_taG_FD_184092 | JGI IMG/M metagenome (GOLD analysis project Ga0208793, IMG submission 184092) | Marine viral communities from the Subarctic Pacific Ocean - 17_ETSP_OMZ_AT15314 metaG (SPAdes) (version 2) | ecosystem: Environmental > Aquatic > Marine > Oceanic | place: Pacific Ocean | collected...
TGAGTTGCTTGTAAAACACTACAAGCAACTCTCCGCTAAGTATACGGCTTATGAACAAGCTGTAAAACTTACTCTTAACTCTATTTATGGTGCATTCGGTAATAAGTGGTTTCACTTTTTTAATATTGATATTGCAGAGTCCATTACTAAACAAGGTAAAGATGCTATTCTTTATTCTGAAACTATTCTTAACAAATACGTTAATGAGTTTTGGCATAAAGATACTAAAGTACATGAACAATTCAATATTAAAGTAAAGGGTAAAGTTGAAAAACCTGCAGTAATTTATATTGACACAGATTCATGTTACGTTCAGTTTCAAGACCTTTATGAATCTATTATCTGGGAAGATGAAGATAATGTTTTACCTATTGATGAATTTATCCTAGCGTTCTATGCATTTAGACTTCAAGACTATATTACTAAATGTATGCAAAAATATGCTGATGTATCTAATACTGATAACTTCTTATTCTTTGAACTAGAATCTCTTGCCTATAATGGTATTTGGATGTCAAAGAAAAAGTATATTCAAAATATTGCATGGGATGATAAATTAGAAACTACTGATAGACATCCATCACTTAAGAAAGTAAAAACAATCGGCTTCGATACTATTCAATCTTCTACGCCAAAGTTTGCAAGAGAGAAATTAGTAGAAGCACTTAGAATTTTATTCAGGTCACAGAAAACACCTGGCGCTGAAGAGCTACAACAATTAGTTAGCTTTATGAAAGAGACTAAAAAAGAATTTGCATTAGCAAATATTGACGACATCTCATTTAATAGAAGAACTAATAATATTGAAAAGTATATTGTAGATGACCAAATTGAATTTCAAGTAGGACTAAAATGTCCAGCTAACGTAAAGGCAGCAGGTTACTATAACTATAACTTGAATAACAATTCTAAATATAAAAACAAATATAAATTGATTGGTAACGGCGAGAAGCTTAAGATTTACAATTGTAAAACTCCAATCTCTGAAGTATTTGCTTATTTACCAGGTGAACATCCTTATGAGATCGCACCTAAAGTAGACTATGATACACAATTTGAAAAGTGTATGATTGACCCACTTAATAGAGTATTGAAAGCTATTAAATTACAGACATTAGACACTAACCTGATCTACGCATCAGCATTATTTTAAAATTATGACAATAGAACAAATTAACCAACTAGTAGAAAAGTTTCCAAACGATATGCAATTAGGTGAAGCAGTTAGAAGAGCCTATTGGGAAGCTAAAAAATCGAAGGAAGTAAAAAACCCATCTCAGTTAAACATATTTGACGATGATGATAGAGATGATGTAATACTAGGTTACGACTAATGGAAAATTCAATTAACATAGAAGACCTTCCTGTAAAACAACAGATTTATGTTAGAGAATATCAAAGAATCTTACATGGTTTAGCAGATATTCAACTAGGCATAGAGAATCTTTCTGATAGAGCTAAAGAGCTCACAAAGGAGCTTAATGAACTTAGAGCTAAAGAGAAAGAGGAATTTGGAGACGATAACGTATTAGATAATGTGTAGGAAACTATATCGGACTCTACCATATAACATTTAACGAAATAAAAGTAATAAAATGGCAAAAAAGAAAACATTTAGTTTTGATGACATTAATAAAGAATTAGCGGACCTTAATCCACTAGGTTCCGTTATGGAACATTCTAATTTTAGTGAGGTTACAGAATGGATTGACACTGGTAACTATCACTTAAACGCATGCGTCAGTGGCTCACTTTTTAGAGGTTGGCCTAATAATAGATCTTGTTCAATTGCAGGTCCTTCTGGAACTGGTAAAACATATTTAATTTTAAACTCTATTGCAAGAGCAATTGAAATGGGATATAGTGTTATCTTCTATGATTCAGAAGCAGCAGTTGATAGAGAACTAATGAAGAAGTTTGGTATTGATACTACTAAAGTCAATTACCAACCATGTAATACTGTACAAGAGTTTAGAACTTCTGTAACATCTATTACTTCAAAAATGCAAGAGGTAAAAAGAGCTGGCGGTGAAGTACCTAAGATTATGATTATCTTAGATTCTGCTGGTAACTTAGCAACAATGAAAGAGATTGAAGATGCTAAGTCTGGTTCTGAGAAATCAGATATGACTAGATCGAAAGTTCTTAAATCTATCTTTAGAATTATTATGACGCCACTTGCGGATCTTAAGATCCCATTCCTGTTTACTAACCATACATATCAAACACAGTCATTTATTTCTCAGACTGTAGCAGGTGGTGGTACTGGACCAGAATATGCAGCTTCAATAGTTTTATTCTTAGGTAAAGCTCAATTGAAAGAAGGTGGTGAAAAGACTGGTATTATTGTAACAGCTAAACCAAATAAAAATAGATTTGCAAAACCACATCCAATTAAATTCCATTTACACTTTACAGAAGGTATGAATAGATTTGTTGGACTAGAACAATATATTGATTGGGATGAAATCGGTATTGCAAAAGGTACTATTGAAAAGGGAGTTAAAACTCCTAAGGCTACAGCAAGAGGTTGGATTTGTAAACACCTTGATGAAACTGTACCTAATTCAGAGTTCTTCTCAGAAAAAGTCTTTACTCAAGAAATCTTACAGAAAATTGAAAAGAAAATTCAGCCACTCTTCAACTACAGTACAGAACATAGAGAACTTGATATTGACGAATTAATAGAGCTAGGTGAAGTTGAATAAAGATAAACTGCCAATCAAGTATATCCTAGGGATAGAAAAAGATTTACCAGATTATCCAACCGCTCTAGATGTTTTACAAGCTGAAGTAAAACTCTGCAATAGAAATCCAGACAGATACAAAGGTAGCTTTACCTACCACGCATTAAAAACTTACAGGTTTCCAGACTCAGATCACACAAAGATCTTAGAGTCTGCAAAGGAACTAGTTACTATGGGTTTATGCGAACAAACAAATGAAGAGCCCGGTAAAGAGGCTTTTAAAATAATAATAAACCCATTCGAATGATAGCAGTATTTGACAATTTTATACAAGACGAAAAGCTCTTAAAAGAGATACAAGATAATTACAACGATATTTTTAAAGACCCAGGTGTTTACAAATGGTGGGATGGCTGGTGGAAGTCTCCTATAGATAATACTACTAAAAAAATTATTGATTATATTTGGGGTAATAATTGCCCAGTATCAGAAAGTTTTAAAATCGATGGTTTTGAGTACTGGACGGGTATTCAAAGCGCTGGAAGTGTAGATTCTTACTGGGACGATGGTTTACCAATTCATTTTGATAAAGATGAAATATGGTGGGAAGAAACTGGAGAAATAAAAACACCGATAATAGGTAGTATCTATTACCCAGCAGGTCAAGACTTTGAGGGCGGCGAATTAGCAATATATGCAGATGGCCAAGATTCAACCCCAGAGATTATCAAAGCAAAACCTAATAGATTTATTATATTTAGAGCTGGACAAGACCCACACATGGTACAACAAGTCACAAGCGGTAAAAGACACGCAATAGCAATTAACCTATGGGAAAAAGAACCTTATTCTAAACAAAAGGGACATTTAATCATAGAATAATAAAAAACACAATATGCAGTTTGGACAAGATTTTGAAAAGATATTTTTTAGACTCTCATTAGAGAAGGTAAAATATTTACAGGCAATTAAAACAGGTTTTTACACATCAGAAGAAATTGATGCGTTAAGTTTTCTAGCTAATAAATTTTATACTAAATTTAATGAGACTCCAACTAAAGAACAGTTAACACTTCTTGTTCAAAACCACCCTAAATCAAAAGAGAGGGTTTCTGAAAATATACTTAATATTATATTTGACGTTGACCTGCACCAGTATGATGAAGAGTGGTTAACTTCTACTGCAGAATCTTGGATTAAATGGAGAACATTCAATACTTCATTTACTGATACTATTGAGTTTATTAAAACTACACAAGTAACTCCAGAGAATGTAGAAGCAATTGTTACTAAAGTTAAAGGTATTATTAATGATAGAAATAATCTGACATTTAATTCAGATCTAGGTCTAGACTTCTTTGATTGGGAAGCTCACGACCAGAAAGAAACTGAAAAGGTAAGTACAGGTTACAATTTCTTAGATGATATGTTAAGTGGTGGTTATGACAAAGGTGGTAACTTAATCGTTTATGCAGGTGAACAAAATATTGGTAAGTCTATTTACTTAGCGAATGATGCAGCCAATTTTGTAAAGATGGGAACTAATACAGTAGTCGTTACTGCAGAGATGGCAGCACATAAATTCGTAAAGAGAATTGGTGCTAATCTACTTTCTGTTAATATTAACGAGTATGCTGAAAAGGCTAAGAATAAAGAACATATTAAACGTAGGTTAGAAACTGTCGGCGATGGATTTACTCCTCCCGGTAACCTATATGTAAAACAGTTTCCTACATCACAAGCTACAGTATTAGATATTGAAGCTTATGTAAATCAAATTGAAGAAGAAAGACAAATTAAAGTGGGCGCAGTTGTAATTGACTATATTAATATCTTAGCCAATTATCGTAACCAAAATACGGAGAATACATATATGAAGATCAAGCAAATTGCAGAGGACCTTCGTGCTATGGGAATTCGTAATGACTGGTTGATCGTAACAGCAACCCAAATAACAAGATCAGGCTACAATGCATCGGACATAACTATGACTGACATCGCAGAATCTGCAGGACTTTCTCATACCGCAGATGTAATGCTTGGTATTATTCAAGATGATTTAATGCGTGCTAATCAAGAGTATTGGTTAAAGGTACTTAAGATTAGAGATGGTGAAGGTAAAGGAACAAAGTGTAAACTAAATATTGATTGGAATTATATGAGGTTACAAGAAACACATGAGATGTCTAACTCAAATATTCATTCAATATAAAAACAATAAAACCACATGGCAAAAAATGATAAAATTTTTAATAATAATTTTGACACTCCAGAATTTGAATTAGGTAATATTAGTTTTGAATTAGATCCTTCTATTAAGGATAATCAAGATGAAGAAGAAAGAATTCATTTTGATATGATCGCTAGACAGATTCATGAATTAATTGGATTATCTAGATTTAAAGTATTTAATGAAGTAGATGAACTAGGTAAATGTAATAAACTTAGAAAAAACGACATTAATGAAGTTTATGGATATATCATAGATGAAATGGCAGCCAAATTTAGCCGTATTGATATATTCAGTGAAATGTGTGTATATTTCGATATTAAACCAGTGAAATTTTATAGTTCACTTTCAAATGTATATAAAGAAGATCTAATCCAAGAATTAGATTTAAGAACCGGTATTTTAGAAAAGAAGAACATTAAAAAGTTATTTTAAATGATTGAACCTAAGGTAATTAAACAAGGAGCCAAAAGAGTATGGGTCCTTGGAGACTTACACTTTGGTGTAAGAGCAAACTCGGTCGAGTGGCTAAATATTCAAAAAGACTTCTTCGAGAACATGTTTATCCCAACATTGAAGAAGCATGTGCAGCCGGGTGATGTCCTAGTACAAGTAGGAGATACCTTTGATAATAGACAGTCTATTAATATTAAGGTATTAAGCTACGCCGTGGATCTATTTGAAAGACTAGGTCAGATTTTGCCATGTTATGTAATTTGTGGTAACCATGATATTTGGGCTAAAAAGTCAAATGATATTTCATCAATTGATAGTTTAAAATGGATTCCTAACGTACAAGTTTACAAAGAACCGGAACTTTTAAATTGGTCTGGTAAGAATGTATTATTAATGCCGTGGAGAAGAGATGCAGAACATGAAGCAGAAACTCTAGCAGAATACCCACAAGCAGATATAGTATATTGTCACTCAGAAGTTAGAGGTATTTACCTTAATGCTAAAGTTAAAAATGAGCATGGCACGGATTCTAATATCTATGACAAATATACAAGAGTTTACTCTGGTCATATCCACTTCAGACAGGAAAGAGGTAAACTATTAATGGTCGGTGTGCCATATCAATTAACAAGATCCGATAGAGATAATCCGAAAGGATTTGATTTAGTCAATTTAGAAAATATGGAAGAGACTTTCTTTGAGAATCATATTTCCCCTAAATTTCTAAGATATAACATTAAAGCGCTATATGATATGCCTCTCGGCAAGTTTAAGGAACAAATAGAAAATAACTTTGTAGATCTATTCGTACCTTCACAAATCGCCACAACCAATGCATTGAGCCAGTTGGTTAATGAGATACAACATATATCAAGAAAATTAGAGCCTAATATTTACGAAGAAGATTCATATATCGATAAAGACTTTTATGATATAGATGAAATTGAAGAAATGTATAAGAATTACAATATTCTTAATCTTTGTAATATGTATATTGATGGTATGAAACAAGACGAGGATTTAGCTCTAAAACTAAAGAGCAAGTTAAAACAATTGTATACACAATGTGCTTACAATTATGACACCGACAAATAATGAGAATAGACTATATTGAGTTTAAGAACTTTGCTTCTTACGGAAATCAAGTACAGCGGATAGAATTTAGAAAGAATGCATCAGAGTTATTTTTAACTTTAGGTAAAAATGGTCATGGTAAAACTACTATTGCTAATGCAATTATCTACGGTCTATATGGTAAAGTTGAAGGTGTAAAATTAGCAGATCTACCAAATAGAATTAATAAAGAACTTCATGTAAAGATTAGCCTACAGTGTGGTACTATGGCTATAGAAATAGAGCGTGGTATTGCTCCAAATAGATTTAGTGTCTTAATTAATGGGGTTGAATTTGATAAAGCAGGTAAGAAATCTGTACAAGAGTATTTAGAAGATGAAGTATTCGGTATTCCATATCACGTATTTAAAAATATAATTATTCTATCAGTAAATGATTTTAAATCATTTTTAACTATGTCAAATCAAGATAAGAAGCAGATTATTGATAGAATGTTTGGCTTCTCTATTCTTAATGATATGCAAAGGCAAATCAAAGACGAACGCAGAGATATTAAATATGATATTGATGCTTATGATGCTGAGTTGAATGAAATAATGAATTCAATTGGATCGGTTAGAGGCAAATTAAATACTCTACTTGCAGAATCTAAAACTGCAAATAAATCTAAGATCCAAGAATTAAAAGACCAATTAGTTACTCTACATGAAACTGTATTAGATATTGAAGCTAATCGTACGAAGGAAGAAGATGCGATGAATAAGTTTAATAAAGAATATAATGAAAAGAGAACTGAGGCAGGGGATATTAAAAGAGAGATTGATTATCTAAATAAGAAGTTAAAGTTATATGAAAGTGGACATTGCCCAACATGTGAAACTAAGTTAACTTCTGATTGGCACGTAAAACAAAAAGATTCTTTTACTGAAAAGATTGATGCCAGTACAAATGATATTAAGTCTATTAAAACAGAGATGGATGCTCTACAAGATAAAGTTTTAAAGGCTAGAACTGCTAAACTAGATTTAGAAGGTCAGATCTCAGATAATAAGGTAACAATGCGGGGTCTTAAAGGAGAACTATTAAAATTAAAAGATACTCCAGAGGGTGCAGACTTCGATCACTTAAGAGGTCTTATTACAGAGTTTGAAGAGAAAGAAGCTGAAAAATCTGCAAATAAAGATCAGTTAAATGGTGACTATAACTTTATGGAAATAGTAGAGAATATTTTAGGTGAAGATGGCGTAAAGAATTTAGCAGTTAAAACTATTCTACCAGGACTTAATAGCAATATTGCAGCCATGGCACAAACCATGCACTTACAATTCCATATTAGATTTGATGAGAAGTTCAATTGTATTATTAATCACTTAGGTGAAGATATTAATCCAATGACACTTTCAACTGGTGAGCGTAAGAAGGCAGACTTTATTGTTATTATTGCAATTATTAAAATCTTAAAATTAAGATTCCCACAATTAAACCTTCTTTTCTTAGATGAGTTATTATCTTCAGTAGACCATGATGGTGTTTACAATATATTGAAGATTTTAAATCAAGTAATTAAAGAACATGAAATAAACACATTCGTAATTAATCACTCGGTACTACCACATGAGATTTTTGATAAGAAAATTGAAATTTACCGAGAAAATGGATTCTCTAAATTTACAATAGAGAACATAGATTAATGGAGTGATATATACTCTATGGCAACATACAATCTTAAATTTAATAAAGACGATTCAGTTATTAGACACGTAGTTGTTGGTCTATTAGCAGACCTCAATAGTAAACTGAGTTTTTGGAGACAAATTAGCAACGACGAGAGAGTGGTTGTTGATGTCCCTTTCTTTTATGCAGTCTCAGGAGATGAGAACTTTTTAAAAGATGCATTCCTATTTTCAAATGTTAATGGACCAGGTTGTGACCCTGATGGCCAGTATGCAGATGGTAATTATGATAAAGTACCAAGAGGTATTGTAAACCTAACGTCGTTTGCTGTAGATCCCGCTAAGCTAGTCAATAAAAGAAATATGGGCCAATATTCAATGATGAATGAAGAAGGACTAATGGAAGGTTATGTTGCTGAATTCGAAATGATTCCATGTGTTATTGGAGTTGATGTAGAAATACTTGTATCAAGTCAATTAGACTTATTTAAAGTTACAGAAGCTATTGTAAAGAAAATGTACAAGGCTAATTTCTATAATGTAGATGCAGGACATTTAGAAGAGGGAACTTACAGAATCTCATCTGAGTATATGATGCCAGATGATTATACACAGGAAAAACCTGTGGAATATAGCTTTGATGATAAAGCAAATCATAAAATTACATTTAGTCTAGAGATTAATTCATTTATCCCATCATTTGATTTTGAAGAAGATACTTATAGAAAATTCACTAGAACTATGTATGCCAATGCAATAACAGGAGACTATGACGATCCAAATGGATTCTTAGATCCTAATATAACTCCTAATGTATATTACGATCTTAACCACGGTACTAAGTGGGAATCTAACGGAATGGAATGGGTTATGGTAGAAAGCAATGTTGATGTAACAAATCTTACATTAATAGAAACCTTTGGTTTAAAACAAAACACAGAAAGTCAAATTAAAAGAGTTTCTAGAAGAAGAAAACAGTCTAATAGAATGTTTACAATTAAGAACGGACCAGGTCCTAATGTAGCTACTTCAGAGGACGCTAAGCCAATACTTGGAGACAATTATTCGGTTACCGGAAGAGACTATCCGTTTGGAGGTAAAATAGACGAATAATTTGACGATATATACTTAATAGAAAATAAAATACGAAAAATGGCAAATCAAGAAAACAATAAAGTTATTTCACCAGTTATTGAAAGTGGCCAAGGTCACATTTTTCATGTTAATGGTGCAAACTTTAAAGTGACTGGATCTCATATAGAACCAGTAGCTGAAACTAACGATGTATTTAATACACTAGTTAGTGCTAATAATTTATTTACAATCAATGAGAATGGAATTTCATTCTACTACGATTACAACAATAAGCAAGCTATTTCTAAAATCGAAGAAAATGCAGATGTAAACTTCGATAAAATGAATGACTTAAACGATAAGATTAGTTTCTTAAATGAGTCAATCAAAAAACTTAGATTAGCTGGTAAAAAAGGAGAAGCTTTAGAGACCGCTACTAAAGAGTTAGAAGCTACTCAAGAAGAATTAAACGAAACTAAAAGATCTTCAATTGCAATTCAGTTTACTTATGTAAAAGAATCAAATAAATTCTTTGCTGGTAAAATGGAAATCACTTTAGGTAGTGAAGAGAGACTTGCAGAAAGATTCTTTTCTATAGGTTATATTAGAGTTGAAGATAAACCTATCTTAGAAGCATTCCAAGTTGCTGCAGAAAACTTTGATACTTACAAAGTTTTAGATTTCGTTGAAGAGTCTACTAAAGATCAAATCACTGTAGTTTCTATGAAAGCAGAAAATAATGCTTTTATTTACAGAAAGAATAATGATACTAAAATTGTAGAATTCAAAAAATTATTAGCTGATGCTGCTATAGAATATGTAGCAGAACAAACAGGAGCCGATGTTACTGAATTATATGCTGAAGTTTTAGAATCTCTAGTAGAAAGAAGAAAAGCTAAGAATGAAAAGATTAATCTTTACAATGAGATGTTATCATTCTTACATGACCAAGTAGGTAGATTAGCAGAAGCTGATAGAAACCTACCAGATATTAAAGCAGCGGATAATTTATTAAAAACTGAAATTAAAAGAATTTCAGAAGAATTAGCTGGTGTGCAAAATGAAGATCTTCTAAATATTGAAGACGGTTATGTTGCAGCTAAATTAAAAGTAGAATCAGATGGTATGACTGTCGATACTGCTATGAAAGTTGATGCTTTAGAATATACAAATGCAGGTAAGAATGATATACTTACAGTGTTCGTTAAAGACGAGCCTGCTAGAATTGAGAAATTCAAAATCGCTTTAGATTCAGAAGAAGCGGTCTAATCATATAGACTTCACAATCCCACTAAAAGCCCGTTTCGAAACAATCGGGCTTTTTTTCATATAAAGGTAAATTAAACGAAACAAACGTGCCGAGAAAAAAGAATTATCTAAATAACAAAGATCTTTACAATCAGATTGTGCAGTCTTTAGAGGATGATAAATTAACAAAGGACGCTGAGAAGATGTTAATCCTATTAGCAGAGAGGGCAATAAGAAAATTAGTTTACGTAAATAGTGATGATAGAAACGATTGTTTACAGTTTGCAATACTAGACCTCTTAAAATACTGGCGTAATTTTAATCCCAAATATACCAACGCGTTTGCTTATTTCACAGAGATAGCAAAGAGAGGGTATGCGAAAGGTTGGAATAAAATCCACCCACAAAAATATAAGAACACAATGTCGATGGATAAGATTAATACCAATAATGGTAGTTCAGAAGGCGGAATGTTTAATATATAATGTCAATAAAGAACTTAAAACCCAGGGGGAATTCAGGTTTTGTACAAGGCTATTACGAGCCACAAAATCCAGACAAATACATCGGTCCAACGCCGATCATTTATCGTTCCTCATGGGAAAGGAAGTTTTGTATTATGTGTGATACTAAAGATAACGTATTAAAGTGGTCAAGCGAACCTGTGGAAATTGCTTATATTTCTAGAATTGATAATAAAAAGCGAAAGTACTATCCGGACTTCTATATGAAGACCAAGAATGAAGAGGGTATTGAAGAAGAGTTTATAGTTGAAATCAAACCAGAAGCTCAAATTAAAAAACCTAAACCACCTCTTAAGAAATCAAAGAAGGCTTTAGAATCGTATAAGTTTTTAGCAGAGCAATATGTTAAGAACACTGACAAATATAAATATGCGCAAGCATGGTGTGAAAGTCGTAACATGAGATTTATCGTGTTAACGGAAAAGACACTTAAATAATGGGACAAGTTAAAAAGAACATAAAAGAATTAGCTAAAGATGCCGGCGGAAGAGGCGGAGCAAAATCTGCTGCTGAAGCCTGGTTCGCAGATTCTAAGAAGTCTATTAGAGAAAGTGCAGTACAGAGTACGGCAAGAAGATTTAGACCAGGACAGGTCTATGTGTTTAGATACGACGATCCTAAATATGCAACAGAGTGGGATAGAAATCCATGTGTATTAGCATTGGACCCAGCAGGTAATAATGACTGTGGCATTAATCTAAACTTATTACCACCTAATATTAAAGAAGAACTACTAGATGTAGTTTACGAAAGATTCAAAGGTTACTTAAAGGGACAAGAGGGAAAACCGGCTAAAAACCAGGCTCCGCTATCATTAAGTTATGATGGTGCAAAGGGCTTTTTAGGTAAATTTGGATTTGATTTTGCGATTAGACAATATATCCCTAGTCGTAAATCACAACAAGCAGTAGTAGGATATGAACACTGGGCCAGAATCGCACTTGCTGATTTTCTACAGTTAGAAGGCATGGGAGTTGGTGCTATCAGGGCAATGTTCAGAAACCACTTAAATAAATGAGATATATAAAACAGAAATAATACTATATTATGGCAGGATTTACCGAAAAAAGAAACGGACCATTCAGTTCTAACACAAGACCATTTAGCCTTTCAAATGCTTTGAAAACGCTAAGTTCTTTTGGTATGCGTTATGATGACATGGTACTAAGACAATCTCAAGCTATTGGTCCAATGGAAGATCAATTCGGCTACAGAGAGATGAACCCGTTTGGCCTTGACAATGATGATATTTATGGTGCATTTGCTGCACTATCCATGGCCGATATTAATATGAAGAAGAACGTACCGTTCTTTGATATTGATTATCCTGGTAAAAGAGATGAGTTGAGAAGATTCTCAATGAACGATGAAGTTGAAGATATTCTAGATATACTTTGTGATGAGGCAATTGTATATGATGAAAAGAATTTCTTTGCACAACCTTCAATTATGGGTCTAGATGTTTCCGATGAGATTAACAAAGACCTAAACAAATACTTTAGACAAATCTATCACTACTTTGGTTTTAATGGTGAACAATCAGCATGGTACTTCTTTAGAAAATTCCTAGTTGATGGTTACTTATCATTTGAGATAATTTATTCCCCAGACCAAAAAGAAATTATAGGTTTTAAAGAAATCGATCCAGTAACCTTAATGCCCGGTTTTAATAAAGACGATGGTAAGAAGGTATGGATTCAATACAAAGACGATCCAGTAAAAGAAAGAGTGTTATATGATTCTCAAATCATTTACCTTTCTTACTCTTCACTTTCAACTGCTTCAAGAGTTAGTTACGTTGAGAGATTAATTAGATCGTTTAACCTACTTAGAATTATGGAACACACCAGAGTAATCTGGGCAGTGACCAATGCTTCATTTAGAATGAAGTTTATTATTCCAGTTGGTGGTAAATCTAAAACAAGAGCAAAACAATCGTTAGCTCAACTGATGAATAACTATAAAGAAGTTGTTGACTTTGACTTCGAATCAGGTAACTTAACCACTGACGGTAAACCAATGCTACAATTCTCAAAAGAGTATTGGTTACCTTCTAAAGATGGTGAAACACCAGAAATTGAAACTCTTGGTGGTGAAGGTCCTGAATTAAATGATACAGAAGCACTTAAATACTTCTATGATAAACTAAGACAAGTATCAAAAATTCCTTACAATAGATTCTTATATGAAGACGATGGCGGCGAATATGCACTAGCTGGTGATGGTATGGTAAGAGATGAGATTAAATTCGCTAAGTTTATTAATAGATTAAGATCAGTATTCCAAGAGATATTAGTTAAGCCACTTTATATTCAAATGTGTCTTAAATACCCAGAGTTTAGTGACGATCCACAATTTAAAACTCAAGTAGCTTTAAGATTCAATGAAGAGAATGTATTTGCTGAATTAAAGAACCAAGAAATCATGCAGCTGAGATTAGACTTTATCTCTAGTATGAGAGACTCTCTAATGACAACTAACCAAGAGACTATGGAAGAAGAATATTACTTCGACCAAGAATATCTTGTTACTAAATACCTTAAATTAACTGAGGATGAAATTAGAGCTAATAAGGCTTACAAAGCTAAAGCTGAAAAGGCTGCAGCTGAAGAACCAGAGCCAGAAGATGATGGACTGGGCATCTAATCCTAGATAATTTAGAAAAAGAGATATATAAAATATGAAAACAGATATTAATATTTTTAAAACATTCGAAGAATTCGTTGCTGAAGACGCTTTAAAAGCAGGTGAGGAATCTGATGTATATGTAGAACCAGTCGTTTTAGATTCTGGAGCTACAATCAAATCCGCTGAGATTCTAGGAGCTATTACAGCATCCAAGACAGAAAAAGAATTTAAAGATTACTTCTTTCAAGAGTATGGACAAGATGCTTTTGCCGAAGGTGAAATGGACGTTCTAGTTAAATATTATCTAGATAAAGAGACTGAAGACGCCGAGGAAGAAAAAGAAGAAGATAAGGAAGCCGAGAAAGAAGAGGGAGGCGAAGAAGACGATCCTCTAGCAGGCATTTAACATATTAAGATATTTGCATAATAAGACGTGATATATATTAAAAATAATAAAAACCATAGATATGGCAAAAGCTAACGATTTATTAATCGTCGAAATGTCCTCTTCCCAACTGAGCGTAGCTTCAAAGGAAAATAAAGAGTACATTCTCGAAGGTATTTTTGGTGAAATAGACACTAAGAATAAAAACAACAGAATTTATACTGAAGATGAGTATATACCTCAAATCGAACAGTTACAAGACAAGATTAAGTCTTCTAAACTATTAGGTGAGTTAGACCATCCTCAGCAATTTGATATTTCTCTAAAAAATGTTTCGCACATTATAGAGGAACTTTTCTACGATAAAGACTCAAAGCATGTAAAAGGTAAAATTAGACTATTAGATACTGACGCTGGTCGTCAAGCTAAAGCACTAGTTGATGCTGGTGTACCTTTACAAATCTCTTCAAGAGCTGCAGGAGCTGTAGAATCAAATGGTAAAGTTAAAATCAAACAATTATTTACTTATGATTTAGTTGCAGATCCTGGATTTGCTAACGCTGAGTTAAAGAGAGTAAATGAATCTTATGGTTTTGATAACAACTCTGGTCTTTGGATCTACGAAATGAACGAAGAAAGCGGAGTTGCTGAACAAGAAATTACAACAACAAACACAAATACAGAAATAAAAGAAAAAAACATGGCAGAATTTGTAAAAGCTGAAGATTTTCATAAGTATTCTGAGTACTTAGCTAACGAAATGAAAAGCATTAAAGAGTCTATCGGAGCAAAAAGCGAAGATAACACGTTAGAGAACGTAACATCTCATAACGACCACATCGTTGAAAGCGTTAATACTCTCTCAGAATACGTTGAGTATTTAGCTGGCAAATTAGATGAGTCAATTCAGTACTCAGAACACGTAGCTGAAAAAGCAGATCAAGGTATATCTTATACTGAGACTGTTGCAGAAAAATTAGATCAAGGTATTCAATACTCTGAGCATTTAGCTGAGGCTGTTGGTAAAGTTAAAGATTTTGCTAACTACGTTGCTGAACAAGCTAACGAAGGTACTGAAACTAATAAGAACCTTTTATCTTATGTTGAGTACTTAAAAGAAAACTTACAGACAGTTTCAGAATACACTGAATATATTGCAACTCAAATCAACGAGAATTTAGTTGAAGAAGAAGTTGAAGATGAATCAGGAGAGCCTGCTGAAGAGTTAGAAGATGAAACTGTAAAGTCAGATGCTGAAGTTAAAGACGAAGTTGATGCTGCTGAAGTTGGTGAATTACCTGCTGAAGATGAAGGCGAAGATGGAGCTAAAGAAGTAGCTGAAGAGGAAGAAGTTGAAGAAACTGAAGAAGTAGCTGAAGAAGATGAAGCTGGTGAAGGTGCTGAAGAAGTTGCTGAAGAAACTGAAGAAGTTGCTGAAGAAACTGAAGAAGTTGCTGAAGAAACTGAAGAAGTTACTGAAGAAGAAGACGAAGAATTCCACGGTGAATCTGAAGAAGTTACTGAAGAAGAAGACGAAGCTGAAGCACCTGGTGCTGAAAAAGAAGAAGCTGATGTTGAAGAAATCGGTGATAACGATGAAGAAGGTGATGTAGATCCTGCTGCTGAAGATGGAGCTGGTCAACCTGCTGAAGAATTAGAAGATGAAACTGAAGACGTATCTGAAGTTGAGCCAGAAGGTGAAACTGAAGAAGCTGAAGCTGGTGAAGGTGATGAAGAAGCAGAAGGAGAAGATGGAGCACACGATCCATTAGAATCATATAAAAAAGAAATTTCATCTAAATTAGATGCATTAGTTGAGGCTGCTCAAGTAAAAGAAAATGAAAATCCTGCATTCTTAAATGTAGTTTCAGGTTCTGTACAAGAAGCTTACAATGCACTAAACGAAGATGCAAAAACTGAAGTTAGAAATAGAGTTACAAAAAGAGCATTTATGAATGAGGCGCAAATTGGTGCAATCATTGAAAACGCAAATGCTGTTGTTGAAGCTAAAAATAACGAACCATTCTTTATGACTGCAGCTCCTGCAGAATATAAAGAGAAATTCGAATCTCTAACTGAAGCAAAACAAAATCAAATTAAAGCTCAAGCGAATTACCATACTCTAAAAACTGAGTATCAAGTTAGAAACTTCTGGGAAACTAGAGATCTAAGAGAGGTAAAAGTTGACCTAGAAAAATTAGCGGTAGTTAACGAATCAGCAGTTGTTGAGGAAGAAAACAAGCCACTATATGATGTGTCTGGTTACGCTGAAAGCTTAAAGAAAAGATTTAAAAAGTAAAAGATATATAAAATTGATCGACGATAAGGGTATCGAAGCAGAAAACCCAAGCAAGTCGAGTTTCGAAAGAAACACTAAACAAACCATTAAAAATAAAAATTTAACAAAATGGCAAATTTAATTAACGAAGCTGAAGTTAGAAACACGTGGTCACCGATTATCTCGGAAGCTACTGGTATTAACGAAAGCTCAAAGCTAGCTTGGATGTCAGAATACTGCCACAATCACAAGCTTTATGAAGATGCAAACATCATGGCCTTAGGCACTGCTGGTAACATCTTTGGTATGGGTGCAACATCTTTCCCAGCTGGATCTGCTCAAGGTGACGCAGGTGCTACAGGATCAGGTGACAAAGCTCCAACATTATTACCGCTAGCAATGCAAGTTGCTGCACAAACAATCGGTTTAGACCTAGTACCTGTTGTACCTATGGCTGGACCAATGGGTCTATTATCTTACCTAGACTTCGTATACGAAGGTGGTAAAGTAATTGGCGACACAGCTCCAACTTACATCAAAGCTAACAAAGGTGTAACTATTTTAGCTGGTGACTCTAGAGTTGGTGGTTCAAGAATCGACGGTAAAGACATCATCAAAATTGGTGCTACTACTGAAGCTCTTTTAGATGCTGAAAACTCTACTCCAGTAACAATGGCATCTTTATATGCTGGTGCTGAATTAGTAAAAGCTTTAGAAGATCACATTCCTGGATTCTCAGGTGCTACTGGTGATACTGGAAGACCAATGTCAAGAGGTGTTGGGGAACAAACTCCAGACAAAGTAATGGGCTTAAGCTTATTCTCTAAATCAGTTTCTGCAGAGACTTTCCAAGTAGCTGCTGCTGTAACTAGAGAGCAAGTACAAGACCTTAAACAATTCGGTGTTGACGCTGTTGCTCAAGTAGAAGCAGTTTTAACTAACGAATTAACTCAGTCTATCAACAACCACATCTTATCTACGATGAGATTTATCGCTGGTTCAAACTTACACGGTAAGTATGATGAAAATGATGCTAACGGTGGTTTAGCTACTAACGGACTTTCATTAACGTTAGAGGCTGGTGAGACTAAAGGTGATTCACACAGAAGAATCTTAACTTCAATCCTTGCTGCTGCAAACTTAATTGCGCAAAAAGGTAGAAGAGGTGCTGGTAACTTCGCTGTCGTAGGCGGTAAAGTTGCTTCTGCATTACAAGGTGTTGCTGGTTTCGTTGCATACCCAATGGCTAACACAATCAACCAAGTTGCTGGTTCAATCTATCCTTTAGGATCTATTGCTGGTATTAACGTTTATACTGACCCTTCAATTGAATTTAATTCTGGTGAAGTATTAGTTGGTAGAAAAGGTGACGGTAACGGACCTGGATTAGTATTCATGCCTTACTTAATGGCTGAATCAGTACAAGCAATCGTTGAAGGAACTATGGCTCCTAAAGTAGCTGTAAAATCTAGATACGCATTAGTTGAAGCTGGATTCCATCCTGAAACTCAATATGAGAAATTTGAGTTGTTAGACTTCTCACTATAATAACTAGTTAATTTATAGAAGTTTTTTTAAAGGCCCTCTTTTTGAGGGCCTTTTCTTTTTACCATACTTTGGTAGATATATAAACCATATACAAATTAGTTTAAAACATAATAAAAAACAATATGGCTAACATGAAATTAAAGAAACCTATCTTATTACAAGAAGAATTCGCTGCTGGCGAGGTTTCAAACCCAAACCAGAACGCTACTCCAGCTGTTCAAACAAGCACAAATACAGTAGGTATTGATAAAACCTCAGGCCCGGTAACCGGTGAAGAGGTAAGAGCAGAGATTGTAAAAGACGTTGATACTATTTTAACTAACCTAGAAGCACTTTCAAAGCAGATTACAGAAAGTATTGACTCAATTATCGAAGAAGTATTCGGTGAAGATATTGATTTAGAATTAAACGAAAACGCAGGTGCTACTTTAATGGCGATGTTTAAAGCTGGTGCTGCTGCCGGTAAACTTAATGCTAAATACCCTAAATTATTAAAGAAGAAAAAGAAGGCTGAATTAGATAAAAAAATAGCCGGCTTTAAATTTGATGCAGAGAAGCAGAATAAGTTAGATCAAGCTGAAGGTAAATTAAAAGATGCTATCAATAAGAAAATTGATGCAGTTGACGATCCTGCTAAAAAGAAGCAAATGAGAGTTGCTAGAGACGAAAAAGTTAAGGCTCAGTTGGATCAGGCTAGCAAAAAACTAGACAGAAGTAAAGAAGACTATGCTAAAAAAATGGATAGAAATGTCGAAGATGTCCAAGCCAAAATCACTAAATTACTTGCTGATAACAAAGTGAGTGACGCTCCTTTAATTGCTGCTCAATGGGATAAGACTAAAATTAAGATTGATAGAGACACGGATGATGCATTCTTAAAGAAGGAAAGAAAGGTAATGGACGAGTTTATCGAGGACGAAGACAGAATTGCAAAATGGGAAAAAGCAGCCGCGGATAGAGTTAATAAAGAAAATAAAGAGGAAGCTGAAGCTTCTAAGAAAGCAGCAGAAAGAGCTGAAGCTGCCCAAGCTAAATTAGATGCTGACATTGCAAATGCAAGTGAAGATGAAAAAGCAGCACTTGAAAAAGTTAAAGCTTATATGGGTGGTATTTCAGCATTTTCAGCAGCCACTACCGCTTCAGCTGGAGATCCAAAAAACAAAGAATTATATAAAGAGGCAAAAGCAAAACTTAAAGAGTTAAACGATGCCTATAACGCAATCGGTAAAAAAGATTATGCTCTAGCATTTGGATACGAGGGTGATTCTAAGGAAACTGATGTTGAAGCTGCTAAGCTTGAATTCCAAGAAAGAATACAGATGATGGAAGAGCCTTTCGATGATATAGCCGGACCAGATGATGATGAAGAAACGGAAACTGCAAAGACATCAAAACAATTAGCTGATGAATTTATCGCAGGTAATGAAGGTTTTAAAGTTATTCAAGATAAAGGTGCAACAGTTGGAGTTACTAATCAAGAAACTGGAGAAGAAGAACAAAAGCCTAAATATGAAGGCGAAAAAGATTTCAAAGGTAAAAAAGAAGATGGTTCCGATGACGATGTAGTAACTGTTGCAAAAGAAATTAGCTACACTGAAACTCAATCTGCTAATACAGGAGGCGGTAAAGCTCTTAACGAAGGTTTACACCCTAAATTAAAGAAAGCTATGAAAGCTGTTGAGAAAGGTGAAACAGTTTACGGTGAGAATGTTAGATTCCCTGGAAGATTTAAAATCATAGAAATGGGTGAACTGTTCGCAACAGTGGACTATGAAGATGGTACAGAGCCAATGGAAATGGCTTCAATGAATATTGCAATTGATAAATTACAATTTGAAGCAGTTGAAATTGAAGAAGGAAATGAATTCGGTGCTGCAAGAGCAGAAGCAATTGCAAAAGGCGAAAAGACTTTTAAAGTTGGCGACGAAGAATATCCAGTAGAAGATGTTTCTAAGGAAGATGAAGAGAACGCAGAAGAATATGCAGATGAAGAAGGTATTGCTACAGAAGCAGTAACTGAATCAAGTGCATTTAAAATGGGTTCTATTTCAGATAGATTTAAAGCTTTAATGTAATAATATTAAAGAGAGCGCCTAGCGTTCTTTTTAGCAAGTTTAAGAAACTCCTCTCGTTGTTCGAGCAGGAGTTTTTTACATTTTTTACGAAAGTCAATTGAAGATTTCAAGATACGACTATCTACCATTGGTGCCTCTAAGACATCGTAATATTCTGGATGTATAAAATTCTTAAGATCGAAGTTCATAAACTTAGACTTGATAGGTTTTAATGAGATGGCACAATACCAATCAACAGTATTATATGACCTCTCTAGTCCCTTCTCGTCTAGAGCTCTGTCATTAACCATATCCCAATAAATCTTGGTGGAAGTTGTAGATTTAGGCCTCTGCATTTTTAAGACACATTCCATGAATTGATCGTCGTCAGACCATTTAGCAAGATTTCTGTGATTGATTAGAAACTTTCTTAAAAATCTTGGTAAATGCTTTAGAACAATACCATATCTGTTTGCCGGCCAAGGCCCACCAGTCTTTCTGATAATTATCGCCATATACTATATTTATCTATGAAACATTTTAGCACTATGGTACTATAATAACTAAACAAAGTTGTATGCAATCAATAAACCAACTCTTTACCGAAAAGTATCGGCCAAAAAATTTAGATGATTTAATTCTACCAGATAGAGTAATGTCTAAATTCAAAGATGGACTAGTCCAGAATATGCTATTTGCAGGCTCTCCTGGAACAGGTAAGACATCTTGTGCTAAAGCTATAGTAAATCAATTTAATTTACCATACCTTTACATTAACGCGTCCACAGACACATCTGTAGATGTTATTAGAACTAGAATTATAGATTTCTGTTCTACAGTATCAATCATGGATGCTCCCGGCTCATTTAAAGTAGTAATACTCGATGAGGTCGATGGTGTATCTGACCAATTCTTTAAAGCACTTCGTGCTACAATGGAGCAATTCGCTAGTAATTCTAGATTTATTGCTACTTGTAACTATATCAACAAACTACCAGATCCTATTCTATCTAGGTTTGAAGTTATTAACTTTGACTTTGATAAAGAAGAAGAATCTGAATTGACAAAGAAGTATATTAGAAGAGTTTATGATATTTGTAAACAAGAGGAAATGACTATCGACAAAGAAGCTCTAGTTGAGTTTGTTAGACGTAATTTCCCAGATCTAAGAAGTACTCTAAATAAGTTACAAGGCTATAAAACACAAGGTACTAATAATATTA
>Ga0208793_1000735_pt1 | contig 20937 bp, 20 predicted proteins | sample 17_taG_FD_184092 | JGI IMG/M metagenome (GOLD analysis project Ga0208793, IMG submission 184092) | Marine viral communities from the Subarctic Pacific Ocean - 17_ETSP_OMZ_AT15314 metaG (SPAdes) (version 2) | ecosystem: Environmental > Aquatic > Marine > Oceanic | place: Pacific Ocean | collected...
TATGGTTATGGTTGGGGTATTGACACATGGAGTAGTGGTAAATGGGGAGAAGCCGCATCAGCATCAGACGTGAGTCTGGAACCAGGCCTCTGGAGTCTAAGTAATTTTGGTCAAGTATTAGTTGCAACAATTGCAAATGGAAAAACTTTTACATGGAATGCTGGGGACGCTGCAAGATTAACAACAAGAGCATCAACAACTACATCTGGTTTTTCTACATCGGCTAATCCAACAGCAACTAGAGTATCTTTAGTTTCTCCTACAACACGTCACTTAATTCATTTAGGAACAGAAACAACTATTGGAGATACAACAACACAAGATGATATGTTTATAAGATTCTCTGATCAAGAAGATATAAACGATTATACACCGACAGCTATTAACAGTGCTGGATCACAAAGACTACAAGACGGTACAAAAATTATGGGTTCCTTAAAAGCAAAAGAAACAATTCTAGTTTGGACTGATAATGCTTTGTATACAATGAAATTTATTGGTGCACCTTTTACATTTGGATTTGAACAAGTTGGTACTAACTGTGGATTGATTGGTAAAAATGCAGCTATTGAAATAGATGGTGCTGCGTTTTGGATGTCTAATAATGGTTTCTTTATGTTTGATGGTACAGTTAAATCACTACCATGTAGTGTTGAAGATTATGTTTATGATCAAGCAGATACAACAAAAGGTCAACAAGTTTATGCAGGTATAAATAATTTATATACTGAAGTTGTTTGGTATTATCCATCAACTAGTTCTGACTACAATGATCAATACGTTGTATTTAATTATGGAGAAGCTATGAAAGGTGGTGTTTGGTATATAGGAACAGAAGCAAGAACTTCTTGGATTGATGCTAGTGTATATCCTAAACCATCGGCTACTAAATTTAGTGACTCAGCAACAGGTACTTTTCCTGTAATAGTAGGTGAGAATGGATTGGGTCAAACAACATTATTTGAACACGAAGTAGGAACAGATCAGGTAAATCCTGATGGTAGTACAACAACAGTTACATCATTTGTAAAATCATATGATTTTGATATACAATCTAGTCAAAGAAATGCTCAAGGTAAACCTACAGGTATGGCTGTAGCAGGAGAAATATTTTTAGCTATGAGAAGATTTGTACCAGATTTTAAAGACTTACAAGGTAATGCAAAAGTAACACTAGCAGTTAAACGTTATCCTCAACAATCAGATACAACTACTTCTCTAAGTCCCTTTACAATTAACTCAAGTACTGATAAAAAGGATACAAGAGCCAGAGGCAGGTTTGTTAATATCAAGATAGAAAATACTGATGTTAGTGAGTCTTGGCGCTTTGGTACATTAAGAATTGATATACAACCAGACGGACGGAGATAATGGCAAGCTTATTTGATTTAGTACAACAATATTTAAAAAGAGATAATTTACCTAAACCGTTTACATATGACAGAACTCCCCCTATTGGAACTAACCCTCCAATGCTTCCAGTACAACCAGGAAAACCTATAGAAAAATTATTACCTAGACCGGGTGGCAACGAAGATGGATTTAGTGTTTACAATCCTGATCCAAATAGAACGAGAAATGAAAGTAATTATAGTCCATATAATTACAGACAAGCTGCTGAAAGAAATTTAATTGGAGACTTTTATTCTTCGGGAACTGAAGCACAAAAATTAATGGATAATTATCCAGATTATTATGAAGGTAAACAATTAGAAGGTATACCTGGTGCAATAGTAGCTTACGCAAAAAATAGTTTACCAGGAAGAATAATAGGAGGTGTTGCTAATTTTGTTGAAGATAAACTTCCTGTTAACAGAAGAGCTATTTATGAAAATGAATTATTAGGTCAAGGTATAATGCTTAATGATATTGGACAAATTGTATCTGATGGCGGAAATATAAATACAGCAGAAAATATTATGGCAGGTTATAATGCTAATAAAGTGACTGCACAAACTTTTCAAAAAAGAAGAGATATGATTAATGCTAAAATGAAAGACCCTGTACAAAAAGCAGCGAAGTTAGCAGCTCTTGATGCAGCAGAAGAAAAAATGTTAGGTACTGCTAAAACTAGAGCTGACATGGTTTTTGATGATAAGTCATTAGCTAAAGATCCAAAATATAAATCACAACAAGAATTAATTGAGTTAGGTATTAAATCATCTGAAGATGATAAAGAAGATGACATGTTCAGTCCTTTAAATCTTGAAACAACGACTGCGCCTGCTTTTATGAATTTTTATAATCCTTATGAAAAAAATTACACAACAGATCCTTATGTAAGTGGACAAGATGATAAAGATATAGGTATAACACCTCCAGGAACTTCGGATGATGGTTATGTAACAGATTATTATGGTGGTGATCCAGTAATAGACGCTGGTGGAACAGCTCCAGGCGGTGGTTATGCAACAGATTATTATGGTGGTGATCCAGTGATAGACGCTGGTGGAACAGCACCAGGCGGTGGTTATACAACAGATTATTATGGTGGTAATTCAGTGATAGACGCTGGTGGAACAGCTCCGGGTGGTGGTTATACGTCAGACTACTACGGTGGAGATCAATATAGTGATGATAATTTTATGGCTGGTGATAACAGTAAAGCTGATCCTACTGGAACAGGTAATTTTTCTGATCAAGTAACAGGTAATGATACAAGTCCTGGTGCAACAGGTGGAGAAGGTGGTGGCGGTACTGGAGGTAACTCAAAAATAGTTTGTACCATGATGAATGAGTCTTATGGCTTTGGATCTTTTAGAAATAAAATATGGATGAAATTTCACAAAGACCTTTCACCTGAATATCAAAAAGGTTATCACAAATTATTTTTACCATTAGTTAGAATTGCTAAAACAAATAAAGTAGTTAAAAAAATATTAGAACATATTGCAGTGCATAGCACTATAGATATGAGACAAGCAACAAGGGGTAAGATGCATTTACTGGGTAGAATATATAGAAAAATACTTTTACCACTTTGCTATATTGTAGGAAAACATGGCTAAAGTAGTAATTAGATTACCGGAGCCTAAAGAAGAGTACGACTTTTCTAACCAAAAACAAATTAACAGAGCAATTGCTTTGATTGTAGAACAATTAAATTCTACATTTTTAAACGAACAAAAACAAGAACAGGAAAGGTTTGCGTGGCTTAATGGCTAATATATATACGAATGCAAAAGTAGATTTAACTACTACAGGAGAAACAGTTTTATATACAGCACCCTCTAATTCTAGAGCAATTGTAAAATCTTTATTGGTATCAAATGATGCTGGAAGTGCAGCAACTATAACAGTAACATTAACTAATGCAGCTAGCGCTGTATTTAGTTTATTTAAAACAAAGTCAATAGCTTCTAATGCTAGTGAGCAATTATTAACAGAACCACTAATTTTATTAGAAAGTGAAGTATTGAAAGTTACTGCATCTGATGCTAATGAGTTACATGTAATAGCATCTTTATTAGAAATAAATAGGGATTAAGGAGAAAATATGGCGTTTAAAGAAGAAGGATCAGTAGCATACACAATGATAAATGGTAAAAAAGTACCTGTTGTTAAGTGTGAAACTGAGGTAGTATTAAGAAATACACAAACAAATCATGAGTATAATTCTGATCAAGAAGCAGAAGATGATATTAACAATGCAGAAACATCAACACAAAGAGAACACGTGACAAGATCATTAAAAATTAAAGTAGCAGCAATGCCACCATTAGGAGCAGCGTCAGAGTAATGCCAATTTCAAGATCACAAATGCCAAGACAAATGTACGGACTAGGAAGTCTAGTAAAGTCTATTGGTAAGACAGTTAAAAAAGTAGTAGGTTCACCTTTAGGTAAAGCAGCTATTTTAGGTTTTGGTGCTAACGCATTGATGCCTGGAGGATTAAGTTCTTTATTTAGTGGGGGTGGTGGTTTAGCTAGTATGTTTGGTAAAGCTAAAAGTTTTATAGGCGGTTTATCTGGAATGCAAAAAGCAGCAGGTGCTGCCGGTATATTAGGTCTTGGAGGTGCTTTTGGAGGTATGGAAGACGAACAAGTAGAAGAATTAAAATCTAATCCGGAAGCATTAGCAAATTATCTAAGATCATATTATTCTAGATTAAATAAAACTGCTTCTCCACAAGAAGTAGAAAATTTTGTACAAAGAAATATGCAAGCTAATGGTGGTAGAATAGGTTATTCAGATGGTACACCTAAAAAAGGATTAGACTCTATATCTTTTAAAGATATGGAAAAATTTTTAATAAAAATGCCTCATAAAATTAAATATGATGAAGATGGTAATCGTATAGAACGTGAAATTCCAAGAACAAAAGGTCCGGCTAAATTTGATCCAGACAGAAAAATACCAAGACTTCTCTTAAGAAACAAATCAGCTTTTGGTGGTAGAATTATGCGTGCTTATGGGTCTGATAAATTAGTGGAACAGGCTTCAGGAATCGAAGGATTAGATATAAACATTAATCCTAAAGGCGTGAAAGAGTTAGATTTACGAGATAGTGGTGGATTTATTCCTCCAGTTGGTGTAAAAGAAAAAGCAGATGATATACCTGCAATGTTATCAAACAATGAATTTGTAATGACAGCAGACGCAGTAAGAGAATTTGGTGATGGTAATGTTAACAAAGGTGCACAACGTATGTATGACATGATGAAAAAATTAGAAAACGGAGGAAAAGTATAATGGCAGTTAATGAAACTAGAGTCAGGCCACCGGAATTTATAGAAGCAGCGGGTAAAACTTATTTAGAAGATCTTTCTTCTGCAGTAGGTGATTTTAAAGGTGCTGATCTTTCAAAAGTTTATGGTGCTCAAAACATAGCTGCTTTAGATCCCCTACAAGAACAAGCGGTTAAAAATTTACAATCAGGTCTTGGTTCATATGAACCTTATATTCAAGCAGCAGGTGCCGCTACAGGTCCTACAGGCTATCAACAATTTATGTCTCCTTATCAACAGGATGTTATTAATGCAACTTTAGGAGAGTATGATCTTCAAGCACAAAAAGGTTTAGGTTCAATCGCACAAAATGCAGTTGCTGCCGGTGCATTTGGTGGTTCAAGAATGGGTGTTCAAGAAGCCGAATATATGGCAGGTTCTGATAGAAATAGAGCAGCATTACAGGCACAATTATTGGGTCAAGGATTTACTCAAGCAAATCAATTAGCTCAACAACAATTTGGTAATCAAATGAATTTAGCTAAAAGTGTTCCTGCATTACAAGGACAAGACATTGCAAGTTTAACTACATTAGGTGGAGCATTACAGGCACAAAAACAATCAGAACTAAGTGCTAATCAACAATTAAATGTACAAAATTTAAATCAACCTTTAACAGCAGCTCAACAATATGGAGCTGGAGTTACAAGTTTAATAGCCGGTTATCCTGGTAAATCTGTTCAAGAAGTAACACCTAATCCAAGTGGATTAGCTTCTATGTTAGGAGCAGGTTCTACGTTAGCTGGAATATATAGAACATTAAACCCAACGAAACCGGCTTAATATGAGTAAAGTATTTAGAAGACCAATGTTTAGAGGTGGATCTACTAACATGAATGGTATCATGTCTGGTATTGAAGATAGAACAAATTATAATATAGGTAGTCCGGGACAAAAAAATGAGATTGGTTTAGGACAACCTGTTTCTGCAAGAGAGAGACTTGAAGGTGTTGCAGATAAATTTTCTTCATCTGGTATGGATCCATTTAATCAATTCTTAATTCAAGGTGGATTAAATCTAATGTCTCAACCATCTACAGGTGGTTTACTATCTGATATAGCAACAGCAGCTAAAGATCCTGCTACAAATCTATTTGCAGGTTTATCTGAAAGAGATAAATTAAAAAGAGACATAGCATTATCTGGGGAACAATTAGATATTGAATCTGATATTAATAAAGCAAAAGTTGCAGCAGATCAAAAATTCTTATCAGACATGGATGAAAGAGATAAAAAGTTTCAATCTGACATGAAACAAGGTGATAGATTATTTACAAAAGAAATGAAGGGTCTAGACTTTGATAACAACATGAAACTAATAACTGATCAAAGAAAATATGACAAATTAACTTTACAAGATCAAAGAGCATATGATGAAAGAATAACTGCAGATGCTAGAGAATATGAGCAAATGAATATAGAACAAAAACAAAAATATGAAGAGCGTTTAATAAAAGATGGTAGAGCTTTCGAACTTGAAAAAATTAAGAAAAAATTAGAAGGTGACAAAGAAAAAATTAAAATGGAAATCGATGCTAATGCAGAAATTAGAAAAGGTGATAAATACGCTAAAATGAAAGAAGGTTTTAGAAAAGATACATATGATAGTGAAGTTCAAGCGGGTCATAGAACAGATTTTGAATTAAATGGATTAGAAGCAGAAGCTAATAAAAAATTTGGTCAAAATTTTTCAGGATTTACCGGAGGTGAGTACCATGGTCCATTTACAGATGAGATAAAAAGTAAAAATGTTGGTAAAACATTTTATGACGTAACTGATGGTCAATTCAAACAAGTAACTAGAAGCAAAGGTTCTGATGGAGAACTTGGATACAAAGTAATTGATATTAATACATATACACCTGATGCAAGTGAAACTGAAGCAGGTGGTAATGAATATAACACTGATAACCCATCATATAAGTATCCACCTAAAGACTTTGATCCAAAACCTGTTGATCCTTTTGATCCAAACGCAGCATAGGAAATTAAATGTCAGAGTTCATACCTCTAAGTTCAATTGAAAAAGACAATGATGTATCTTGGTATAAATCATTTGCAGCAGGTGTAGCCTCTGGTATTTTAAAAGTACCTGAAGGAATAGTATCTCTTGCGGCAGAACTTATAGATCTAGGTGCAGATACAGATACAGCGGCAAGTGTAGAAGAATTTTTTGATAAACTAAATCCATTTGAAGAAGTTGCAGAACAAAGAGCCATAGGTAAACTTACAGAAAGTTTAATACAGATAGGTGTACCTGGAGGTATTGGTGCAAAACTTGCAAACAAAGCAGCTAGAAATTTAACTGCGAGAGCTTTGGGTGCAAAAAGAGCGGGGATGTATCCTAATTTAAAAGGAAAAGGCATTCAAATGTCTTTAAGAAAAGCTCAAGAATTAAATAGTAAATTAAAAGTACCGAGATATGCTGCAATAGCATTAGGAGGTGCAGCTGGGGAAGCTTTAGTTGCAGACACTGAAGACATAGGAACATTTGGAGATATGTTTCAATCAGGTCCAACTCAATTAGATAGAGAAGAAAGAGATGGTGGTAGAGAAGATGCTATAAGAAAATTAATGAACAGAGTTAAGTTTGGTTCTGAGTCTTTATTAATTACTCCTGCTGTTTATGGTGTAGGTAAATCTGCAAAAGCTGTAGCTCAAAGAGGTAAAGAACTTGCTTATAGTAATAAATCTTTTGATAGATTTTTAAATAAATATATTGTAGCGCCTTTTACTCCTGAAGGTAATTTACCAAAAGAAATATTTGGTGCTGAAAAAATAAAAGAGGGGTTAAGATCTAAAGATATTAATAGAGCAAGAGAAATTGTAAATAGTGTTACAAGACAAGTAGATTCTATATTTCCTGAAACACAATCTATGTTTGATAAATCTTTACGTGGTGAAAGAGAAAAATTTTTAAAAGGTTTAAATAGTATTTTATTTGATGGAGATGTAAGTAAGGCTATAAATCCAAAAAAAGTAGATGAATTATTAGATCAAATGAAAAGAAGTAATGTTCCAGAAGAAACAAGACAAATGTTAGTTGGTGGTCTTAATAATGCTAGAGAAGAGTTTGGTAATTTAATTAATATTTTAGACAATAATACAAAAGGAGTAACCCTTAAAAAAGCTAGAAATGAAATTTCATCTTTATTTAAAGATAGAATTACAAATTGGGTTGGATCAACTTATAGAATATTTGAAGATCAAGGAAGAGGAATATCTAAATTATTTAAAAGATATAGACCAACTGATGAAGCATACAATGGAGCTGTTGCATTTTTTAGAGAACAAGGAGCAACAGGACAAGCAGCTAAAGAAGAAGTAGATAGATTATTAGCAGAAGTTTCTAAAATAAAAAAACCAAAAGATTTAGATTTTAATAATTATATTAAAAAAACTGTTGAAGGAAGACCTGGTGGTGATTTCATAAAAGGTGTTATTGATGATACTAATCTACCTCCAAAAGCTATAAGAGAATTGTTTGGAGAAATTTCAGATCCTAGATATTCTATATTTAATGCTATGACAAACTTGTCATCGGTTGCAAGAACTTCAGCTTATATAAAAGATATGGGTGCTAAAAATGCAGCTGTTCAAGCTGAAGGTAAAAGAGGATTTTTTTGGTCTACTAGAGAGGCTGCCGAAAAAGCAGTGAACTCTACTAAGACTGGAATTAAAATAGTAGAAACTTCTGATTTAGTACAAAAACTACCTGGATCAGGTAAGTATTCTGTACCATTACCTAAATTTACAACTGAAGAAATATCTGAAGGAATTAAACATATAAATAATTTAGGCGGCGGGCTTCAAGGGTTTGTAAGAGGTGAGAATAAAGAAGGAGCTGAAGCTGCAGTTAGTTGGATGTATAGAAACTTATTATTGTTTCCAAAAGGGGTTTCTCAATTAGCTAAAACTGTATTATCAGTACCAACACATATACGTAACTTTGTTAGTGCATTTGGTTTTGTAGGCGCAAATGGTAATTTATTTAATCCTGTAGAGTTTTCAAAAGCATTTAAAGAAGGTATTGAGGTTTCGGGTTTATTAAAACTTGGAGACAATACACCAGCAGCTCAAGAAGCATATAGAGAATTATTAGAATTAGGAGTTGTTAATTCACAGGTTCAAATTGGAGATTTAAAAAATCTTTTAAGAGATATTAAATTTGGCGAACAAGCAGCTAATGTTGATACAATGTTAAATCCAATGATGGGTAGATTAAAAAAACTTGGACAATTTTTTCAAGGTAAATATGTAGCTGAAGATGATACGTTTAAAATAGCCAGTTACATAATGGAAAAATCTAAATTAAAAAATGGCTATCTTAAAGCAGGTCAAAAAATTCCAAGAGATTCTTTAAAGTATATTAATGAAGAGGAGTTATTTGATAGATTTAACAAAGCTAAAAAAACAGGTTTCAAAGGAGACTACCAAGAATTTTTAGATGACTTTGCATTAAAGAAAATGTCTTCGGATATAGTTAAGAATACAGTTCCAAACTATGAATTTGTAGGTTCAGCTGTTAGAACATCGAGATTATTACCTATAGGTAACTTTATGTCGTTTCCATCTGAGATGATTAGAACATCTACTAACATAGCCCAGCTTGGTATTAATCAAATGAAACACTCTAAAAAAACTATTGGTAGTAATATGCTTCCATATGTAATGGATGAAGCTACTGGACAGTTAGTTAAAAATGATAATCCATTCTATGCAGATGGTTTTAAAAGAATAGTTGGTTTAGGATCATTTACAGCAGGTGTACCTGTAGCATTAACTGAAGGTGCTAAAGCCATGTATGATGTAACTGAAGAAGAAATGGATGCATTAAGAAGATTTGTTCCAGACTGGTCTAAAAACTCAACTTTAATTCCAATTAAAGATGAAGATGGTGAATTAAGATATATAGATTTTAGTCACAGTAATGCTTATGATGTAATGGCCAGACCACTAAGAACATTATTAAATAATATTTCTGATGGAGAAATGAATGATAAACAATTATTAGCTAGTCTTGCATCAGGAGTTGGTGAAGCATCATCAGAAATTATGAATCCATTTATAGGTGAATCTATTTGGACTCAAGCTATGGGTGATTTAACAGTTAGAGGTGGAAGAACTAAAGACGGTAGATTATTATATACAGATCAAACTGCATTAGGAGATAAAATGTCAATTCAATTTAGACATTTAGGAGAAGCTCTTGCACCATCTTACAGACAGTTTCAAAGATTAGGTCAAGCAAGTTTTGGTGTTCCTACTAAAAGAGGAGATCAATTAGAAATAGGTCCGGAATTAGCAGGGTTTATGGGATTCAGACCTATTAAAGTAGACCCACAGAAAGCCATGGGTTTTAAAATTTCTGCATATCAAACTGGTATTAGAAATGCTAGAAGAGAATTTACAGGTGGATATTTTGGATTATTAAAAGGTGGAAGAATTGATCCTAACGATGTTATTGATAGATTTTTTAAATCTAATAAAGCAAGGTTTGATGTATCACAAAATATGTATAATGATTTAAAAGCCGCAGGTGTTTTAGGTTTAAGGAGAAGTGAACTTCAAAGAGAATTTAAAGATAGACAAATTAGTGATGAAGGTTTTTCAAATTTAGATAGAGGTAGATTTCAACCTTATTTCCCATCAGCAGATATAGAAGAAAAATTTAGAGAGATTGCAAGAGATCTTGGAGAAACAAATGTTTATAAACAAGTAGCTCCTACATTAAGAAGAATGTTTAGAGATTTTAGAAAAACAAGATTAAACAGTTCTTGGAATTTAAATGTTAGAAATTATTTAGAGGAAACAGTTCAAACACCACCTCTAGCTTTACAACCAATGCCTAGTTCACAAATTTTAACAAGTTCTTTACCTGGTAATACAACAAATGCTATGTTAAATGGATTGACGCCAGTTGAAAATGCATTATTATCTGAAGAAGAAAAACAAATTAAATTACGTTCAAGAGGACTGGCATAATGCCCAAAAAAGATTTAGCACTAGAGAAGATAGAATCACACGAAAAACTTTGTAGAATTATGCAAAAACAAACTCATCAAAAAATTTCAGGTATAGAGAACGATATTAAAGAAATTAAAAATCATATGCGTTATGCAATGACTGCTTTAGTGGGTGGTATGTTTGCAATAATAATTATATTATTTGAAAAACTGTAGTTTTTTGGGAGGCTAGGCACTCAGCTGCCGGGATTGATTGTAGTGGGGACTATGATCGCTATATCCATTCTCTAAAATCTTCATCCATTATTTTATTTGCAATATTAACTTTTTCTCGTAAAGCTTTTACAATTCTTTCATCAATAGTATCTTGACTCATTATATCTATATAAGTCATTTTTCTTGTTTGACCAATACGATCAATACGTGCTTCTGATTGTTGACGTTTTTCAAGATCATAACCGTTTGAGAAATAAATCATATTACTTCCAGCAGTCAATGTAATACCATAACCACCTGTATGAGTAGTACCTACAAAAAATCTACACTTATCATTTGTTTGAAATTTTTTTATATTTTCAGATCTTGCATCAGTATCTGTTGCACCATAATAATCTACAACAGAATCATCTCCATATACTTTTTTAATTTCAGCTATAATTCTTCTTACATCATGAGTATAGTGAGACCATATAATAGTTTTACCCTCTACGTTTTCAAGTATGTTCATTAATTCACCAAGCCTGCTACAAGGTAAATCTTTTATGGTACCATCATCTGCAGTAAAATGTCCACAAGTAATTTGATGTAGTCGCATTAATTGAGTCATAACAGTTGCTGACGATTGCATCTTACCATCTAAAAAAGCTATTGCTTCTTTTTTCATTTGCGAATAGACTGTTTTTTGTTCTGGAGTAAGCTCAACATAGTGTTTGACATAACTTTTTTCAGGTAAATCTAAACAATCTTCTTTTAAGATTCTTTTTGAAAAAGGTTTTATCTTATCTGATAAATCTCCTAAGTTCATATATCCTACAACAATTTCAACTCTTCTTCCATTAACCTCTATTTTTCTCATCTTTGCGTATTTAGATCTAAAGGTCCAATAAGAATCATGTCCCAGGAGCCAAGGATCAAGAAATGCACATTGACTATATAGATCTAAAGGTGATTTAGTTACAGGAGAACCTGTAAGTATTCTTCTATATTTAGCATGTTCTCTTAAAGCTAAAATATTTTTAGTTCTATTTGAAGTTGGTGTTTTAATTGTAGTTGCTTCATCAATTGCAATCATTGATTTATGGCAAGACAAAAATTTATGTGCAAACTCTGCTCCATTACCTGACGAAAAAGATTCTACATTCATAATTAAAATATGAAGGTCTGTTCCTGTTTCAAATAAAGTATTTAAAATTTGTTTTTGTTTTTTACTTTTGTCAGATGTTTTCCATAACACCATTTTTTTATAGATATGATCAGGTAAGTGTATAGGCACCTCCTGATCATACCAGTTCTTATAAACACCTTTAGGTGCAATAAGAAGGAGGCCATTTATTTGGCCTTTATCATATAATATAGCGGCATTATCTAATAATACTTTAGATTTACCTGTACCCATTTCCATGAAGTACGCAAAATTTTCTTTATCCCAAGATGTTTTTAACGCATCTAATTGATGTTCGTAAGGTTTAGTCTTAAACTTATAATTTATAATATCCATAATATGCTTTACTTTTCTTTCTAGATAGAATACTACTTTAAAAAAAGGAAAAAGTCAATGAGCAAAGTTTATTTATTACAAGATATCCCTTTGGATAGAGAAACAGGTCAACCTAAATATAATATTATAGGTGCTAAAAAATATGGCGAAATTGAGATAATGTTTAGAGCATTAGAACAAATGATGTTTTCACCAGGACCTTTTATTTTTAGTATTAGACAAAAATTAAAAAATTTTACTGAAGATGATTATTTATTATTAAATGGTGATCCTGCAATTATTGGTGTTACTTGTGCAATTGCGTCAGAAATGACTAATGGTAAGTTTAAATTACTAAAATGGGACAGACAAGAAAAAACTTATTATCCTATAGAAATAAATATATTTCAAAAATAGACTTGACAAATAGCTTAACAGCTATTATTATTCCATCCATGAAAGTTAAAAAGATAAAAATAATAGGAGTTAATATATGTTAGTAGACTTAAGAAAAGATGCTCCAGATCAAACAGATGTTTTAGATCCGGAAAAATTATCAACGGAAGTTGAGAAATTAAAATCAATTCAATCGGAAATAAAATCTTTAGAAGATCGTGCTAAGGATTTAAAGAATGATGAAAAACATTTTAGTTGTATAGTTATTCCAAAGTTAATGGAAGACATGAACTTAAAATCTTTAAAATTAAGAGATGGTTCAGAATTAACTATAAAAGATATTTATGGTGCCACTATAAAAGCAGACAAAAAAGCTGAGGCACATCAATGGCTTCGTGACCAAGGTTTAGGTGATATAGTAAAAAATAATATTATTGTATCATTTGGCCAAGGCGAAGATAACAAGGCTGTAGCTTATGCTACCCTTGCGAGGTCTGAAGGGTATGAACCTATCCAAGAGGAAAAAGTTCACCCTCAGACACTCAAAGTAGTTATGAAGGAATGGAAAGACAAGGGTCGTGAAGTTCCATCAGAACTATTCTGGACGTTTGATGGGAATCAAACTTCTATAAAAAATAAAAAATAAATAATAAGGAGAAATATATGGCAAATACAAATGCTATGACTAAGAAAGATAATGCAGGTGCATTATCTACTATCAATCTAAGAGGAGACTCTGGAAGAGGTAGTGAAGAAATCAAATCGGACGATATGTCAACTCCGATCTTGAAAATCCTACATCAACTATCCCCTGAATGTAATCAAACTAATGCTAAATTTGTAGAAGGTTCTAAGCCTGGTATGATTTATGCTAAAGGTCTAGGTACATTAATGGATGGTGAAAAAGGTGTGGATATTATTGTTGCACATGTGCAAACAAGATATCCAGAATGGCAAGAGATGGGGGACACAGCAGCGCCTCCTGTCACAACACATCTATCTATTCCTGAGGATGCTCAAGAAGAGAGAAATGGTAAGTGGAGATTGTCAAATGGTAACTACTTAGAAAAAACTGCATACTTTTATGTAGTAGTCTTAGGTGATGAGCCTAGACCTGCGGTAATTACTATGAGATCATCTAACTTAACACCTGCGAGAGAATTAAATCAGTTGATTAAAAATCTTAGATTTAAAGATGACAAAGGTGTTTACAATCCAGCGGCTTATGCAGCAGTTTATAATTTAAAAACTGTGGGTAAAGTTGCAGGAAGTAAAAGCTGGCATGTCTATAAACCATCTATGAACAGATCATTAGATGTATCTAAGAAAGAGGATGCTGACTTGTACATGATGGCGCAGGAATTACAAAAAACTGTATCTAAAGGTGCGGCTAAACCTGAGTACGAGAAAAACAACAAACCTCAAACTGAGGATATTGTATAATTCACTAAGTGAATACTTCGGAGAATGGGCGAATACGGGAGACTGTGTTCGCCCAAATAATAAAAAATAAAGAATAAGGAATAGACATGACTCAATTTACAAATTGCTTTACAGGTTTGCAGAGAGATTTTGGATTTTGTAATATTGCAAGAGGATATAAAGATCCACAAACAGGTAAAATAAAATTTAATTCCGGTGATTATGGTTGGGCCGGCAAACCCATTACTCAAAAAGATTATGAAGAACATTTAGATGGAAAAAAATCTATTGGTATTCAACCTTGTGATGATAATGATTTAGCAAGATTTGGTGCAATAGATATAGATCCAAAAATATATAAAGATTTAAATATAAAAAAATATTTAGATATTATTCAAGAAAAAAAATTACCTTTAATACCAGTTAAATCAAAAAGCGGTGGTCTTCATTTATATTTATTTACAAAAGAATTAGTAAGAGCAAAAGTAATAAAAGATTTTTTAGAAGAAGTATTATTTTTATTTAAACTACCTATCAATACAGAAATATTTCCTAAACAAACTAAGTTAGGTTCTAATACTGATGGACAAAAAATGAATGGTAACTTTATTAATCTTCCATATTTTGGTAAAAAAGAAAGAGTTGCATTAGACCCATCAGGTAATGAAATACCTTTTGATATTTTTTTACAATGTGTTGAATTAAATAAGGTAGATTCAAAACAATTAAAAGAATTATCTGATAATCTTATTCAAAAAGCATTAACTGGAGGAGCAGAAGAATTTAAGGATGGTCCACCATGTCTAGAGATATTATCAAAAAACAAAATGAAAGATGGTCGTGATAGGTTTTTATATAACTACATGGTCTTTTCTAAAAAAAAATATTCAGATGATTGGAAGAATAAGGTTTTACAAGCAGGTAGAAATTATTTTGAGTTCAATCAAACTTGGACCGATGATCATATTAAAATGAAAATAAAAAACTGGGAGAAACAAGAAAAAGGTCATACTTGTAGCGATGAATTACTTTCACCAGTTTGTGTTAAATCAGAATGTGTAAAAAGAAAATTTGGAATTATATCGGATAAAAAAATAGATTGGCCATTGATGACTAATCTAATCAAAGTAGATTTTAAACCAGACCCTGAATACTATCTTACTGTAGAAAATAAAAAAGGTGATTCGGTATCCGTGCATGCAAAAGATGTAAATAAATTAAAAGATCAAAAAGAATTAAGAGGTTTAATTATGGCTCAGGCTGACATATTTCCTCCACCTATTAAAGCAATGGACTTTCATGCAATGATAAATGCTTTATTAGATACACAAGATACAGTGCAACCGGCTCCAGGAACCAGGCCTTATGAGATATTAACAAAACACTTAACTAATTTTATTAATGAAACAAAAGCAACTAATTATCATTCATTTAAAAGTGGAAACGTTTTTAAAGATGAAGTCTATGCATACTTTGTTTACGATGAATTTTATAGTTACTTAAAAGATAGAGAATGGAAAAAAGATTCTTCTAGAACTTCACACATGATTGAAAAATTATTTGATAAAGAAGAATATGAAGGTCAACCTAAACCTGAATTTGATCAAAGAAAAAGATATCCAGGTAAAGATAAAAAAACAGGTAAAGCATACCCAGGTGTAAGAGGTTGTGCAGTAATACCATTATATCTTTTTGAAAAAGAAGAAGAAGATGTTGAAGAAATTGTAGATATAGAAGACGAAAAGGATATTGTTTAATGATATATAAATACTATGGACCACCAGGTACAGGTAAAACATATAAACTAATATCTAGAGCTAAAGCTTATGTAAGAATTGGTACACCATTACATAAAATAGGTTACTTTGCTTTTACTAAAAAAGCAGCTACAGAAGCTAAAAATAGAATGCCTGCAGAAGATAAAAAACTTCCGTACTTTCAAACGTTACATTCTTTTGCATATCATCAATTAACATTAAATGAAGAAGATGTAATGCAACCTTTTCATTATGAAGAATTAGGTAAACTTTTAAATATAAAAGTTAAGTACCATGATAAATATAACAAAGAAGAAGTGTCTTATTTAAATTGTGATAGTCCTTACTTTCAAATGATAGGTAAAGCTATGAATAGGGACGTTAGTATTAGAGAAGAATTTGATAGAAATGAACACAATAGTAAAGAAATAAAATGGCATTTATTAAAATACATTGACGACAATTTAAAAGTATATAAAGAAAAAAGAAAACTATTAGATTTTAATGACATGATTAAAAATTTAATAAGCAAACAAAATCTTCCTAAATTTAAAGTTATTTTTATAGATGAAGCACAAGATTTATCTCCATTACAATGGCAGCTGTATGATAAATTAAAAGAATGTGCAAATGATATTTATTTAGCAGGAGATGATGACCAAGCTATTTATGCTTGGGCTGGTGCTAATGTAGAAAGATTTATAGAAGAACCTGCAAAAGAAAAAGTATTAAAATATTCAAAAAGAATATCTAAAACTATTCAAGAAGAATCAGATATACCAATCAGTAAAATTTTAGGTGTAAGAAAAGATAAAAATTATTACCCTAGAAATTTTGAAGGCAGTAGTGAAAATATAAATAATTTAGATCAAATAAATTTAAATACGGGTAAGTGGTTAATATTAACTAGAACTCTTTCAAGATTAAGTTCTATTAAAGAAGAACTAATAAAAAGAAATTTATATTTTAAAGTTAAAAAAGAAAAAAGTTTTAAGGTCAGATTATATAAAGCTGCCATGAAATATACTTATTGGTGTATGGGTAAAATATTAGAAGAAAAAGATATTAAAGACATAAATGAATTTATTGGAAGTGAAAAATGGAATCATCAAGTTGAATGGTTTGATGCATTTCAAGAGGCTGATGAAAAAGAAAAATTTTATATAAAAAATATGATTGATAATGGAGAAAACTTAGATGAAGATGCTAGAATATCTATATCAACTATTCATGCTAGTAAAGGTGGTGAAGAAGATAATGTAATTTTATGTCTAGACATAGGCAATAAGATAAAAAAAGCTATGCTTAAAAGTATAGACAAGCACGATGAAGAACACAGAGTTTGGTATGTTGGAATAACACGTGCCAGAAATAATTTATATAAACTAAAAGCTAACCTAAAAAGAAACGAGTACAAATTATGAGAATAATTACATCAGATATATTAATAACAATTACATTAACATTTTTTATTATTAACATAATGGAGGTATTAAAATGACACATAAAGATATATTTAAAGATTCATTTCCACAAGATAAACAAATTGGAGGATCACATTACAAAGATTTTTATATTCAACCATATGAATTTATTTCTAAAAATGATCTTTCTTTTTTTCAAGGAAATGTTATCAAATATGTTTGTCGCTATAAAAACAAAGCGGGAATACAAGACCTTGAGAAAATAATTCATTACTGTGAATTACAAATTAAAACAATGAAAGATACAAAAGGTAAAAAATAATGTTGATACCAACTACAGAATGGGTAGCTCCTACAGAGTTTCCGGATTTAAGAAAAGCAGATGAAATTGCAATTGACTTAGAAACTAGAGATCCAGATTTAAAGAAACAGGGTTCAGGGGCCATTATAGGTAAGGGTGAAGTTGTAGGTATAGCTGTTGCTGTAGATGGATGGAAAGGTTATTACCCTATTGCTCATGGTGAGGGTCCTAACATGGATCGTAAAAAAGTTTTAGACTGGTTTAAAGATGTATGTAAATCACCTGCTACAAAATTATTTCATAATGCTATGTATGATGTATGTTGGATACGTAATTTAGGTATACAAATCAATGGTTTAATACTAGATACAATGATTGCAGCGTCTCTTATAGATGAAAATAGATTTCAATATTCACTAAATTCTTTATCATGGGTATATTTAAAACAAGGTAAAAACGAAGCTTTGTTAAATAAAGCGGCTAAAGAAAGAGGTTTAGATCCTAAAGCTGATATGTGGAGATTACCTGCACAAGAAGTTGGATCTTATGCTGAAAAAGATGCAGAGTTAACTTTAAAACTTTGGCAACATTTAAAAAAAATAATTATTGAAGACGACCTTCAAGATATATTTAATCTTGAGACTGATCTGTTTCCTTGTTTGGTTGATATGCGCCACCTAGGTGTTCGGGTAGATATTGAGAGAGCCAATCAATTAAAAACAGCATTGGCAGTAAAAGAAGAAAACTTAATACAGCAAATAAAAATAGACACAGGAGTAGATACTCAGATATGGGCAGCAAGATCGATTGAAAAAGTTTTTCAAAAATTGAAGCTACCTTATGACCGTACTGAAAAGACCGACTCTCCTTCATTTACTAAAAATTTTATTTCTAAACATAATAATCCTACAGTTTTAATGATAGCAGAAGCTAGAAAAATAAACAAGGTTCGTACAACATTTATTGATACTATTTTAACACATGAACATAAAGGTAGAATTCATGCAGATATAAATCAAATTAGATCTGATGATGGAGGAACCGTAACAGGAAGATTTTCATATTCAAATCCAAATTTACAACAAATTCCAGCGAGAGATCCTGAAACTGGTCCATTAATTAGAAGTTTATTTATACCTGAAGAAGGTTGTAAGTGGGGTACATTTGATTACTCACAACAGGAACCACGTCTTGTTGCACACTATGCATTAAGATTTGGATTACCTTCAGCACAGGTTATTGCTGATTCTTATTTAGAAGACCCAACTACAGACTTTCACCAAATTGTTGCAGATATGGCTCAAATAGATCGTAAAGAAGCTAAAACAATTAATCTAGGTTTATTTTATGGAATGGGTAAAGCTAAATTACAGAATGAATTAAATGTAACTAAAGAAAAATCAGATGAACTATTTTTAACTTATCATAATAAAGTTCCATTTGTTAAACAGTTAATGAATAAAATTATGAATGCCTCTCAAGCTAAAGGTCAAATAAAAACTTTACTAGGTAGACGTTGTAGATTTCCTAAATATGAACCCGTGTTAAGGGGTAGTGATTGGGGTACATTTGTACCTGCAGAAGATCATGAAAGAATGGAAGAATTAAAAGCTATGGGTCCATTTTTAAAAGATAGTGAAGATAAAATTATTACAGACAAAGATGGTAATAAAAGAAAAAATTATTGGCATGGTAATCCAACTAGAAGAGCCTTTACATACAAAGCATTGAATAAATTAATACAAGGAAGTGCTGCCGATATGACTAAAAAAGCTATGGTTAATTTATATAAAGAAGGTATTTTAGGGCACATACAAATTCATGATGAACTTGATTTTTCTATTGAATCACAAGAACAAGCTGATAAAATAAAAGAAATAATGGAACAAGCAGTAGATTTAAAAGTTCCTAATAAAGTTGACTATGAATCTGGACCTAATTGGGGAGAGATAAAATAAATTATGGCTTACTTAAATGCGGACATACCACCTATCTACTGTAAAATACGTAAGGAGTATTTATATGACTTGGAAAAACATCAAGGAGAATCTGTTGACTGCTGTATCTTTAGTGTGGTCTCTATTACAGATCGCTCACTCTTATTTAATATTATGTTACCAAATGGTGCATGCTTTTGGCGTCTACCTATATCAGCGTTTTTTCAAGAAAAATTTGACAGAAAAGACGTACCAGATATCGCAATCGACAATCTTCAATTATGGAATTGCTTTAGTTATTATCCTAGTGTTAACTGCTTTAGTTTTTTAAGAGGTAAACGTGGTAAATACTTTGGTAAAGACAAAATAAACTATCCATTTGAATATTTATTTACTATTGACTGGGGTCATCCAGATAGTAATATACTAGATACTGAGCATTCTGAAATTCCTGCAGAACACAAGTGTGCTCACATACTTGCTTTAGATAATGGCAATTATGCAGCACAACCCAACAATAGAATATTATGGGATGCTCCAAACTATACAACCGATAGAGAAGTACCAGACTATAGGGTTCAAACTACAAGATGGAATGTAGAAAATAAAGATTGGTTGACTGAAGATAGTAATAAAATGTTTTATACAACAGAGGATAAAAAATGAGTTTAAATATATGTGTAGATTGTTCTTTTGAAAAAAAGAAATGTCAATGTGTTACCCAACCAACTAAAAAAATAAGTTGGTGGAGAAGAATATTTTTTTGGGCTAGATAGTTATGGAGTATTGTAGGATGAATTATTATTTTACAGGTGCTTTAATTGTAGCTTTTGTGTTATTGGCTTTTTTTATACAGCCAGGGTATCTACCTAAATGAGTAATAAACCACTAAACATATCAGAATCAGCTTCCGTACAGATGCCGATGAAGACGGTTGCTAGCCTAATCGTTCTCGTCGCAATGGGTGTGTTTGCATATACAGAAGTGACTGCAAGGTTGACTAGTCTAGAGACTTCAAGAGAATTATTTAATGCTGATTTATTAAAAAAATCTGAGCAGAAACCAACAGATCAAGAACAATTTATGTTAATAGAGGCGTTATATGGTGACGTTGAAAAATTAACTGTAACTCAAGAACAAAATATGACCAACAAGGTTAATATAGAATTTTTAAAAACACAACTAGAAAAAGCATTAGATGATGTTGAACAATTAAAAGATAAGGTAAGAGCAAATGGAAACGGTCATCAGTAGCGTAGTAGCTCTTTGTATGTTTATAGCAGGAGAACTTACAGAACATAGAATACAGCC
>Ga0208793_1000736_pt1 | contig 20909 bp, 25 predicted proteins | sample 17_taG_FD_184092 | JGI IMG/M metagenome (GOLD analysis project Ga0208793, IMG submission 184092) | Marine viral communities from the Subarctic Pacific Ocean - 17_ETSP_OMZ_AT15314 metaG (SPAdes) (version 2) | ecosystem: Environmental > Aquatic > Marine > Oceanic | place: Pacific Ocean | collected...
ATCGTCAGGCTATTGCAGATGAGGTAGGTGATTGCCTCTGGTACATTGCAGCATTGTGTCGTGACTTGAACGTAGACATGTCAGACCTAGCTACAGCTAACCTAGAAAAATTACATGACCGTAAGAAACGTGGTGTCATACAAGGGAGTGGGGACAAACGATAATGAGTAAAAAGAAAACAGGTATGTCTTGGTTCTGGCGTTGGGTAAACTACCTAGCAACATGGCGAGAACATCGTAATACAATTAAACAGCTTAATTCGCTGACTGATAAAGAACTAAATGATATAGGCATTAGCCGTGCAGACATTGATCGTCTGGTATGGTTAGGTGAAGACAAGACAATGCGAGGACGAGGTAAAGATGACTGAACAATACGGACCAACACTATCAATCAGTGAAGAGATTCATGCTATGAAGTATCGTAGCAAGGGTGAGACTTTCAAGGAAGCTATGACACGTGTAGCTGAAGCATTGAAGGATGATGAAGGACACTTCAATAACTTCCGTAACATCCTTTACAACCAACGCTTCCTACCTGCAGGACGTGTACAGTCTGCTATGGGTGCGCCTCGTCGTGTAACACCATACAACTGCTTTGTGTCTATGACTATCGAAGACAGTATGGACGGTATTATGGAAGCTGCTCGTCGTGCTGCAGAGACTATGCGTCTAGGTGGTGGCATTGGTTATGACTTCTCAACACTGCGTCCACGTGGTACGTTGATCAAGTCACTAGACTCTAAGTCCTCTGGTCCTCTGTCGTTTATGAGTATCTTTGATGCGGTGTGTAAGACGATTGCATCTGCAGGTCACAGACGTGGAGCACAGATGGGTGTGTTGCGTGTTGACCACCCTGACATTGAAGACTTCATTACAGCAAAGAACAACAGTGATACACTGACTCAGTTCAACATCTCTGTAGGTGTGACTGATGAGTTTATGACTGCAGTTAAGGATGATCTAGACTTCGATCTAAAGTTTGATGGACGTGTCTACAAGACTGTTAGTGCTCGTGCTCTATGGGATCAGATTCTACGTAGTACATGGGATTGGGCTGAGCCAGGTATCCTATTCATTGATCGTATCAACAAGAAGAATAACCTGTGGTACGCAGAGAAGATTGCAGCTACTAACCCATGTGGTGAGCAACCACTACCGCCTAACGGTGCATGTCTACTAGGCTCGTTTAACTTAACCAAGTATGTCGTAGACCATGAAGGTAAGTATGTCTTCAACATGAACCAACTACGCAACGACATCCCACATGTTGTTCGTGCTATGGATAATGTGGTTGATCGTGCAACGTATCCACTTATGGAACAAAAGGGAGAGGCAATTAGTAAACGTCGAATGGGCCTTGGTGTTACTGGTGTAGCGAATGCTATCGAAGCACTAGGGTTTGAGTATGGTACTGAACGATTCCTACAGACCCTTGAAGAAATCATGGGAGTAATTAGGGATGTCGCTTATCGCACTTCTGTTGAGTTGGCTATTGAGAAGGGACCGTTTCCTCTCTTTACTCAAGCTTATCTTGAGAGTGACTTTGCTAAGTCTTTACCTAGTGATATTCGTAACCTCATTAGCGATCACGGTATTCGTAACAGTCATCTGCTTTCTGTTGCTCCAACAGGAACTATCAGTCTGTCAGCCGATAACGTATCCTCTGGAATCGAGCCTGTCTTCTCACATTACTACGACAGAACTATCCAAACCTTCGATGGACCAAAGGTTGAACGAGTAGAGGACTACGGCTATCGTGTCTTTGGTGTGAAGGGTAAGACTGCAGACGAACTGTCAGTGTTTGATCACGTCAAGGTTCTGAATGTAGCATCACGATTCGTAGACTCTGCATGTTCTAAGACCTGTAACGTAGGTGATGATGTGACATGGGAAGAGTTCAAGCAGGTGTACATGGATGCCTACGATGGTGGTTCATCTGGTTGTACTACATTCCGTGCATCAGGTAAACGATACGGTATCTTGAATGCATCTAGCTCAGAGGATGTAGTAGAGGAGCCTGTAGTACAGGAAACACAAGACTACGTAGACGAGGGTGGTGCTTGTTACTTCGATCCTGCTACTGGCCTACGTCAGTGTGAGTAGGAACCGTAAACAGTTAGGTGATGTGCCTACACCCTGCATCAAGACCTGTCGTTTAGAGGATGGGTACTGTGTAGGGTGTAAGCGCACCCCCGAAGAGATACGAGATTGGATGATCATGTCTACATACGAACAGAACATGCTAGTCCATGAGTTGAAATGGAGACAAGAAAATGGCAGCTAGTGGTATTTACTGGATAGACTTGACTTTTAATTGGTGTGTTATTATATTAGCTTGGGTAGCATCTCAACTAGGCATAACATATGAAGAGATTAACGTATATCTTTTCTGTATCATATGGCCCATCCTTACGTTGTATCACTTAGCACGTATCAAGTACTTGAAGTGGAAACTATATGGCTAATTGTAATGACTGCGGCAGCCTACTAGACGACGATGGATACTGTGGTGAGTGTTATGTCTACGAGTATCCTGATTTTACAGACGAGGAGTACAAGAAGATTAAGAAGAAAAAGAATGATGTAGTAAACAACCCGATACACTACAATCATAGTGGTATTGAGTGCATTGATGCAATAGAAGCTATGACAGAGAACATGTCAGGCAGTATAGCACCACACGCAGCTAACGTACTCAAGTACCTGTGGCGTTGTGAGTACAAGAATGGTCTAGAGGATATTGATAAAGCTATCTGGTATCTGCAACGACTACGAGAACGATGGTGCGACATACACCAATAAGAAAAAACCCCCAGGGATTTCTCCTTGGGGGTTTTCTTTTATGTTTTCTTTTTTCTCTTTTTACCTGAAGCAGTGACTGACCAACTTACTCGTTTCGGTCCTGTCTTTTTCCTTGCTTCACTCTTAGATATTCGTGCGGCAACAGATTTAGGACGACATGCAGGGTAACCTCGTTTATCTTTCTTACCTGATCTACCACAAGGCTTACCTGTTTTAACGTCGATCCATTGCTCCCCGAACCATTTACCTAGTCCACCTTTAGCCATGACTATGCTTTCTTAACTCTGTTGTCCTTACCTTTCCAACCGCCACCCTTAGATTTATACCACTTAGCAGCCCAAGCATTAGCATAAGCTGAAGGGTAGACCTTAAACTTCTTCTTTGCTTCTGATTTAGCTCGTGACCATAGTTTAGGGTTGGTTGGAGTAGGCATTACTTTTTCTCCATCTTCTTCTTTTTCATTGTCTTAACAGGTTTCTTAGGTGTTGCCTTTTTTCCGTAAGGCATTTTCTTTCCGTTCTTGTATGGCATTACGCACTATCTCCTTCGACTTTGTGGCAGTGTGGTGTAGCATACGCACCGCCTTGACGTATTGTAGTTGCTACTTTTTCTGCTTCCTCTAAGCAAGCTTTCTCACTATAGAATGGTTCTGGTTTTGCTATGATCTTGCAGGATAGTGCCATAGGATCGAAGCAAACTAATAAGATTCCTATCCACATATCACCACTTCACTTTCGCAGCCCAGTATGCTGCACTCATTTTACCTTTAGCAATGTTCTTAGCATGTCTAGCACGAAACGCTTTATTTCTTGCGCTACCTTTAGGACTGCCTTTGACACCTTTCTGACCGAATCGTATAATCTTTTCTTTACCATTTACACACGCCTTTACTACATGAGATTTACTTGGATGATTAGGCGTAGTCTTAGGACTATTACATTTCATCTTAGCTTTGTTAAGCCTTGCTGCCATCACTCTTTCTCCTTAGTGTTGCTATTAGAGTAAGTAAACCACGTCCCATTTCTTGTGGACTAGGGGCTAACCAACCTAGCACTAGAAGGATCAAGACCCACGGCGGTATCTCATTTATATTTATATTCTCTACGCTATCTGTGTTTACTTTGTTTGTGTCGTTGCTTTGTTTCAGGTCACCTGTCAGTGTTTCGACTACCACCTCTTGATCAGAGTTGCTTGTAGTTCCAACTGTCTGAGAGTTGGTCTGCCCTGCCTGTACATTTGCTGCGACATTCGGTCCACCCCCACCTCCCAAGAGAAAGGACGGAATCTGAGAACAACTACTTGTTAATAGAAGCAGTGGTATTGCTAGTATGATTGACAGTATGCGTGTTTTTACCATTGACGTATATCCCGAAGAAACCTGCACCTGCCCCTACAATAACAGATACGAACCCTGCTTGTGCGTTTGTGGGATCAGGTAAATCCATGAACCATGTTGTTGTTTTATAGAAAGCGTACCCATACAAAGTTATAATTAATCTAGGCCATATACGCCACTTGTCTAACCACTCAGGAGTTACTTTCATTACTTAACCTTTCATAGCGTACATCAGTAGTCCAAGACCACCGAAGAATATTAACAACAAGACTCCTGTAATAGACCAAGTGATTATGGACTCAATCATCTCTGCCTTACGGTACTCTTGATCTCTCTTTTTTTTACGAATCTTTGCTTCTGTACGCACTAATTCATCCCATGCTGATGGACCATATATGAAACTAATATGTTGACGTAGCTCTTCACGCATAGCCTCTGCCTTACGCTTCGCATTCCAAACAGCGAGGGCTTCCTGTTCTACATCCCCGCTTATAGTCTTCCACCACGGTGGGTTGTTGGCCTTTTTCTCTGCTTGCCCTAGATCGGACATAGCACCTGCCCATTGAGATAACTGACCATGCATGTCTTGCAAGTCTTTACCAACCTGCAGTCCCTTCTTAATTGCGTTGAAGGCGACAGTCGCACCACCTATGATAGTCACTGGGTCCATTTATTGCTCCCTAGATTTCTCCATCATAACTCTGATAGACTTTATGTTTTCATCTATTCGGGCCATAGTAATTTCTAGAGTTTGTACTGATGACTCAACAGCCATTAGCCTTACTTCTTGTCGAGCAATCTCTCTGGCGTTAGTCTCAACACTCTTGTCGAGTGACGACATGTACCAGATAAAACCTGCAGTCTGTACAGCAATGGCAAATACTAGAGTGACAGGTACAGATTTAGATAGGTGCCATTCTTCATTATTGTCCATTATAACACCTCAAAATGAGGGGCATCAATGAAGGGTCTACGACCAGCAGAACGACGAATGTCAATGTACTCATTCATCAAGTCTTCTGCAGTACCATCCCAATCATTAAGAGCCTTGTGCCATGCAGCACCCCAACGGATAGTGACTCCTAGTTCTTTTGATGCCTTGAGCATTGCATCAGCTATTTCGTCGTACAAGTTTAGTTCCCAACGACCACCATCAACCCACGCCATGAGGTCTACAGCGTTACCTTCGAGGTGCTTAGACTTCATGGTTTGTGATGCACCTTTAGCGACCAAGGCTTCCTGCTCTTGAATGGTACGTAGACCACAGATCACAGAGAAGTCCTGCTCAGATAGCTCAATGGCCCTCTCCACTACAGCTACTAGCCGTGGATTAACACCTTCAAGTTTCTGTTTACTTCGATTACCTAAAACGTATCCCATGCTAGTCTCCTAGTTTACCTAAGTTTATTCTTATTTTAGAGTCGGCTTCCTTACCCGATTGTTTTCTAGTCTCTTGTGCAGCATATGCTAAGATACTAAGTAACTCAATAGGACTTGCATCCTCTAGAGAATCAGTGTCTATTGTACCTGCTTTCAAACCTTCCCAGAACTTAACACGACGAGGCCCAGGATTGAAGTCATATAGGTCTTCTACAATAGTATTACCTTCGTCGTCTGTGTATATCTTACCACCACTTCCTACAAAGTGTGCCATACGTGCTTTAGGGTCAGTAAAGCTTTCTTTGAATCCTCGTTTCAGAGTTTCTTCGTTCTTTGTATTGAAGTCATCATATGTAAAGTAACCACGATTACTAGAACGTGCAGATGTTACAGCTTCTTTCAATGCAGTTATGTCTGACTCATTCAACATAGACTCATTTAATTCAGAACCTGGTGTTAGTAGATTAGAAGTAAAAGCTCTAGCTTGTGCTGTACCGAAACCTTCAGCAGTCACAGTAGAATAAAGAGAAGTACCTGCATCTTGTATGTAGTCAAGACCTTCACCTACAGACTCCCCTACTGCCATTGCAGCACTCGTACCTTTTTCTAGTAGGTCTGATCCGAAGTCAAGAATCTTAGTGTAGTTGCCACCTGTAGTAGCACCTTGATTCTTTGCAGCCTTAACAGCAGCAGGTGCAGCTAGATCGAAGAGCTTTGTGTAGTCAGCCATATCAGTCTACCTTCACCATTTCAGTACCGATCATAATGATGTCACCTGTTTTAATAACACCAAGTCTTTCGGCTGCGTCTGCCTCGTCTTGTGAAGTGAAGTATCTAACATCTTCTGCAGTTTGATCTAGTCCTGCAGCTTGCATTCGAGTAGAAAATGTGTTAGCCATTTCGTCATTCCACCAATCAGCTTGTGTAATGTTCATAGAACCTGGGCGTAGCTGTGGGCGTGGTCTTGATGTAGGTTCAACACCCTCTTCAATAGCCTGTGATGCAGTATCAATTACCTGTGAAGGAGTCATCTGACCTTCGGTTGCAATCTCCTCACTGATGATGCCTGAAGCATACGCCTCTCTTGCACGTTCTAGTGCCTCACGTGTTTCTGCTATAGTATGTTGTGCTTTGTTACCTGTCTTATCGTAGTAACTACGTCCTGTATTCGGATCAGGTATTGATGCAAACTCTTTAGCGAACTCCAACATAGCAGTGTTAATGTCATCAGACTCGCCTTTGATATACGCAGCTAGTTTAGGACGTTTAGTTCCTAGTATCAAACCTAGTCCCATACGGTCTTGTACAGTAGGGCTGAAGATTGTGCTGTCGTTAACACCTGCAGCTTTCATTGCAGCGTCCATTGCTTCAGGTGTAATCTGATACGCACCTACAGCAAACAAACGGTTAGGGTTGTTAGGGTCTTTGATACGCTGATAACCTTTAATCTCACCTAGTGTCATCTTAGATAGAGGTTTACCACCACGTACTGTGCTGTTAGTAGAGCCTACGATGTTGTCACCTGATGTACCACGGTTACTAGATTCGTACCCACCTTCACCTGCACTAATAAAGTTTAGTACTTCCATACGTTCTGGTGTAGGAGAACCCCCTACGTCAACCATAGTTTCGTCAGGCTCTTCTACTCTAGTCTGACCTAGAATACGATTAGCTACAGATAGAACCTCACGGTGTTTGTATGCACGTTGAATGTTATCGCCTTTAGCATACTCACTTGTTTTAGGTAGATACAAACCTTTATCACTTAGGTTAGTTTGTACATACGCTCTCATGCTACTGTCACCACTACGTAGATGATCTATATAGTCTTGGTTTGTAGCGTAGTAGGATTGAGTACCTTCATCCCACACTAGGCCCATAACCCTATTTGAAGGATCACGACCTTCTGCTTCTAAGGTACTTAGTTTAGATTCAGAGAATCGTAGGTTATTTGTAACAGCACTATTGATTAGTGTACGAATCTGGTTAGCAGTAGCTGTGTCACCGTAGTTATCTAGTGCATTTAACTTCTCAACAAGCCCTGAGTCTATGATAAGCTCATTTAGTTTAGAGCCTGTCTGCTGTAGATCAAGGTTGTTCAGTGATTTAACAACAGATGCGATACCTGCGATAAGTTGTTTCTTACCTTTGTCTGTAGCAATGTCACCTACTGATAGGTTCTTGATCAACCCTAGACCTGTAGCACGTTCTGTAATCAAGTCTTCGGGTGTCAATCCCTCTGTACTAAACGCAGCATTCAAATCTTCTTGAGTCATAATGGTGTTAGGGCCAACAACTTCGTCTTGACGTGCCTCAATAAGGGTATCAAAGATAGAGCCTAGATCACCTTTACTTGAGATAGCTGCAGTATCTGAACCATCACTTAGTTTAGTTGTGATACTCTTAAATAAGTCTAGACCTGCAGGTGATGCAAGAATATCTGACTTAGTAATGCTTGCACCTGCAATAACCTCGCCCATAGTATTACCTGTTTGAGCTAGGTAAGATGCAACACCTTCAGCAATTTTCTCAGGGTCTTTAGTCTCTTTCATTTCAGTTAAGAAATTACCTAGATTCGTAAAGTATTCTGAGTACTGACTACGTTCATCTTCAGATATTGTGTTAGGGATAGACAGATCGATGATACGTCGAGCTTCTGCAACACGAACTTCTAGAGCTTCGATGTCTGTTGTAGTAATAACCTCACCAGTATCACGCTTCAACTGAATAGACGCAATGATTGCAGTGTCTAAGTTCTGAATACGATTCTCTACTACAGGTTTTAGTTTAGTGTACCACTGAGCCTTGTCGTTTACATCTGCAGTTGTAGCCATAAGTTCTACAGCCGCAGCTTCTGATGCTTTATTCTGAGCAAACATAGCGTGTTGATCAGGAGTGTAACTAGGATTCAGAGTCTTAGAAGCTAAGTAAGCAGTCATAAACTTAGGATCACGCTGCATAGCTTCATACTGAGTCATCTCTGTAGTCTTAGAAAGATCAGAGAAGTCCATACCTGTCTTAGCTTTTAGTGTACTGTTGTACTTAGCTAGGTCAGCGTACCCACCTGGAAGTTTAGAAGCAGCAGCCTGTACAGCTTGACTATATCCTGCACGTGTCTGTTCAAACGACATACCACTTTGTTCTGCTTTCTGATCTACAGAATCAATAGCACCAAGCAAGTCACGTACAGCACTCTTCTCACGTGCAGTATCATACATATCGTAGGCATTACCTGCGATACCTATAGCAGATTGTAGAGCACTAGCTTGTGTACGTTCAAGAGCCGCCTGACCTTGTACTGCCTTGGCCTGTGCGCCTAGAGACATTGCTTGAAAGTCTGACCTAATCTTTTCAGTGTTGTCTACAACACCCTGTTGAGGGCGTTCAAACCCTATGTCGAAAGATGTCTTAGGTGCAAATATATCTTGTGCCATATTAGTTTCCTAGTGTTGATGCTAGACGTTCAGCCATCGCAGTCCTATCATTCTTACGTAGTTTAAGAATTAGTTGTGGTAGTTCATCTTCTAGTGGAGTGATCAAGGCTTTACGTAAACCCATCTTAGTTATCTCTGATGCACCACTTAGATCAATACGTAGCTTCAAGGCTTCTAGTAGTTTGAAACCTTCCTCGTATTGTTGTGGGTCACCTGACTTAATCATAGCATGAGCTTTATCTGCTAGTCGGTTAATGTCTCGACGTTCTCTACGTAGACTCTTATCGTCATTGTAAATCTTAGACTTGACTGAGTAGAACTCTTGTACTTTCAGAGGACTAATGCCTAATGCAACCATTAGAGCTTCAGTTGTAGTCATCTCACCAGGAACGGTAGCTCCTGTTTTACTACGATACAGACCGTTATTCATAATACCGATAGCCTTTGCAGTACTATCAAGTGTTGTGATGTTACGGAATGTCTTGATTATATCCTCTTTTACGAGTGTGCCGTTACCGTCTGTAAGATTCAGGATACTGTTCCAGATAGAAGATACGATGTCCCCACCAATCTGAGCAGATGGACCACCTACAACCTCTAGGAACTGACCCTCTTGAATCTTACGTAGTGTCTCACGTACCTGACCCATTGGTGCAAGGCTTGTTGTTAGACCTGTACCTACACGTCCGTTCTCGTCTTTAAGGAGTACATCAGTAACACCATCAATCAGACCCCACTTCAAGAATGTGAATAATGAGTTGTCTGTTGACCTACCTGTTTTCTCTGCAATGTAGTCTGCAGCATTAGCGAATCCGAAACCTGCAGCACCATACATAGGTACAAGTACAGCACCCAACCTTGCACGTTCTGCTATGCTTAGTTCACGTCCTGTAAACAACATCTCCATAGAACGCATGGTGTGTGACAACCACTGTGTAGGTAGACGCATGACACCCTGTTGCCAAGATGCGTTAGAGATAGACGACATATGGAAGTTCAAGGTACTGTCACGTCGAGCAATCTGTCTACGAGCCTGTTCAGTCAGGATAGATGCACCTGGGTTCTTCGCCATGTACTCAAGGATAGCTGTATAAGTACCTGTCATACGTGCTAGGCGGTCACCCTCACGGAAAGGTACAAGACCTATCTCCATACCCTTAGATGCAGTCTTACGTGTAGTTGCCCATGCATTAGCTAGTTTACTAGGTGTGTAGTCTTCACCTGCAAAACCAGAGATACCACGACCATAACCAGTGTTAAGTTCAGCGATCTCAGTATCCAAGTCCATGCGACCTGATGAACGTACATACTGCATGATCTCTTTTACTTGATTGTCTGTCAGGTTGTAGCGTTTAGCAACCATCGACAAACCTTTATCCACTGCATCTGGGAATACAAACAATGGACGCATAAGTAGTGCCATACCTGCAGCACGAGGGCCATGAGTAGGTGAGATCATCATAATAGATGTAGCATGGAAACTCTGAATGATAGTTTGTTTTACATTCAAGAATCCGAACTTAGACAAGAATCCTACTTTAAGCATAAAGTTAGTAGGATCATTGAAGTTTAGTTCTTTACCTGTACCTCTGTATACAAAGTTACCTACAGACTTACCAAGATTAAGCATGGCTATCTCGTCTGCACGTTTAACCCTCATACGACGACGATCAATACTCCATAGCTCTTTCATTCGATTTACTTCTTTACCTGTGCCTGTGAACTGAGCACCCATAAACAAGTTATAGAAGTCATCTTCAGGTACGTTGCTAGGTAGTCGAATGCCTGATACGTTACGTGCTTTCTTGACCCACGCTGTCATAGCATTTACAGTGTATGCTCTGTAGCTAAAGTCATTGATAGCACCATTGATACCAGATACGATGTTAGCAGTAGGATCGAAGTTAGTAGTTTTTACACCACCGAAGTGAGGCAATACACTATCACTACGGCGCATATCGTTCTCAATGAAGTTGCCTACAGACATTCCATTGAATACATCATCATCACCATCTGCAGAGGATAGAGCTACGTTGCGTTCTTTCTTCTGAAGTTGTGATGCAGTATTTAAGTCCCAGTTGTTTTCACGAGCAAACAATTCCAAGTCATCAAAGGTTTCTATAGATGGGTTCCAAGAGTTATTCTCTTTGATGATGTCATCTATCTTAGAACTACCTCTGTTAGCAAGGATAGTGTTAATCTCATTGATAGCTTTTACTGCGTCTTCTTCAGTGAATGCAGATAACCAAGTCTTAATACGGCCTCTGTTGTAGTCACCTGCCACGACAAACCAGTTAGAGAATGGGTTAGTGCGTGGGCCACCTGCGTTGTAGCCTAGTACATCTGATGGGTCTAGTGCATCTACAGACTTAGGACGTACAATATATTCTACACCCTCGTATGGTTTATCTAAACGCCATACACTTGTGTTAGGTTCTACAAACTCTTTGTATGTTACCTGATTATCTACGATGTCTAGGATGCGTGAGTTCTCAGGTACAGATGCTTTAGTGCCTAGTTGCTTTGCAGGTACACGGAATCCGTTAGGCATCTTAACAGCACGGTATCCTTTCTGGATGTACCGTTGCATGATGTTACTTGCCTGTAGAAGGTACGCTGCATCACTGATCTCTACAAGAGATGCATAAGCTTCCTTAACAGTTTGTGTAGCCTCACGTCCTGTAAACTCTAGGTACTTATTAGAGAAGTCCTCAATAGTGTACCATCCACGTTTAGCAGACTCTAATGGATTGTCACGAAGGTTACGTGTGATGAATGCTAGTGCTGCACGGTCAGTGTTGTTCAATGCTTCAATAGGTCTAGAAGCTTGTTGTACTAACTTACCGATAGCTGCAGCCGCACCCTCGCCAAGTAGTGCTAGTTCTGTTGTGTTACGTAGGCCACGAGTAGAAGCATTACTGACAAAACGACCTACACCACCTAAGACATCATTGATCATGTTACGTACAGTGCCACGTTCAAGGTTCATTGCACCTTCAAAGATGTCATCAATACCCTTGATCTCTTTAGCTAGGTTTAGGTTCTCACGTAACTGAATTACGAAACCCTTACCCTCATTCACAGGTACAAGTTCACCACCTGAACGCTTCGCTGCTTCTTTAGCACCTACTGATGGGTTGCCTTTAGATGTAGCTTTGTAGGGTTGACCGTCTGTTGCACGTCCGAACTGTACAGTAACATTGTAGTTACCTAGATCGTCACCTACATGCCCTGCTTTGTAAATAGGGTTACCGAATGTTTTACCCATACGAGCTACAGCTTCTGCAGCAAGACGTGTCACATCAGCTTCAGGTAGAACCTTACCGATAGCGTTGTTCTTGTAGTAAGTCTGTATATCCTGTAGAAGTTTATTCTCTTGCAAGATACGAGACACACGAGACTCAGAGGGTAGGCCATCATCTAAGTGTGGATTCAAAGACGCAGGACCAACATCGTTAGTAACTTCAGGGTCTAGTCGTTTGTTTAGTGTATCCTCTGCTACCTTTGCAGCTTCCTCTGGTCCTTGGTTAGCTGATACACGGCCTACAAGTGTACGGTTACGTGCAGTCTTAGTTGCAAGTTTTATAGAACTCTTTGCTACCTGACCTAAACCTGCAGCATCTAGTGCAGCAAATGCCTTAGTTAACGCTTTCTCACCGAAAGTTCTGAAGCCATTGTTGTTTACAATCTCTTGTAGTTGAGCTATACGCCATGAGCTATCGTCACGTGGACCTTTACTCATGTAGTCTTCAGCAAACCCAGTGAACCACTCACCGAACTGTTTAGGAGTCATGGTGATTTTATTCTGTAGTACCTCGTTACCAAGTGATTCTAGTTCATCTTCACTAAGCAACGTGTAAGGAGATGTAACAAATTCATGCAGAGCCATAGAACCGAAGTCCAACACTGCATCAACAGCACCTGTCTCTTCTTGTGCGATATATGTATCTAGTACACCTTGAGCGATACGGTTGTTAGATGCAATACGTAAGTCAACAGGCTCTACCTCTGAGTCCTTTAGACCTAGTGCTTGTTCGTAGTAGTACTGTTGAGTCTCTAGGAAGTCTAGTTCTTTCTCTCTGTACTTATCAATATTCTCTTGGAACTGTACAGGATCAACGTCTAGGTACTCTAAACGATCTACAGCATATGTTTCAAGAGGACGGTTCTGATCTAAGAAGTCCTGCTTGGCTAGTTTAACATCCGTATGAGGCTTACCTGTGGTTAGGATAACTTCATCTTGTTCTGTGTCTGTCTTGATAGACGTGTCTTGTTGTTCTTCAGATTCAAACTCATCAAGGAAATGATGGGTATCCTCTTCAATGAACGTAAGATTTAAGTTTTCCATTTAGGTTTCCCTTATCGCATAATACCTGCACCCACTTGGAATGCAGTGCTTGCAATACCCATAATGCTAGATGCACGGCTCTGATACAATGAAGCTTGTGATAGAGCTAGTTGTTGCTGACCTTGTAGGACGTTAGCTTGACCGTATAGCGCATTGATCTGACCTTGTAGGTCTGCAGATCGTTGGTTAGCTTGCGTAATCTGTTGAGATAGGCCAGACTGTTGTGTAGAGTAACCAAGAGCAGCCGACAAGTTAGAGCCAATAGAAGCAGCACCCCCAGATACGGCAGATGATCCTGCAGCCCCTGCAGCTTGTGCTACGTTTTGTTGACGTGCTCGTGCAATCTGAGCTTCTCGGATAGCCTGTCGTCGCTGCCTACGTACAGCTAATTTATCCTGCTCTGCTTGCTTCTGTATAATTTCTTTCTGAACACCTACCTGTGCTGTAGATACTGTCGTGACTTGATCTTGAATATCTGCTATCTGTTCGCCTGTAGTTTCAGCTTGTGTCTGTGCGGCCTGTGCTGCAGAAATGTTCTTATCTACTTTACTACCTATAACACCACCAATAATAGCACCACCGACAACAGCCGCAGCTACGCTTGTGACACCTATTGCAGCACCTACAGCACTCGTAGCAAGAGCAGCACCTGCAAGTCCACCTGCAACAGCACCAATCGCAGTAAATACAGCCATATCATAATTCCTTTATATATGCAGTTTCTATTGGCTTGAAGCCTTTACGTTTAAATAGAATACCTGCCTTACCATCAAGTACTACATCAAGAGCAGATAGCCTTGCGTAGTCACAGCCTTTTTGTTTAGCCCATTCAACGTAACCATCAATGAGTTTAGGAGCAGTCTTACCATTTCTATGTTCAGGTTCTAACCACAACATTAACTCTTGTGATACTACGAGATCATTTATAGGCAGTTCAGTCATTACTCCTGCAATAGCACCCACGATCTCTGTGTTAAAACAAGCAACCTTTACTATACCTGCATCACTATCTATTAGTTGTTGTAGTGTAGTAGCTACTTTATTAGGATTGATTGTATTCAAAGCAGGGTGGTTAGTTTCTTTAGAGAATAGCTTTGCTGCAATCGTTATATCTAAGATGTCGCTATGGTTAGCGTCACGTATTGTATAAGACATGAAGTCTCCTAAGTTAGTGTGTTTGGTTAACTCCACCAAGAACTGAGTATCCAAGTAGAACGAAGTCCTTACCTTGTTCGCTCTCGAATTTGATACGCATTGATCGACCACGACCACGTACTTTCATTCGAGTAGTGATTACTGTTTCAGGGTAATCAAAGTTCAATAGGTTATTAGCGTCAACAACAGGCATTGCTTTAAATCTGTATGCTTGTTGTGCAGTACTAGAACTACTGTTCTTGAAGTCCCAGAATGCAGACACTAACATAGATGATGGTTTGTCTGGTTGATAACCGTCTGTCTCATTACCTTCCCATGCAGTCTCAGTTAGTCGCATGTAAGTTGTAATGTAAGGAGCAGTCTTCTTTAGAAGTAGGTCACCCATGAAGTCATAACCTGCTTCAGCAAAAGAACTATAGTTTGTTGTACCCCAATCTAAGAAGTCCTCTCCTGTGAAAGAACCCATAGTCATCTTATCTGATTCACCATCACGAATAATCAAGATGATTGCAGGTGAACCTGTAACTGCTAAGTTCTGAATAGAGACAACATCATCTCCTGCAGAAGTTATAACGTCATCACCTGTGCTAGTTACAACATCAAGTGTAGAAGCTGCAGCACCGAAACCAGAGAAGAACTCCATACCAATAATAGCATCTGTATCTGCAGTTTCATCTTCTACATACCAAGGGTAGAATGCTTTCAGAGGCACATCAAGTACTAAGATATTATTTACCTTAGATTCTACTGTTTCACTATCGTCAGGCCATGCCCAGTAAGCACGTTTGTTTACAGGATCGAAAATAGATATAAGTTTATTCTTAGACTCGTTAGGAATACGATCCCAATAAGCTTGAATAGTAGAGATAGTCAAGTTGCTTTCTACAGGACGACCACTTGTCTGATCGAATTGTAGGGTGTGAATACCATTCTTACTCCACCAGATAGGCGAACCATCTGCAATTACAAAACTACCTTCACTAACGATACCTACGTCTGTAATCTTTCTTACTGCAAAACCTGCAGGACTAAAGACACCATCAATACCTTCAATACGCCATACACCATTCTCTGCAAAGACATACAAACTAGCGTCAATAACGTAGAGTACCTTAATTCCTACAGCACCTGCAATACGGATTGTACCGCCATCTGTGTCAAGTAGATCACTGATCTGTTCTGATGTAGGATCGTTCTGTTGTAGACATTCACCTAGCTGATTAAAGTTATCAATCAACTGACTAAATAAGATGATGTCTGTATTTGAGGTACTATCAAGACCTGCATAGAAAGCACGACCTGCAAAGGTAGCTACTGTCCTAAATCTACTAGATTCAGTTTCTGTGGTAAGTCCTGAGATACCTGATGCAGTAGCACGGTCTTTACTAAAGAAGTCTAGTACGTAGTGACCGTTGCCTGTTAAAGATGTACCAGTATAAATCTTATCCCACTCGGTAGCACTATAGACACCTGAAGCATCTTTACCTGAGTACCAAGGGTGAGTAAGACGTTTAGTTAAATCAGTAGGAGCACCGTTGCCTGTGTTCCAACCTGTGTTCTGTGCATCATACTTACGTTCATCTGAAGGACTTGCTTCGTCTTCGTAGTAAGTAGTTGTGTCGCCCTGCCAATCAAAGTCACGTACACGGAAATCAATCTGAGTAATAGAGATAGTTTCTGCTACGTTATCACGTTCAATGTAGAGAGGTTCAATAGCTTCTGATACTACAATCAATGCACCTTTAAGTGATGTAAAAGTACACTTAGCATTAGAAGCACCTACACTACCTGCTACTTCATAAGTACTTAGGTTAACGGTAGCTGAATCGACGTTAGCAGAGAAAGGTACACCAGACTTATTGTAGAAGTGTAAGGTAGAGCCATTCTGAAATACTAGAAACTCTAGACCTGACTGACCGCCTACGTTGTACCACACGCCTGTTGTAGTAATAGCATCATCTGCTACAGTGAAACTAGAAAGTTCGAAGTTAGTTTCTTTAGCTGCACCTTTACGTCTACGACGAGAACCGTCACGACGAAGGTCACAGTTTAGTTCATCTACTGATGCATCTGGTGGAAAGGTAAGTTCACCTGCCTCAGTAATCAAACCTTTAACAAATGTGTTAACTACCCTTTGCGTTAGACTCTGTGGCATTTCGTTTCTTACGCTCCTCGTAGTCCTTACCGAAAGCTTCTCTACGGACAGCCTTAGAAGGAGTAATCTTATTTAAGTATATCTCTATTGCTTTCTTAGCTTTATTTAGTGACGTATACTTTCCACTTAAATCTCTTGGAACCTTGCCTTTTTCTACATGGACCTCGAAGAATATGTAACCACCTGGGGATTTTTTTACATGGATTGGAGTACTTAGTTTTTCTGGACATGTGGCTTTCAGAGTTTTCTTGTCATAGTCAATATCGAACTCAACGTCTACCATAGTACGGCCTTTTGTTTTCTTTCTTAACTCTGTACATATCACTCTGCATGTATGACTTCTGCCTACGTGCAGCCTGTTCTATCTTCTGGTCTACACCACTCTTGAACAATGAGAAGCATGTTGACTTAGATTCAGCAATCAAGTATGGGAATAGTACTTCGTCTAAGTCTGGTGTGAAGCTATCATTAAGAGTAAAGTCAGGAACCTTATGACCTAGTGCCTGTGTTTTACTTTCTGCTAGAATGTTGTCTACATTGCTTTCATATGAATCCATTACGATATGTAAGTCATCAAATGATGTGTAGTAATCGGGCATCTTGTCGTTACGTACAAGGATAGGTGTATTACCATTTACGTCATAGACTGTATCTACGTTATCGCCATCCCTGTTTAGTGTCAGAAACACTAGAGGTTCAATGTATTCTATTTCTTTAAACTCAGTACCATTGGTAGTACTAATGTTATAACGTAGGAAGTCGACACGCTTAACTGACTCAGGTACTTGGAAGTGTGTAGGACGTGCTGAGTTAGATAAACTTACAAGTCTAATTAATTCTTGGTGTTCAGGTATCATACGTGTAGATACCATGTTGTAGTAAACATCACGTACTACAGAGGCGATCTGTTCCGCTTCAATAGAATCGCTAATGCTGTTCACATCCTCAGAGTCCATGTCGGACAGGATGTTCTGGACTATCTGTAGTAATGTTCTTTTCATTATGAACCATCCACTGAAACTACAAACCACAATTCAGTATGTGAGGAAGCACCACCATCACAACTTACTCTAATGTAGTCACTTGCTGTGACTGTGTTGTTAGATGAAGGAGCTAAAGTATCTACATCTCCTGCAGCAGAACCTGATGAAGTAACTACAACAGTTCCCATAGAGTTTCCTGCAGAGTTACGGAATGTAAACGTAACATCTCCACCTGCAACTGCACCTGATGTTACTGACTGTACTTTAGAGATTGTACCTGCATAAGGCATTGGTAAGTAAATATCTGATGATGTAGAAATATCTTCAAAGTGTGCAGTGATCATATATCGACGTGAAGTCCAAGCACCTGATCCTGCACCGTCTGCGACATACACTTCACCTGCACTCGCTGTAGACGCACCCTTCGGCTCGTGGAGATAGGGGTCTGTAAGTGCTGAGTGGTTTACGTTTGCCATTTAAATAGTCTCCTAGAGCATAAGGAAGGTAGCCCCCGAAGGGACTACCAATTAGTTAGTTATACGTTAGGGTTTGAAACCACAGTAACGATACCTTCTGGACGGTACTTCTTAACACCGTAACGAGCAGTTGTAACATACTCGTGACGTTGGTAATCTTTGTTGTACTCGTAATCCACCTCTGGCATCTGACGCCATGCACCCACGAATGGGTTAGCTGTAGCATCTGCAGAGAAGAACAAGTTAGCAACACCGTTTGTTGAAGAGAAGTCGTTAGTTGTAGAACCGTCACGCTCTGCTAGTGCAGCATCTGCGACAGTGTTCTTCAAGTAGTTCGATGTATATACGTCGAAACCGTATACGTTTGCAACAAAGCGCATACCCGTTGCGATACCGTCACGAACAATACCTTCCCACATTGGGTTGTTTGATACGTTAACCAAGTTAGTCAGTGTGTTCAACTGGAACTCAACTGATGGGTCAACGATAGCAACCATACCACGATCAGGAACATTAGACTTCTTCAATGCATAACGTGCAAAGGCAAAGTCAGCAAGTTCCATAACACCGCCGTTACCACCTGAGATACGGTGTGCAACACCATCAGTGGTTTCTGCAGAGTTAGCTGTTACACCAACTTCAGGAGAAGCAAACGTAGTTGACTCAAAGTGTTCCATGATTGCACGTTCCTGCTCTGGAACAAAACGTGCTTCAAGTTGTGCACTGTAGAATGAGTCTTGCGCTGCTTTCTTAGTGATGTAAGAAGCTGATTGCAAGTATTGGTCAACAGTGAATGAAAACTCTGCAGTGTCCATTGGGACATATGATACTGCATTATCTTCAGTGTATGTTGATACAGTTGTTTCACCGATGGTTGGGATAGTGAATGTGTCACCATCTGGGAATCCATCTAGAATACGCACATAACGCTGTGCTTGCATTTCGTCACGCAGAATCTCTTTCAGTTCTGAGGAGTATACCTCTGAACGAATCAGACGCTGCATGTCTGTGTTGGAGGAAATCATACCAGCCATTGAGCTAGTCCTTTCTTAAAGTTAGTTGCCGAACTTATCTCCCATCCGCATCTTATCATCCATAAGCTGTTGTTGGATTTTAGGGGAGTAGTACAGGTTACGATTTTCTCGACGAAGCTTCTGGTAGTATTGCCAATTACGCTCCGAAGAGTTTTGCATGTTGACACTTTCAGTACGCACAGACCCTTGAGTAATAGGCTTAAAGGTCTGTTGTTTCTCACCGATCAATGCAAAGAATGCTGATGGTGATTCTGCAGCAAGTTCTTGCATACGCTCCATACTAATACCAAGTTCTTGTGACTTGTTGACTAGCATGTTGTGAGCTTCAGTACCATACGTTTCTTGTAGTACACTGTCTACAGTACTGATGTTCTGCTTTGCTGTAGCTTGATTCTCACGCTCTGTTAGTGTCTTTTCGACAAGGCTCTTTAAATCATCTTCACTCACTGCAAGGTTGGTATTACCTTCAGTATTCGTGCCACCGTTATTGTTATTGGACTCTAGAGGTTTTTCGTTGGTGGGAGCCGAAGCCTTTCCCTCTAGTTGTTGTAGTAACTGTGACGCATAGTCTTGCTTACCAAGGTCTTCTCGCATTTGTGAGAGTTGATCCTCAAGGTTCTTGATATAAACATCTGCCTCAAGTTTACCTTTAGCTAGTACTTCTGGGTCTTTCCAGTTATCACCACGTGTCTCTACGAGCTTCTGCAAATAAGATTCCTGTGGTTGAGTCTCTTGTTGCGTAGTCTCGGCTGTAGTCTGACCTACCTGTGGTTGGGTGTTATCAGACTGTGTTTCATCAAAAACTGACATAATTATTTATGATCCTTACGGTTGAGGTCTATTAATCTTAACAAGTCGTCTAGAGCAGCGTTGTACTCATTAACGGCTATTTGTTTTTCAGCCCATCCTGGGCCGTAGTCACGTACAGATTCTTTCTTATATAGAGTCTGTTCGATAACATCTTGCAAGTCATCAAAGGCATTTCTGTAGTACATTACCTGTTCGATGCGCTTGGCTTTTTCCTCACCCCTTAGACCTTTTGTCCAAGCTGAGTGCATATTATAATCCCATCTCCGATGCTTCCATTAGTCTCTCTTCATTTGCAGCTTGTAGGTCTTGAACTTTAGACTGTGTTTCCATTTGTTCGTCTACTGCAACATTATCTGCAAACAAGGTTGGTTCACCAAGTTCGTAGGCAATGATACGAGCTAGTTCTTTACCTGACAAGTGTGGTGCAACAGTAGGGTCTTGTGCCTTGACTGCAGCCATCTGAATTAGATTCTGTAGTCTACGAGCACGTTCAGCAAAGTGTCTTGCTCCTACTGGTACAATCTTACCGCTAGACGTAATGTCTTCACGAGTAATATCTAGGAACTTCATAAAGCCCTGATCTTCATCTAGTACACGGATAGTGTCTGATCTGTTCATATATCGACGTGCATTCTCAAGCATAGTATTCAAGATAGGTTCAATGAATGTACGCTCGAAGTGTGCAGCCTTGTGTTCAAAGATACGAGATGCAGAGTTCTGTAGTGTCTGTACTTCGAATGCAGTCTTCTCACCTGGGGTACGAATACCCATAGCTTGACGAGGAGCACCTGCCATCTCTTCCATCTTGTTCTCTAAGACTTGAATCTGTAGGTCTGCGTTTAGTGCAGTAGCATCAGGTGCCATATAACCTACATCACCCTCTTCGCCCATGTATATACGAGCACCAGGTTCGAAGTCGAAGTCCTCTACGTCACCCTTGACTTTTAGAATAGGGTAAGCAATCTGATCGAATACGTCTGCCTTTAGGTTCTCT
>Ga0208793_1000737_pt1 | contig 20874 bp, 30 predicted proteins | sample 17_taG_FD_184092 | JGI IMG/M metagenome (GOLD analysis project Ga0208793, IMG submission 184092) | Marine viral communities from the Subarctic Pacific Ocean - 17_ETSP_OMZ_AT15314 metaG (SPAdes) (version 2) | ecosystem: Environmental > Aquatic > Marine > Oceanic | place: Pacific Ocean | collected...
CAGGAGGAGTAAACCTCAATATGCTTCCAGAAGGATATACAGCACTTGTTATAGTCACATCTGCGCCAATATCAAATATTGGTCCTAATCTACCAGATTCAATAGCGTTATCAGCTTTATTTTGTCCATACATTGGATTTGCCATAGTCAAACCTCCTTACGCTGTCCAGACAGCATGACATTCAGGCATTTCCCACTGCATACCGGCTTCGGTAAGAATGAGATCTACTCTGCGGTCAATACCGCTGTTTTCTAATGTTTGAACTCCAACGTACACTGATGTGTCACGGTTAAGTCCGTTACCTGCTAGTGGTCGATATTTACAGTAGTTCATATTTAGTCCTAAGATTTTAATATTTGTACCATCTAAGTGGATATTTCTAGCCACATTCATATCACCATAAGGAGTTGAGATAGTTGTAATATCTACACCAAACACCTTCTTTTTGCCTGTGATTGCCATATCAGCACGATAATTCTCAGATAGTTCAAGATTATTTTTGAAATAACCACCAAGCTTATGTAGCCAGTTATATACTTCTGTACTACAGAAGAATACACTACCACTTCCAGTATTATATCGTGGATCTAAATAATTAGACATATCATCAAGGAAATCATCAGCTGTTTTATCATCAATGTCTAAGTCAAATTTATTTCCAAAGTTCATTGCAAAATCAACTGCGCCTTGAGTGTATTGAATGCCATCACCATCAGTATATTGAGAACCAAACAATAAAGATTGTTCAATATCCCATTTATGTTCAATCAGTTTTTCACGCCAAATACGTGACCATTCATTCTGCTCATACTTAAGCTGTGTAGCTCTCATAGAGTTAGTCATTGCCATAGAAGTTTTCCAGATCTGAGTTTGCCCATAACCTGTACCATAAGGCTGATCTTTCCATGTTTCAGGATAACCAGAACCTTCAGCAAAAGCTGAACCAACAACATAAGATCTTGATGCTTCAAGGACACCATGAACAGATTGATCATGCACATCTTCATCACTACCATCACCAGCTGGATCAAAATCATTATCAAAAAATGATGATAATTCATTAGCGCCTGATTCAAACTTAACAATGGAACCTACTAACTTTACGCTTTCTTTACCATCTGATGTTAAGCCGGACACTACAGAACTAACTTTCATAACATGATAACCACCATTACCACCACCACCTGCAGTAGAACTAACAGGTATTTTTACTAATTGACCTGGTAAGAAAAATGCAGGTTCTGTACCAGAAGCACCTACATCAATTTTAGCATTTGATTGACCAAATACATTTTGAATATTACCAGAAGATTCATAATCAGTTGCCATATATAATTCAACATTTTGCCCTACGGCTGTAACTGCTGCTGCTGAATCAGACCGACTTAATGATGCATCCGTAAACTCATCACTACCATCAGCAACAAAACCAATAATATATGCATAACGTTTATGATATGAACCACGTTTTTCTGTGAACTTAAATGCAGGGTCATCAGTAGCCTGCTTACTTACCTTACTTACGAATCGAAAAAAGGGATCCTGTGCAATTGATAATTCTGATACACGATCACCGAAATTAAACTTACGTCTTAAGACGCCAGTATCGAGATCTTGTCCGCCACGCGGACCACCAGTAGCACCTAAGCCATCATCACTTATTGCATTGGAGGGAGCCCCTAGATTAAAGATATCTGCCATGAGAAATCTCCTTTCATTACTTAATTAACTACTCAGGATAAGTACCATACTTATCCAAACAACTCGTCAAAGTCAACAGCAGAATCTGTAAGTTTATCAAAAATTTGATCATCTTGCGATTGTTCTGCTCTTGGACTGTTAACACCGCCAGCGCTTGTTGGCATTGAGCGTACGTTCTTCATTTGTGATAGCATATCGTCTTTAGTCGAGCGGGCTATATTAGCGTTAGCTTGACCTTTATTAACTAAATAATACATATCCTCTAGTGATACACCACGAGTCCGAGCAGTATTAAAGAACTCTTTAAACTGTTCTGGAGTCATATTGTGCTTTTGTGCAAATTCCATTGCTTCCTTTGCCTTACTCTGGATAGCTTGCTGTTTTTTAACAGCTTCATCTCTTTGGCTCATCTCAGTCTGCATTTTTCTTTGCACTAGCCCATCAACATGAGCAGCTTGAACCTTAGCAGAATCTGATTCGGGATCATTCATAGCCTCATCTGGGTCATAAATAAAATCCTTATCTAATCCTAACTGTTCTTTGATACTCTGTGCTGGGGCACCACCTTTTTCCAAATAACCACGTACATGCTGTACAAGACCCTGGTCTTTACGCATTACATCGAGAAGTGGTACGAAAGGTTTAAGTTGTTGTAACTCACCTCGTATTCGAGTAGCTTCCCTACTGGAATCTTTGTACCGTTTTTCCCAATCAACAGATTGAGAGTCGTTTTGAGAGCTTTCTTGGTCTATGTGGGTTACCTTTTCAGGGCCACTACTTTGAAAGGTTGTCTCTTCCTCATACTGTTCATCTAAAATAGCTCCATTAACTTGAGCTTCTAACTTGCCAAAAAAATCTGCAGAGGAGCCAGAGTTATCCGGGTTGCCACCACTTGGTTCATTTGTCATTTATTTTATCTCCTGTTTTCATTTTAATAATATACTACTCTTTACCTTTGTTACGCAAGTTTTTTATTTCATCATTTACTGCTAGACCTAAAAGCTTGTTCGCACGCTCAACTTCATTCTTTCTTGTTTCACGTAAAAGCTTTTGTTGAGCTTTAGTAAGATTGAGTTCATTCTGTTGTTGCGATTGAGTTTCATGCTTCTTCTTGCTAATCTCAGTAGATGCTTGCATAACCTTGTTTTTAATACCTGCTTGAATGATTTGACGCTCAAGAGTTTCATTAGTACCTTTCTCTTTCTTAAGAGCTTCTTCCATACTAGCAACTTTACCTTGTAATTGAGAATAAAGACTTTTACGTTTAGCAATTTGTTCTTTATTCCTAATATCTGTTTCTGCAAGCAGAGCAATATCGTCTATTACGCCTAATTGCATTAATTGTTTCAATTCATCTAAGTATGCCCATCTATTAACAGGCAATGTAGATCCCGCTACAACTCTAATATCAAACTTAGATGAACCATAATCTTTAAATTTACCAACAGCTTCACCTAAATCATTATACATTGGAACATTAATTTCAATCTGCCTGTCCTCTTGTAATGCTGAAGGCTGCACTATTCTAAATACTTTATGTGCTGTATAAACATGTTGACTAAATTGCTGCACAACAATACCAAGTTGTTTTAATGCAGGTTCAATCATATTTTTAAGCCAATGCTTTACACGTCTTGTGCCATATTCATCCATCGCAAGCATACCACGATAAGTTTCATGCTGAGCTGAAGTATCTCCTTGCATGGCTCCATAAATTCCAGCTAGATATTCCATATCTCCCTTACCTTCTTGTACGATACCAAAGAATGCATTAGATAAAGGTGCTGGCATTACAGGGGTTGGAGGAGTAGCTCCAGGTCTTATAGGTAGTAATGCTCCAGGGCTACTAGAGTATTGTTCCCAATAATCAGTATCAATACTTCCCTCCTCATGCATCCATCTTAGTGAAGAACCTAATGATGCATTATGTACCATCAATTGATGTGCTTTGTTTAATTCTCGTTGTTTTCCAATAAGCGGAGACACAGCTGATATTGGATATGGAGTCCCTGTCCATTTAAAATGAAATGGTACAATAGGATACTCTGTAATTCTTGAAGGTAAATATTTTGAACTTAAAGTTTTATCTCCTATTACCACCGAATGCTTAATTTGATCTTTAAAGAAATTAACTTTATCTACTACCATAGAGGCAAACATTTTATCTTGCATCAAGATGGTAAATTCTTTTTTAGTAATAACTTTATTTTCAATTTTAGAAGCTTCTGCCTGCAACTGACTCATATATTTCTGTTTAGCTTGTTCTAATTGCATTTTAACTTGATCCTGAGCTTTTCTCATTTCAAGTTCAAATCTTTCAGGAAGCATTTTGCCGCCCTGTACAGCTGCTTCCATCTGCTTTTGTTTTTCCATTAAACCAACAGACAATTCTTCCTGCAACTCTTTCAATTTAACCCTTACTTGTTGTTGGATCTGTTTTAATACTTCCTGACTAGGTGGTACTTTGTAAAAAACATTTACAAATTCTAATTTTTCTTTCTCATATAATTCAAAATACTCTAATAATTTATCATATTCACCACTCTTAGGATCAATACTTTCGCTCTCATCAATATCTTTATAGTGAAAATCTTTCTGGTCAGCTCCATATGATTTTTCAGTATAAACATAATCAATATTCTCTGATGAAGAAACATTTTTAATTTTTCTTTTATGATCAGGGAACAATTGCATGATATGAGAAGCAGGTAATACTTTTCTAATCATTATGAAGGCAGCATCTCTAAATAACATATCTCTTGATTTAGGATCAATGAAAATGTCAAATGGTTCTGGCTGCTTTAATACTACATCTCCCATTCCCTGGTCACTATCAGGATTAACATCTACCATCATATATCCTATTGATTTGGTAATAGAATCATTAATAGCGTTAGCATATAATGTACCGCCATCCGAATTATACCAAATATAGTCTGCCAAATCTGCGAACACTGCAGCCACATCTGAGTCTGAACCTTCAGCTGCTATAGCCTGCCATCTTGGAGTATTAGCTGTAGCATAGAAATTAAGCATTTCCACTACAGGCATAATACGATTAATGGTGAAAGTAGGCATACCCTGTTCTTCTAAAGACACTCTTTCATCTTCAGTTAATTGATTGTCATTAGAAAAATCATGACCTTTTTGATTGATATACTCCCACTGTGTTCTCGTTTTAAGATTAACTTGGTTAAATATCTGCCTAATTCTATTTGCTGTTTTATCTGTTTTTGCCATTATAATCCTCTATCTCTGATAATTATGCATGTTCCATTGAGAGTCAAATATTGCATTCTCATTATTTGGTAAATAATTATAACTCTCTTTGGCTCTTTGATCCCATTTATTTTGCAATTGCGTGATATACCCCGTAGCCATATCTGTATCATTAGGAGCATTTTGGATTGATTGCTTATTTGCTGATAAATTATTTAAAATATTATTTTTTGTAGTTTTACTAATATTTCCTTTTGGACTCCCCGTAAAACTTTTATCATGTACGGTAGCTGCTGTAATAATATCAATCGTTCCTGCCCTTCCTTGCTGCCATGTTAAATACTCTAACATATCTCTATCAATACCTATGCTAGCTGCTCGTTTATCAATATCATACTTTTTCCATGTTCCATTGTTCTTAGTATTCTTCTTTACTTGCTTTTTGTATAAATCTGTTGCCTTTTTTAGATCAAAAGCATCTTCTAATGTCATATTATTTGTTTTTAACATATCTTGACTAACTTGCAATGGTCCTAAATATGTAGGTAATGTTTTCAATGCTGATAAAGATAAATTGCCAGAAGCTACTTGCTTTACAATCTTAGTAATATAAGCTAAAGCTTGATTAGTAGTTCCCGGGTGTGTTCCAAAGCTACTTTCCATCCCTACTGCAATTAGTGTACCTCTATCTTTTATTTGCTTTACATTCATTATGCTACCATCCAATTCCTTGCTTTAGGTCTATGTTTTTTCCATTCCCCTTTTTTGCTTTTAGAAAGACTCTTAGGAGGGTGAGCGTATTTACATGCATAAGCTAATGCATCTATTGTATCATCATGTCCCATTCTAGGACCAAATGTTAATATCTCATGCTGTAAGTCATACTGTTCTTTCTTAATATGCACAGCTCCTACTGAAAATCTTTGAGCTAAGATCTCTTGTATCCTATCTCTTTTAGACATTCTATTACCAGGCTTTTCAGCGTTATATTTAATAGTAAAATCATTTCTTCTTCTCATCTCTGCATTAATTGCCTGAAATACTGGTTTTGACATTGTTGTATCTTCAATAGTAAATAGATTAGGTTTAAATGTTTTATTGTAATCAAAGACATAATCTACAATACCCTTTTTATGATCCCCTGGAATACCCAACACAGGAAGCGAACGCTTACGTAAATAATCCAACACGTAAATATTATTATCAGCGTCAATAGCCACAAAAAGTAATACAGAAAAATCACTATCCCTACGAGTGGAGTCAGTAGCAGGGTCCACCCCCGCAAATACGTTAACTGGTTTAACATCCCCTTCTTTAGTATGAATAAACGAGATGCCAGTGTCTTCATCATGTACGAAGCTGCCTTCCCAAGTCCGAATATGGTTCCTAGTAAATATGGAATCAGCTTCATTCTGAACTTCCATCATATACTCTTGATAGAACTTTTGCGGCTGTCCTGAATCCGCATAAAACTTTTTCTTTCTTTTCATCTCTTTGTGGCCAAACCATGAAGGCCATAGAGGGCTCCCGTCTGGAAGTATTGCTTTGTAAGTTATTACTTTCCAAGAATAATCATCTCCATGCGCTAGGGCCTTATTATATCCATCCAATATTCTAGTAATAAATGCATCAAAATGAACAGGAGTACCATTAATACGGAGTCTACCATCCAACGGCTCCAACGCTGGGAATACAACCGCTGTAACCAAGTTAGCAATTTTTGCTCTGGATTCTGAAGTAACTGTATTGTTTTCATCCTCAAAGTCATCCAAAATAATAAGATCATATCTTTTATGCAGTTTAGCCCCACCGCGAATCCCTGAAAGATTCGATTTACTAATAAGTTTAGATCCATTTTTAAGTTCGATATCATCTTCTGTCCATTTTCTCCCTTTAAGATCACCGAAATAATACGAAATTCTTTCATTATATTCCAAGTGATATTTTACATAGTCTAAATTTGGTACTGAAATCTTACTTGATGCAGCCACCCAACCATAGAACAGTGGGTCTTGTGTGAATACAAAATCATGCACGATACTACATTTAGTTAATACAGTCTTACCATGCCCCCTAGGTAATACAACAGCTAGTTGCCTTATATTCTTATCATTTAATGCATCTACTACCTCATAATGAAAAAAGGGAGTTTCACTCCTCATAAAATCATCAGGAAGGAATAACTTTCCAAATGCTACCAGATCATTCTTGGCCATCATCAGTTGTTCTTCCATCTTAGAAACATTATGTAGATTTATATTAGCCATGAATTAAATTGATTGCTGTTTGAATTTCTCCTGTCTGTCTGCAGCAGCTATTGAAATCATTTGCCCTTTCAAAGCACTTGCTTTCATTAAATTACTATTACTTCCATAAACATTTACCCATGCTGTGCTAATCTCACCAGCGTCAGGAGTTCTCAACTCTTTTTCAAAATTTATTTCAGGTCTATCAACTTTTAGAAAATTTTCAAATTCAATACCATCATACACTTGATTATTAACCTTTGCATTTTCATGTTTCTCTGCAAAAAATTTGAATGATTTTAAATCATGTCTGCGCTGTTCCTGTGATGACATATAATTATATTCTGCATGGTTACCAGTACCCCAATCTTTAGGTTCTAAATCAGCAATAAACTGATTAATTAACTGATCTTCTAATTGCTCCTTTTGGATCCTTTGTTCTGCTTGAGGTTTGGATTCCCACCTATTCTTCTGTAATTGGGCCATTGCTAATCTCCTTTGGTCTTTCTACTACATCTATCATATCATCACTAAACCCTTGAAATACTGCAGCTCCAAGCTGAGTAATTTGAGTTCTACTCTTATCTTCAAGGTCCATAATGTCAGCCAGTTTGAACAGAGCTTTTAACTTCGTATCGTCCTTCACTGTAGATTGGATTACCTCCTTGATATTCTCTAGTACATACCGCTCATCCAAGTCGAGTTCTGCCAAAACTGGCTTTAATTCTTCTTTCATTGCCGTTATTACCCTTTTTGTTTTTGTTAATACTGCAGCCTTCTCGTTAGCATAATGAGGATTATTAGTAGGAAATGCTTTCATATATGCCGCTATAGGCCCTAAGCCTCCTACTAAATACTGCACAAATATTGATTCTCTTCCTGTTAGCTTCTCTCTTGTTCTCACTGCTTCTTCTACAAACTTCTCTCCACCAAAAGAATAAATGTTCCTTCTTTTACTGGTATCCATCATTTTACCTTTGCGTACATAGAATGTTCCAGTACACGTACCAACATAATGAACTGTGCGACTCTTACCCTTAGACTTTTGCATTGTGCCTCTACGAAGGACCTGAATCACACAGCCATCATCAGCCTTAACCCAATCGTCGATATTGCCTTCTTGCCAGTTCGACCGAACAATCAGCCCATCCGGCAGGGTATCGTCAGGATCATAGACTTTATGTTCTACACCCTTAACTTTATAAAATCTCACTTCTTACAACCCTTACAACCGTCAGTACGTCTGTAAGGAAACATCTCATTTAACTTCTCTTGGCGTTTTTTACAACCACCACATGGTTTAGCTTTACCTCTACTTAAAAGATCTAATGCATTTTTTATACTATCACCAAGTCCCTTAGCTGGAGCTTTTTTCTTCAACTTTAACCTCCTTCTTTTTCTTAACCTTTTTTACAGGCTCTATTCTCTTTAGAGCTGCATAGACTTCTCTAAATGCTTCCCGCATCTCAAGCATCTGCATTGTAACATCAGCTCTTAACTTCTTTATCTCTTCATTCAAAGAATAACCATCTAAACTAGGCATTTGTCTCCCCTTCCGTTTTATAAGCACTCAGCTCTGCTACACTATCCTCTAATGTACTAAGTCTATAATTCAACTCATCCATCAGCTTATTCATATCCGTTAGCATTACCTCAACTTCATATACATCTATCATTTTAATCTCACTTTCCATTACCATTTAACAGTTAATAAGTCTAGCAAATTTTCCAAAGTGCCAGCGGCACTTGTATTGGGAAATTTATGACTCCCCTAAGATGTAATCCTCAGAGAGCAGTTCAAGAGTTTCTTTATCAAAGTATTCATTCAAAAGTATACCACCTATCATATAAAACTCCTGTCCGTCCTCTATACCTTCTTCAATATACTCTATTTCATCAGTCTTAGAGTCGTAAGCTATAGTTAAGTTATATATTTTTTTGCTCATAATCAAACTCCTTAATTCTAGTTAATATTAACCTCCACTAGTTTACTACTAATATATTTAACATGCAAGTCTTTTTTTTATCCTTGTAACTACTAACAAAACCAGACACTTATCAGAAAATGACTACTTTCAAAAATATGCAAAAAAAATCCGGAATGCTAATCCAAAAAATGATCAAGCTTTTTAAAGTAAATTAATACAGCTACCAATATATTTAAACAACCTACGATATGAGCAAATAAATTACTCGCCCATAAAACAGTAAATAAACCTACAATAAAATTAATCCACATAATATGATTTTTGCCAAACTCCAAAAAAGGCCCCCCTTTCTAATGCATAATATAATACAAAAAAAGTTAGAAACCAAAGTTTCAAAAATTGTAGCATTTTGGTGTGGGGGTAAAACTGGCCCCCTATCCCCTTGAGTGAGATTATTCGGATTTCACATTTAGTTAAAAATAAAAGGAGTTACAATGAAATTAGTTAAAGGCGTAGAAATTTCAATCTTTATTCAATATACAACAGCTAATGGTGAAGTAGTTGATTGGCCAGCAGACGTAACGTTTACAGGAGCACGTAAACAAGCAGGGGCTACTATACTTTATGAGATGATGGGTCGTAATCGTTCTTACTGGTGGTCTGGTGAGAAGATTAAAGTTATTTCTAAGGTTGAAGACCTTGAACCTGTAGATGAAGCCGCTATTTAAAGTGGCTTTTTGTCTTTAAGGCATAAAGCATGTAAGGGGGTGTGGTCTTATTACTGCACCTCTATTATATCTAACTCATACCTCACTCTTATAGGTAATAATAAATAAACTCAACATAAAGGAAACAACAAATGACAATGAATACTTATGATTTAGTAAGATACATAGACGTAACATTAAACAACTTTGGCTGGTCTGATACTATCATCTTCATAGATGAAGCAGGTCAACGATTAAAAGATGAGAAGGCAGTAGATTTCACTAACATGTATAACATAATGAAAGCATGTGAAACTTCTTATTTTATCTACATGCCTGAAACTACTCTTGTTAAGTTTTACAAAGAACAGTACAGGACTAAAGTATTGGAGGGTAGATGTTATGAATTGGTATAAATGTTACAACTGGGGATTCTCGGAGTCTGAAAGGGCTCCAGTTTCCTTCATTGGTGTCATGCTTATGATAATCATCATGAGTACAGCCATATCAATCTTCTGGATTTATATAATCCATAGACTTAATTTACTATAACAAAAAAAAAGGACAACATAATGAAAAGACTAGAAATAATAATAGCAACTGCTTTTATAATATTAGGAGTATCGTTTGCATATTTTATGCATGATATAAGAAAAGATAATGAAGAAGCTTTATTTAATGCTGAAATAAGATTAGCTGATCTAATATCATACTTAGAAGAATGCGAAGAAGCTAACGCATACTATGAATACTTTGACGTAAATCATATAATGCCTGATGTTTATCCGTTTGAGCATGCATTTGAATCAGCCATATATTTATATGGTGAAGGTTCATTCTTTGAATGGCATGATGAACAGTATGCATTAGAATATGCAGAGCTTGCTACAACCACTTATTCATCTAATTGGGTATTAAATTCAGATGATAAAGATGATAACTGTAGAAGTAACATACATGATGAATGTGGTGTTTGTGATGGTCCAGGTGCATATACTTGGTTTGCTGACACTGATAATGATGGTCTTGGTGATCCAGATAACTCTGTTAATAGTTGTTTCACACCATGACACATATTACTGATTACATTGATCATGTGAGTCACGATGAGAGGGTGCATTTAGCACCCTCAACTCGTGAAGAAATGGTAGCTAAAGTTAAATATTACATATTTGAACTTATAGTAAAAGAAAAGGAAAATAATGACTAAAGATATCACCTTAAGGCAAGACAGATATTTCATATTAGTAACTTATAGAGATCTACTAAAGAAATTAAGACGTATTAAACCAGGTAATTGTACTCAATATAATACTCCAGTATCATTAAAAATGATTAATATTATTCAAAGAAGGTATGAACAATTACAGTTACGTTATCATGTTTATAATAAATGGGAATAATTTGTTGATCCTTGACAAATGAGTGAGTGAATGAATAGGGAGTGCAACTTGTACTCCCTGTTCTAAATAACAAAAAGAGGAATTAAGGAATAATATGTATTATAGAGTATTAATGTCTATTAAAGACGATGAAAATAAAATAATAGATCATATGATTGGCTTACAAGACACAGAGATGGAAGCTGAGGCTTTTATATCAGGCTGGGCACAAGCAATTGTAGCACATACTGATGAAAAAGAATATGGTAAAATAAGAGGAATGTTCAGAATTGAACTTGTCAATAAAAAAGGAGAAACAGATGAAAAAACATAAAGCTAAACCATACATACTAGGTAATCAAGGATATCCAACTAAATTTAAAAACAAAGTTGTAAAGCATTATCTGACATCACATCAACCATATAATGCACAGAAGACAGCTGAATATTTTAGACTTAGTCATATGACTATTCGTAAATGGGCATTAGATTATCAAATCAACCATCCGATCAAATTTAAAATACTTAAAAAGATTGGAAGTATGTTACATGCGTAAAGATGAAGTCATAGCTATGGAGCTTATTAACAGATATAAGGCAGATGTAAAAGATTCTGGGCCTGTATTTGTTGAAGCTGATAGTATGTATGGCTATGCATTTTTAAAGAGGCTGGTCAATCATAGTAAAAGGTATCAGACAAAAAGATTTCACTTGCAAGACATGGAACCTTGTTCTGGTACTAAGATGGCACCTATGATTTTTGGGTTATGTGCACCTAAAAAATATTCTAGAGACAAATCATTAAATTATAATGATTCAACTGGAATGTGGAAGCTTAAATTTAACGATGGAAGTATCATATATCGTGCATGCATTATGACTGGAGCAGGTAGCAATAAAAGATTAGAAACTTTCATAGCTACTGAAAAAGAAGTATTTTGGAAATGGTTAAAATATGTTAATAGACAAACAAACCGTTATCAAAAACCTAAACCAGGATTCTTTGTTGGACAAATGACTCCTAATGGACTACTATATGTAGAACAAAAGAAGCCAGTACAAACTCCTGTAATTCATGAGGCTATTGATACAATGAAAGTTGATATGGAATATTTCTTTAACAATAATCATATATTTACTCGTTATAATATGCCTGGCACGCGCAAGATAATGTTAGTAGGTCCTCCAGGGACTGGTAAAACATCTATGTGCATTAAATTTGCCAGAGAATATAAAGATGATAAATCTATTGTTATAGCAAGTGATTTAGGTGCATTAGTTTCACATTTACGACGATGTGCACAACATAAAGTATCAACAATTGTAATTGTTGAAGATGCTGAAGCCATACTAAATGATACTGGTATGGGTACTTCTTCTCAATTACTGAATTTGTTAGATGGTATAAATCAACCAACTAATAAAGCTGGAGCTTATATTATTATGACTACCAATCATCCTAATAGGATTGAAGATAGAATCCTAAAGAGGCCAGGTAGAATTGATAAGATAATTTCAGTAGGTCCCTTAAAGGATCAACAGGCTGTGGAGTGTGCTAAGTTATATTTTCCTGATGAGTTCAAAGACTGGACAAATCTAGAAAATGTAGTGAATAACATGACAGGCGCGCAAATTAAAGAGCTAGCACAAAGTACGATGTGTTATGCTGCGCAAAACAGTCTTAAGTTTGATTTAAAGACTGTAAAACTAGTGAAAAGTAAGTTAACTGACGATCTAAGTGATGCATATAAATATGCAGAGGATAATACTATCGCTCAAAAAGGCAATAAAGTATCATTTGGATTCAATTCATAAGGAGGGCATTATGCCTAAGATTAAAATGTTATCAGGTGCAGGTTTTGTAGAACAAGAAGTTGCATCTTCAAGTGTAGGTGAATTAAGAGATGAATTAGATATTTCATCTAACGCTGCTGTTTCAGTAAATGGAACTAATACTCGCAATTCAACCGCTATCAATGATGGTGATTTTGTTGCTGCAGTGAGTAATGACAAAACAGGTGGACGTATTATTTCAGTCTGGTCTGTATAGTCTTTAACCTAGAGAGGTAGCTGTCGGATAGTTACCTCTCACAAATTTGTAAAACTCTAAATGTTGAGGGAGTTACGGCTAAAACCACCAATCGTTAATGTTCTATGATGCCATATGGCAGTAGATAAGCGTGGTCTCTCTCAATATTTTTGTAACTTATTCACATACGAATTATAAGATTTATAAAAAAAAGGAAAAAGAATGAGTAAATTAATTACATGTCCAGAATGTGAAGGTGAAGGTTATTTTATATGGTCATGCTGTGGAGAGGATATAAAAGATACTATAAATGAAACTGATTTATGCCCTCTATGCAATGAACATTGTGGAGATGAAAAAGAAGATTGTGATATATGTCATGGTGATGGAGTAATATCAACAATAACTAAAGAGGTGAATGATGGAATATGCAGACATAGCCACACTCATGGTGACCGTTGTCTTACTTGTGGCGTGGATTTGGTGGGTGAGTAATGAATGCATGTGAAATGTGTGAAAGCAATGATGCTATCCGAAGAGAAGATAATATCTATCTTTGTGATACATGTAATAATAAATATCCAACAGGAGAATAAATAATGTATTATAATACAACTGGTTTATATGCAGATGATTTAAGAATGGCAAAAGCAAAAACTATGAAACAAGATGATGTAATTTTAGAAATATTTGAATATTATCCTGAATGGTCTTATACACCAGGACAAATAATGAATATAGCTTCCAATAATTTTGGAAAAAGATATCCTATTACTAGTATAAGACGAAGTATTCATACTTTAACTAAAGCAGGTAAGTTACGTAAAACCAGTGAGTTACGTAATTGTATTTATGGTAAAAAAGCTCATTGTTGGGAATTGCAATGAGTTCTGTAGGGCGACATTACAAGCAACAAGACACTATTTCAAACAAATTATTTAAATGTAATAAATGTAATTTTGTTTGGACACAAATATATGAAATGGGAAGAACAAAACTTGTAGAATATTATAGAGATTTTCCCACTTATCAATTAACACGAAAAACATGTAAGGAATGCTTAAATGAATCGAATAGAAATAAAAAATAATATACAAAATTGGAATGGAATCAAGGAACTACAAGATCAAATAATTTTAGGCCCTCAAGCTGATATATTATCAAGCTTGGCTCGTATTAATACTCGATATAAAAGCAACTTTGGTATTACTAAAACTTTTAGATGGTCTCCTGGTTTTACTAAAGAAAGAAATAGAGTAGTATTGGAAATGTTGGGATTAAATAAAAAAGGTAAAACTACTACTTATTCTAATCGTATAGACAATAGCCAATGGTACAGAACTCATTTATTTAACAATTTAATAGCTGCTGAAAATTCTTTAAGTAATTTAAGGAATAATAATATACTTTTTCAAGATAATACTGATATTGTAAATGATATAATAACTTTTATTCGCAATAAAATTGAACAAGAATTGTTAGTTGTTAATCAAGCATTCAGTCATAAATGTTCATTATCTACTTATATTACTGATAGTACGCCTGATGGAGAGTATTCTTCTGCAATAGCAATAGAATGGTCTATGAAACCATATAATATTCAATATTATCCTTCAGTTTATGCAAAAGAAGCTATTGATATTCCTGCAAATAAAACAATGATTGTAGGATTTATTCCAATGGTACCTTTATTAACTCATTTGGGTAAATATTTAGCTGATAATCAAGATATTGATCAAGATGTAGCATTGGAAAATGGATTGTTATCTTTTAATCAGATGAAAATAAAAGGAATTTATGATAATCAGTATAAATTAAAACACCCTTATATTTGTCCTCGTTGGGAAACTAGCGGACGAGAAGAATATATTAATCCAAATACTGAAACAACACATATGCTACATAATACATGTACTGGAACTTATGATAATTTAGGACGATTAATTACTCAATTTGACTTAGTTTCTGCAACAAATATTATCATACAATGGTTGTCAAGATTTATTGAAGGAAAGACTAATCCTCTGAATAATATGAAATATACTTTTGCAGGAAAACCTGCAGGATTAGAAAACACTTCATTATTATCTGATCGATCAGAATTTAGATGTTTTAACCTCAAGGTAAAAACTGACTATTGCAAATCAATAGATTGTACGTTAAAAGATACATGTCTTAGAAATGAACTTGCAAATGATTCAACAACAGCAAATATAGATGAAGATAAATTACATTTATTTTGTACTTCATTTTTTCAATATTATTTTAGAAATGATAATCATGCTGAACGTTTAATACTTGATTTACTTTCAGATAATGAGACAATTCAAACATTAGCATCAGCTATGTATGAAACAATGTCTTATCATGGATCAATATGTGATTTAATATATTCACTCATGCAACATGCATATGATTGGGATGATTATGAGGTTCATGTAGAATATTTTAAAGTATGGCATCATGATACATGCAAATCATATTATTCTTTAGAGGAATATTATGAACAATATGATTTATTTCTGAATACGCCTATGCAATCAGATCCTGAATCTGAAGATTGTTTAAAAGAAGATACTAGAGAAGCTGATATGATGATCTGGTTAAATTCTAATAATATATCATTAGAAAATGTTAATCAAACATTAAATGAAGTTTTTTAATTAATAAAAAAGGAGAAAAAAAATGTTTTACATTCACAATAAAACATGGAAAAAAGTAATACAATATGCTGAGTCTGCACATACTCAGTTTAAATCTGAAATCAGTGGTATGCTTATAGCCACATTGGATGATGAAGGAGATTGGGAGGTTCATTCTCCCGTTATTCTTAAACAAAAAGTAAGTGCAGGTAATACTGTTTTAAATAAAGAAGAATTAGCTAAATATTATGCTAAAACAGGGAAGAAGTATAAAGGAGCAGTTAAATTTGTATGGTGGCATAGTCATCATACTATGTCTGCTTTCTGGTCAGGTACTGATCATGAAGCTATTAAAGAGTATGCAGATGGTGATTGGTCTTTAGCATTAGTAGTTAACTTAAAAGAAGAATATAAGTTTAGAGTATCTTATTGGAATCCAATAGAATCTCATGAAGATATTGATTTATTATTTATAGATAATGACAATAAACCAACTAAAATTATTAATGATGAAGTGAAAAACCTATGTAATCAAAAGGTTGTTCATAATAAAACATACAAAAGAAATTTTCAAAATGGTATTCGAAATTCTTATAATGATTATTATCCTCACGAAAATGATGGGCAATATGAAATATGGGAAGGATCAGACTCTATTTTGATTAAAACTTTAGACTTTATTGACAATATTAATGGTAAATATTTCATAGGAACTATTAATTATGAAGAATGGAAGGAACAAGCTGTTAGTTGGAATACAAAAGATCTTGCAAAACAAGATTTTTATATTGAAATTTGTACTGAATCAGTGCTTGACGATAAATGCATAACAGATGTAAATTCTTCATTTATAAAAAGATCAATGATTGGAAGCTTAGTATGATTAATGAAAGATCAGAAGGAATAGTTAATAATCTTCAAAATTATACTTTTCATATTTTAGGCTGTGGAGCTATTGGTAGCTCTGCAGCTGTGCAATTAACACGTATGGGAGCAAAGAATTTGTGTCTGTATGACATGGATATAGTAGAGCAAGCTAATATAGGAGTATCTCAATATGAGATATCTGATATTGGAAGTAATAAAGTTGATGCTTTAAGTAAAATATTAAAAGGTATTGAGTCAAATACCAATATTTATACTTATCATGAACCATTTAGTGAATGGTATTACCAAGATATGAAAGATATAGTGATATTAGGATTTGATAATATGGATGCACGTTTATTAGCTATGGAAATAATTGAACATCATCCAAAAAAGCCTCTATTCTTAATCGATGGAAGAATGGGTGCAGAACATTACCAACAATATACACTACCTAAACCTACATTAGCTAAATATAAGAAGATCTGGTACGCTGAAGGAAGCCCTGAACCATGTAATGCAAAAGCTACTAGTTATTGCAGTAATATGGCTGGATCCTTTATATCCAATACAGTTAGAAAGCTTACTACTAAACAACCTTACAATAAGGTGTTAAATTTTAACTTTCCAACTTTAATCTTGGAAAAGAGTACTATGTATTCGTAAATTATCACACCTGATAAAGGTATGATACACTCCTTATACAGTGAGGGGAGCTTCGGTTCCCCTTTCTGGCCTCAAGGAGTTAATAATCAAAACATAAGGAGAGAAACCTCGTGGATCAAATACCCACAATAGAAAATCAACCTCAGCAGAAACTAAATCGTCGTCAAGGTGAATGGAAATCTGAAGAGATTGATCAATTAGCAACCGCTCTAAGCTTAGCTCAAAGTGAGTTAGAAGGAGCAAAAGCATCATCAACCAATCCTTTTTTCAACAGTAAATATGCAGACTTAAACGCAGTAATGGAAGCTAGCCTTCCTTCTTTAAGTAAAAATGGCTTATCTGTTGTACAAGGAACTAGATTTTGTGATATAACTAATGGCTTTTATGTATCAACTACATTAATGCATAAATCAGGTCAATGGATAAAATCAGAAACTCGAATGCCAATAGGTGGGAAAAAGGATGCTCATGCAATTGGAGCAGCAATAACATATGGTAGAAGATATGGTATGGCTGCAATGGTAGGCATAGCACAAGCAGATGATGACGGTAATAGTGCAACCGACAAAGCACCAAGACAATCAAACTATAAACAAGGAGTGCAAGAATGAAAACTTTCACAGTAAGAAAAGGTAATACTACAAATTATAATCCAGGATGGCATACTAATACTATTTCCAAAGCTACATATGGGGAGTGGAATAATAGTAAATATCTTGATGTATTTTTTGAAGGATATAAAGATAATTTTAAAATGCGTGTTTATGAAAAAACAAATGCAGAAGGAGAAGAATTTGCTATATCTAATGTCTTTAGATTTGCCAATGCAGGGATAGCAGATGCATTAGAAGGTGGAAAAGATATTGTAGTTAAATTTGATGATTCAGAGGCACAATTAACAGGTAAAACTTTAAATATTTATTATTATAAAGATGCAAAAGGTTATACTAATTGTTTAAATCAAGCAGCACCTACAGTATTTAAAAATATTGTTGATGATTTTTCAGAAGATAGTGTAATGTATTTTAAAACAAAAGCAGAGAAATATTTTAATACTTATTTAGCACCTAAAATTGCTGAAAAAACTACAGAAACAACATCAACTGAAGAAACTAGTGATGTACCATTTTAATTAACGGGAGAATAGAGGGTAGGTTTGATCTTCTCTTCCTGCCCTCTATAATATAAGGAGTTATTATGATAAAAGAATATGCATTCTCATTATCAAACAGACATTACTTTCAAGATGTAACAGAAATGGGTAATTGGATTGGGTTGGAAAATGATACTTTTATGTCTTTATATGATTATGATGACTATATAGTAGATTATTTTGCAAAGAAAAATACTCTTTCTGGGTTTGATGGATTAATTTATATCCCTGATGAGTTCATTCTTGATGTAGATGGTGCAAATTATAAAATTGGACGAGATAAATCAATTGGATTAAGCTTGCTATTAGAAGATTTAAGCATTCCTTTTCATTTATATTTCTCTGGTACAGGATTTCACTTTCACATCCCTAGCCAAGCATTTAGATGGAAGCCTGCTAAAGATTTACATATAAAAGTAAAAGAAGCATTACATCGTGCAGGTATATTTGAATATGCTGATCCATCTGTTACAGATAAAACTAGACTTATTAGAGTACCAAATACTCGTAATAGTAAATCTAATTTATATAAAGTAGCAATACAATATGAATGGTTGCATGATGTAGATGGTGAAGCAAAAATACTAGCTCATGCTAAAAATCCTAAAAATCTTCCTAAAGTAGAAATGGAATGTGAACCAGTATTTGATGCACTATCTGCTCAAAAAAATGAGGATGATAAAGACACCCCTACATTTATATCTCAAGGCAGAAATCCAGATCCAGTAAACTTCCCATGCATTAGTCATATGTTACAAGATGGTAGTATTGGAAGCAGACATATGGTAGCTTTAAGATTAGCTGCATGGTTTAGATGGAGATATCCTGAGAATATTGTAAGATTAATTCTAGAGAATTGGAGGCAGTCAGTTGATAAACAAGATAGTAGATTTACTGAAAAAGAGCTTGATAGTATTGTTAATAATTGTTATGATGGGCATGGGGGTAACGGCTATCGTTATGGTTGTACTGATCCTATCATGGATAATTATTGTAAACAAACTTGCAAACTATATAAATCAAAAAAAAGCCAATCAGTTATGGATGCATCGTCCATGGAGAAAGCTTTAATAGACTGGTTACGATCAGATAGTGAACCTATTAATTTAGGAGGATTATATCCTGGTGAAAATTTTCCAATTTACCCTGGTGAAGTAGTAATAATACAAGCACCACCTAAAAGTATGAAAACTATGTTATTACAAAATTGGATGGTTGGATTTAAAAGACCTACTTATTTCATGGAAATGGAAATGAGTCCAAGACAAATATGGTCTAGATTTGTAATGATGGAAATGAAATGGTCAGAAAGTGAATTAACTAAACATTATCAACAGATGCAAAATGGTATGGATAAAAAGTTTGAATGGTTAACAGTAGATTATTCAGCTCCATACGCTAATGAATTGGAAAAGCGAATACAAATGCTACCAATTAAACCAGAGATAGTTGTAGTAGACCATATGGGATTGTTTAAATCTAAACAACGCGATTCTAATATGAAAATAGAAGAAGTATCTCAAGCGTTAATGGAATTAGCAGTAAAGAATAATATAATAGTATTTACAGTAAGTGAAATTACTAAACAAGCTTTTCATGAAGGTATGAATTTAGCTTCAAGTAAAGGCTCATTTAGAACAGCATATAATACTAATAAATTATTATCTGTTACACCATTAAAATCTATGTCAACTGGGTTAATAGAAGAACTACATATCAAATGTGAGGCTAATAGAGAAAGAGAAAATATTGATGTTAGATTAAAAGTAGATAATGCTAATATTTACAAAGAAACTCAAGAAGAATTACCTCCATTAAATGAAGTATTATTATAAGGAGAGTTATTATGAATAAAAAAACATACGATAATTTATTAAACTATATTATCAAAGAAGTTAAAGTTACACGTGACGATGGACAGAAAGAATATGCCAGAACAGATGAGGATGTTTTGGCTAACTTCAATAGAATAAGCAAGTTAGCCAATATTTCTCGTGAAAAAGTATTAATGGTATATTTGTACAAACATATTGATGGTATAGCATCTTATGTTGATGGCCATGAATCACAACGTGAAGATGTAAGAGGTAGAATTAAAGATGTTATAGTATATCTTACGTTGTTATGGGCAATGATAGATGATACAGGACATGGTTCTGTTTCTAAACATACAACATACAATAAAAATACTGGAGAAGTAACATATGACTCTACAGAAGAAGTAATGTTAAAAGAGATGGGTTTTAAAGCAACAAAAGGAGTAGAATAATGACTATAGATAGATTAGTAGAAATGTCTGATAATCAAAGAGATTGTAATTTTCATGAAGTACA
>Ga0208793_1000748_pt1 | contig 20734 bp, 22 predicted proteins | sample 17_taG_FD_184092 | JGI IMG/M metagenome (GOLD analysis project Ga0208793, IMG submission 184092) | Marine viral communities from the Subarctic Pacific Ocean - 17_ETSP_OMZ_AT15314 metaG (SPAdes) (version 2) | ecosystem: Environmental > Aquatic > Marine > Oceanic | place: Pacific Ocean | collected...
GAGCCTTTTTTAAGTAGTTTGTTATATTCGTCTTGTTCTAAGTTTAATTTTTTAGTTATTTCTCTAGCTGAAAATAGTTCATCTACGGATAGTCCTGTTGCTTTTGCAATTGCTTCTTGTATAAGAGGACTTCTTAATTGTTCGTCTGTTAAATTTTGAGTTTGTTTTAAGACTTCTTGTGTTGCTGTAGCTATATCACCTGTAGCAGCGGCAGCTCTTGCTCTTTCAAAATTAAATTGTTTACCAAGTAGTATTTCTGCTTCAAGTTCAGCTCCTATGGATTGCTCAAAATCTAATAATCCATTAGCTATATTTTTAGCTTGTGTTAAACTTACACCAAATCTTCTTACTTGTCCAACTGCTTTAGCTAATTCTTTTGGATTATTCGCAAAATTAGCAAGAATACCTGATGATGTTTCGCCAAGTTCACTAAAAATTTGTCTTGCTGTTAATGCTAAACCAGTAGTTTTTTGAAACTCTTGTGCAAATCCGGCTATATTATCAAAAACTAATCTAGAAGAACTACCTTGATTTTCGAATATATTAGATAGGTTAACTGCATTTTCTCCTGCTATACCTAATCCTTGAGTTAAAAAATTTACTTCTACTGCTTGTTGAGCAATATTGCTGGTAAAAATACCTTGGGTTTTTGTAATAAGCCCGTATGTTTTAAGCAATTCTTCTGTAGTATAGAATATACCATCGTTAGCACCTGCTGCTGCTAATAGTTCTTCTTTAAAAGCTTCAGCTGCTTTCATTGAAACTCCTAAGTTGACAGCTAACTCTTTTGTCTGCTTAGAAGCTCTAAACATGGTTTGTACCAGTCCTTGAATTGCTTCAAAAGCTGCTAATGCTATCGCAACTGGTCCTAGTCCTTTAAGTAGTTGCTTTAATCCTAGTCCAAGACTTTTCAATGCTGATCCTCCGGCTGCTAAACTTTTTCTCATTGCTTCTGTAGCTGCTTCAGCATTAAGTAGTTGCCCTATTACAGGAGTATTGGACATTCTTGTAAATATCTGGCCTATGGCTCCTGCTCTATCTTCTATAGATTTGGCTAAATCTACTTGACCTTCGGTAGCTGCGGTGAGTTCATCGGTGTACTTCTGGAGGTCATTGACTTGTTCCTTAGTTAGATCTGCTCCGTGTAATTGTAACTCGTTTCTTCTAGCTTCTAGAATTGCTATTTTTTCTCTTACCTTTTTACCTCTTGCAACGACTTGATTATATGATAATTCTCCTTCTTCAATTCTTTTCTGAGTAACTACTACATTATCTAACTCTCTTACAACAGCTTCAAAAGCATTTTTAGTTCTTCTTTCAATACTTTCAATTACATTCCTTTCGGCTCCTTTTGCCATATTCTTCATATTCTTATCAAGCACACTGGCAAGTTGAGCACCTAGACTACTTATTCCATCGCTCATAAAAGCAATAGATTCGTCAAAGTCTTTTTTTAACTTTTGCTTATCGAAATTATTAGGAGTTTGAGCCATAAGTCTATCTATATAATATAAATAGGAAGTTAACCGTTTTTAGATGATTTTGTAGAAAAAGAAGGTTTAATGTCTGGTCCAAATTTCTTTTTAGGTACCGGGGGTGGTTTATTTTGTTTATCTAGCTTACTATAGTGTTCAGCTATAGTTGCATATGTAAATTTTCGTAACCATATTGGCATGTTATATACATCGTTCCACGAGTAACCTCCTTTACCGTGAAATACGATTTCGTGTATTTGTGTAAATATTTGTTGTCGATGTTTAGGCGTCAGGCCAAAAAAAGTCTATCCCTACCGGGATGATGACGTCCTCCTCACCGCCATCCTTATTTGTAAATTTACAAGTAAGGTCAATATCAGGATTTATAGTTTCGTAAAACTTTCTAATAGCTCTAGCATCTTTGGCTAGTAAAAAATTATCTACAAATTCTCTAATATCTTTAGTTTCTTTAATCCCGTTAACTGAGGTAATAAGATGTTTCAATCTTGAACTACTCGAAGTATTTCCATCTTTATTAAATTTTTTATTACCGTCGATTTCTTCTTGTATCTTTTTTTCATCTCTAGCAGTTAAACATTTAATAGTAACTGTATTATCGGTATGGGGTAACTTAAACGCAAATTCATTTATATTGTCTTCAAATAAACTATAGTCTATTTTTTTATTATCTAAAGCTGCTAAATCAGCTTTGACTATTTCTCCTCCATAAACGAATTCATAATCCTTTCCGTATGATAAAATCCTACACGCTATAAATAATGCGTTCTTATCTCCTATTAATAAATCTTTTATATTAATATCTTTATTCACTATTAATGAAGAAAGTAGTTTATCCATTACAATACCTTTAGTAATATAATTAGTATTAGTTAGAATATCTTCTTCTTTAGCTGTCATATACTTCATCTCTATGATACCTGATGAAAGAGGAGATTCTTTTGGATAAAGTAAGCCTTTTGATGGTAAATCCACCGATTCTGTCGGTAAACTAAATTTTGATTCCATAAATTTTATTTAAGTATAACTTGTCTTTATATAAATATACGAATAAAAACTTTATAAACAAACAAAAAACCCGACTAAATGCCGGGTTCTTATATATATGTGTAGTTGATGATTAGTAATTCAATACACAGTAGTCCATTGATACTGTCATCTGTAAATCTACTACTTCTGAATTTGCCCAATCAAATGATCCGAAGTTAGCAGTTTGTATGAATGCTCCTTTTATTACCCATTCACCGATTATATCACCTACAGGTCCTAAAATATTTAGAGTTAAGTCTTTTTTGTAAAAATCTGAATAACCAGCTCTTCCAGTTACTGATTCATAAGAAAGACGAGCCCATTCCATTACTGCTTGTGCTCCTGATGGTGTTATTGGGTCATATAAAGTCATTTCTATATCACTCCATTCTCTTTTTCCACGTATTTTTCTGTACGTGTTAATGTGGTCAAGTTTAACAACTTCGTCTGTAAAGCTTGGAGCTGCTACGTTCTTAACCATAAAGGATGGAATACCGTCTATAAATAAGACAAATCTGTTTTGTACTTTCGGTTCGAAAGCTTTAAACATTATTTCATTTGGGTCTAATACTGCCATTTTATACTTTTAATTATTTATTATAAATATCTACTTTAAAACTTATGCTCCAAAAGTTGCACCTGTTGGCTCAACTGTGAAGTCAAGTACAATAAATTCTGCTGTTTTAGCTGGTTGAATAAATATTTGACCTACTAATTGGTTTCTATCTACTATGTCAGCTGAGTTATTAGAATCATCCATTACGACTCTAAATGCATATAGCCCTTGTCTTGATACTACTGTATCTAAATAAGGATTAACTGCTGCTAAGAATTTATTTCTTGTATTGATTGTATTTTGTTCGAATACTAAGTTTTGTGCTTGATTACCGACAAACTCTTTAAGTTCGATTAATAATCTTCTTACATTTACTCTATCTAAAGCTGATGCTTTAGTTTGTAAAGTCTTTTGACCAAATACTGCTATTCCTGTTCCAGGGAAAGTAGCTATTGGGTTAACTTTAGCATCATATAAACTATCTCTTTGTACTCTTGATAATCTTCTTTCTGCTTGAATAACTCCTGTTAATCCTCCTCTTACAAGTCCTGCTGGTGCAAACCATGGTGCAGAAGATCCATCTGTAAATGCATATACTCCAGGAATAAATACTGAAGCTGGTGCCCATACATTCTTACCTGTGCCAGACTGAGTCTGTAACCAAGGCCAGTATGATGCTGCATATGAACTGTTAAGCAAATCAGCTTGTCCAGTTATGTTAGATACTGTTCCTCCGTGTCCGTAAAGGTCTGCTATAAATATACAGTCTCCTCTGCTCTCTGCTAAATCGATTAATGAGCTAATTGAAGTACCGTGATTATTATTATTTAATCCTGGTGCTGTAATTACATTGAATCTATAATCATCTGAGTTACCTAATAAAGTTATTACCTTATCGTAACATCCTTTTGTTAGCCCTTGAGATCTTGTTCCTACATTATCATAGTAATTGTCTCCTCCTACAACGTTAGCTCCAGAAGCATTGAAGAATGATCCTGAACCTTCTATCGGTAGAGACCCTGTAAGACTGTCTAGTCTTCTTGCGCCATCGTTTCCGATATAATTAATAGTAGGTGAATTTACTGCGCTAATTCTAACGTAATTAGATTTGTTAACATATTCTCCAGTAACAGTAACGTTATCTCCTGTTCCGGAAATAGCCTCTACTTGATTACCTATTTGTTTTTCAATATAGTTTTCTGAATTAGGATCTAAGCTTAAATTATTAAATGTTTCTAATACAATTTTATTTTTAAGATTATCATCTCCTCTACGTATTGATAAAGTAAATGTTCCTTTAGCTATATTTTTGTTTGAAATTTCCCATCTTAAGTTATCAGCAGATCCGCTTTTTAATGAGCTATCACTGTTTGATTCTCCTGCATCTAAAGATGCTGTTGAGTTATTATATAGGGTACCTTTTCCTATTGTATTTAATTGAAAAGGTTGAATTGAATCATTTGCTGAAGCAGAGATAAAAGTACTTCCTGCTGCTGTAAAAGATCCTGTTACAACTCTAGCTACTAATAAAGAATTACCTCCTTGAGAGAAGTAATTTTTAGCTGCCATAGAAGTAAAAAATTCTTGTTTAGTTGAACCTGATTCAAATGTGTCTCCAAATACTCTTACATATTCGTTATAAGAAGTAACTGTAGTAGGGATTTCAACTGGTCCTTTTACTGCTGGGCCAATTATACATGCTCCAACTTCTGCTGGTGCTGGGGAGATAAAAGAGATATCGTTTTCTCTTTGAAATACACCTGGGGAGATAATAGTTTCTGCCATGTCTTGGTTTAGTTTAATTATTGTATATTAATAAATATATTGTCTATTTCGAAAAACTCTTGTAAACAGAGTATTTGTCTTCTTATATAAATAGATACTAAAAGTCTAAAGTGATGAAGGAATAAAAGTACCTTTGGAAGGATTAATTGTACCGTCTCCGTACTTAGATTGAAGATCTTTAGCTAGAGCTGCGTTTTGTTCGTTAGTCTCTTTAGTAAATTGACTCAAAGCAGCTTTCTTCTTATCTATATATAGTTCGATTTTACCTATTTCTTCTAATAAATCCTGTTTGTGCTGGGAGTTTATTACAGTGTTAATTTTTTTAGATAGTTCTATTTTTAAATTAGCTATTTCTATGATATCTGTTTTAATTAGATCTAATCTTTTTTCTATTATTTTAACATTATCAAATTCCTCTTTTTTTAATTTTTTTGCTCTTTTTACTGCCATTGTTTATTGTTTGGTAACTTAAGATTAATATCTTGAATTAATTCTATATTATAACATTCAAATAATTCTTTCCACAGTAGACTACCTTCGTATTCTTTTGCAACCCACCATTGAAGTTTATTATCTAATTTAATTGCCTCTTTCATAAATCCATCTTGATAGCTTTTGCTACCGTCGTCTTGAAACATTTTATCTATTACGTACGGATAACAGGTAAAGATTCTTTCGTCCATTGCTTTATAGTGAATATACCCGTAAACACATTCCTCTTTTGTTGTATCGTTTAATAAAGGTTGATTTTGAAGATATGCTTTTCTAAAGCTATTACTCATGTCTTCTTTATATTCAATAGTATCTATATCGAGATCTGGTTTAAATTTTACTATGGACTTATACTTATATGGGTCTTTAATTAAACTTGTAGCATAGTATGTAGACTGTAAGTAAGATATTCTTTTTCTTTTATGTTCTGGTTTGGTAAACATAAAGGTAGTTTCATTACAGTATTTTTTATATCTGTCTAATTTTTTTATCCACCTTTGATTATCCTCTGTTTGCCAAGAATGTACAAATAGATCAGTTTCTTTATCTAAGAATGGAATAATATTATCAGAGAGATTATATAAAAATCCGGATATAAAGACAGCTTTATTCATAGTTAATAATATAATCACTGCAGACTCCTAATCTGTCTGTAAGTTTATCGTTTTTAAGTTCAGGTAAGACAGCAATACTATTTGGTATATAGCAACCAGGGTTAGCCCACATATTACCTTTAGAAGTTAATGCTACATCATCACTATCATGCCAAAAGTAATTAAAGTACACACCACCTCTATCTATCTCTATTAATTTAGAAAGAGCATCGTAATTTTTACAATGTATCCATAATTTCCTATAGTAAGTTGTAATAAATTCAAATGGTATTTCATACTGAGGTTCATCATGACCAAGTATGAATTTATCTTTAACGTACCAGAAGTCTACTTCACAGTCGTATCCTTTTTCAATAGCATTAGATATATAGGAAGGTTTATTTTCCTTATCTGTATTAGGTCCATCTATATTTCCTCTATGTGATATTAAGATCATTCTTTATCAGTTGTTTCAAATATAACTCTAGCTTTATCGCTGTTTCCTTTAGTAAGTAACCATTCAGCACCGTACTCTTTTAGAATATTTTTAAACTGTACCGGAGATGGATGTTTAACAGGCCATCCTGAATCTGTGTGAGCACCGTCTGGTTCGAATCTCATCGGCTCTCTAATTAATAACCCTTGAGCTATTTGAGCTCTTCCACCGTTCCAGGTTGATCTGTTGTATATATTACGGTAGTTTAAGTACTCAGCTTGCATAATATGCATTAAGAGTTCATCTTCTGTAAAAGAGTTTTTAATATATAAATCTTCAAACATTTGGCTGAACTTATTAAATGTATTTCGGTTTCCAAAAAAGAACATATCATCTGTCCATAACTTGCCGTTATGTAGTGAGCTACCTGTATAAGAGTATATTATATTTTCTCCTATTTGGTCTTCTTTGAATAGTAATATAAGTTCGTCTAATAGTTCTCTGAATAGATAAAAATCAGATCTAGTTTGTAAAACAGCATCATAATCTTTTGTTAGAAGTTCATTAGCTTTGAATAATGTATAGCTATAATGAGGTTGATGACATCTATAAGCATGATTTTTAAGATCGTAAGGACAATCGTCTTCTTTAAGTCTTATAAAACCTTCTATCCAATCAAACTGAGAATAATCTATGTCATCCTCCCAGGTAGCTAAGTAAAAATCGAACTTAACATCAGAGTATAGGTTATTCCAGTTATTAAAAAGTGGATCAAGAAGATCTAAATACTTTCCGCTACCGTTAATTAGTACAGCAATATTGATCATAATAATTTTATTGAAGGAACTGGTTTTATAGTTTCAGAGCTAGTATAATCATATCCTGAGGTATAATTAGCTGGGTTAATTGATAATGCATTAAAATTTTCTGTCGTAACTAACTCTACCATTATATTAGCCAGTATATTATTATCATATGCTAGAGGATGACCATTAATATGTTCTGGTGCATATTGACTTATAAAATCTACCCAAGTGCATAGAGTATTTTGTTTATAAGGCTGTCCAAAGTTAAAAAAATTAAAGCTATTTGTTGTTGAAGATAATTCATCATACATTATACCTTTTATTTCTGACTTGCTATTAAGAAAAAAACTAGAAAATACTATAACTTTAGTTTTACGTACAGCAGCAAAATCAGACACCATGTTTAATTGTTGAACAAGTTCAGTTATAGCAGTACGGTCATTATATAAGTATTTGTAATGATTATCTAAAGTACCACTTAGCTGTGACATTGAAGCATATTTAGCTATATGGTTTTCATATGTACCTACATTAAAATGATAATCAGATGGTGTTATATGATGGTACTTATTAGTATCTAAGATAGGTATTTCATGTCTTGCTAATTCAGTTAACGCTAAGACTGCTAATGTAGGTTGACTTCTTGGTTTCTCTTTTAAGTATTCGTAAAATTTTCTTATGATATACTTGTTGGAGTGGCCGGGTCGTGCATCATTAGTTAACTTAGTATTTAATTTAGCACTTAAAAAATTAGGAAAAGATAAATTATGAAATTGAGAAGGGTTGTAGTTACTCTTAGTTAACTCTGCTCTTTTTGTTAACCCCTCATCATCATAAGCTCTAACTAAAAAGCTACAGCCACCGGTATATAGGTTTTTAATTTTTTTAAGCATTTTCTAAATAGTATTTTAAATCTTCAGGAGTTCCTAATCCCCACATGTTATCCACGTTAAAAATTCTTATAGCTTTGTTATCTTTAATAGCTTGATTAAATACAGGACAAACATAAAATTCGTTATTTACTCTTACATTTTCTTCGATCATCTCTTCAGCGTACTTGACAAAATCAGACCCTTGTTTCCAGTAATAAAATCCAACAGTAGCTGTATCAGAGATTGGTTTCTTTTCTGCTACTTCTGTAACTAGTCCTTTTTCATCTACTTTTGCAAAAGACCATTTAGGGTGAGTAGCTTTGAACGTTACTATACCACCATCAGCCTCTGTTTCATTCATCTTATATAAAAATTCATTACTATCCCACTCAACAAATTGATCTGAGTTGGCAAAGAATAAAGGTTTATCGTTATCTATATATTTCTTAGCTAGTAGAGCTGTACATGCTGCTCCTTCTGTTACTCCTTCTACTTCGACTATTTTACATTTAGGAGTTATTAAGTTTAACAGAGTATCTAGGTTATATTTTTTTCTATGTGCTTTCTGTACCACGTAAACAAAGTTAGCTTTTATGTTTAAGTTTTCAGTTACTACTTGAATCATAGGTTTACCTTTGACGTCTATGAGAGGTTTAGGAAAAGTATACCCGGCTTGTTCGAATCTACTTCCTGCTCCAGCCATAGGAATGAGTACCGTTAAGTTATCGTCTCTCCATGCTGGTGTTGTTTGTTTCTCTCCGTTATCTACTGTGTCTATTTTATTCATAATATTATTATATGTTACTTCTTTAGGATTCTTTACTCTTAAAATATACGATTTACTTCTCGCGGCGGCAAGTAATCCGTAAGGAGAATCTTCTACTATTAAAGTCTCTTCGGGAAGCATACTCATAGTTGATATAGCTTTCCAGTACATTTCTGGGTGTGGTTTACTATTAGTAACATCTTCGTTGGATATTATAAGATCTAAATACTCTATCAGTCCAAGTTTAGCCAGTACAGTAAGTACTGTTCTTCTTATAGAGTTAGAACATACTGCCAGTTTAAAGCCATCTTTATATAGTAACTGAAATGTAGCTATTAAATCTTCATCTGGTTCTAAATCAGAAAGTTTTTGTAGTGTTAGTTGCTGTTTTTTATTCCATACATCGTTATGTACTTCGGCTGGTAATCCTTTTTCTTTGGTTAGTAGATCTAGTTTTTGAAATGTCTTTAATCCGTCGTAAGTGTTCAAATGTTCCGACCATCCTATTTTGTATCCAGGGTTGATACTCGATAATGCTTCATTTAGAGCATCAAAATGTATATTTTTAGCTTCTACTAATACTCCGTCTAAATCGAATATAATTAATTTTATTGCACTCATAATGATTGTATATAATTGTAAAGATACTTAGCCCATGCTCGATGAGAAATATCTGTTGGATGATTTGTAATGATGAATTTTTCTCTTATACTGTACTCTTCAGGTGTAATAGGGTCTGCTATATCGTATTTACTAGTTATATACTCTTTAAAATGAGCAGCTTTTGGATTATAATTTATCCACTTGGTTTTATCTACATACTGACTTAAGTAATGATCATCAAAGTCTTCAAACTGATCAAAAGCATTGAACATGAGGTATTCGATATTATTGTTATTGAAATAATTCTGCAAGCTTAAAATTTGTGTTAGAAATTCGTTTTGTATATATTTTTCCCGTTTGTATAAATCATTTGCTAATGTAAAATTATCAGGCCTTTGTTGTTCTACTCTGAGTTCATCATTTTCTGAAAGGTAGATTGGTATTCTAGTTTTTGAAGTCCATCCTATTATTGCAAATATATCTTTCTTACCTTGTGCTTTTAGCCATTCTATTGATTGTACAGTGGTTGAATATATCCCATGGTTGCTGTCTCCTAGTCTACCGGCATTCCAAGTTTCTACACCCAGTCTTTTTCCTAACATTTTTGGCCAAATGTCTGAATCATAGAACTTATACAATATTCTAGTGTCATTATTAATTTTTATTCTATTATTAATATAGTATTTGTATAGTGCTCCAAAGTAAGGTACAATATCATACCAGTCTTCTGTTTTAGTAGCTTCCCAGTTTATGTCTTGAGCTGGTGAATCACCTTGTGTCCAGCTATCACCGTTTGTAAATAATATCATTTAAATCTTCCTCTATAATAATCGTGATTAAATATTTGTTGTTCGTTAAACTGGTTAAGTTCACGATACTGGTCATCTTTTGATAAAGTACTAAACCTTTTTATCTCTGACATCATCTTTGGAGTAACTGATACTTTACCGTCTCGAGTATCATCTATATCAAGAACTGTAAAATGTCTCTCTATAACATCTATACCTTGAAATATAGCTAACTTAGAAGATAATAAGTTATCTTCATGAGGATTAGTGTGGTCACTTAACCCAACATTCTTGACTCCAAGTTGGTTACGAAAATATTCTATATTCTGTAAATTAAGTTTAGACAAAGGAGTTGGGTATACACAGGTACATTGTAACATATAGTATTCAATTCCCATCTCATTTAGATTATTAACAGTTTGTTTAATCTCTTCTATAGTTAAACTAGAGGTAGAGAAGAATAATCTTTTAAACTTAAAGTTTTTTAACTTTTTACCGTAATCAAAAGCTGGAATAGAGTAACCTGATAGTTTTAAGTTATCATAACCTAACTCGTTAAACCTAGGAGCGTGTTGAGGTACAAAAACAGTAGTCATTGATTCTACTCCATACTCCATACATTTAAAGATAAAGAACTCTTCATCTATTCTAGATAACTCTAAACCTTTAAGTCTAACAAACTCTGGTTCGTATGGTCTATATTCTTCATACTCCTTTCTGTAAGTAAATGTATTAGCTTTTATGGACTGTATTTTAACTATATCGCTACATACTGCAGCATTTTTGACCATTCTTTCTAATAAATCTCTATCACCGTTGTGATTTTGACATAACTCAGATATTATTTTCATCTATATATTTTAATATTTTATTTGCTAAATTTTTATGTGATCCAGGTGATGGATGACCACCACTTGCAAATTCACCATAAGGTTTATACATACTTCTAGATCCTGATTCCCAGCTGCCGTATTTCTTGGTATGTTTAGTATATATATCAGTATACCAGCAATCTGAGTTTATATGATACCCTCCTTCTTTTTTTAACTCGTAGTTCTTTGCTGTCTTATAACCAAACGATAAGTAATTAGAAGATTGTTTAATTTTTTCTGATATTATATCTTCTATTGAATTGAATATTATATAAGGTATATTTTTATTATTTAAAAATCCAATAAGAAAAGTTAACTGCCAATCAAGTTTTTCTACTTCTAGTTGATTATCAAAAAAATACTTCATATTAAAGTTTACAAAGTTTTTTAATTTGTCAGTATTATTTTTATTACCGGTGAGCTTTAGTGCCATATCTCTTGCTGCTTTCTCATTACTATCTGTATGGTAAAAATCTTCTAATTGATGCAAATCAAAAAAACGTTCATGGTGCTTTGAATATACTTCTTTACGAGCCAAACCTGATGTCCCTATCAATACAAGAGGAGTTTTATACGTCTTAGAGTTATTATCAAAGAACTTATAGATAGATCTTAAAATAGATTCATTACTATATCCTGATCCGGCCATATTAACTTCCGGAATATTGTAATGATCTGCTAGTATTTTAGAAAATCTATACTTATCTCCAGCAAAATCTGTTGGCTCATTAGTATGTCTCAGGTCTTGACCTTTATTAATTGCATCACCGTGCACAAAACTACATCCAAATGCAGCTATACAGTCAAATTTATTCATATCTTTTCTAAAACTCTTTTATAAGCCTTCTCTTGTGCTTCAATAGCTGTTCCTCCAACGTGTTTAGTAATGAATATACGATTATCATGATAACATTTAAGTACTGTAGCTTTAGAGGTGTGTTCTTCTTGTATAACATCAGTCCCGTATCCTAATAACTTACCATCGTATAATAGTTTTACTATATCTCCTTCGTCAACGAATTCACCACGGCTTGTATTAACAATATAGATATTTTTTCTGAACTTTCCAACATATTCTTCATTAATATACTCTATGTTTGACTTTCTATAATCGATATTGACACTTAAAAAATCAGTATTATTAAAAAAATCATCATCTATGAAATCTAAATCTGCTTTTAATACTGATTTAAATAACGGTTTAGCTATTTTCTCTAATATTTTACCTAGTCTACCGTACCCTAAAATACCTAATGTTTTTTCTTTTAATTCTACTATCTTTCCTATCTCTCTAGGTAATGCTAAACATAAGTATAGGTTGTGCTCTGCGGTAGAATATATTTGTTTAAGTATATTATCATTCTTTATTGAGATAACCGGTATAGAGACGTTTATATGATTGTCGCCAGTAGAAGGAGTTATTATTCCTTTTATGTTTGTTCCTTCTATATCTTTTTGCTCTATTATATATTTGAGATAATTTGGAGCTGCAAATAAATAATCTACACTTTTGAATATTTTTAGCTTATCTTTTGGTAAGCCAACCATATTAATACATTTATAATTACTCTTAACAAACTTACTAAATTCCGGTAAGTGTTGATACGGTGTTAAAAAACCTATTCTAATCATGATACATTTCTTTAGTTAATATCCACTCTTTATAATTTTTACCTGTCTTCCAGTATTCATGCTCACAATTTACTATCGCAAGCTTATTATCTTGACTTCTAGTTATAGCGACATCCCAATTAGTAAAGAATAGTAATTCATAATGATTTCTATATAAACCTTCTCTTAAACTTTCATCGATATAGATACAATAACCTAAATATAAGTTTTGCTTTACAATTTTTTTAATATCTGTAGTTTCAACTTTTATAATATTCGGCCTAGTATATGGTTTTAATTTAGATTCTTTAATTACATTCAAGTAGTCATCTGTTAAGCTAACTTTTTTTATGATACTGTTAAACTCATCTTTATAATTCTTACCGAGTAAATCTTTGACTTGTAGAAGAAAAGTTTCCAAGGAGTGGTCTGGTCTTACTTTTGATTCGTTATTTTCTAACTCTTCGTTTATAGAGATATACTGTAGGAATTTCTTAGTAATTGTTAGTAAGTACCTATTAAGTTCTAAAGGTTTACAGTTAGTGTATATGTTAACTCTATTATTATGTACTTTATCCATAAAGTAATTAAAAGACCTAAATGAATTATCTATGTATATATCTGAAGGATGTACGGAAGTGGTAGGGTCTTTCTTAACATTCATCATATAGTATACCTTTGCAAGTGGAACTATTTCGTTACAACTAGTAGTTGGGTGTTCATGTGATTTAATATTATTTACTATGTCATACTTACTATAGTTATTTTCATAAGCATTAATATTTAACTCTATATCATCTAAGTCGTCTGTAACTCCAGGGAGGACGTTATAAACCTGTGCTAACTTATCTATAGTATCTATTTTTGTTATATTATTAAAATTTACTAGCGAAATTCTGTCTTTAAATTTTTTAGGTATATAGAAAAGTACATTATTTAAGTTACGTTTACAGAATACTGCACTTTGTGCTCTAGTTTGACCAGGGTGTATAATTAAATCTATATCTTCTTTATCATATCCATCTATATTGTCTATAATCACAGACTTATTTTGCGGTACATTCTCATTAATAATAACCGATATATGGATTGGCATAGAAGATGTAAAGTTAGCATCCATCATTTCACTTACTATGTTCATTTTTTGCCTGAGAGTAGAACTAAGGTCAAAATTATATGCTCTTTCTATAAACCTATCTGAAGCGTTAATGTATTTCATAATATTAGTATATAGTCCGTAATAGCCAAAAAGCCATTTTTTTCTTAAATGAAAAAATATATCATCAGTATCAGTCCTCCTAGTAATTCCAACATCATGTTGAGTTAACTTATAACTAAAGTTATTGATAGAATATACATCTGAGCTATCTAATACGTGCTTTACGCTCTCTATGCAATTTTTGTTAAATTTCATTTAATTTTAGATCATAATTAAATTTTATATACTCTTTACCATTGGGTAGAACAAGTGTTCTGAAGCTCATTCCAAGATCATTAAAATACTTTAGATTATCTTTATCAGTGAATCTTTCTAAATAAAACCAACTACCTTGAGTATCTATTATATTGTATCCTTCTTTTTTTAGTTTAAGAACAAATTTTTCTTTACCTGTAATCATTTCATTAAAGTAAGATTGAAAATAATCAATATTGTCTATAATTAACTCAGTATACTTTGCACCAATAGCATTGATTTCATACATAGATCTGAATTTAGATAGGTATTCCATGTTTTCTTTGTGACTGACTAAGAAACCTACTCTACACCCTGCTGCTCCGTAAGCCTTAGAAAAAGTTTTTGTTACTATTAAATTTTTGTACTCTTCAATTAACGGTATACTTGTTTCCTCCCCGGTAAATTCAAGGTACGCTTCATCTATTACAACAAAAACTTTAGTTTCTAAAAGCTTAATAATATCCTCCCTGCTATATAAATCTCCTAAAGGTGAGTTAGGGTTAGCTAGTATGATAAATTGAGTATCTTTGTCAATTAGTTTAATGAGTTCATCAATATCAAGATGCATATTGGTATACTTTGCTTTTCTTAGCTCACATTGGTATAGATCACTAAATACCTGATACATTGGAAAAAAGTAATCAGAAGTAATGACATTGTTACCTTTAACATTAAAAGTTTCAAATATAGTTTTAATAGCAAATGAAGATCCTGGTGTAAGTAATAAGTTATCTACATTAATACCGTAGTGGTTACAGATTTTATCTTTTAATACCGAAGTATTAGGGTAAAAACAAATATCATTCTGATTAAGAGAATTAAAGAATGCTCCAACAAATAGGTCTGCAAGTGGATGGTTCCTTTCATTTTGAGTTAAAACATATTTAAACTTTGTTTTATCCTCTTGATTGGATTTTCTATAGATATCTTTTAAGTGTCTTTTCATTTTTTGCATGTTTTGTAAAAATTGCTGTTATTTCTTTTTTTAAATCTTTTTTATATAAGTCTTTTCCGTATGTTTTATAAATTTCTTCTAAAGCAGACGTAGAAGGATGAAAATAGTTTTTCGTTTGTACTTTTCTGTTTATTTTACCGTCAATTGATTCTTCTGCTGAGTTATATATTCTTATATAGTTTAAATATTCAGCTTGTAATCTATGTAAGTTAAAAGGTGGAAATTTTTGTTCAACAAATATATCGTTAAACATTCTACTAAACTTAGTTATTCCTTTTAGTGATCCAACAAAAACAGTATCTGCACCGCAAAAAAGGCCATCTTGACTATAAACCGTACCAGCTGATGAATAAATATTACTATCTCCAAAAGGAATATTATTGTTATGTTCATTTGGGAGTATGTTATTAAACTTTTGAATTAAAAAATTAAAAAATGGTTTTTGAACAAATATATCTGGTCTAATCGTTACAGCAGCATCATATTTAGTTGTGCTTAATTCAGTAAGTTTTACAGCTTTACCAAGTAAGTATGAATAGTAGTGTTGATATTGTCTGATATGTGAAGTGGTTTCCTTCCATTCATACTTAAAGTAGTTTACAAGGCTCTGGTTCATTTCATAGTACATATCATCTAGACTATGTATAGATACCTGTTTAAGAGGTAGGTATCTGTCTAATTCATCTGTTTGTCTATCTCCCCAAGTAGCTAAGAAAAAATCAAAGTGAATATTTGGATTTGAAAAATTCCATAGAGAAAAAATCTTACTGCATGTACTCCAGTCTCTTAATTCACCATGTAAACATACTGCTACTTTTAACATTATTTTCTTATTTTACTTAATAGTGGAGCTAATTCCTTATATGAACAGTTTAAACAATGACTTGTTGGTTCACCGGTAGAACATCCTTTCTGTACTGCTTGAAAATCATCGTTTTCTCTAATTTCTTCGATTGTATTTTCAAATAAGTTACCAAATGGATCTGCTCCTGTATTTAAACAGCACATTTTAACATGTCCTTCAACAGTAGTATAGATACCCTCTTTTACCCAGAAACAATCAGGAAAGTCCCATTCACTTTTACCTTTTATTTCGTTTTTCCAGTTTTTATTTAAATAATCTATTTGGTCTAGTGTATATCCACCTGGCATACTCTTATCTTCACTCCAATCTTGAGCAATATTAAGTCTTAACTCTTCTAAATCGTATACATCTACTATCTCATCTTTTATTATTTGAATATCATTAATATTATTTGTGTTAACTACATAATTACATGTTACTCTGCAACCATGTCTTTCCATAGGTTTAAAGTCTTCTAAGAACTTTATCAATTTATCCCATTTAGCAGGAGATCTATCTCTTTCATAAGAATCTTTATAGCCATCTATACTAAAATAAAGTAAATCTATATATTTCATAGATTCGTTAAATTTTTTTCCCATCTTAGTATCAGGTCTAATAGGGTATTGACAGTTTGTTGCAACTATTAGGAAGGCTTCTGGAAAATATTCTTTAAATGTCTTGCATATTTCGTCGAATTGAGGATGGAGCATTGGCTCTCCCATTCCCATTAGTTTGGCTTCTTTTATAGGATGATGTTTAAGTTTGTCTAACATCGATTTAAACTTAGTTAGAGGCATATGCTGTAAGGCACCGATTACCTCATCTCTGTTACAAAAAGAGCATTGTAAGTTACAGTAGTTAGTAGTCTCTAAGTAAGCATATGTTATAGGCTGATTCATAAGTGTTTTTTTACAATATTTTTTACTTCATCTAAAGTTTTCACTTTTTTTAATTCTTCATCATATTGAGGTTCTGTGGTTAATTTTATGTCTTTTAGGTAATGGTGTCTTATCAGATCGAAATTTGCAAATGGTGCTATAATGTTAAAGGGTGAAACTAGTAAATTAAACATCTTAACGTAGCATATAGGATCAGTATGGTAAGCAGAATGAAAAGGAGATTCGGTATTATTATGTAAATGGTTAAACCCTAAGCAAAATAGATCTGCTGACTCTTCTGTAGCATAGAATACTTTATCATCTACATCAAATGGTTTAACACTTGAATTAGATATTTCTTTTTGAAACCAAGTTCTATATATCATTTGCTTATTCTTCAAAGTACTTAAAAAAGACCCTAATGTTTTTTCTTCTCCTATTTTTATTCTTAAATCAGGTCTCATCATTATAACAAAGTCATAAGTTTTATCTGTTCTATTCTGATATTTCTTTCTTAGGTTTCTAGATTTTATTAAACAATACCCCCATCTCCATAATCCTTGGTATATAACTTTAGGAATGGGTAATAATTCTAAGTCTGTAAAAAAATTAAACTTGTCATCGTTGTAATTTGCTCTACTATACTCATCGTCCCAAAAACTACCGAATACATCAACAGACTCTGCTTGTGTTCTAAGGAAATTAATAAAATTTTTGTACTGATCTACATTTTCCCACATTCTTAACTGACCAAAAATTTGAATTGCTATATTATATTTCATAACATTTTAAATTTAGGTTATTAAACATTTTAAATTGATAATACTCTAATTCAGTCATACATCTTTTCTGAACTGCCTCTTGAGTATCTTCCACTAAACTATATGTAGTATAAATTTTAGCAAACTTTTCGTAGTTTTTAAATAATAAAGTAGCAATTTTATCATAAGTAAGAGAATCACTAGACCACTTATCTAGGGAACATAGTTTAATTGGATGCTTCTTATTTTGTTTTAAAATATTATTAGGAAACTGAAGGAAAGTTTTAGTATGTGGACTAAAGACACAGTCAGGGTATATCTTTACTCTAGGTATTTTAAAATTATCTTGCTCTACATTTAAATTTACTAACTTTACTTTTTCAAATACATTCTCTCTTTCTATTTCAAGTTCAGATTTTAAAATAGTTGAATAGTTAAGTGCTTTAAAAAACCAATCTACACTACTTTTTTTATCTACAGTACTTACTTCATCATTACCTATAGTCATAAGTGTATCGTTTGCATCTAAAACTTTAACTTCTGTTTTAGCGTACGAGTTTAAATGTACTGTTAGTCTCATCATTGTTTTAAAACTTTAAGAATATTTTCCGATAAAATACGTTCATCAGCAATAGCTGGATGATGTGAAAAATGATAATAATTATCATAGCTACTAATAAACTCTCTCCAAGAATTACCTGAAGGCATGTTAAATAAATCAAAATCAAGCTTTAACTTATCTGCTTGCTCCATCATAGCAGAAAAAACTAATAATTTTCCACCTTTACTTGTAATATAAGCATATAACATATTTAATTGTTGTGATAATTTTCTTAATTCGTTTTCTATATCTGTAAAATACATTATGTCTAACTTTGCATATTCTTTTAACTTACTTAAAAGGTTATCTCTTTTAACTATATCGTGAAATAAAAAAGAAGATGGAAGTAATTTAAATAAATTTTCGTCTAAAACATCTATATTTGATACTTTATCAAAGAAAATAGTATTTCTCCATTTAATATACGATTTAGATTGACTAGAATATTTTTCTTTCCTAAGCAATTCAGTTAATCCAATAATGAAGATTTTATCTTTACCTCCATTTTCATTTACATACTCGTATACTCTTCTTATAGCTCTTTCATTAGAACTTCCTGAACTAGCAATGTTAACTTCTTTATACTGTAGCCCATCAGAAACTAATTTGCTAAGTCTATTTGCATTTGCAGTATCAAAATCTACGGTATTGAGCTTTATTTTATAATTATGTGTCTCCACCATGCTCTGTCCTTCAACAAAACTACATCCTGCTGCTACTAACTCTTTCATTGTATAACTGGGTTTTTAAATGTTTCAGTATTAATTTTATATTTTTTTGAATTTATATGTATTTTTTTTATTAGCTCTGGAGAGTTATAATATTGTTCAAGTACTTTTAAATCTCTTACTGGTCTTACTATAAGACATGGAATTTGTTGCTTAACTACATTGAAGTTTTTATGTAGAAAGTAGTGAGGGTGCACCCAATGCCCACCTTCTCTATAATTCCAATTTTGACTTTTATATTCTTCATCAATAAAAAAGAAGTCAAACAGTTTTGAGTGTAAATTAGCTCCAGTTGAGTTCATTAAAAATATAAAATCTTCATGTACTCTATATGTATTTTCCTCTATCGCTATCCCATCATGTAAACTTACCGTAGGTACAGAATGTTCTATGGAGGTGAAATCTATAATATTACTAACCATTTTTATATTATCGAATACGACATCTGGTCTAATGGTTAATACAGCATCGTACATTATTCCAGTCTCTAACTCATGTTTCGATTTCAAGTTAAGTACTTTTTTTAAGTGGTACGCCATTTTAGGAGTATTTCCCCATAACGGGTTTAGATCTGATACGTTAGGTGTACTAAAACTCTCTTCTTTAAAGATAAGATTTATTTTATTAATATCAAAATCTTTCCAAGAAGAAATAAAAAAATCTATATGTAAATTAGGGTTACTGTCTCTAAAGTTTTTATAAAATAAATTAAAACCTTCGACATACCTAACTTGTCCATAAAAACATATAGCTAAATTTTTTGGTTCCATAGACTTTGATTTTTACTGATTGCAGTATTTTTTTCCTGTGTAAAAGTAAAGGTTAGTTGGCTTTTAATTCTATCTACATACATAAGAAGGAATTGCCATTTGTTATCGTAAAAAAACATAGGGTCTCTAGATTGACTATACCAAGCGTAAGGAGTTTTGTAAGGAACTTGAGTAATAAAAGGAATATCATACTTATTATACCCCATCATAATCATCCTATGGGTAGCGTTTGATGCTATAGTTACAGGGTCCCACCATTGACAAGGGAATATTAAACCTTCGTTTTTAACCTGTATGAAGCTATTAATAGGAAAGTCGTGATTCCAGTCTGGGTATTTTTCGTCATAATAGTCTACTAATTCTTTTATTTTTGGTCGATCTTCCCAACCTATAGTTTCATCTACTTCCTGTATAAATTTTTTAGTAGTTAGTAATGGAGCACTATTGATAGATTTATTCATGTACTTATACACATACTCATACGGTAGTTCAAAATATATCCATTCTCCCGTAGTTAATTTTCTTTGTTTTGCATTTATATACGTACCGTAAGCGTCAATTTCAGAAAAACCTCCTACTATAAATCCATCTCTATTATTTACATTAGAAGTTAATCCTTTAAATATATGTCTGTTTTCTTCCTCATAATATCTTGATTGTGAATATATGGGTTTATATTGACGCAATACTATTTGGGTATCTGTAGGGTAAGAAGTTAATGGGGAGTTATATTTTTTGGAAAGATAAACTAATTCTGGGTCGTCAATCTTATCAGTGTTGATTTGTAGAAAAGCTCTTCCTGATTTATGCTGTGACAAAAAGTCTCTCTCATTAATATCCAGCATTGCCTGTTTTGTTCTAGACAATAGGTTATCATATGTTAGAGTATCAAAAGATTTTAAATCTTTGAATGTTTTGCTTTTCCACTTTACCATTATAGTTCTTTATATTGTTTCTCCCAATTGCTTCTGTAATCACCGTCCCATGTATCGTGCCAAGGTCCTCCATTAGTGTAGTGAATAACTTTAGGATTATC
>Ga0208793_1000749_pt1 | contig 20723 bp, 40 predicted proteins | sample 17_taG_FD_184092 | JGI IMG/M metagenome (GOLD analysis project Ga0208793, IMG submission 184092) | Marine viral communities from the Subarctic Pacific Ocean - 17_ETSP_OMZ_AT15314 metaG (SPAdes) (version 2) | ecosystem: Environmental > Aquatic > Marine > Oceanic | place: Pacific Ocean | collected...
TTTATTACTTAGCAAAATAAAGTATATCAGTATTGCCAAAGTATAAAATTCAAACATCGGGAAATACTCCATACTGAATAGTAAATTCCAATATATTCTTAACCATTCTATCATTTCATTTCTCCTTAATTAATCCGAAGGCTTGGCACAGATAAAGCCGGTGTCTATTTTCATTAACATGATTTTTCAACCCTATTAATTAATTCTGTTTCAGCCCTCGGATATTTTTTAGCACACTCTGTACAAATCCAAATGCCATCTTCTTTAATTGTTGATTCGACAATTCGATCACACAGGTCGCATATTATTTTCATAAGCAATGCTCGCAGACTTTGTGTTTTTTACCGAGTTTGGGGATATGTTTAGGGGAGTGCTTTATAATACCTCCCCCTCTAACATTGATGCGAGGTTCCCACAGCATATCACAAACTTCACAATAATGTAACCAGTTATCGGTAGCTACTACAATGTTACGTTCGGGTTTATCTATTACTTCATGTGCTAAATTACCATACATTACATCGGCAATTATGCCTTCATTGAGATTGTCATTCCAAAATTCTTCCATTATAAATTTCATAGTTTCCTTTCTACTTAGCCCCACCCCTTTGCCAACCACGACATTCATTTGTTGGATGGGGCATCAGTAAATTGTTAAGTGCTTAACAAATTTCCTTTGCCATTTCTTTTAAGCAATCATTACACACATAAATCTTATCACCTTCGCATGATGAACAAGTGTGTTCACTAAAGATGTTTGAGTCTCTTTTCTCAAGCCTTGAGACTTCAGTATCTATCTTATCAACAACTACGTTGATGAGTGTAGATAGCTGACGAATGCTTTCCAGTAAAACTGAAACATCCAAATCATCAATCTCTAATTCTGTGTATTCCCATGCACCAGTAAGTTGGTGTCGGGCATTTCTAAGACTGGTTAATTCCTGTGATTCATGTAACATTTGTATATCCTTTCTTTAAGTTGGTCTAACCTACAAAGGCTTTTCATCAATGTCAAGAATTAATTTCTCGACATCAATATCTTTATATTTCATAAGTGTATTCTTTCTTTCCTTTAGATCGTCATACCATTCTTGACCACGTTGCTCTATTGCCCACTCGACAAATTCTGCTGGTGTTTTATGTGCCGAGAATTTACTGGATAGTACATGGCATCCAGCACATAAACAAAATCCATTATCAACATCCCAGCGGACACTTCTAATGGATCGTGAATAAAAATGGTGAGCATTTAAGTATGTTGTCTTTCCACACTTCTCACACATAAATTTTGTTTTAACTTTATCTGCCCATAGTTTATCGAGTTTCTTTATATTTGTTTTCTTCATAGAATAGGGTGGATTGTAAAGGAAGGAAATCAACCCACCCTGACCCATTAGACCAAATTAAAAGGGAAGTTTATCTTCAGAAGTTTCGGATTCACCTTCCAATAGTAATTGAAGGGCAATCATACGAGTATTTACTTCAGCTATATTTAGCTTCTCAACAACCCCCATAGATTGAACTGCCAATTTCAAACACACTTGCTTATGAATGTCTTTTGTGCGTTCATCGTTAGTAGCTTGACGTTGTTGGACCATTGCTGGTACATCTGTCTTTGTCTTAATGGAAGTACCTTCTTCGGGAATAATATCCCAGCCAATTTTACCCCCATCTAACTCGACTTTTCTGATGTTAAGTTTTGCACCCTTGCCGTACCCTTCAAGTTTTGAATGAAGGTATCCTGTGGCGAAGAATGATGATTCTTGACCATTATGTTCACAACCATATCTGAACCATTCGCCATAACTATTCGTGCCTGTTTGGGGTGTATCGAATAGCAAGGTCACTACATGATCTACATTAGATTTGAACTTTAATGTGTTTTGTTCCATTTTTTCTCCTATTTTAAGTTAAGGTCTGTTTTAGCTTGGTCAGTAAGACTCTCACCGCTTCTTTCTTCTCTTCCACCAGTTTCTTTGGAAGCACATACTAAAAAGGCATCTCTATATTTATACCGATTAAGATTTTCCGTGATGCCGTCTAACATCTGTTCGTAGGTTCCTCTTGCGAAGGTAATTTCTCCATCGTCTCCATTACCTTCCCAGCCAAGAGTAAAAAAATAGTTAGTCATATTTTACCACCTTGCATGAATGCCGTTCAAGAAATTTGAACATCTGTTTCTGCACCCACTCAATTTCTTCTTGAGTCATTTCTTCGGGAAATTCAATCTTAAACGAACCTTGTGTTATTTGTTGTTTCATTGTATTAGATATTAATGATAATAATTGATAATGTCAAGTACTATCTCGGCACACTTCTCATTAATTGTTTTCTATCCTGTGCCGTTAATTCGCTATTTAGCTTACGAGATAACGATCCGCAATTATCACAACTATATGACTCGTACATATTAACCATTGTCGTATAGTAACCACCATTAGGTGTTAGTTCATCCGAACCGCAACTGGGACATACTTCACCATCTTCCCATAAACCCATGTTAGGATGTGACTTAATCCAAGGACGTAATGAAATATAAACCTCTTCCAAGAGCCTTACATCTTCTTCGTTATACTCAAGCATTCTCTCCAAAGCATCCCTATCCCCCTGTAGGCAATCAGTCCATAGCTGGAAATTCGTCTCTAATTTGCCTTTATTCGTGATTAATTGCCCAAGATAATCAAGTTTATTACTTGAGAATGCGAATGATCTTTTCACGACCTTTAACGTATCAATAGATTGATATGGTGAAGGTGGCAACATCCCATTGAGATGGAATCTTGTGTTTAGTTTTTTTATGTCGAATTTATCACCATTATGAGCAATTACTATGTCTGCTTTATCCATAAGAGAATGAATGCCATTTAGGACCCTTGAATCATCTCGATTTTCCGCTTCCCAAGGGGTCTGAATATCACTCATCACATTTGAGTCATATAACCATTTAGCTGACCACGATAAAACATTCCAATCTTCAATAATATTATTGGGCTGAATATACTTGTTCCCAAATAGACTCCACACCCATACTTGCATGGGAGTAGTTTCAATATCAAATAACAATATCTTTGATCCACCTATTGTTGGGTAGTCCCAAGCCCACGATCCGCAATCCATACATCTATATCTTTGTTTGCCGTTACGAACACCTCGTCTATTTAACTTGATCCCACCACATTTTTTACATTTCATGCTGATGCCCCATGATCTATTATATCCCAATCCAACTCATCGAACATACTGGATGTGCTATCGATATACTCTGCCATCTCTTCGGGGGATTCGTATAAATGCGAAGCCACATCAGATATAATGTGTTCTGCAAAGTTATCAAAGTGGGAAACTAAATCTCGACCAGCTTCTTCAGATAAAATCTGTATCCTATCTTCAGCCATAGCCCTATACACACTTAGCATTTGAATGAGTAAGACAAAGCTATACCGCCCTGTACTATCCGATGCCATCTCCGTTAGTTTTTCAAAATCCATTGTTATATCCTTTCGGCATTAAGCCATTTATTGAGTGTTTTTTCCCATTGCTGGAATGTCGCATCTCCGTTGTTGTATTTGATCCAAGTAGAATCAAATTCTTCCCATAACCTTTCACGCATTTTTCTTATGTGATAATCTATATTCTGTGATTTATTAGGTATGCTTTTTAGTTTATCCAAATAAATTGCTTTTAGTTTCTTCGTATTCATAGTACTTCCCTGTTTTAATGTCGTAATTTAATTTACCTACGGCTGGTCTACCATTCTTATATTGAAATCTGATCTTACTCACATGGACACCGACATAGTCATCATCTTGAGATTTATGCCTATGGATAGTTATAATGTTATCCGATTTATTAAAGAAATTAGCACTACCCGATATATCGTATGCTGACGGAACAACTGGCTTCCTGTTTGCATCATTCTCCATTTTTCTTGGATGTGCCACAACCCAAATATGAATTTCATACATTTTTGCAAATGTGTTCAAGGATGCAAGTATTCTTGATACATAGTTAGTCTCATTTTCAGAATCTCTAAATTTATGCTCGATTGTATTCCAAGGATCAATTATAAGTCCATTTAGCCCATATCTAAAAGTAAGGATTCGTGCCTGTTCAAGTATTGATTCAACCGAAACCGAATCTTCTTGAGTGCCTATGAATTTAACATAGTCATTAAGGATTTCCATTGTATTTCTCGCAGTATCCTCATCCATCCGATTATCCCCCCAAAATGGCTTCCCTACGAATTTACCCACCAGCTTCAAAAGGTGGTGTTTCACAGGGAAATTTTCAGCTGAAAATATACCAAACTTCCACCCATGATCTTGGATCATATTGATCATCAAGGCATCCATCCACTCTGACTTACCCATATTTGGAATACCTGTGATCATTGTTAGTTCGCTTGGTGATACACGATAGCACTCATCGAGTGCAACCCATCCAGTTGAAAGACCCTTATGGTCGGGCTTATTCAGCAAGTCGATAGCATCATCCATTACATCATCAATCGTTACAACCCCTTCTATTGGATAAGGATGTGCTTCAGTTATTATGTCGATCACTCTTTCATCGCCATAATTCATTAGGACATCATTCATGTCCTTGCAATCAGTCGGGTAACTTACACGAAAACACTTCTCACGACCTATTCTACGAGATAATTCATCTCTCATAGCCTTACCACTCGCATCTTCATCCATAGCCAATACGATAGTCTTTGCGTTAAGTATATCATTTTCAGCATCCGCAAGATAGCTAAACTTAACATCACTTGCTCGTGAGTTCGGTGAAATTGCCCCATCGGGAATACTAACAACATTATTATAACCGCACTCTACAAGAGAGAGTGCATCCATCTCCCCTTCCGTAATTATAATTGTCTCCATGCCTTTCATGTGATCAAAACGATAAAAACACTTCTCCGCATTTTTTTCTTGGCGAAATTTCTTGTCAGCAGTTCGAGATTTAATATTGACAACTTCGCCATTTTTATAAAAGGGAAATTGAATCCATCTATCCCTATAGCCTATCTTCTCGGATATAAGTGTATGCTCTGTTATTCCACGAGACTCAAACCACTCCACTACTGACTGGGGTAAGTCTGTTTTTGGTTCATCGGGCTTTACGATTGGTGGTGGTGTATATTCCTTCTTCTCGTTGATTGATCCACTCCATCCGCAATGGTGGCATTTCCACACACCCTCGTCTATGTTCACAGATAAACAGGGGTCTGAACCTTTTTTTCTTTGGTGGGAGCATTTGGGACATTTTGTTTTTTCTTGCCCATCTGATCTTCTTAGGTATATTCCATGTTCTTCAAATGTCATCTATAGTATCCTTTCTTGGGGTTATTTTGTGCCTTAGTGCCACTTTTAACAAAAATAGGTACTCATTTATACTGCATCCCATTTAAGTTGAATATTGGCGAATTTGGTCATACCATTTGGTGATTTTTTTCTTAAAACTCGTAGGGACATTAAATTCCTCGACCAAAATTTATCGTCTAATGACCATCTGATCACATCACGAACTACTATTTCGTCCCATTTATCGATGCGAATCAAATCATAGAGTGTATTGATGGAGCCTATTGTAATTGCATCATCTGTGTACCAAGTATCTTGGATGTGTCGGGGGAACTGCTCACGTTTATTAACGTAAAATTCTTTTATTATTTTTTCGAGAAATGCCTTTTGCTTTTCAGTAATGTCGGGGTTTATTGTATTGCCCCCATTTAAATTATTGGATGCTTTATTAATAGTTATCTTTCTTATACTATTACTTGTAATAGTAGTATCCGAATTTTCGGTATAGGTCTGATTGGCATCCTTCTCGGTAGGTGTATCATTTTTGGACAGGACCCCTACCAAATTTTCGGTATAGGTGGTTCGCACCGATTCATCTACCCCTACCGAAAAATCGGTATAGGGTAGCGGAATTATATACCTTTTGATAAATTTCAAAGTTTTTTCTTCATTAAGAATACAGATACTTATATAACCATTTTCTCTCAGTTCGGTAAGACAAGCAGATATAGTTCCCTTAGAACATCCCAATCGGCTGGCGAATTTAACATTATTTGTTGTACAAAATCCATTATTGCCAAGATCAGCATTAATTTCGGCAAATAGCACTTTAGATTTATCCCTTATATTATTATTGTGTCTGATATAGGATGGTAAGATTCCATTATTCATCTATATGCTCCTTCATGTATTCAAGTTCATCGTCCCAATCCTCACCATAGGATTCATCATCATAAAATGTAACAAGTGAGTTGCAACAGGAGCAAATTCCTATGACTTCACAGATATAGGAATCCAAAATTTTCTCCACATTGCCTTTGGGTTTAGCATCACAACAATCAGAAAATAATTCTTCAAACATTTTTTTCTCCATAGATTTGGGGCAGGCAAAAGGAGGTAAAACCCACCCCTATAATTATAAACTTGGAGTAACAATCTGATCGAAATAATCGCATTTTTTACCTTTTTTAATTTTACAATTTCCGATATAATCAGAATCTACCCATTGCTCAAGGTGCTTTCCTATCATAATACCCAAACATTTACCATTCGTATAATTGGCACATTCAAGTTTAGCTTGGGTGATTGGATTGGAAATATCTTGTCTGTTCATCCGTTTCATAATGTGAATATACATCCAAATATAATTAGGAAGCAACCCTTATTTGATCGGCAAGAAATTTCTTAATATTTTTTGATGTATGTTTAGATGCATAAATTTCCTTAATTTGTTGTCGGGACCTCAACTCTTCCCAACGTCTATATGCCGATCCATTTTTTCTGAGTAATTTTTTTTTACTCATATCATAATACAAATCAATTAAATCTTTATCCGTCATGTACGTCTTCATTTTCTTCTCCTTATTATTAGGGATATAACCACCATAGTTATCATCCAAAGTACGTTTATTAAAAAATATGGGTTCAAAATATAATTTATCATTTTTAAGCTTCCCTTATTGTGCCAAATCGTAATAAATATAATAGAGGCTCTATTTGGTATAATTCAATTACATCGTATTCATCACCATCGAATATAACTTTTCTTGGGTCCAGTAACCTATTATATTGGCTTTGCGTTAAGTTGCAATGATATGCATTATGCCACGATTTATTAGATTTACAAATGTTACTAACATGAAAGTTATATGGATCACCACACCATTCTTTAATTTGTATTTTAGTTTTTGTTTGTTTCATATAGCTATCCTTTCTTTTCTTATATAAGAAATTGCCCGATTTGGGCAACTTTCCATGCTCATTAACATCTTTATAGCATTCTCTTTTTTATGGGATATAACACACGTAAAAAAATGTCCATTATCGTGTTTTATTTCAAAGTGGTATTTATAATAATTTTTCATCATTTTTCTCCTGTTTGTTGGTTGTGTATTCTTCGTAACTCCACCTCACTTTTAGCTTCTTTAAACCGATTAACACTATACCCATTCTTACCAAAGATCATTTGATTCGGAATACCCCAATCCCTATATTCACGCCTCACATCATCAGCTATATAGTCACGTATTTTGTAAGCCCAATAAATACTAATTCCCAATACTTCAGATACTTTCTGAAGTGATTTTACACGCATAATTTCACTCATTTTTCATTCTCCTTTTTATTGTTAATAATAATTTCCTTTGTGTTACTATCCCAATCTTGACAACCTTCCCACAACCGACCATTATAACTAAACCAACCAATGACCTGTTTACCCTTACGAACCTGAATTGTAGGTACATTTCCACTCCCTAATCCATTATGATTTCTCCAATAAAGAAAATGATCTCTCATTTCGCTTAGAGTGTTTCCTCCCTTCGTGATAGGTTCAGTGTTAACTGGTTTCACCCAATAGCCACCATAGGAATTACTCCAAATATCAGGGTTGGCAACGTGTTTTAATATCATTGTATATTTTAATCTCATTTTTCATTCTCCTTCGCTTCAACACTACACATCACAATAACAGATTTATCAAGTTTAGATAACTCTTCCTCGAATTCTTCCGACATTGCTTCCCAATCATACACCTTCTCTCCATCATAGTTGTAATGATACATTATTTGTATTTGTATTTTATCTTTCTTTGGTTTCATTTTATTCTCCTTTTTTTATTTCGGAAATCGTCCATCACCTCAACCCATGTTTCTCGGATAAAATAATCATCACAATCACAATATTGCTCTCGTTTCTCAAATACCCATCCAATTTTCTGAGCAGTACCATCTGATTTGTCTCGATATATTGAGCTTACACATTTACCATATTCTTTTTGAAAATGTGTAAATAACTCTCCAATATTGCTGGTAAATGCCTCATAAGGTAGTGATCCACCAAAAATATAATTATCAGTTTTGTTTACGCTATTTTCTATTATGTTTATCATCTTATTTTCCTTTTTTATTGTTCTTTGTTTATTGAAATTATAACCCTTATTTATAATTGTCAAGTATTATTTTTTTTACTAAAATTATAACTAAAATTATAACTAAAATTATAACTGAAAATATAACTGAAAATATAACTGAAAATATAACTCTTGATTCTTTACAGAATTTCAAATAGGATAAATTAGTCTTATTTAAATTATGTATTTTTCAAATTTAGCTTTTAAGCTATGGAAAATCTTTCAGCCATACCTAACCCCCATTAATTGAAAAAAGTCTTAATTTGCCCTGTTTATGGACATTTTAAATGTATTTTATTGATCCGAAGTAAAAAAAAGGACCTAAAAAACCCCCTGTTTTTAAGAGGGTGTTTTAACTTGAAAAAAAGAAAGCTTATTAAATTTCTTGATAATACTCTAAAATAAATTCATTGATGTCCATATCGTCAAACTCACTTGAATTTGCTTTAATTTCTCTCAATTCTGCAACTATTTCAAAATAAGTTTTCTTTATCTGCGTTTCAATTTCTATATATTCCATTTTTTATTTTCTCCTTTTTTCGTTAAAAAACTTTGCGCAATTTCACAAATTCCTATAATTAGTAATAAATTAAGTAATATTTCGAGATATTCCATTATTTGCTCCTTTGGTTAATTGTTTAGAATAGTCTTGCATTAGTTTGATTGCATTAAACCCCCTTATTGATCTTAATGTATCTAATGCTTTTTGCATTTGGTTTAGATTAGGTGCGGTAATCACATCGTAATAAAGCGGATCACTCCCAAATCTCAATAATAAAGCCTGTTTTGTCGGGTTTTTCATGGTTTTATTCTCCTTTGGTTAATTGTTTAGGAATACGTTGCCACTTTCAGAAATCCAACAATCATGCTTTGCAGTATGATAATAAGCATCATAATCAATTACATATCTTAAATGTGAAGGGATGTCATGCAAATATAATTCGTCAAACTCTTGATCAGTGAAATCCTGTAATTTGTCGAAATTGCCCCTAAAACCTTCTGTAAATGCCTCGTGAGCCTCGTTAATATCATCCCAATAGAAACTTTGATTGTTTATGTATTCAATAAAGGCGGTTTGTTCTTCATCACTTAACCCAAGGTTAAGAATATCAAAAACTCTATCATCAATCCAAGACTCACCAATCAAAGGCTTTGGGATACCTTCATAATCTTGATACATAAATTCAGGATCATAGTCATCATTGTGAATTTCTTGACACTTTGCATTGAACTCCTGAACATCTACAAAATTCGCAAGGGTTAACCATTCGCCTTTAATACTTCCATTATTGTACTTGTTGTATGTTCCTACGTATACTTTCATTTTTATTTTCTCCTTTGTTTTATAATAAATTTGCTTCAATATGGTCAACCATAGACCACCTCCCCGAAATATGCGTATTGGATTATAACATCATAATCACTTACATCCATATCTTCTAATAATACGTTGTTATGTTTATAATATAACTCTAACCCATCCACAAAATCACGAATAGTAAGTGTTTTGGGGTCATGGTCAGAACTTTGGATGTAAAGATACCCGCCCTTAACAAGTGGCTTATATTCGCATGATACAAGCCAGTAGTCAATACCGCCTTTGATTGCCCCAACTATAATATCATCAATATCTTCGATAGATAATTCAACTGGGTGTAAAAATTGATATTTCATTATAACACCTCGGTTGTATGCGAATGTCCTGAATCTGTAACATCGACAAGTTCTTTCTTTATGATCGCATCGCCTACGTCACCATCCATCGCCCATTCATCTTCAATTTCGCAAGAATATACTTTACTTGCATTTACGTTGTGAAAATTATTTGCACTCATTATATTATCCTTTTTTCGTTAGTTAAAATTATAACACCTAAATATAAGTGTCAAGTGTTTTCTTAATTTTTTTTCTCAACATAAAAATATAAATCCAAATATATAACTGGAAATATAACATGAAATATATAACTCTATTTATAATAAGATACATATTTGATTTATCAATAAAAAGACCTGTTTGTCTTGTTTGATTCTGTATTAAATGGATAAAAAGACCTGTTTGTCTTTTTTATCTTTCCTTCTCAGTAAATTGATTTTAAGGTGTCTAAATTGCCTAAATTCAGACTTTTTTATCAAGTGCTGGTGTATGTAGGTATTTATCATAGAAGTTTCATATTCGTTAAATTAGGTGGCTTAAAATTAATTCTGTGAGTATGTTTTACGTATTTATTTTTATGTATAAAAAAACCCCCTTAAAAAAGGGGGTTTATTCGTTTCTATTAGCGAATGCTATTTTCTAGTTATGGAAACACATACCAATAAGAATAACCATTCTTTATTCTAACAGGTTGTAAAGTATGATCTGCGTATCTTTTGACCAGTCCAACATGTTGGGAAGTGGTATTGCTATAAAAATTAGGTGACTGAACATCCAAAGCTACTTTTTTACCTTCTTGGGTTTCCCCAATTTTCATGTTGTATGAAAATATGTTGTCCCCGTCTGTTCTCATGTTATTAGAGTTACCTCTTTTCCCGAGTGACCATTGTAAGCATACGTTATTATTTGTCATAATTTTACCTCACAATTATTTTTACAATCCCAAATAGCAATTTCATCATTTGCCTTGGCAATTTTTACGGCTTCATCTTTATCCATTACCCCAATATTTGAATCGAGGTAAAAAATACCTTCATTAAACCATGTACCGAAAAAGAAACAATTTTCATTTGTATCGATATATTGGTAACAGGAGTGCAATTTGTGGAGTGCGTTTTTTAAATCAATTAGCATATCGCTTTCAATTATGTTTCTTATTGATACCACAAAACCATCTTTAAAAGTAACTTCATTTAAATCATGATCAAAAGAGGTACCTCCTTCTATGAGTGTTTTACTAATAAGGTGTTTTACTTTTGATTCTTTTGAGTATGGTTTATTTGTCTCATTTACATTTTTCATGTTTATTTATCCTTTATTTGATTAATTTTAATTGTCAGCCATTTTTTTTTATTGATAGACCATAAAATTTTCCAGTTATTAAGCCCTTCTGTAAATGCCCGTGCATCTTCTTGAGTGCTGAAAAAATAAATTTCACAATTTTTTTCATAGTTAGTATTTTTCATTGTTTATCCTTTGTTTAAGTTGAAAGAATTTGACCATAATTATTGGACGTGTCAAGGTTTATTTCATTTTTTTTATGGTTTTTTTTTATGGTGTTTTTAAGTGCATTACATAAGACCTTTCAAGATAACAAGATCGGGTTATCTTCTTTAAATTCTTACTTCAGCTTTGCTTAAGTTTTGCTTCAGCTTTGCTTAAGTTTTTAGTATGATAACAAGATCTTTTTATCTTCTTTAGGGGGAGGGGGTATGGTTAATTATGAAAGTTACTGCTACCGCATTCCTCACAAAATAAGCAATAAGAAGGCTTATACCCTGTTTTGAAAAAAAAAGTTGGGAAAACCTACCATTGTTTTTACAATGTGTTTACATCGTTATATCAAAGTTTACTTGTTATGTTTCTATACTATGATTTCTGCCTATATTGGATTTAGGTCGCAGAAATAAGTACCCTTAAATAGTCATTGTATTAAATGGTATAATATACTTATAATATACTAACTAAAAAGGTATATTAAATGAGTACACGATTTCCAGTTAATTGGAAACCTACCAAAGTTAGGGCATTAGAGTTTATGATTGCTAATGCTGGAGCAACATATCAAGAGATTGCTGACCAAGCTGGTGTGTCTAAAGGGGCAGTCCAACATTGGATGAAGGACCCCGAGTTTATAGAAGTATTCTATCAAAAATACATGATCTCATTCGGGGCAAAGTTACCTTCTGTTCTCAATTCAATGATTCGTGAAGCTGAAGGTGGGAATGTACAAGCTGGTAGATTGGTTCTTGAGCATTCAGGCAAATTGATAAAACGAGTTGAGATTCAAAATCACCAATCCCCCTTTGAGAAGTTCCTCGGTACACAAGAATCAGAAGTATTTCAGAATGCTGAAGTCCAAGAAGCAGAGATTGTCGAAGATAACATGGTCGTTCTGCCTGAAAGACCTATTATAGAAGAAAAAGATCGAGTAAAGAGGGTTGAACCACCAAAATCGCCATCAATTAGACGTAATAATCGTAAGAATAAGAAGCGTAGAGAGGCAAGAGCATGGAATATTCGTGCCAAAAAAGTTGGTTTATCACCTCCAAAAGCAGGCAGACAAACACCCCATCAAAGAAAAGAATGGCAGAAAAAAATAATAGAAAGAGAGAAATTAGAACCCTAAAATTAGGGGGGGTATACCGAAAATTCGGTAGGGGGGTAAGAGATATTTACATACCCCTATACCGAAAAACTGATAGGGGGTATACCGAAAATCAAGTAGGGGGTGTATGTATAGAGTGCCTTTAAATGCCGTTTTTAGCTATTACCTATACCGAAAAATTGGGGTAGGGGTATATCAAATATTCGGATACTATTATACTAACGTATAATAAGTTATAGAATAACTATACATAGAATCTAATAAATCGTTATACCTTATGGCATTATTAAACATTAGTCTTAGATTTCTTTACTTGTGTAGAATGACATTTTGGACATTCTTCTACAATATCAGTTACGGAAAGTGTTTTCCAATCCCAGTTACATCTTTCACAATACCATTCTATGATTTTGAATTTCTTCATATTCTCAAGTTATCACTAATTTCTAAACCTTCAGGCATCAACTGACAATAACAATATTCTTTACAGATACTCCAACCCGATGCTGGCATTCCTCTTGCTTCCCATCCTTCCCATGTATCAACTTCGCCAGCACGAGATTCACAATCGGGGCATACATTCTTTGAAATGGCAATCCATCTTAACTTTTGCCCCATTTCTCCGCTTCTGCGGAATGCTTGGTTAATTCCTCCAACAAGTCCTCGTTTGATTGCGTTTTTAAACTCTCCGAAGATTCTTCCACTCCGCTTAAAATCTGTACCAAGAACCCCAATAATTGATTGTTCGCTAACACCACTTCTTCTAAGTCTTTCAATTTCTTGTCCAAGTCTTTCACTAAAGACTCTAATGTCGAATGAGAGTCCGAGTGCGATCCATAAGAGTATTTCTCTGTCTTTGTCATCTAATATCTCCTGTTCGGGCATAATTACCTCGATTTAATGGGGGTTGATAAATGCAATGCTTCTTTACGTTCTTTTTTGAATTTATCAAAAGTAGGCGTAATATCTTTATTAGATACTTGTATAAATGGTCGTTGAGGTCTTTCTATACCCTTATGATGCCAAATTCCACCACGTTGGATTTCCAAGCCATCTTTTGATCCTTTGATACTTCTGTATAATTCACCAGTTTCATAAAGGGGTTTTGTCCCTGTTATATTTTTGCGTTTTCGTTTTCTAATAGTTGAATCTTTTAATTTTGGAGTAACACCTTTGTCAATATTTTCTTTAGAACCCCTTTCAGCACTTATAATCATCATATCAAGTTGATTATCGATAATTTTAGGCAATTTATTGGCAAGTTTACCAAAGTCAAAATTAACTTCCATCTTTAATTTCATCCCAAAAGTCCTTTCCAAGTTTCTTTGATTCTAAATACTTATTTTCATTTTCGAGAATAAATCTCTCAATCTGTCTTTCACCCCAACTGATAGGGTCATCGAGAATTTCTTCTATTATACCATCAAATTCTATATCAATATTATTGATCTTGTCCAGCTTCCTTACGGAATTGAGCAAAGATTGACTGTTTATTTTCTTTGTCATTTGTTTGTCTGTTTGCATCAATAATCCCCTGTGCTTGTTCTATATTTAAATCTTTGTTATCCCTTACCATAATTTTGGCACGAGTAATTAAGTTTTGCTCTAAATCAAAACTATCTCTTAGGATTTGGTCTTGGACCGTTGTTGGGTATTCGACTTCCGCAAAATCCACACCAAATTCTTCAGATAAATGAATACCATTATATTCCGCAATAGTTCTTTCAACATCATAAAAATCTTTTTCATATAGTCTCCACATTGCAATATCATCAAAGTAATCTTCTTTTCTTTCAAGGTCTTTAATCATTAAAGAGATACCAGATGGAACTTCACCGCCTGACTCTGCCCATTGAATCCATAAATGATTGTTTGATGCTACAAGTTCAATTTGGAACTTGATATTTTCGATTGCTTCTTGAACATTGCCTTGTGGTGAAGTAACGTGATATTCACCATCATCCCCCATATCAAGAATTGTATTAGAGCCAGTTCTAAGCATACCTTGATCTGCTCGTAATCCTTTTACCCAAGGTTGACCAAACATATTAAACCTCAATCCAAGATTCATTTCTGTAAGACCGATATTCACTTGTTCATTACAATTAATAATATCATTAGCACCCTCCACATAAAAAGAGTCCAACTGATCTTCTTTATGTGTAAAAATAAAAGGAATTACTCCATAGGGGTTAACTTCTTCACTCGAAGCATTTCCATACTCATCAAGAATAGCATATTTTTCAGCATCCCAGTATTCCCATTGCAATGATTCTGTATTTGATAAATCAGATGTCTTGTTTAATAAGGGATATACTATTGCATCTGGTTTAAATGGATTTGTTCCAAAGTACGATTCAAAGTAATATATCGGTCTATAATCAAATTTATCATTTTCCCAATACACTCTATTAGCAATCGTTCCAACAAGACGAGTCATTCTCTCTGAATGCTTCATTCTAACATCTTTTGTAGGTATTAAACTATTGTAAAGTTCTGTTGTGTTGCCTGTTGTCCTCGATGCCCCTAAAGTATATATACGACTTATCTTATTTATGAATTTTCGTGTAAAATTTGTTAGAGATGGTGGTATCTCTCCAAAAGCATCACCTGTAAAGTATTGTTTAATATACTCATTAGTTGATGTTCCTGAATAATAATCCAAATATTTACGAATCTCTTTTCTTTTTTCGTAGGACTGTTTCAATTTTACTTCTTGCAATTTATCTTTTATTAATTGACTAATCATCTTTGAATCCTTTGCATTGTTCTATTTTTGATTGGAAATCTATTTGTTATGAAATATCTAAAGGCATCATTGCCATGATCATGGTATCCATCTTTTATCGGTTCTTCTTTAATTGGTTTACCATCTTCTGTTTCGGGATAACGATATTCTTCAAAGTCTTCAATAACATCTTTACACCTCAAATCAACGTGAATCCTTCGTGTGCCATCAGCACTTGAGAAAAAACCTCTTGCATAAGAAACACTTGCAGTTATATTTCTGCTCTCTCTATCTCTCATACAGAGTACTCTAATGGCACTTCTTCTAAATATCTCCATATCGCCAGCCCCACTCTGCCCTTGGACAGAACTACCAGCTGGATCACCATAATATGAAGTTATTGGATAGCCTTTTGTTTTAATCATCTTGATTAAATCTTCTGTTTTAACATTCTGTTTGTGCAGAATACTGTCAAATATTCTAATATGTTCTATCTCACCTATCCATTGAGTTTGTGCAAATATTACTGCTGGCATTCTATAACCAAAGTCAATAGAGCAATAAGTTGGTAAATTAGCATCGTATGGGAAGTCTCCAACATCTAAATCTCGGTTGAAGTCCCATACCTTACCTTCAAATACTGAAAATTCAGCACCAAATTCTTGAGCAAATAGCTCGGGAGACATATTACGTTTACGTTCTAAAATAGCAGTATCTTCAAGCCCAAGAGGAAACTCATGTTGATTTATCCAAGATGGTGATGAATGACTCTCCCATTCTTCATCTTGCTCACTAAGTTTATATAGATCATAAATCCAATTTCTTCCTTCAGGAGTTGTAATAAAGATTACTTTCCCTTTTCGACCAGCAACAGTTGGGGATAAATACATATCCCAAATTCTTTTATTCATTTTGGCAACTTCGTCAATCACGAGTAAGTCTAAGCCTTCTCCAACAAGTGAATCGGGATTATCAGCAGACATCCCCTCAACAGTTGTCCCCCATTTAAACTTAATATACATATCTTTTTCTGACGATCTAATAATATCTTCAGGATGTCCAACAACCATTCTTTGCCAAATTTCCCTGAAGATGAGTCGAGCCTTTTTATACGACATACCAACAACCCAAATTCTTTTATTAGGTTGTGATGCTACATAAGTGGCTTCCATAGCACTCGCCCAAGTTTTCCCAAATCTTCTCCCACAGACCATAACATGGAATCTTGCATTGGGTTTTTGGGGAAAATGTAACGCTAATTGCCCATTATGTGGTTGGTATTCGAGATACTCAAACCACTTTTTCTTAAATTCGTAATTTTTTTCTTGCATTAGAGTATATAAGTAACTTACATTACGCATAGATTTAATACAAGAACTAAATAAGATAAATGAATCTTGTTTAGTTTATTAATCCACAACTCACTAAAGAGGTGAAAATGTCAGAAGAAAACATCACAACGGATGTAAAACAGGAAAAAGGGACAAAACCCGAACCAAATGATATACCACGTTCAAGGTTAAATGAAGTTATTGACGAGAGAAACAAACTCCGAGATGAACTTAAAACTTTTGAACAAAATAAAGAGGAAGCAAGAAAAGCTAAACTCGCTGAAGAAGAGAAATGGCAAGAATTAAATGCCGAACTTCAAAAAGAAGTCGAATCGTATAAACCTTTTAAGGATAAATACGTTATGATGGATGGAAAACTGCGTGAAGATGCTTTATCAAAACTTCCTGAATCGAAAAGAGAAAAGTTCTCCAATGTCGATACGGATGTTTTATTAGATATTGTTAATGAATTTTCTGAACGGAAGCAAAACCCCCCTGACAGACAGGGGACAATTCCAAAACAGAAACTCGGTAATATCCATGAAATGAAACAAGAAGATCGTAAGAAAAATTGGGGCGAAATATTAGATTCATATAGGAGATAAATATGAGTTATAGTGCTTTAGGGGCTGGAAATACAGGTTTAGATGAAATTGATGATTTCATACCTGAACTTTGGTCTGATTATGTGTATGGTTATTTGGAAAGAAAACTTGTTTTTCGTCCATTAGTTGATGATTATTCTGAATTTGTGCAAGGTAAAGGCGATACTATCCATGTACCGCAATTATCTGAAGTCGCAGTACAGACAAAAGCTCAGAATACTGCGGTTTCATACGATGCTACGACTGAATCTGTCGCAGACATTACGATTGATCAGCATAAGTATGCTTCAAAGATATTTGAAGATATGGCAACCGTTCAAGCTAATGAAGGTCTTGTTGCTAAATATTCGCAAGCATTTGCGTATTCTTTAGCAAAAGAGATTGATGCTTTCATTGCTGGTAAAGTGATTACTGTTTCAAGCGGTGCTACTTTAGGTAATGATGATATTATCACATCTGCTGAACTTCAAGCTGGTCTTGCTTCTTTAGGTGAAGCTGATTTAGATTATCGTGATGGTAATTTAGTATTTGCAGTTAATCCAACTGTTTATGCTGATTTATTGCATGAAGATCGTTTAGTTCGTTTTGATGCTCGTGGCGATAGTGCAATAGGTAGTGGTATGATTGAAAAAGCATACGGAATGCCTGTTATTATGACTAATGCACTTGGAACTGCTGGAACTGAAGTAAGTGGAGTTATCTTTGATAAATCCGCAGTTGGTTTCGCTATGCAACAAGGTGTTAGAATGCAATCAGAATATAGTGTAGATCATTTGGGTACTAAAGTGGTTGCTGATGCAATCTATGGTGGTGCTTTATTGAATGCTACTCGTGGATACAAATTCACAAACGCTTCTTAATAGCGTAAATTATGGGGGGGCTTAACCGTCCCCCTATTTCACAAATGTCAATTATCTTGGGCGGTAAGTGATTAAAAATTCAAGGAGATTAATATGTCATTAAGACAATTTTCAGTTTTAGAATCAAACAATGTAAGTTTAGGACAAGCTGGTTCAGCAGTTTTAGATGCTGGTGAATCTGGTGCAAGTCTTGGTACGGTAGTAGCAGTCACAATGCTTGAAGATACTACTTTTACTACGCTTACTCAATCAGATGCTTCTTTTCTTGGTACAGGAACATCTACACATGGAAACTCTATTGTAAACACAGATGTATTTCCAGCAGGGGTTACGATTTATGGCAGATGGAGTGCCGTGACCGTTAATGCTGGTAGTTGCATTATATATTTAGGTTAAGTCATGCTTGGATTAGGCATATCTCTTGCCAGAGGTGCGTTTGCGAGTATAATTACTTATGTGAAGGATGGCTTAAAGCTATTCTATAACTTTACAGAGCATCAAGACAACCCAATCTCCCACGCATCCACAGGCTCAACTTCGTTTGATGGGACAGATGATTATGTAAGTAGTACGTCTTTTGCCCCTAACTTGGCAAGTGATATGACAAGCTCGATGTGGGTTTATGTTAATGATGCAACAACAGAGCAAACATTAATTGGCTTCAACGATGCCACGTTAGATAGGTGGACGGTACAAATAAGGGTTAATGAGATACAGTCTAACTGTTACAATGGCACAGCACATAATGCGTCTGGTGCAATAACGGTGGGCTGGCATCACATGGCGATAGTGTGGGATTCTACTGCTGAAACAAGTTATTTATATATTGACGGTGTATTGCAAGTAGGGACTGTTACTTGTCAACATATTTTAGGCGTAACAGATACAGTTTTAATAGGCTCGGATGCGGGGACTTATCCATTGGATGGCAAAATTTGTAACGTAGGAATATGGAGTCGTGCCTTATCCGCATCAGAAGTTCAGGGTATAATGTATAAGCAGTATAGCGATTTGGGTAGTGTAGAGAAAACCAGTTTAGTGTCTTGGTGGGGGCTTGATGAAGAGAGTCTTGGTGATGAGATGGTGACTGGAACAGATAGCGATTTCACGGGTGCTGGTAACTGGTCTACTGTTAATGCGGTAGCAACTCCGAATTATGATTCTGGCGATGAAGGACATAGTTCTACGATGCGAATAGAAGCCAATGATGGCACTAATGACCGAGCCGAATTAGCGGTTGCACAATGGGATGATTCACCAGTTATTGGAGGTCAATACCAAGTCTCGGTTGAATATAAATATATCAACAACGATGGCTCACCAACAACTAAATTGAGTATGTTGGGTGTCAATAAGTCATTAGACTCCAGTAACACAGAATGGACAAGTTATACGGATACGATAGTAGCCGTAGACGATTCAACTCAATTTCGATTTTATGTATCACAGACTGGTGGAACTGCGGATAATGAAGTTTTAATCGACAATCTATCCATTAGACCTTATGTTGTAGAAGATTTAGAAGGTTCTAATGATGGAACAACAGTCGGCAGTACAACCAACTCCACAATATATGGAGACAACGCCCCACAAATTCCGAGAATTTTAGATGTAGCCCAAGATTCAGTAAAAAACTATGGCACACTAAAATCTGGTACTGCCTTATTCTTTGATGGAACGAATGATTATGTGGATTTAGATGAATCAACAATATCGAGTCTTTCTGTTGGCACAATCTCTGCGTGGATGAAATTCACAGGGTCAAGTACAACTCCACTATCAGCTATAACTGCATCTGATGTTAGCGATGCTGGAAGCGAATTTCTCTTTGGGGCTACGTCTGGCAAGGTAAGGGTTGAAAGTAGAGAAGCCGATTCGTCATTATTCGATTTAAAGAGTGATACTTTATATAATGATGGAGAGTGGCATCACGTTGTTTTTGTTGTTACCGATTCAAGTAACACATTATATGTTAATGGTTCAGAGCAAGATGTTACCTATACTGCTGGGAGTTCATCTACAAGTTCGTTTTTCTCTGCGGTGAATAATATAGATTCTTTTAAAATTGGGGCGAATGAGGATTCTGGTGGTGTTCAATGGTATTTTGATGGCAAAATTTCATCCGTTAAAATATTCAATTCAGCCTTAACCGAATCTGAAATCCAAGAGATGTATCTCAACCCAGAGCAGATACTACCTACTGGTGTTTCATCTTCTAACTTAAAACTATATCTCCCAATGAATGAAGGTGATGGTGACTATACTTATGATGGAAGCGGTAATCAGAATCACGGCACAATATCTGGTGCTACATGGGACACGGCTAATACAGACATCGCACAAGTAGGGCTCGTGAGACAGAATAAGCCAATGGTATTTGATGGGGTGGATGATTTAACAACAATTAGCGACTCATCTGTCTTGAGTTTTGGGAATGGAACTACTGACTCTGCCTTTAGTATGTCTGCTTGGGTAAATCCAGAAGATGTCACATCAACA
>Ga0208793_1000751_pt1 | contig 20706 bp, 32 predicted proteins | sample 17_taG_FD_184092 | JGI IMG/M metagenome (GOLD analysis project Ga0208793, IMG submission 184092) | Marine viral communities from the Subarctic Pacific Ocean - 17_ETSP_OMZ_AT15314 metaG (SPAdes) (version 2) | ecosystem: Environmental > Aquatic > Marine > Oceanic | place: Pacific Ocean | collected...
CATGGGGTTTGACGACAACTTAGCGGAATCATTATCGGATAGTGAGTTGGCTAGGATCTCTGGTGATTTGGTTAGTGAGTTTGAGGGGAACAAGGCGTCTAGGCAGGATTGGGAAGATACTTATTCTAATGGGTTGGAGTTATTAGGGTTTAGTTACGAGGACAGGACGCAGCCGTTTCGTGGAGCCTCTGGTGTGACTCATCCGTTATTGGCGGAGGCGGCGACGCAGTTTCAGGCGCAGGCGTTTAATGAATTGTTGCCTCCTTCGGGTCCTGTAAGAACTGTTGTTATGGGTCAGGAAGACCGCAAGAAGATTGATCAGGCGGAGCGTGTTAAGCAGTTTATGAATTACTATCTGACTAATGTCATGGAGGATTACACGCCTGACATGGATCAGATGCTGTTTTATTTACCGTTAGCGGGCAGTACGTTTAAGAAGGTGTATTACGATGAGAATCTGGGTCGGATTGTATCTAAGTTTGTTCCTGCGGAGCATCTTGTGGTTCCTTACGAGACTTCAGATTTGGAGACATGTCCGAATGTAACACAGGTTGTGAAGATGGATTTGAACGATTTGCGCAAGATGCAGGTCGGGGGATTTTATTTAGACATACCTGTGATCCCTGCGCAGCAGGAGATGGACAATGTGACGGAGGAAGTGAACAGAATCGGAGGTTTTGAGCCGTCACAGATAGATTATGACTGTACTTTGTTGGAATGCCACGTTGATTTGGACCTAGAGGGTTACGAGGATACGGGGGAAGATGGCGAACCAACGGGCATTAAATTGCCTTATGTGGTGACGATTTCGCAGGATAATGGGCAAATATTGTCTATTCGGCGGAATTATCGTGAAGAAGACGAGATGCGTAAGAAGATCAATTACTTTGTGCATTACAAGTTTTTGCCGGGGTTTGGTTTTTACGGATTGGGTTTGATTCACACTATTGGCGGACTCTCTAGGTCTGCCACGGCGGCACTGAGGCAGTTGATCGACGCGGGTACGTTGTCCAACCTCCCTGCGGGTTTCAAGGCCCGCGGACTACGTATCAGAGACGATGACGATCCTCTTCAGCCTGGAGAGTTCCGTGACGTGGACGCTCCGGGTGGGGCTATTCGGGATAGTCTCATGCCGTTGCCGTTTAAGGGTCCCGACCAGACACTGTTTAACTTGTTGGGTTTTGTAGTTCAGGCGGGTCAGCGGTTCGCGACTATTACTGACATGAAGGTTGGCGACGGTAATCAGCAAGCTGCTGTTGGTACAACGATAGCTATGTTGGAGCAGGGTTCGCGGGTAATGAGTGCTGTACATAAGCGGATGCATTATGCGATGCGGCAGGAGTTTAAGATTCTTGCGCGGGTTATGTCGGAGAGTTTACCGCAGGAGTATCCGTATAGTATCGCGGGCAGTGATCAGGCGGTTATGGCGAGTGATTTTGATGACCGTGTGGATATTATACCTGTATCTAATCCGAATGTATTTAGTCAGGCACAGCGGATTGCGTTAGCGCAGACTAAGTTACAGTTAGCGGCTCAAGCGCCTGAGATGCATAACATGCACGAAGTGTTCAGGGATATGTATGAGGCGTTGGGTGTTACAGATACCGACAGGATATTGAAATCGATGCCGGACGAGGAGCCGTTGCCCACGGACCCTGCACAAGAGAACATCAACGCATTGGACAACATGAAGTTGTTTGCGTTTCAGGGTCAGAACCATCAGGCGCATATTATGTCTCATTTGGTTTTTGGTGCGAGTCCAATGGTTGCTCAGATGCCGCCAGTTGCTTTGGGTATGCAGAAGCACGTTATGGAGCATGTGAAGATAGCGGCACAGGAACAGGCTATGGCACAAATGTCACAAATGGGTCCTATGGATGCGGATCAGCAGGAGTTACAATTTGAGGCTTTGGTTGCACAGTTTGTGGCAGAGGGTATGCAGCAGGCGAAGCAGCTATCGGCGCAAGTGTCTGGTGCAAATCAGCCGGATCCGTTAGTAAAGTTAAAAGAGCAAGAGTTACAGATACGGGCACAGTCAGAGCAAACGGATGCTCAACTGGACCAACAGAAATTGCAGCTTGACGCGCAGAATCAGCAGATGCGTGGAGAGCAGTTTGAGAAGAGGTTGGCAAGTCAAGAACAGCAGACCGCGGCTCGAATTGATAGTGCAATGCAGCGAGAACTACTTAAACAAAGAGGAAAGTAAAATGTCCAAGGTAAAAATTGTAGTAAATACGCCTACAAAAGCTCCCAAGCCTGAGACAGTCGGTAAGCCTAAAACACCGCCAATGGCGAGTGACACCATGAAGAAAGTGAAGACTCGTGGTACAGGCGCGGCAATCAAGGGCACCACTCACATGGGCTAAGTTATGGACCCCATAACTTGTGTGGCTATGGCAACGGGCGCTTTTAAGGGATTAAAGGCGGCTATTGGTGCAGGCAAAGATTTACAAGACATGACGGGACAGCTTGCCAATTGGGGCAAGGCGTTCAGTGATTTCACAAATATAGAAGAGCGGGAGAAGAATCCTCCGTTTTGGAAGAAGACGTTTAGGGGGTCTGACGAAGAGACTGCTTTAGAGATCTTTGCGAACAAGAAAAAAATGGAACAGATGAGGGAAGAGATAAAAGATCACATCTCTTGGAACTATGGGCCGAGTGCTTGGAAAGAAGTTTTAGCTATTGAGGCAAGGATGCGTAAACAGAGAAAAGATGAGTTATATAGAAAACAAGAGCAGGTAGATGCTTTGATAAATTTTGCAATAGGGTTTGTTATATTTGGTATAGGGGCCGCTTTATTGTTTGGGTTGTTTTATCTTTGGGGAAGTAAGCAAGGTAGGTGGTAGATGTGGGTATTGTTATGGGTTCAATTAGCAACGCAAGGCTTTGAGCACTATCATATTGGAAGCTACACCAAGCAAGAAGTGTGTGAGATTGCCAAAGAGGAAGCTAAAGTCCTTGTAACGAGCGATAAATCAAAAGTTGTGTGCATTAAAATAGAACTGTGATTGTAGTCGAGCGGCGCGGAAAATACATAATATATGACAAATCGGGGAAAGTTGTTATAATAACGCGGGAAAAAAGAATAGCGATTGCGTATGCGAGGGCGAAAAGATGACAGAATTTGATAAGGCCGATACAAATAAAAATGGTGTTATAGAAAAAGCAGAGTGGAATAAGATTGCTTTGGAAGATCGTCGGTTAGAGATGATTGATCGCGATCTCAAGCGCAATGCAGAGCGTCGTTTTACAGGTTTTGCTTTGATGGGAATGTTAATTTACCCGTTTATAATACTGCTTGCTTCTGTCCTTGGGTTTGACAAAGCGGCAAGTTTAATTACAGATATAGCAAGTGTGTACGTTATAGCGGCTTCCGGGGTGGTGGCGGCTTTTATGGGTTTTAATGCATACAGCGCAAAGGCTGAGAGCAAGAAAACCAGTATACAGATGGAGGAAAACTAATGTTACAGTCTATAATTGGACCTATTGCGGGTCTGGCGGGCAGTTGGCTTGATGCAAAGTCTCAAGCACAGGCAGCAAGTGCAAAGTTAAAACTTACGGAAGCAGAAGCGAAAGCTAAGATAATGCTCTCAAAAGAGACATCAGTCGCAGACTGGGAGCGTATCATGGCGCAAGGCTCTCAATCAAGTTGGAAAGACGAGTGGTTTGTAATTGTTCTGTCTATTCCGCTTGTTTTGGCGTTCATTCCAGGGACTGAAGGTTGGGTGGATAAAGGCTTTGAACAGCTTTCCAAAGCACCCGACTGGTATTTTTACAGTTTAGGTATCGCAATCTCTGCCTCGTTTGGTGTCAGAGGCGTACAAAAATTCTTTAAGAGGTAATTATGGCTGATATGAAAATACCTGTTGCGTTAGTGTTTGCTATGGCAGTGCAATTAGTTGGTTTGGTGTGGTATATCAGCAACATTGTGCATGATATTGAGCATTTACAAGGCCAAGTATCCGCGCAACAAGATATTATTAATTTATTAAATGATGATGTAAACGATCTGTGGGTATTTTGTACCTTCACAGAGAATAAATGGGCAGAAGCCTATATAGACGATATGGTATATGAACGTGTTTGTGGATCAAAAGAGGTTGTACAACAATGACATTAAACAGAAAGAAAAAAGCTACGGTGAAGAAAGTCATCAAGGGTTTGAATAAAGCTTCTAAGCTTCATGCTAGTCAGGCAAGGAAACTAAAGAAAGTTATAAAAGGTAAGAAGTAATGAGTGAAGCATTAAAAACATTACAGGAAAAGATAGGATCTTCACCTGACGGTGCTTTTGGTCCCAACACTGCAAAGAAAATATGTAATCATTATGCTTTAAATCCAGAACGAGGGGCACATTTTCTTGGTCAGCTTGTACATGAGAGCGGAACCTTTCGTTACACGGAAGAAAATTTAAATTATTCTATGGAATCTATTCTCAAAGTGTTTGGTAAATACTTTGACTCAGAGAGTGACGCAGAAAAATGTGCTAGAAACCCCCAAGCTTTGGCAGATCGCGTATATGGCGGTAGAATGGGCAATGATGGACAAGGATATCTGTGGCGGGGACGCGGATTTTTACAATGTACCGGGAAAAATAACTATTCTCAGTTTGCGGCGGACATGGATTTGCCGGAGATAATGAAGGATCCTGACCTTGTTGCTTCAAAATTCCCTATGGAAAGTGCTATTTGGTTCTTTCATAGAAACAAATTGTGGGATATTTGTGATAATGGGGTTGATGACGATACCATTAAAACAATTACTAAAAGAGTTAATGGTGGTTACAACGGTTTAAAGCACCGAAAAGAAGAAACACAAAAAATTTATAAGTGGCTTAATATATAATTGCATATTATCTCAAAATATCCTAGTATCTCTCATATAAGAAAAGGTGGGAATATCTAAGAATGGATGAGATATATGTTGCGGAAGCAGTTTTTCGCATTATAAGAGATCGTAGGCAAGGTGTTGTTGACTTAATGCAGTATGGCAATATCAAGTCTATGGAGCAATATCGTGAGCTTATGGGCAATATGGAAGCCCTGAATCATGTGGAACAGGAACTCAAGGGCCTGCTAGATAAACAGGAGCGAAGCAATGACTGAGAGCGCAAAAGTTGATTTAACTGGAGTAAAAGAGGCTATCGCAAGCCTTGGAGAGGCTTATAAAGAGCCGTCAGTTAAAGTTTTAGACCCAAATGCTATAAGCGGGTCACTTCTAGAAAGAATGCCCAATCCTACAGGATGGAGAATTTTGGTTTTACCTTATCGCGGTAAGGGAAAGACTGAAGGCGGTATATTTTTGCCGGATTCTGCTGTGGAACAACAAAAAATTTCAACACAGGTTGGTTATGTGTTGAAGGTTGGCCCTCTGGCCTATCAAGACCCAGAAAAATTTCCTTCTGGCCCTTGGTGCGCGGAGAAAGAATGGGTGATGTTTGCACGTTATGCGGGTTCACGCTTTGCCATTGACGGTGGAGAGGTTCGTATTTTGAATGATGACGAGATTTTGGCTCGAATTAATGAGCCGGAAGACATTTTGCACTACTAGGAGGATTTTATGGCAGAACAACAAGAACAGTTAGAGATGGAAGTAGATACTGAAACTGAAGTTGAGGTAGAAGCTTCGGAAGAGCAGTCTGATCAAGAAAATGTTGAGATCGTAGAAGAAGATCAATTTGATAAGGCTCAAAGTTCCACTCAAAAACGTATTGATAGGCTTACTAAAAAGATGCGGGATGCACAGCGTCGCGAGGAAGAGGCTGTTAACTACGCAAAACAAGTTCAACAAGAGGCTGCGCAATTAAAGCAAAGATTTAGTGCCTTGGACAGCAATTATGTTTCTGAATACACCAATAGAGTGCAAACTCAAATGGAGCAGACGGAAAAAGAATTAGCACGAGCTATGGAGCTTGGAGATACAACTGCGGTTGTTGAGGCTAACAAGAAAATGATTGCTTTATCTGCTGAAAACGAAAGGGCTAACCAAGCTAAAGTTGCTCAAGAGAGGCAGCAGCAACAGGCGCAGCAACAGCAACAACAGCAATCTGTTGCTCCACAGCAGCAACAGGCACAGCAGCAACAAATCAAACGACCTGACCCAAAAGCTCAAGACTGGGCTGCTAGAAATGACTGGTTTGGGCAGGATGAAGCCAAAACTTTTGCAGCTTTTGGCATACATAAGAAGCTTGTCGAAGACGAAGGGTTTGACCCCACGAGCGATGAGTACTATACTGAACTTGATCGCCGCATTTCCGACACATTCGGAGGTAACGCGAAAAACGCAAGCAAACGACCCGCTCAGACGGTTGCAGGCGTATCAAGATCCAATTCTGGGCGCAGCAGTGGGAAAAAGGTTAGACTCACCCCTAGCCAAGTCGCAATCGCGAAAAAATTGGGTGTGCCGCTAGAAGAATATGCGAAATACGTGAAGGAGTAACACAATGACTGATAGCACAAACGATTCAATCAAGCGTACTTCTCGCGCTAATCAAACAAGGGAAAAAACGGCGCAAAGGCGTCCGTGGGCACCCCCGTCAATGTTAGATGCACCGCCTGCCCCTGATGGGTTTGCGCATCGTTGGATTCGAGCCGAAACGCGAGGATTTGATGATACAAAAAACATCAGTGCTAAAATGCGGGAGGGTTGGGAACTTGTTCGTAAGGACGAATACCCTGACTTTGAATCTCCCGTCGTAGAATCAGGTAAATATAAAGGTGTGTTTGGAGTAGGCGGACTGATACTCGCTCGGATTCCCGTTGAGACGGTTCAGGAGAGAACTCATTACTTTAATAGTAAATCGAGGGATCAAATGGATGCAGTTGACTACGATATGATGAGAGAGAATCAACATTCAACCATGACGATTGAAAAAGCCAATCGTCAATCTCGTGTAACCTTCGGTGGCCCTCGTAAAAATTAGGGTCGCCCCATTAGGAGAAAACTAAAATGGCAAATCAAAATACTGCCTTCGGTTTACGTCCTATCGGGCTTGTTGGAAACGGTGTTAATTCTACTGGGGTAACTCAGTATGAAATCGCTTCTAACAACACCAATCCGATCTTCCAATACTCTTTATGTGTGCCCACTGCGGCAGGCGTAATAGATCATGCGGGAGCGACTAGTGGGGGTACTACTCCCGCTCTTGGTGTTCTGATGGGCGTAGAATACGTTGACTCAGTTTCGAAAAAACCAACCTTTCTTAGTTATTGGCCTGGTTCGAACAGTGTCAGCGTGGATACTAACCACCCTGTTAAGGCTTTTGTAGCTGACAATCCAAATCAGTTGTTCAAGGTAGCAACTGACGCAACGATCACAGATCGTGCGACAGCCCTAACGGCTGTTTTTGCAAATGCGTCTTTAGGCACATCTGCACGTACTGGTTCTACCAATACGGGTAATTCAAACTCAGCTTTGAGCGTGTCTTCAATCGCCACTACTGCAACACTTCCGTTGCGTATTGTCGGTATAATGGATGACGAAGCAAACAGCGATTTCGCTGCTGCGGGTATTCCATTGATTGTAAGAATCAACGCTCATTTCAATGCAACCACGTCGCGGTTTGATTCTCAAACCACTGCGACTACAACAGGCACATAAGGAGAGCGTAGTATGGCTATATCACGCGCACAACTAGCTAAAGAGCTAGAACCTGGCCTAAATGCATTGTTTGGGTTAGAATATAATCGTTACGAGAACGAGCATTCTGAAATCTTTGAAGAAGAGTCATCTGACCGTGCTTTCGAAGAAGAAGTAATGCTTGGTGGTTTCTCAACTGCACCTGTTAAATCTGAAGGCGGAGCCATCAGTTTTGACGATGCAAAAGAAACATACACTGCTCGTTACACTCACGAAACCATTGCTTTGGCTTTCTCAATTACAGAGGAAGCAATTGAGGACAACCTATATGATCGTCTAGCTTCTCGTTATACGAAAGCTCTTGCACGTTCGATGGCTCAAACAAAGCAAATCAAGGCGGCATCTATATTGAACAATGCGTTCAACACAGGTGCAAACGCTATAGGGGATGGCGCAGCATTATGCTCAAACGCACACCCTTCTCTGTCAGGTAACCAAACCAATATTTTGGCAACTGCGGCAGACCTCAACGAAACCTCTTTAGAGCAAATGCTCATTGATATTGCAGGTTTTACTGATGAGCGTGGTCTTAAAATTGCAGTCAGCGGTGTGAAATTAATCATACCAAAAGAATTGCAGTTTATTGCAGAACGAGTGCTTAACTCAAACCTACGTCCGGGAACAGCGGATAACGACGCAAACGCAATGAAGAACATGGGAATGATTCCTCAAGGCGCTGTTGTTAACCACTTTTTAACAGACACAGATGCGTATTTCATAAAGACAGACGCACCTAACGGGTTTAAGTACTTTAATCGTGCCCCAATCAAAACAGCTATGGAAGGCGATTTTGATACAGGTAACATGCGATTCAAAGCTCGTGAGCGTTACAGCTTCGGTGTATCCGACTGGCGTACAGTTTTTGGGACTCCAGGCGCAGCCTAAGTTTCAATACAATTTTATGGGAGAGAGCCGCTTTTGCGGCTCTTTCTTTTTTTATTTTATGTGTTATAGTAAATTATCCCTGACAGCGGCATGAGGCTGCTGACGTAACCCAAGACAGGAGATCCACATGGGTACTACAACTTTTTCAGGTCCGATTCGGGCAGGTAATATTAGAAATACAACGGGTACTACCGTTGGAACCGACATAGCAAACGTTGGCTATGTTGTAATGACTCAACAACATGTAATGGACATTTCCGGCGGCGCTGTTGCAGCAGAAGCCACAAACGTAGTGATTCCCGCTAACTCAAAAATCGTAGACATAATTATTGATTTGGAAGTGGCTGCTAACACTACAACAAACATTAGTGTTGGTGATACTGTAGGCGGTGCAGCGACTCTGGTTAATGCTGTTGCTTCTGGAACCACTGTAGGTATTAAAGCGTTAGGCGCTTCTGGTGGTGGTACACTTACATGGAAGAACACAGGTACATCCGATTTAAAATTAACAGCTACCTCAAGCGCGGGTACAAATGCGGGATCAGTTGTTATAACCGTAATGTATGCTCAGGCTTTTAACACTGCTGTTCAAGCTTAATAAGAGGATTTTTAGATGGCTAATTCAGACGTAAAAAGCAAACGTCTGACGGGAACAGGCGCGGCAGCAGTTGGTCGCGCACGTTTACGGCAGATACAAGTTCTTACAGGCGGTGGCGCGGGTAGACTTACCTTAACTGACGGAAACGGTGGTTCAACAGTTTTAGATATTGATTTTTCTGCATCTGAAACTCATTCGGTGAACATCCCTGACGAAGGTATTTTGTTTACTAGCGATATTCATGTTTCAGTGGCTACTAACGTCACCGCATTGACTATTTTCCATAGTTAAGGTGACCCTATGGCGTCTAAGGTAAAAACAACGTCGTCTAAAGAAAAGAAACGCAAAAGCGACAGTATGCCGAAGCGTAATAAAAAGAATTTCCGCCCTACAGAAAAGGGGGCGGGAATGACGGAAGACGGAGTTAAAGCCTATAGAAGAAAAAACCCTGGGTCAAAATTAAAAACGGCGGTTACAGGAAAAGTTAAAAAAGGAAGTAAGGATGATAAACGGCGTAAATCATTTTGTGCTAGGTCCGCAGGACAAATGAAAAAATTTCCAAAAGCTGCAAAAAATCCTAATTCACGTTTGAGACAAGCTCGAAAAAGATGGAAGTGTTAATGGATATAAATGATCTTTTAAATCGTTTGGAAAGACATGAAGCTGAATGTAACGAACGATACAAAAAAATAGATAAACAACTTGATAAATTAGACATGCGTCTATGGGGAATAGCGATTCTAATCGTAGCTACCGCAATTGCAGGAAAGTTTTTATAATGGCTTATTCAAAGAAATCAAAAAAAGCTTCAAAGAAAAGTAAAGGAAGCAAGATCTGCCCTGCCGGAAAAGCGTGGGCAGAAAGAACTTTTGATACCTACCCTAGTGCATATGCCAACATGGCGGCATCTAAATACTGTAAAGATCCTAATTATGCCAAAGGGGCAAAGGGGAAGAAAAGTGGGTGAGCTTAAAAAGTGGCGAGATCAAGATTGGGTAAGGATTGGTACTGATGGTAAAATCAAAGGTAAATGCGGCACTTCAAAGGATAAAAAGAATCCTGACAGGTGTCTTCCAAGGTCTAAAGCGAATAGTCTTTCGAAAGCCGAAAGAGCAGCCACTGCCCGAAAAAAGAAAAGTGAAGGCAGTAAAGGCAAAACCTTTGTCAAAAACACAAAAGAAGCGGAAGTCAAATTTGCAAGCAACGGCGGCGCAATCGAAAGGCAAAAAGCCAAGAGGCCGTCCCCCAAAAACAAAAAAGGTAAAAAAGGAATCGTAGCTAGAGGCTGTGGTGCAGTATTGTCCAACCGTAGAAAAAGAACCAGTGGTTCTGTATCTGCATAACTTAAAAGGAGAAAAAAATGGCAATGAAGAAGAAAGGTTACCGATCAGGTGGTAAAGTAAAGCGCATGTCTAAAGGTGGCGCAGCGGGCGGTAAAATGAAGCGTATGTCTAAAGGTGGAGCTATGGGCGGTAAAAAGCGCCGCATGTCTAAAGGTGGCGCAGCGGGCGGCAAAAAACCTGCAAAAATGATGTCTGGTGGCGGTGCAATGACTATGGCACAACTACGAAGCGCCGCAAAACAAAGGGGAATGAGTTTAAGTCCCATGAAGAAAGCAAAAGGCGGAGCCGCAAAGAAAAAATAATGGCGTATTTACATTCTAATGTGCCTTACTTCAAGGCATGGGTTCGCCGTGAATACACTCACAACCATGAGAAGTACCACGGCGAATTTTTACACGCGATGGTCATTGGTGTGACCACGATGCCAAATAGATGTTTGAGTTTTCAAGTTATATTTACTGGGAATGAAGCTGAAGGTGAGGAAGAGGATACAGTTCATGGGGGAGCGATGTGGGCAAGAATGCCTATAACTGCATTAGTTGCGGATATTCCTTTTGAGGAATGGCCTGAACCTATGGAAACATATGATGCTCAACCCTGGGATTGTGCGTCTTATCACAATTCGGTGTTTGTTATGGACCGGGCTACGCCTTGTCCGTGGCTTGCTAAGATTGATGGTAAAATGCATCCTGCAAAGTATTTGTTTACTGTGGATTATTCTGAAAGCGAAATTGCAGACGATCCGGCGCAACACAAACAAAGTCATGTTTTGCAATTACTGGATGCAGGGGAGTGGACTGGAAATATAGTGGCTTTGCCAAATAACAGAGTGCGAGTTACGCATCCGGCTTGGTTTGCAGCAGGGGAGGGAGCGCCTGATTTCAAACCGTCACAACATATACACTATTCAAAAAGTGATTTAGACTATACACTAGACGTAAATAGGGTGTTTGATAACCTTTATAATGAGGATTAAATATGACTGTCTCTAGCAGTAAAGATTTTGAGTTAGATGTAGCAGAATACATTGAAGAAGCTTTTGAACGTTGCGGTTTAGAAGTTCGTACTGGCTATGATCTAAAGACTGCAAAACGATCTTTAAATCTTATGCTTGCGGAGTGGGCAAATAGAGGCTTGAATCAGTGGACTATAAAACAAAGAACTCAAACGGTCACTCAAGCAGATGGAGAGTATGATCTTGGTGCGGATGTAATTGATGTTTTATCTGTGGTAGTTCGTAGAAGTAATACTGATTATGCTTTGACCCGTGTAAGCCGCGATACCTTTTTATCGATACCTGTTAAAACAACACAAGGAAGACCTTCACAGTTTTTTTTAGATAGACAGATTACACCTAATCTTAAAGTTTGGCCTGTCCCCGAAAATAGCACAGATGTAATTGTTTATGACGCTTTGACTAGAATGGATGATGCGGATGCTCAAGTTAATACTTTGGACATGCCTTTTAGGTTTTATCCGTGTTTAGCTGCGGGTTTAGCTTATTACATTGCTCTGAAACGGGCACCTAATCGTCTTCAGATGTTAAAAGCGATTTATGAAGAAGAGTTTGAAAGAGCTATGACCGAAGATCGTGACAGAGCTTCTTTCAATGTTGTGCCCCAGTTCCAATATTTTAGGACAAATTAATGTCAAAGTTTGCTTCTGGAAAAAACGCTTACGCTATATCAGATCGATCTGGTTTTCGGTATCGATACAAAGATATGCGTCGTGAGTGGAATGGGCTATTAGTTGGGAGAGACGAGTTTGAGGCAAAGCAGCCACAACTAGGTCCTTTTAGAAAGGTTATTGACGCTCAGGCTTTGCGGGATGCAAGACCAAATCAAGTAGACCCCGTTCAAACTTTTGAAGTAAAGACCACAAACGGTATTACTTATCTTGGAAACGGAAACTGGTCTACTTCCGGGGTGGCTGAATTACCTAGTAAAATTGAAACAACTACTGCTTTAGAAGGTCAGGTTGGACAAGTATTAGTAAATGAGAATCAAATTACCGTGACAGGGCTTTCTGCAACAGGTCAAGTTGGGTCCTTATTATTTGCACCAAGATTCGATAGTACGTCGGTAACTTTAGATTCAACAACAGACACCTTTGATGAGGGATAGAAAATGGCAAAGCAAACAGTAGGCATTGGATCATCTGCAAACGACGGATCAGGAGACACCTTACGTGCGGGTGCGGATAAAATAAACGATAACTTTAATGAGGTGTATGCTGCTTTAGGTAATGGAACCGCTCTTACCGATATAATTGATTCAAATGGTTTATTGAATGTAAGTTCAGGTGCAAACAAGATTGTGTTTTATTACGCGGGTTTAAGCGATCTTCCAAGTGCCTCTACATATCATGGGGCTGTGGCCCATGTTCATGCAACTGGAGGATTATATTTTGCACACGGTGGAGCGTGGATTCGTTTGAATGATGAGACAACTGGCCCTGTAACTAAATACACCGCAGGCACAAGCGGTTCATCTGCATATACCTTTACAGGTCCCGGTGCTACGGCAGGTAATAACCCAAACTTTACTTTTTACAAAGGTCATACTTATCTTATAGACAATACCGCTAATGTAGGTAGTCACCCCTTGCAGATAAGAACGTCTGATGGTGGCTCTGCTTTTACGACAGGTGTAACTGATAATTATAATTCAACCACAGGATTAACCCAATTTATTGTGCCGCATGAACCCAGTGATACTTCTCTAGTATATCAATGCACTAATCATAGTGCTATGGTAGGAAACATAACAATAGTGTGATGACATGAGCTTTACATACGATCAACTTAAAACAGCTATTCAAGATTACACGGAAAATGACGAAACAACTTTTGTCAATAATCTTTCTACGTTTATAAGATTATCTGAAGAGCGTATTTTGAAAAACGTGCAATTAAGTTTGTTTCGTAAAAATGCAACAGCGTCATGCACAGCTAGTAATAAGTTTTTAGCGTGTCCTGGAGATTTTTTGGCACCCTTCTCTCTAAGCCTTGCAGGGACAGATGGAGACAAGTTTTTTATAGATTTTAAAGATCCTAGCTTTATACAGACTTATACTCCAGATGCCACAACTACAGGATCACCAAGATATTATGCTGTTTTTGACGTAGATAACTTTATACTGGCTCCAACTCCTAACACCACCTTTACCGCAGAACTTCATTACTTTTATCGTCCTGCAAGTCTGACTGCCGGATCTGGCAGTGGCACTACATGGCTAAGTGATAACGCCGAACTTACACTTTTATACGGAGCTTTGGTAGAGGCTTATCTTTACATGAAAGGTGAGCAAGACATGATGGGTTATTATGATAAAAGATTTCAAGAAAGTTTACTTCCTCTCAAAATGATGGGAGAAAACAAAGAGGTTACAGATGAATACCGTACTGGGAAAGTTATAAGGGCTAACCAATAATGTTTAAAATAGATGTAAGTGTACCACAGAATGAACAGATTGTAGGCGTTAGAACTACAGAGAACAGGGGATTTACTCCTGAAGAACTGGCAGAACAATGTGTAGAAAAGATTATTTCGGTTTCTGAAAATGCCCATCCAGGTATCAGAGATCAAGCTCATGCTTTCTCAAAGCATGTTGAGAAGCTTGTTGCATATTACATGAGACAGGCTATTCGTAGTGACCGCACAACAGTGCACAATGCAATTAAAGATGCGGGTCATCCCCAACTGGCTGAACTTATAAGGAGACTTTGACATGGCCTTTTCTGGAAACTTTATGTGTACTTCTTTTAAGCAACAATTGCTTGTAGGTAGTCATAATTTTACAAACTCAAGTGGCGACACCTTTAAACTAGCTCTGTATGATAACAATGCTACGTTTACTGCTGCTACAACAGCATATACTTCATCCAATGAGGTAAGCAACTCTGGCTCATATACAGCGGGTGGTGGAGCGTTGACAAACGTAACGCCAACAACTTCTGGAACGACTGCTCTTACGGATTTTGCAGATAAGACATATACTTCTGCAACAATTACCGCTCGTGGTGCGTTGATATACAACACAACTACAGCCGCAGGATCAGGAACCACTGATACCGTTGTCGTATTAGACTTTGGCTCTAACAAGTCTTCTACATCTGGCGACTTTCAGATTGTTTTTCCAACGGCTGACGCAAGTAGCGCGATTATCCGTATAGCATAAGGCAGTCTTCCCGTGACAAACATCACAGGTTGGGGCCGTGGAACATGGGGCGAGGGCGCTTGGAATGAAGCGGTCCCTGTTCGTGTTGGTCACACTCTTAATGGTTGGGGTGAGTTAACTTGGGGTGAAACTTCTTGGGGTGGTGAGAAATCTACCGTTGCTGCAATGCAAGGTCAGGTTGGCACCGCTGTTGTTCGAGAAGATATATCTACATCTGTTACGGGTCTAAGTGCTACCGCAAGTGTTGGTAGCGTAACTGTACAAGGTAATAACACTGTCAATCCTGTTGGTCTTGCGGCTACAGGAGGTGTTGGACAAGTCACTCTTGTGACAGAACAGAATGTTCCACTTACAGGATTACAGGGGCAAGGTTTTGTAGGCACTGCCACAGTGGTTCAAGGTGGTGGCGTTGATGTTGTCGTGACAGGACTATCTGTAACAGCGACTGTTGGAACAGGTACAAGTATTATTATTGGTGTTAACGTTCCACCTGTAGGTCTAGCAGCTACGGGCGGTGTTGGCTCTGTCACAATAAGCGAAGGTGCAGGAATTGATGTAACGCCCACAGGCATTGCAGCTACGGGCGGTGTAACTGAACCAACTATAATTGGTACGGCACCAAATGTTGCGGTGACGGGTATTGCGGCAACAGGAACAGTTGGCCCTGTTACGGTATTAACATCACAGGTTGTTCCGTTGTCATCAGATAACTTGATTGCAACAGGTTCTGTAGGTACAGTGACGGTGGCTACGATTAGTAAAGCAGAAGTTACGGGTGTTAGCACTAGCGCATTAGTAGGTTCTGTGGTAGTTTACGAAACAATAGTTCCTGCACCAGGTACTTCTTGGTCAAATGTCGGTCCGAATCCAGGCAGTACATGGACAGAAGAAACACCAAATCCAGGGACAACTTGGACAACGATAGGCGAAGCAGCGTAAAGGTAAGGAAATATGGCAACCTATACAACAAACAGCGGCATCAAGAAGATTGCCACGGGTGACGAATCTGGAACGTGGGGTACGTCAACTAACACAAACTTCGATATCATTGACCGTATTGCGGCGGGTGTTGGAGACATTACACTCTCAGGAACAACGCATACACTGACCACCTCAGATGGATCTGCATCAGATGGACAGTATCATGTTTTGCTTTTAGGCGGTTCACCGTCTGGGACAAATACCATAACGGTAGCTCCCAATGACGCAAAACGTATGTACTTTGTTAAAAATAACTCAGGTCAGTCTGCTATATTCTCACAGGGATCGGGTGCAAATGTAACGGTTGCAAACGGCGCATCAGCCATACTTTACTGTGACGGTGCAGGATCGGGTGCAGCGGTTGTTGATTTAGGGGCTTCGTTACCTCTATCAGGAGCGTTGCTTGCAGCGAATAACTTATCAGATGTTGCAAATGCAGGAACATCAAGAACAAATTTAGGAGTTGCGATTGGGTCAAATGTTCTGGCATATGACGCAAACCTACAGGCTTTTGTAACGGCTCTTACTCTCCCAACCTCAGATGGGACAAACGGGCAAGCGTTAGTTACAAATGGTAGTGGTACTATTTCTTTCGGTAGTGCCGGAATTGGAACAGGTAAGGCCATAGCTATGGCTATTGTTTTTGGGTAAAGGAGGCTAGGATATGGCTGCACCAAATATTGTAAATGTAAGCTCAATACTGGGTAAGACAGACCAGTATGCTCTTACATCAACATCACAGACTACGATTTTAAATAACGCTGCATCAAGTGACGATGTTCTAAAAGTGAACATGATCCAAGTTGCAAACGTAGATGGCACGAATGCTTGTGACATTACGGTAGACGTACACAGCGCAGCATCAGGTGGCGGCACGGCGTTCTCACTGATTGCCACTGCATCTGTAGCGGCTGACTCTTCACTGGTAGTGTTGGATAAGAACACAGCGATATACCTAGAAGAGAACATGTCTATCACTGCGACAGCAGGCACTGCTAACGATCTGGAAGTGATAATCAGTTACGAGCAAATAACTGACTAAGGAGAGTTGTTGTGAAGGTAATTGGCAACTTAACCAAAGACGCCATCATCAGGGCTGCGGTCAGTGAGGGTATATCTGTTACTCAAGAAATAGGATCTTCTGTAACATTTGAAAGCGCAACAACTTCTTATACAAGTGTTGTATATGACTCAAGTAACCAAAAAATTGTAATTGCTTATAGGGATCAAGGGAACAGTAATTATGGGACTGCAATTGTAGGAACAGTTTCGGGTAGTAGCATTTCGTTTGGAACTCCTACTGTTTTTGAAAGTGCAACCGTTGCCTATATTTCTGGAGCTTATGACTCAAATAATAACAAGGTTGTTTTTTCTTTTAAAGGGACATCTGACTATGGCAGATCAGTTGTTGGCACAGTCAGCGGAACATCTATATCTTTTGGGTCTGTAACCAATTTTGAAAGTGCCGCAATTGAGTCTACAGGAACAGCTTATGATGCTAACGCTCAAAAAATTGTTGTTGCTTACAGAGATGATGGGAATAGCAATTACGGTACAGCGGCGGTAGGAACCGTAAGCGGAACATCTATATCTTTTGGAACACCCGTAGTCTTTCAAGCATCAGCTTCATATTACTTTACACCAGTGTATGATGCTAATGCTCAAAAGGTTGTTATAGGATATAGAGATGACGCTGCAAGTAGCGCAGGAACCGCTATCGTTGGCACAGTCAGCGGCACATCTATAAGCTTTGGAACCAAACAAGCTTTTGAATCAGGTAACACTACCCACATTTCAGGTGTTTACGATAGCACTAATCAAAAAGTAGTGTTTGCTTATAGCGATGGTGGTAACTCTAGTCATGGAACTGCTGTAGTTGGCACTGTCTCAGGGACATCTATATCTTTTGGCACTCCCGTAGTTTTTAACGCAGGAAATAGTGGTTACTTTTCAGCTTCGTTTGATTCAAATGCAGGAAGGGTTTTAATAAGTTATTCGGATGATTCCAATAGCAGCAAAGGAGAGGCAGTTGTTGGAACGGTAAGTGGAACTTCTATAAGTTTTAGTGATAGTGTTTTATTCAAAGATGCTAGTGCTGATTTTGTTGCCTCTGCCTATGATGCTAATCAAGGAAGAGTAGTCATTGCGTATAGATCTCCTGGCAATTCAAATTATGGTGAGGCGGTTGTTTTTAAGGTAGGTTATTCCCAAGCCACAGGTGGCACGATAGCCGATGGTAAACCTGTCGTTGTAAATGCAAATGGGACTGTGAGTAGTGTGGGTCAATCAACAATATCAGAAGCGGTTGGCTCCGTTGCTGTTTTTGAAACTTCAAACACTGGTGAGGCTGATGCAGTTTATGACAGCAGCAATCAAAAAGTAGTTGTTACTTACAGGGATGCAGGAGATTCTAATAAAGGAACTGCTGTTGTTGGAACGGTTGACGCAAGCAACAACTCAATTACCTTCGGCACTCCTGTTGTGTTTACTTCAAAAAATATAGAATATTCTTCCTGTACTTACGATTCTGTTAACAACAAAGTAGTGGTTGCTTATGCAAACGCTTCAAGCCCAAGGTATGGTCATGCTATCGTTGGAACCGTTAGCGGTACGTCTATTAGTTTTGGATCAGAAGCAACTTTTAACACTTATGAAGTACAATTTGTAAGTTGTGGTTTTGATGCAAGCGCAGGAAAAGTAGTTATTGTTTATGAAGATTGGGGCAACAACAATTACGGTATGGCTATCATAGGCACAGTTAGCGGTACATCAATTACTTTTGGGACTGAGGTTACTTACGAATCTGCAAGAACTCAAAACCCTAGCGTTGTCTACGATTCAAATGCGGAAAAAACTGTTATATGTTTTTCAACTTATGCAGACTCTGAACATGGTTATGGTATTGTAGGCACTGTAAGTGGTACATCGATTAGTTTCGGCTCTAAGACAGAATTTGAAAATGCGACAGTAAATAATGTTTCAACTGCATATGATGCTAGTGCTCAAAAAATAGTGGTAGCTTATAGAGATTACGGAAATTCTTACTATGGTACAGCAGTCGTTGGCACAGTTAGCGGCACTTCTATAAGTTTCGGTACACCTGTTGTTTTTGAAAGTGCAAATGTAGGTACTAAAAATATATCAGTTGTCTATGATAGCAATGTTAATAAAATAGTCATTGCTCATACCTATAATAAAAAAGTTATTTCAGGTACTGTTAGCGGCACATCAATTACTTTCGACACTGCTATTGTTTATGATAGTGGCGCAACCAGTACTGCGGGAGCCGCCTACGATGCTAACGCTAAAAAGGTTGTCATTGCGTATGCAGATGGAGACAATTCTAGCTATGGCACAGGTATAGTTTATCAACCTTCGGGATCAGCTACCACCCTCACCACAGAAAACTTCGTAGGGTTTATGGACGGTGCAGCGTTAGACGGCACGAATGGCGAGATACTTTCTTCTTGCTCGATTGCAAGAAATCAAACAAGCTTAACTCCAGGGCAGACATACTTTGTATCACCCACAGATGGGGCGTTAAGCTTAACAGCAGGAAGTCCTTCCGTTACGGCGGGAACTGCTATATCATCCACAGAATTAATAGTGAAAGGTTAGGCAATGAAAACTATCGTGGAAACATCAACTAAGTTAAGCAAGTATCTCCTTGCAGATGACGTAGCAATAACAGCAACATCAGATAATATCACAGTAGGAGATCCGGCTCAGTTTATTATCGCTGATCTCAACAGTGGCAACGCAACTATTACTGAGAACGTGACCAATGCACCTAGCGATTGGGTAGGCAATAAGTATAAGTTAGATGGCACAACGTGGTCAGCTAATCCTGATTGGGTAGATCCGACTGAAGAAGAAGAGTAGGACTCAACATGCGTATCATTGGTAACGATCCAAGCGTACCAAGACAGACACAAGAAGTCGCCAGTGGTACGTTGCCAAACGGCAAGCCTGTAATTGTGAATGCAGATGGGACTGTGGCTGTTGTAGAAATAGGTGCAGCAGCTATAGGAAGTGCTGTTATATTTGAAAATGATACTACAGCAGATAACGCTACTGCATATGATACAAGCAATGATAAAATAGTAATTGCATATAGAGACAGTGCAAACTCTCAATATCACACGGCTGTTGTTGGTACTGTTTCTGGAACAAGCATCAGCTTTGGTACTCCAGTGGTTGTTACATCTAATTATCATGCTAAACACTCAATTAATTTTGATACAAACGCAGGTAAAATGGTAATTGTAACATCGGACTCTGGAACTGGAAGTTATGGAAGGGCTATTGTAGGAACGGTAAGCGGTACATCTATTAGTTTTGGTAGTGTAGCTACATTTTATGGTAACGGTGTTTCAAGTGTTGGCAGTACATATGATAGCACTAACAATAAAATTATTATTGCTTACGTTGATGGGGCAGCTTCTAATGTTGGCAAAGCTATAGTTGGTACGGTATCGGGTACTTCAATTAGCTTTGGGTCTGCTGCTACTTTCAACGATGCAGTTACAACTGTTTATCAGAGATCAATTGCACATGACAGTTCAACTGGCAAAACCGTTATAGCATTTAGAGACACTGGCAGTAGTAACCAAGGAAAAGCTGTAGTTGCTACGGTATCGGGTACTTCAATTAGTTTTGGGTCAGAGACTATGTTTGAGTCAGGCGCTACTCAAGATATAAATGCTGTTTATGATTCTGGAAACAGTAAAGTAAATATTTTTTATGAGGATGGCGCAGATAGTGATAAATTAAAAGGTGTTATTGGAACGGTGTCAGGAACAAGTATATCTTTTACAGCCGTACAAGAGCTTTATACAGCAGCTACTGTTAGTGGTTTAAGTGCTACATATGACTCTAATGCATCTACTAGCGTAGCAAGTTTTCGAGGAGCAAGTGCTTACGGATATGCGTTGCCAATAACATCAGATGGTTCTAGTTTAACTGTTGGCTCATCTACAACAATTACTACAAATGCTTATGGTACTAAAACTTCAAGTGCGTTTGACCCTGACCAAAAAAAAGTGGTTATTGCTTATCAAGATGGAGATGACAGCGATAAAGG